>Ga0207684_10000235_pt1 | contig 83981 bp, 74 predicted proteins | sample KBSK5501metaG_FD_184342 | JGI IMG/M metagenome (GOLD analysis project Ga0207684, IMG submission 184342) | Corn, switchgrass and miscanthus rhizosphere microbial communities from Kellogg Biological Station, Michigan, USA - KBS K5-50-1 metaG... | ecosystem: Host-associated > Plants > Roots >...
CGACGACCGGGGTCGGCTTTTGGACCTGAGCGATTACGTTGGCGAGGGTAAAGGTTTTGCCGGAACCGGTCACGCCCAGGAGGACTTGATGCGTGTCTCCCCCCAGAATCCCGTTTGCCAAGCTCTCAATGGCTTGTGGTTGATCTCCTCGGGGTTGAAACTCCGAGACCAGCCTGAATCGTGCCATAACATCTTGAGCGTAACATAGGGACGAATGGCTTGACGAGAGGCGCGGTGTAGAATCCGGGAAGTGCCGTTAGACGCCGAATCCCGATCCAACGCCGGAACTCCGTTCGGCCCGTTCGGTGCACAAGCCGATAAAACTATGGCGCCTGCTCAGCGGGGACGTGGTGGCGTCGAGCGCAAAACAGGTTGGGTCCAGGTCCACCTGACGACCGAAGTCCATCCCTTTCAAGAAGGCGTCGGCCATAAGCGTTTCCACGTCATCGATCGGCAGCCTGATAGTCTCGGCGGTGCGGGTGATGGCCGTGTCGAACTGGACCACGATCTGCGGCGATTCCGGACCAAAGATGTTTGTGGCGCAGGTAGTGGTGAGTTCGACGATGACCTGTCGCTGATCCGCCGGTGGAGGAACGACGAGTTCATTGGGAAGCTCCAACGTTGTCGCGACAAGGGCGGTGACCTCGTGCGGCGTCATGCCGGTCGCTTGGAGATGGGCTTCAGCCCAGGGCAAGCCTGTGCGCTGGATGGTCTGATCGACGGCAAGAATGACCTTGGGCAGGTACGCAGCCAACGCGAATTCGCCCAAGCTTTCGAGAAGGACATTGGTAAACAGCGCTTGCGCCTCAGGTAACCGCCCCGCTTCGGCCAGAGCACACGCCTGATGGCCCGCCACAAAAGTTTTCGCCAGAAGACGACGGAGGCTGACCGTCTGGGGAAGCCGCTTTTGGACCAACTCGGCAAACTCTGTGGCGATGGCAATATCCCGGATAGTATCGTAGCCGGTGCGCAGGATCGCCTGGGACAGGCTGGTAATCTTCTCATTGCGCCGCTGGTAAAAGACGCTGTTTGCGACTTTCAGAACCCGCGCCGTGAAGGCTTGATCGTGGAGAATCGCATTCGCGATGGCGTCCACTTTGCTGAGGGGACTTGAAAGCAGCGCGATCACCTTGACGGCGGTCTGACGGATGATGGGAAGAGGTCGTCCCGCCAGGATCGTGGCTAAAGAGGCGCGCAGGTCAGTAGAATCAGAGGCCATGTCCCTATCCTATCGGTTGAGGGCGGGAGAAAATTTAGCCTCGGGCTGACATTTCCTTGCTGCTCTATGAGCGGGCCCTCTCGGTATCATTGCCGGCCCCGCTTAAGCATAGAACCGGTACTCTTCCGCCTGGATAGACTGACGTCGTCGTCTCCGGATACAATATCACCAAAAAGTTCCCCGGAGAGCTGGAAGTATGAAGATCCGGACAGTTGCTCAGGCAGTACGCCGTTTAAGCCTGCTCGTCGCCGTGACCGGTCTCGTGGCTTGCACCACCAATCCTTACACTGGCCGTCATCAGCTCATAATGATGTCGCCCTCCGAGGAGATGAAGCAGGGCGCCCAAGCCTATGAACAGGTTCTCCACGATCCGAAGATGCCGCCCTCCCGCGATCCACGTGAAATCGAACCGGTCAAGCGGGTGTCGGCGAGAATTATTGAGGCCGCCAAGAAATCCAAGTACGCAGACATTGCCAACACCTTTACGTGGGAAGTGAGCGTCATCAAAGACGACAAGACCATGAACGCCTTCGCGCTGCCAGGCGGAAAGATCGCTGTCTATACGGGAATCTTCAATGTCGCGAAAAATGAGGCGGGACTAGCCGCGATCCTTGGTCATGAGGTCACCCATGCCTTGGCGCGGCATGGAGCGGAGCGAGTCAGCCAGGGTTATTTGGCACAGGGAGGAGTACTGGTTGGATCAGTAGTAGGCGCGGGGTTTGGTATTGACCCTCAAATAACGCAGCTGGCAGGTGGCGCTTTAGCCCAATATGGTGTCATCTTGCCATACAGTCGCGCGCACGAGTCGGAAGCTGACCATATCGGATTACTGCTTGCTGCAGATGCCGGCTATGATCCACACGAAGCGGTGCACGTGTGGGAGCGGATGGAACAGGTCTCTAAAAACCAGCCTCCTGAATTCCTGTCTACCCACCCGGGCCATGGAACTCGCATTAAACAACTCGAGGGTTGGATGCCGGAAGCCATGACGCACTACCATGCCCAACCAGGGATGCAGGTAGTGGAACTGCCTCTCGAACCGCTTCACTGAACCCCAGTTGTCCTCCGCATCTCCCGCGAATGCCAGAATTTCGCGACCAGGCTGTGAGCAGGATGCTACCGTGCTCCCTGAGCGCGGGGCCTGGCTCGTGATGGTTCCGTTGCTTACCACGATACTGTACTACGCCCTGCCGGGTGATCTGCGAGAAAACATCTGGCTCATTTTGAGTCCACAACTGGCGGCCTACGGCATGCTGGCCATTTGGCTGGTGCAGAACCGCAGCTCATGCACACGCCTTCGATTGGAACCCTCACGCCTTCTCGCGGCGCTGCCTTGGGGCGGCTTGATGGGGCTCGCCTTGGGAGTGATCAATCTTACGGTCCTCCTATGGGTGATTCCGGGACTGGGAGGGGACATCAGTTTTCTGCGCGAGACGCCTCACGCGCAAGCGCCGGCATGGCTGATGTTTCCGTTAGGCATCGGCGCCATTGCAATCCTGGTCGAACTGAATTTCCGAGGGTTTCAGATGGGCCGCCTGCTGGCTCTCCTCGGATCGTCACGGACGGCGCAGGGTTGCGCCGTCATTGTCTCAGCCTTCGCCTTCGCGTGGGATCCGTTCATGGTACACGTCTTTCGGTCTTTACACTGGATGGCCTTCACGGACGGTGTCGTCTGGGGGGTTCTGTTGTTGCGGACACGAAGCCTTTATGCCACCATGGCGGCGCACGCGGTCGAAGTGTGGATCCTATACGCAGGACTCAAACTCTGGTTTTAGTAATACTTCGTGATTCGTGCAATGAGATATCTGTTGTATTTCCTGATCGGAGGTGCCGTCGTCAGTCTGACAACGTGGTTCGGCAGTCTCGGCCGCAGTTGGTTAGCAGCCTTTGTGTCGACCTTTCCGGCACTCACCGTCCTGACTTTCATTTTGATCTACTTGAACGGTGGGGTCGCGGAAACGGTGCCCTATGCCAAGCATCTCATTTATTTTGTCATCCCATGGGTCGCCTATGTCGGCCTGTTCCTCCTAACCGTTGACCGGTTCGGCTTTTGGCCCGCCTTGACCTGCTCGGTGGCAGCTTTCGTGGGGGTCGCGAGCCTGTTCCGATTCATGGTATGAGCGCAACGGACTTCCCCAAAGATTGCTACCATCCATTGAACTAAGCCGTACGCAAACTCTCTTTCGTCACTACTATACCGCCACGCGCAATTTGCACCTGAGATGACAGAGAAACAGGATTGCGCTCTAACTTCGCGTTATCTATACTGCAGGGAACTAAGGGCCTTGCCGGGGGCCTTTGCAGTGATCTGGCATTGCACGCAATAACAAGGAGATGCCGTGGCCAGACTGGGCGTTAACATCGATCATATCGCGACCGTACGCCAAGCCCGCGGCGGAAAGGAACCCGACCCTGTCACGGCCGCACCCCTCGTCGAAATGGCCGGCGCCGACGGTCTCGTCGTGCACCTCAGGGAAGACCGGCGTCATATTCAGGATCGTGATCTCACCCTGCTCCGCGAGATTGTCCATACCAAGCTCAACCTGGAGATGGCGGCCACCGATGCAATGGTGCGCCTCGCCATGGAGGTTAAGCCGCACCTCGTCACTCTCGTCCCTGAACGACGCGAAGAACTGACCACCGAGGGCGGATTGGACGTCGACAGCCAGCGGCAACGCCTTAAAGACGTAACTCTCCTTCTCCACCAATCGGGCATTGCGGTAAGCCTTTTTATCGATCCGGTCCTGGAGCAGATCAAGGCCGCCCGCCGCGTGGAAGCAGATTGTATTGAACTCCATACCGGTCGCTATGCCAATGCCTTGGGCTTAAAAGAGCAGGACATTGAATTCGAGGCTCTCGCCCAAGCCGCGCGGGCGGCCTATAAGTTGGAACTTGCGGTCAGCGGAGGGCACGGCCTGACTTACCATAATGTTCGCCGCCTGCGCGGTATTAGCGAGATCGTGGAATACAACATCGGTCATAGCATCATCGCCAGAGCGATATTCATCGGACTGGAGCGCGCGGTCCGCGAAATGAAGGAACTCCTGCGGTAATGGCCGCCTGAGCAATTGCATGGAACTCGTCACCGCCGCCGAGACGCGCGCCCTGGATCGCGCTGCCATCGAGGAGCGGAAGATTCCCAGCCTGCGGTTAATGGAAAATGCCGGGCGGGCGGTCGTTCTCGAAATGCAGCGCCAGTTCGGCCCGCTGCGGGGGAAGACCGTCACGGTCGTGTCCGGAAAAGGCCAAAATGGCGGCGATGGGTTCGTGATTGCACGGATGCTGCGTGAGCGCGGGTCGCGCGCGCGCGTGCTCCTTCTCGCATCGCCTTCCGCACTCGTAGGGGACGCCGCGACTACTCTGCGGAAATATAAACGGCGGGGCGGCCGGACCTATCCCGTTTTGGACGAACCCTCGGCGTCGCGGGTGATCGAACCGCTGCTCGGAGAGAGCGACTTTCTTGTTGATGCGATTTTCGGCACAGGCTTGAACGCGCCGGTTCAAGGCCCGGCGGCCGGTGTCATCAGCCTGATGAACCAATCCGGTCGTCCGATCGTGGCCGTTGACCTGCCATCGGGCCTTGATGCCGATTCAGGACAGATTCTCGGAACCGCCATCCAGGCGTCCCTCACGGTCACACTTGCACGGCCTAAGCGAGGACTGTACATCGGAGATGGTCCGAATATCGCTGGGACAATCCGGGTTGGCGATATCGGCATTCCCCCAGAGTTGGTCGCGGCTGCCAAGATTCCGCTAAAACTTCTGGACCCTGCCTCGCTCCGGATCTTCTTGCCCAAGCGAAAGCGTGCGGCGCATAAAGGCTCTTTCGGTCACGCCGGTATTATCGCCGGATCTTCGGGGAAGACGGGGGCGGCGGCGATGGCGGCACTTGGAGCGCTTCGCTCGGGAGCGGGCCTGGTGACGGTGGCCATCCCCGAGGGCCTTAATACCGTGTTAGAGGCGAAGCTCTTGGAAGCGATGACATTCCCGGTGGCGGGAACGCCGTCGCACGGATTGGCCAAAGACAGCAAAGAGAGTCTACTCGAATTTGCGGCGAGCAAGACCGCCGTGGCGATCGGCCCGGGCATTGGGCGCGAGCCAGAGACGGTCGGCCTCGTGCTCGAGCTGCTTACCGAAATCAAACATCCTCTTGTCCTCGACGCCGACGGCATCAACGCGCTCGCAGGGCACGCCCACATCTTGCGTCGGGCTCAAGCTCCGGTAATTCTCACGCCCCACCCTGGAGAAATGGCGAGGCTGCTCGGGGCAAGCGCGGCCGACGTACAGAATGATCGCTTAGGGGTGGCGGGCCGCTTTGCCCGAGAGTTCAATGTGCACGTCGTCTTGAAAGGCGCGGGCACGGTGCTGGCCGGCCCGGACGGTTCCCTGGCCGTGAATCCCACGGGCAATCCGGGAATGGCAACCGGGGGAACCGGCGATGTCCTGACCGGCATGATCGTGGGACTCCTGGCCCAAGGGCTTTCTCCCTGGGAAGCCGCCTGCACGGGAACCTATTTGCATGGCCTGGCGGGGGATCTTGCCGCCGCTCGCCGCGGCGAGGTTGGCATGCTCGCCCGGGATCTGCTTGAGACCATTCCCGAGGCGATTCGAGAGCTGCAGTCAGAAGAGAATTCGATCTAATGCCATTCGGCTTAGTAGCCCATACGGAGAGCGCCAGGATGCCTGCTGACAACGGACCTTCTCCGGAGTTCGCCTCTACGCTCGAGACCTCTTCCAGTCTCGAAACGGAAGAGTTGGGAGAGAGGCTGGGGCGGGCCTGCAGAGGCGGAGAGATCATTGCCTTGGTCGGACCGCTCGGAGCCGGCAAGACCTGCTTGGTCCGGGGACTGGCGCGAGGGCTGGGTGTTTCCGACCAGCGCGCAGCCAGCCCGACGTTCACGCTGATTCACGAATACCGCGGGCGGGTGCCGGTCGTGCACGTCGACTTGTATCGGCTCGATGCGGAGGAGGCTGCACACCGCTTGGGCCTTGAAGAATATCTCGAGTCCCCGGCGGTGACGGTGATTGAATGGGCCGACAAGATCCCGACGCTGCTTCCACGCGATCATCTTCGGATTGAACTGGAACATCGCGGGGATGAGCGGCGACAAATCACGTTGTTTCCGCTCAGCGCAAGTTATCAGACGCTCGTGCGGGATGCCATGAACAGCGCGCGCCACCGAGGAACCCAATCAGCATGATGCTTCGCGTCTTCGAGCGATCGTCCTGAACCATGGTCCGCCTGATTCTGGTCGTGATCCTGTTGACGTTATCGCTGACGTTCTTTCTGCAAAACCGCAGTGAAGAGGCCGTGCTGCATTACTTCGGCGCCGCCAGTAAACCGACCCCCATCTATAAACCGATCCTGACTGCATTTGGCGCCGGGATCTTCATCATGGGACTTCTGCTTTTTCCGGCCTGGATAAAGCTCCGTATGGAACTCCGGCGTTCCCGGAAAGCCTTGCAGCTGGCCGAAGAAGAGCTGGATCGGCACCGCAACCCTTCAGGTATCCCCGGCAGTCGCCCTCCGCTGTCGTACCCGCGAGGCGAGGTCCTGGAGGATGAAGATGTTCTCTGATCTCACCCCACTTATGCGCCAGTATCGAGAGTTGAAACAACGGTACCCCGAGGCGCTGCTGTTCTTTCGCGTGGGCGACTTTTATGAAATGTTTTATGAGGATGCGGTGGAAGGCGCCCGGCTCTTGGAGATCGCACTGACGTCGCGGGATAAGAACAAGACAGATCAGGTGCCTCTCTGTGGGGTCCCACATCACGCAGTCACCGGCTATCTCATCAAGCTTCTGAAGGCCGGCCGGTCCGTTGCCCTGTGCGAGCAGGTGGAGGATCCACGTTTGGCGAAAGGCCTGGTCCGGCGCGAAGTCATCCGGGTCTACACGCCCGGCACATTGATTGAATCCGATCTGCTCACGCCCGGGGAACCGAACTTTCTGGCGTCCTTGTGTGTGTCTCATACCGGAGCAGGCTTGGCTTGGCTCGACCTTTCAACCGGTGAATTTCGGGCCTTGGAAATGTCAGAGGGATGGGAAGACCGGATGCGGGATGAATTGATTCGAATCGAACCCCGCGAGCTCTTGGTTCCACACGATCAGTCCGAACAGCTTCGCCGGCTTTTCAGCGCGATCGTCCCTTCCGTTACGGCCGCCGAGATGGCGATTTTTGATAGCACCGCTGCCAGGACACTGCTGTTGGAGCAATTTCAGGTGTCCTCGCTGGCCGGTTTCGGATGCGATGAGAAGCCTCTCGCCGTCAGTACGGCAGGGGCGCTTCTCAGTTATGTCAAACAAACACAACCCGGAACGCCCTTATCGCACGTGGTGCGACTCACGACACATGGTGGCGGGCCCATCATGACCCTCGATCGGGCGACTCAACGCAATCTAGAGCTCGTTCGCAGGGCCTCCGACGGGCGGCTGGAAGGCTCGCTGCTAAGCGCTCTCGACCGAACCCTTACTTCTATGGGCGCCCGGCTGTTGCGCGCGTGGGTCTTACACCCGCTGACTGATATTGTCCCCGTCCTGGAGCGCCAAGAAGCGGTGGCAGAGTTGCATGCCGACTTCGAGCGGCGAAGCAGGCTTCGGGCGGCGCTCAAAGGCGTTTCCGACCTGGAGCGTCTGATGACCCGCATTGTCTTGGCAGCTGCAAATGCGAGAGATCTCCTGGCGCTGAAAGACTCCCTGAAAGCGCTCCCGGAAATCAATCAGCACCTTGCAGCCTGCACCTCGCCTTTTTTAAAACAACTCCATGAGCAGTGGCATGACCTCGCCGAATTGGCTGTGGCCATTGAGCGCACCCTTCAGCCGGATGCGCCGGCGGCGATCAAAGAAGGAGGGCTCATTCGGGATGGGTACGATGCTGCGCTTGACGAACTGAGAGTTATCAGCCGGGATGGGAAAGCCTGGATCGCCGGAATCGAGCGCCAAGAGCGCGAGAAGACCGGCATCGAGTCTCTGAAAATCCGCTATAACCAGGTATTCGGGTATTACATCGAGATCACCAAGGCGAACTTGGATCGAGTTCCCCTGCATTACGCTCGCAGACAAACTCTCGTCAATGCGGAGCGGTTTACCACCCAGGAACTCAAAACGCTCGAAGATAAAGTCCTGGGCGCCGAAGAACGGATTCGGACCCTGGAGTTTGAGCTGTTCGACGCCCTACGGCGAATTGCGGCGACAGCCGCGCCCCGAGTCCAGAAGCTCGCGCAGATGCTCGCTGCCATTGACGTCGTCACGGGGCTGGCCCTGGTGGCTTCGGAAAATGCCTATTGCCGTCCCGAACTGACCTGCGACGACCGGCTCATCATCACGGACGGACGCCACCCAGTCCTGGAGCAAGGGCGTCTGCCAGGTGGGTTTATTCCGAATGACGTGCACCTCGGAGGGCCCACTCATCGCTTGCTGGTCATCACCGGTCCCAACATGGCCGGGAAAAGCACCTATTTGAGACAGACTGCCTTGATCGTCTTGATGGCCCAGATCGGATCCTTCGTGCCCGCAAAAGTCGCCGTGATCGGCGCCGTCGACCGCATATTTACGCGAGTCGGGGCTTCCGATAATCTGCTCGAGGGCCAGAGCACCTTTATGGTGGAAATGACCGAGACCGCCAATATCCTTCATCATGCGACCGCGCGAAGCCTGGTCATCTTAGATGAGATTGGCCGCGGCACGAGCACCTTCGACGGGCTGAGCATCGCGTGGGCCGTTGCGGAGGCCCTGGCTGACGCTTCGCGCATCGGCGCCAGAACCCTGTTCGCGACTCACTACCACGAACTCACCGAGCTTGCCCACAGCCACTCCGGCGTTCGCAATTATAACGTGGCGGTCCGGGAGCGAGGGGATGAGATACTCTTTTTGCGAAAGATCGTCGAAGGCGGCAGCGATCGCAGCTACGGAATCCAAGTGGCGCGCCTGGCGGGACTGCCTCGTGTTGTCATAGCGCGCGCGCAGGAAGTGCTGGCGCGCTTGGAAACCGGAATGAGCGACCAGGACCGCTATCCGGACGGCATATTATTGGCGCAAGACGCGGCAATGGATGCGACCCTGCCCCCACCTCATCCGATCTTGGATGAAATGCGGCAGATGGACCTTTTCAAGATGACGCCGCTCGAAGCGCTGAACAAGCTTTCTGAGATGAAAGAGCGATTACAGCAGGAGGCGTCCGGATAAAAAAAAGGCGGCAGACTTTTTCAAGCCTGCCGCCCAGAGCCTTTTCTGACGAAACTCGCTCAACAGCCCTTATAGTCTTTAAACCGAACGTTGGACTTTCCGATCTGCGTGGTACCACCAGCCTGAGGCGCCCCTAATACATCGGCGGGTACCGGGGTCCCCTTCCCGCATTCGGCCTTCATCTCCGGGAAACCCGGCTGCGCTTTCATGGCCACCGGAGAAAGCCCGGGGGAAGATCCTTGCGCAACGGGCATCAGCCCCGACCAGAGCTTATCATCCACGTCTTTTACAGCCGTCGCAACGCGCTTATTCTGCTCGACTTCCTGTACAACCATTTCGACGACGTCCGCATTCGTGCCGGGAGCCACTTTCTCGGCAGCGGCCGGTCCAGGGGCTGGACGGGCTTTGGACTTTAGGAACTCCAGGTCCTTGCCGGACGCGAAGACGCGCATGTTCTTGCCGGGGAGCATCTTGCCCCAGAACTGATCAATCTCACCGCTGTTCCGGACGCCTTTCCAGGTCCAGTTCACCCAGACTGCATCTTCGTACGGATCCACGATGATGACGCGCGCCAAGATCGTCTTGGGTGTGCTGAAATCCTCCTCGAACCGCTCCGAGAAGGCCTCAATCGCGAGCGCGACACCGGCTGCACCCGTCAGGATGACCGCGGCGCTTACCGCCAGTAGTTTGGAATAAGCCTTCATCCGACTCCCTCCTTCGTAGAGAAAATGTGAGGATAAATTATTTGATCACCTTGAAGGCCGTAATGGTCGGCCGGCCCCCGACATCTTCGACATTCACTTCCATATTCACAAGTTCCTGGTTCGCCTTCATCATCTGGTCCATCAATCCCTTGTCCTTGACGGCGAGGCGCACAGTGGTTTGAGCATGGTACCACCCGGAATAGGGAGCATTCTTCTCGGGCCCCCCCTGGAAGCCCCAAGCACCGCCGCCCGCAAAGCCATCCGGCGTTTCAGTCGTGGGACCGGAAGTGCGTCCCCCCGGTGTTCCGGAACCCGGCGCTCCGGTATTCCAGTACTGGATCCCAAAAAGTACTTCATTGTCGGGGTTTTCGGCCCACGCCGACCAGATCCGACCCTTCAGGATTTCAGCTGACGCCTGGTCGACCGGCCAGGCACCGATTATAAACAGGGCAATGACTGCAGCAATGATGACACCTCGTTTCATGCTGGCTCCCTCCTTGAAATTAACTTTATCGTCGGATGACAATGCTCGTAAGACCTTCAGTGGGAACCGATGCTACTAGAGGCCTTTTTTTTTGTCAAGAAGATTTTAGATGTTGCTAAACCATATCTAACGTAATGATATGTATCATGTTTTATGGTCTATGTGCGTCATCAAAATGTTCGCGATTCCGGCCGTTAAACGGACATCTTTTCTGTTCATATTAGACACGAAAACATACGTACCAATCTTCCATGAAAGCACTCCGCGGCCCCGGTTGATGGTCATCCGTTAGCGGGATTGCTCGGGAATTTTCAGATTATACTTTCCCATCCGATAGCGAAGGGTGTTCCGCGTTACCTTCAATAGCCGCGCGGCCTCGGAAACATTTCCTTTCGAGCGCCCCAGCGCCTCCCGCAGCATGACTTTCTCTACTTCCTCAACGGAGAGACCGTATGACAGCAAAGAGGGAAGCGTGTCGTCCGATGAGGCCTGGACTCTGGCTTTCAGATAGCCCGGCAGGTTATCGATGTCAACGCGGGTGCCCTTGCACGTGATTGAGATCCATTCCACCATATTTTGAAATTCTCGAATGTTGCCCGGCCAGGAGTAGCCCTCGACGAGCCGCATCGCGTCGGTCGTGAACCCCGAGATCCTCAGGCCCCGTTCCCGATTGTATCGCGCCAGCAAGTGGTCGAGCAGCACCTGAATGTCGCCGGAGCGGTCTCTTAACGGCGGCAAGTGCAGCGGACAGACGCTGATACGATAGAAGAGGTCTTCCCGGAATTTGCCCCTCTGCAGCAGGTCTCGAAGATCGTGATTTGTCGCCACCACGAGCCGAAGATCCACCTTGATGCCTTTGAGTCCGCCCAACGGTTCAAGCATGCGGTCTTCGATCACGCGCAGCAGCTTCGCCTGGATCGGCATGCTCATTTCACCGATCTCGTCGAGAAACAGCGTGCCTCGGTGGGCGAGAAGAAACCTCCCCGGTTTTGCCTTTTTGGCATCGGTGAAGGCGCCTTTTTCATAACCGAACAGTTCAGATTCAAGTAGATTCTCCGGGATCGCCGCGCAGTTGATCGCCACCAGCGGCCCCCCCCGTCGCCCGCTGGCATAGTGAATCGCTCGGGCCAGCAATTCCTTGCCGGTTCCGCTCTCGCCGCTTATCAACACCGTCGATTCTGTCGCAGCGATATCGCGGGCTAGGGCTTTGATCTTCTGCAGCTCGGGCGACTGCCCTACGATATTTTCAAACCCGAACTGCTCGCCCAGTTCCCGGCTTAAGCCGCGGTTCTCCTCTTGGAGGCGTCGCATGGCAAGCGCCCGCTTCACGACGATTTTTAATTCGTCGTTGTCCACCGGCTTACTGATGTAATCGAACGCGCCCTTCTTCATCGATTCGACAGCCGACCTGACCGTGCCGAAACCCGTAATGATGATGACCGGAATCTCAGGGCCTACCTTGGCCACATGGTCCAGCACCTCAAAGCCGCCGGTTCTGCCCATTTGGAGATCCGTCAATACCAGATCAATCCCGCCGTCATCGATATACTTGATGCCCGTTTCTGCGGAATCGGCCAATATTAAGCGATAGCCCTCCGCTCTCAGGACGAGATCCAAAATCCGGCGCATCCGTTCCTCGTCCTCAATGATCAGGATCGTTGATTCAGGCATGCCTCCACCTTCTCCGTGCCCGCCCGAACCGCCGTAAGGAATCTCAGAACCACTTCTGTCCCTTGGCCCACGGTACTCTGAATCATCATCTGGCCACCGTTGTTCTCAACCAACCGCTTGGCGTTGGTCAAACCCAAACCGGTCCCGTACTCCTTGGTTGTAAAGAAGGGGTCGTACACGTGCTTCAGGTGCTCCACGCTCATGCCGATCCCGCTGTCCGCGACGCGCAATTCAACCATCGCCGGTCCGCGGACGTGTTCAGCGAGCTGTGCGGAGAGCCGGAGGGTCCCCCCATCCGGCATCGCTTCCCGGGCGTTGACCAGCAGGTTCACCAAGGCTTCCTTCACCTGGTCGGGGTCGACCAAAAGTGCCGGTAAGTCGGGGCATACTTCGATCACCACGCGAATCGGTTCACCCTTGCCAAGCGCGCGCCATTCCTGCAGAGACGCGTCAAGCAGCACTTTCGCCCACACCGCCCGCAGTTCTGGAGACTTCTGTCTCGCAAATCGCAAGAAGTGGTTAATCCGATTCGTGAGTCGATCCACCTCGTCGATCACATACTGCGCCACCTCTCGCTTGACTGAGTCGGGCTGCCGCTCATCCATGACCAGTTGCGCTGAACTCCGAACGACGCCGAGAGGGTTCTTGATATCGTGCGCGAGAGCCGCCAGGAGCTGCCCGACGGAGGCCAGTTTTTCCTTTCGTAATAATTCTCCCTCTTGATCATGGATCTTCTTAAAGCTCTCCTCCAAGGTCTCCGCCATCTGATTAAAGGCCGATGCCAAGGACTCCAGTTCGTCCCCTGTGCGAATTGCGACCCGGCGATCGGTGGTGCCGCGCAAACCGCGGTCAAACCGACCCGCTGAGGCCAAATCGCTTACGTCTCTGCGGATCGCGTGAGCCTGCTCGTGCAAAAGTACGATGGGCTTTACAATCAAGCGGCCCACATAGAACCCCAGAGACGCGAGGACGGTGACCATCCCGAATCCGATCATCCCGACCTCGCGCAGCAGCGTGTACACAGGAGCGTAGGTCTCCGAGGGATCCTGCCGGACGAAGGCGTACCACTGGGTGCCTCCCAGACTGGATCTGGAGAGGCGGTGCGCAAAGCGAATCGGCGCGTAACCGACAATCGAGTTGTGTCCGCCGTGAGCATCATCTTCGGCAATGACCCATCCAGGTTTCGGCTGCATCAATTGCTGCATCAGCGCATCGTTGATCAAATGGGCCTTGGGCGGTAGCACGGGACATATCAGCGGCGTCCCCTCCGTGTTAAGCAACATCCCATGGCCATGCTCTCCCACACGAATCTCCATAATGGCTTTCATGAGGTTGTCCCGGCGTAAGACCAGCTTCACGACACCAATCGCTCGAGTTCCTTCATCATTCAGCACAGGCACTGCAACGTCCAGGAGATAGATGCCCGGGGCCTGCTCGTACAGATCGCTCACATAGGTGTGGCCTAAACCCTGGCCGAACGCTTCGTTCCACCACACGGCGCTCCCATGGAGAAATTCGACGGTGGGATACAAGCTCGCAACAAGGGTCCCGCGCTCATCTGTCACGAGGATGTTTTCGTACGTCTCGCGGCGGATGTTCGCCCATCCCTGAACGTAAGCGAGCGCGTCCAGATTGATAAACGCCGGCATGGTGGAGGAACGTCCCTTCCGAAACTCTTCCCACTGTCGGTTTTGGTCCTGCAACTGACGCTCCCGCGCCCGAGAATCACCCCCATGGTAAGCCACATTCGCGGCCTCCACCGACCCGCGCAGCACGAGCGGGGCAGCCCCCAAATGGCGCGCTCCATCGATTTCGTCATCAATCATTACCTCGATGCGACGCGCGGTCGCCGACGCGATCTGCTGGAAGCTATCGCCGATCGCGTTCTTGAGAGTTTGTGTGCTGTACAGGTATGTGGCAAACAGCGCCACGATCCCGGGCGCAAACCCGACGATCAGGAGGGAGGCAACAAATTTTTTCTGAAGACCGCGTCGAGCCCGACCGATTTCCACCGGCGACTCCTGCTTGAGTACCGTGGTCAGCATAACCCCGGCGTCTGGCGCCACTATAGAGCAGGGGCTAGAAGCATGGCAAGGGAGACGACGGCGCTGTCGCGCGGTCAGAGGGAACGTTCGCGGTTACGGGCGCTCCGGAGGAGCATCTGGAATATCGGAAGAAGCGGGATAGAGCAGCTGCACTCGTTCGACTAAAGGAAGCGCCTCCAAAGTACTCTTTTGGGAAGGCGGGCTGGGAGGATGGTCCCAGCGCAGCACTGTAATACCCCGTTCATTGAGCGTGCTTCGAATCACATCGACCATCGCCTGCAGCGCCAGTTCATGGCCCTCGCGTAGATCAAGCACCCGTTCCTCCTTTTGGGTCGGCGGCGGCTCATCGTGCAGCATGGCCCAGCAACGGTCGAAGAGGCTCACACGCAAAGACTCGGGTATATTGAGACTTTCCAGCTCAGAGCTGCATAAGGCCAAGACCATCAGGACAAATTGCAGATCGGGGAGGCCGGGATAATTGACGTCGAGGGTCTGCATGGACGTACTAGGCGAGAATCGGTTCCAAGGCCCCTTTCTTGATAGGTCCCAAAGCCGTCACGGTGAGATAACGATCGTCAAAGAGATTATCGCTTAGGCGCCAGAGTTGTTCCGGCGAGACGCGGTCGATTTCCGCCATGATCTCCTCACAGGAGATATGCCGACCGAAGTACAGCTCATCCTTCGCCGCCTTGCTCATTCGGCTGCCGGAGGTCTCAAGGCTCAGCATGAGATTCCCCTTGAGTTGGGACTTGGCCCGTTCAAGTTCAGCACGACCCACCCGAGCCGTCTTCAATCGTCGGAGTTCCGCGAGCACGACGGCCAAGACCTTGGGAGCGGCTTCGGGCCGCGCGCCGGCATAGACCGTGAACAGGCCGCTATCCACAAAGCATCCCAGGGAGGAATGAATCGAGTACGCCAGTCCTCGCTTCTCCCGCACTTCCTGAAACAAACGTGAGCTGACGCCGCCGCCCAAGATCGCATTGAGCAGGTAGGCCGCATACCGGTCCTTGTCCGATTGGGACACTCCTTTGAGTCCCACACAGAGATGCGCCTGTTCCAACGGCTTGGACCGGACGTGGACGCCCCCGCCGATCCTCGGCGGAATCCGACTGGCAGAAGAAAGCTCCGCGCGTCGCGCGCCGCCGAAGGCAGCCGCGATCTGCTTGAGCACAGGACCCCGGCGAAAATTCCCTGCAACCGCGATCACAATCTGAGACGGCCGATAAAAGCGGGACCGATAGGACAGGACCTTCTTTCGACGAAGTCCCTCGATTGTCGCGACTTCTCCGAGAATGGGCCGGCCGAGCGGATGCTTTCCAAAGACGTTCTTGGTATGGAGATCGTGCAGGTATTCTTCGGGGTCGTCCTCGACCATGCGAATCTCCTCCAACACGACCCGTTTTTCCTTGCTTAATTCCTGGGAATCGAATCGGGAGTGATGAAAAATGTCCGCCAACAGATCGATCCCCTCCCTGATGTACTCATCCAGCACGGTCGAATAGAAGGTCGTGCATTCCCGGGACGTGAAGGCATTGAGTTCTCCTCCAAGCGCATCGATCTCGCGGGAAATGGCTTCTGCACTGCGCCGGCGCGTTCCTTTAAAAACCATGTGCTCGATAAAATGTGACACGCCTTCTTCGCCCGGCCGTTCGTCCCGGGAACCGACGTCCACCCAGACGCCAATCGAGACCGACCGGACAGAGCTGATCTGTTCGGTCACAACTCGCACCCCGTTATCCAACACGTCCTTCCTGACCATTCTACTGTCCTCGCTTGTCGGCCGCCTATGATTCTGAGGAACCTTGGGGAGCGGGCATAGCCTCTTTGCGGCTTAACCGGATCTTTCCCTGGCGATCCACCTCCAGCACTTTCACGAGAATCTCATCGCCCTCTTTGACTTCGTCGGTCACCGCCTTGACCCGGTGATGGGCCAGTTGGGAGATGTGCACGAGACCGTCCACGCCGGGCAGGACCTCCACAAACGCCCCAAAGTCCATGATCTTTCGTACCTTCCCGAGGTACAGTTTCCCGATTTCCACCTCTTCGGTGATCTGGTTCACTCGTTCAATGGCTTTCTTTGCGGAGGCCTCATCGCTGGAAGCAATCGTCACCGTGCCGTCATCCTGCACATCCATCTTGACGCCGCATGTGGCGACGATATCCCTGATGACTTTCCCCCCTGGTCCAATGATCTCGCGGATCTTGTCCGGTTTGATCTTCAAGGTATAGATACGCGGGGCGAACGGCGACATTTGCTCGCGGGGTGCCGCCAGAGCGGCCCGCATGCGACCGAGAATGTGCAAACGCCCCTCGCGCGCCTGCGCCAGAGCCTGGCGCATGAGCTGCGCGGTAATGCCGGCAATCTTGATGTCCATCTGCAGTGCCGTGACACCGTGCTCCGTTCCGCACACTTTGAAGTCCATGTCACCCAGATGATCCTCAAGCCCCAGAATGTCCGAAAGCACCATGACCCGGTCGCCTTCCTTGATGAGTCCCATGGCGATCCCGGCTACCGGCTCCTTGATCGGCACGCCGGCGTCCATCAAGGCGAGACTCCCTCCGCAGACGGTGGCCATGGACGACGATCCGTTGGATTCAAGGACATCCGACACGAGGCGCAGGGTATAGGGAAAGTCCTTCTTCGTCGGCAGGACCGTTTTCAGCGCCCGCTCCGCCAACGCTCCATGTCCAATTTCCCGTCGCCCCGGAGAGCGCAAGGGACGTGCCTCTCCCACGCTGAAAGGCGGGAAATTGTAATGCAACATGAAGGTTCGATAGTATTCTCCCTCGAGCGCGTCAATCCGCTGTTCGTCGTCGGACGTCCCCAGCGTCACCACGGCCAGAGCTTGTGTCTCCCCTCTGGTGAAGAGCGCCGAGCCGTGGGTCCGGGGCAGGAGAGACACCTCGCAGGTGATCGGTCGAATATCGGAAGGACCACGGCCATCGGCCCGCTTCCCATTCTCCAAAATCGTTTTTCGAACCTCAGTGTACTCCAACTCATGGAACACCAGCTTGACATGCCGCTCGCGATCCTGATCATCCTCTTTCTTCAGGGCCTTCACGGCCTCGGCCAGGATTTCATCAAGCCGCTCCTGGCGGGCCGTCTTGTTGGGAATAAGGATGGCCTGGCAGATCGGCGTGGCGGTCAAGTCCCGCACCGTGTTTCGCAGCGCCGGATCGATCTGTTCAGTGATAACCGCGCGTTTCGATTTTCCATTTGCAGAGCCCAGCCGGCGGATCACCTCAACGACCCGCTTGATCTCCTGATGGGCATGCTCAATGGCGGCGATCATGACATCTTCCGGAAGACCCTCTGCGCCGCCTTCCACCATCATGACGGCATCGGCGGTTCCGGCCACCACGAGATTCAAGTCGCAGCCCTCCAAGCTGGTCAGGTCAGGATTGATCAGGAACTGGCCATCGCGGCGGCCGACTCGCACCGCTCCGACCGGCCCGTTGAAAGGAATGTTGGAGACGGCAAGCGCCGCGGATGCCGCGATAATGCCGAGAATATCTGAGCTTCCCGATTGATCGGCGGAGATCACCATGGCGATCACTTGAGTCTCGGAATACCATCCCTTAGGAAACAGCGGCCGCAGCGGACGATCGATCAGACGGCTGGACAGCTTTTCCTTCTCCGACGGCTGCCCTTCGCGCCTGAAGTAGCCCCCGGGAATCTTCCCTGCCGCATAGGCCTTTTCCTGATAATCGACCGTCAGCGGTAGGAAATCGATGTCCTTCTTGACCGATAGGGAGGCCACCGCGGTGGCCAGGACATACGTATCGCCGTAGGTCGCCAAGACTGCGCCGTCAGCTTGTTTCGCCAGTCGTCCGGTTTCCAGCCTCAGCGTCCGGCCGGCCAAGTCGAGTTCAACTGTGTTCGCCATGTCTAATCACTTCTCCTTCGTTGCGCGCCCACAGATGTCCACGGATGACGCCTCCTTCGTCGATGGAAGAGGCCACATCGGTGTCCACCTGTGACGCATCGTGAACTACACCTGCCTAAGCCCGGCTATCTCCGAATGCCGAGCCGCGTAATCACAGATTTGTATCGCTCCTCGTCGTGTCGCCGCAAATAATCAAGCAGACGCCGGCGGCGGCTCACCATGGTCAACAATCCACGGCGGGAGTGATGGTCCTTCTTGTGCCCTTGAAAATGCTCGGTCAGGTAAGTAATGCGGTTCGTCAAAACGGCGATCTGCACTTCGGGAGAGCCCGTATCGCCTTCATGCGTCCGGTATTCCTGAACGAGATTCGTCTTCGCTTCTTTCGTCAATGCCATGAGCCCTCCCTTATCCCTTTCCTATTACACCCGCCCGCCATTGCACCCGCCCAACCCTGCGGCCGCCAGGACGGCCGCCTTTCCCCTGTGAGGGATTATACCAGTAGCGTGATTATACTAATACTTTTTCAATTTTGACGGTGTCCGCGGAAGCCTGCCACGCCGGGTCTTTCGATGCCCACGGTGCTTTGCCGATAGCTAACAGGCGGCCGTCGGGCCCATGTAGACGGACGGGCGTGCCACTGGTCCACGTGCCCTCGGTATGCAGAATCCGCGCGGGGGAGAATCCAGTTCCATGGCAGGCCGCTACGGAAGAGACCGGATCTAATCTGAAGGCCGGCAATTCCGCCAGGGCATCAGGCAGGGAATGAAGACAACCTTGCACGTCCCCGCGGGTGACCGCATCGGTCAGGTCCGCGAGCGTGAGGGCCTGCTCAAGTGTAAAGCGGCCTACTCGTCGACGCTCGAGGCAGGCGAGATGGCCGCCGACCGCCAACGTTTCCCCGATGTCGGCACATAACGTCCGTACATAGGTCCCCTTGCTGCAAACCACATCAAACACGACATCGACGGTTGGACTACGCTGGATCGAGACAATCTTCAGATCGTGTATCAGGCATTCGCGGCTGACTCGGGGGACGGTCACGCCCGCGCGGGCAGCTTTGTAGAGCGGCACGCCTTTTACCTTTACCGCGGAATACATGGGCGGCACCTGATGATTGATTCCGACACAGGCCTGCATCACGGAGCGGATGGTCTGCTCCTCAGGGAAAGATCCCTGATGTCGCATGACCACGGCACCGTCGGCATCTTGCGTGTCGGTCGCCACACCGAGTCGAAGCGTCGCGCGATAAGCTTTGTCCGCAAGCACCAGGTACTCGGCGATCCGCGTGGCCTTGCCCAGACAGAGGACTAGAACGCCTGTCGCAGAAGGGTCGAGGGTGCCGGTATGTCCCACCTTCCGGACCCCCAGCATCTTTCGCACCTTTGCGACCACATCATGAGATGTCCAGCCGCCCGGTTTATTAATGATCAGCACTCCCTCCAGGTCTGTGCCGACCGTTTGTTCTGTGAGACTCAATCCCATGCTAGCGTCCTTCTTCGATCGAAGCCGGATCCGGATCTATGTTGCACCCACCCTCCCTCGGCCATTGACCCATTGCAGGTGCGGAGCAATGGGTACCCCGACGGGCCGTTTTTTCCCCTGGCCCGGACACGGTTCCGTAGCCACGAGGTCGGGGTACCCGTTGCTCTCAATTGCAACGGGTCACATGAGTGTCGTTAGGATGGACGCGTCCCTTGCTCATCGCACCCGCCCGCCCCGGACGCGTCGGAACGCGTCCCTTGCCCTGTCACCTCGTTCAATAAGGTCATTAGCCTTCGGACCTGATCGACCGAGGTATCACGAACGAATCTCAGCTCAGGGACATATCGAAGCTTTAGGCGCCGTCCCAGTTCGCCCCTGATAAAGCCTGTGGCTCGCCCGAGCGTCGCGATCGCTTCGTTGGCCTGCGCCCCCTCTTGAAGCACCGTGACATACACCCATGCCTGTTTCAGGTCGGCAGTGACATCCACTGTCGTAAGCGTGACAAATCCGACTCGCGGATCCTTCATTCTACGACTCAAGATGTCGGCGATCTCCAGCCGAATCTGATCGCCGACCCGGTCCGAGCGTTTATACCCCAGCATTGGCCTAGAGAAACTCCATGTGTTGACGCACGAGCTCTACGGACGGATTTGCCCGGACGAGATTGAGCACCGAATCGAGTACCTGGTTGGTATGACGCTGCTCGTTGGCCACGCACGCAACTCCCAGAACCGCCCGCTGCCACAAGTCCTGCCCGTCGACTTCCGCAATGGAGACATTGAATTTTCTCTGAATCCGCTCCTTCAGACTGAGGAGAATCTGGCGCTTGCCCTTGAGTGAATCAACTCCAGGGAGGTGCAGATCTAGCGTGCAGACGCCGACAACCATGGAAGAGACATCAGAGTTTCCCTAGGACCTTGTCCAAGGCATACACTTCGAAGCGGTCGCCGGCTTTGACGTCATTAAAGTTTTCCACGCTGATGCCGCACTCGTAACCGGCCTGCACTTCCTTCACATCATCCTTAAACCGGCGCAGCGAGCCGATCTTTCCTTCGTAGACCACCACGCCATCGCGCACGACGCGGATGCCCGCGCTCGCGCGAGTGATCGCGCCGTCGGTGACATAGCAACCCGCCACCGCTCCTGCTTTCGGGATCACGAAGACCTTGCGCACTTCGGCGCGTCCGACGACTCGCTCTTTGAAGGTCGGGTCGAGCAGACCTTCCATCGCCGATCGGATGTCATTCAACGCTTCATAAATAATGCTGTAGGATCGGATGTCGATGCCTTCGCGCTCGGCGAGGGCGGCGGCCTTCGCCTCGGCTCGCACATTGAACCCGATGATGACGGCGTTCGAGGCGGACGCAAGCTGGACGTCATTTTCGGTGATCCCGCCGACACCCTTCAGGACGATGTTCGGTTTGACGGCTTCGGCGCTCAGGCGCTCGATCGCGTCCGCAAGCGCCTCCGCGGATCCTTGGACATCGGCCCGGATGATGATCCCCAGCTCTTTAACAGTACCTTCCTTGACCTGCGAGAACAGATCGTCCAAGGTGACCTTGCGCACGGGCGCCATTTCGGCCGTACGCAGCTTGTGTAAACGGGACTCCGCGATTTCGCGCGCGATCCGTTCGTCCTTGGTGACCACAAACTCCTGCCCCGCCATCGGGACGCCCAGCATGCCGACGACCTCAACCGGAATCGAAGGACCGGCGTCTTTGATAGGGCGCCCGGCGTGGTTGAAGAGAGCGCGCACGCGTCCGCTGTACGTTCCCACCACAAATGGGTCGCCCGAACGCAATGTTCCATTCTGAACCAGCACGGTGGCGACCGGACCACGCCCGCGGTCGATCTTGGCCTCAAGGACGATCCCCCGGGCTAACCGTTCGGGCGAGGCTCGTAGTTCCAGCACTTCGGCCTGCAGCAGGATCATTTCCAGAAGCGTGTCCAATCCTGTTTTCTTTTTCGCCGAGACCTCGACAAAGATCGTTTCGCCGCCCCAAGCCTCAGACACCAAACCACGTTCGGAGAGTTGATTTTTGATCCGGTCGGGATTGGCGTCCGGCTTGTCGATCTTATTGATAGCGACAATGATGGGCACCTCCGCCGCGCGGGCGTGATCGACAGCCTCGATCGTTTGCGGCATCACGCCATCGTCGGCGGCGACCACCAGCACGACAATGTCCGTGACTTTCGCCCCACGCGCTCGCATTGCGGTAAAGGCCTCGTGGCCGGGCGTATCCAGAAACGTGATCAATTGGCCTCGCGTCGCCACGACATAGGCGCCGATGTGTTGAGTGATCCCGCCCGCTTCTCCTTCCGTGACCTTCGTCTCGCGAATGGCGTCCAGCAGGGACGTCTTCCCGTGATCGACATGTCCCATGATGGTCACCACGGGGGGCCTGGCGACAGGCGGCGCCTCGACCTCCGCAACTTCCTCTACCAGAAGTTCCTCGGTCGGCCGCTCCGCGGTCATCTCGATCCTCAGGCCGAATGATTCCGCCAGCAAACTAGCGGCCTCGGAGGCGATGGGCTGATTGAGGGCCACGATCATGTCCATCTCCATAAGCTTCTTGATCACGTCGGCCGGCTTTTGTCCCACAGCCTCGGCGAAATCCTTTACCGTCAGGCCTTCCGCCAGTTTCACGGCCTTCAGCCTGGGTTTAGTGACTTCTGTCGTAGCGCCCGGCGTCGCGTGCCGGGATTTTTCTTCGCGCCGATGCATCGGCATCGCGCGTAGATCGCGCCAGCGGGCGGCGTCATCCCGGAGCGGCAGGGGCTCGTCTTCGCGGTCCCGCACCGCTCGGCGCGTCTTTTTGCCCTTGTCTTTCAGGCTTTGATCCGGAAGGGGCTGGACCGCTTCGGGCCCTCCCTTCTTCGCCCACACCGGGCGTTCCGCCGGGTGAGCCGGGGGAAGCTGGCCTGGGGGTAAGAAAGGCGTCGGTGTCGGCTCGGGAGCCTGAGGACTAACCGGCGGAATCAGTTCGGGCGCCGAAGGAACGGCCATGCGCTCCGTCAGTTCCTCGACCGGCATCAGCTCCTCCTCCGGCTTCAGCGGGAGCAAATCCGGCCCCAGGAGAGGTTCGCTGTGACGCCGCTTCACCAGAATCAGTTTTTTTTCAACTTTCGGCGGTTCGGCGGGAACAGAAGGCACCTTCACCGCAACCGGCGGTCGAGATGCGAGGACTTTCTTTTTCACGGCCGACACCGCGGGACCTTTCGGGGCGTCCTTCTTTTCCAACTTCTTCACGATCTCCGTCACGGTCTCCGTTTCAAGAGCGGCCATGTGATTTGAAACGGTCACACCAATCGTCTTCAGGTCGTGGATCAGGTCCTTGCTGGGCACATTCAGTTGCTTGGCTAATTCAAACACCCGCATTGTCTCGTCTTTTCCCTATCCATTCGCGGCTGCGTGGTCGCCGCTCTGCTCGTCTGCTTCGTCCTTCTCCGTCTTCGCTTCCCCGTCCCTTTCCTCCGCCTTCTGAGCTGCCGCCGATTCCGCCTCTATCAATTTAGCGTGCTGGTCCTGTAGCTGCTGCGCGATCGCCGCTCGCGTCTCCTGGTCGCGCACCGCCTTTTCCTTTTCGTATTCGCTGGCGCCGATGATATCGATTTTCCAACCGGTCAATTTTGCGGCGAGCCGAACGTTCTGCCCATTTCTGCCGATCGCGAGCGAGAGCTGATTGTCGGCGACCACGACCAGCGCCGATTTTTTCTCCTCATCGACGCCGACTTTTTCAATGACCGCCGGGTTCAGCGCTTCAGCGATAAAGACGCGCGGATCGGGCGTCCATCCGATAATATCGATCTTCTCCCCCCGCAATTCCCGAACCACGGCTTGAACCCGCGAGCCTTTCATCCCGACGCAGGCCCCGACCGGGTCGACCGCGCGGTCACGCGACACGACGGCGATTTTGGTGCGATCACCCGGTTCTCGAACCACGGCCTTGATTTCCAGAATCTTTTCGGCGATTTCCGGTACCTCAGCCTCGAAGAGCTTGACGATAAAACTGGGGTGGGTTCGGGAAAGGATCACCTGTACGTCACGCATTGTACGTTTGACCTCAAGCAGGTAGGCCTTAATCCGATCGCCTCGGCGGTATACCTCTCTCGGGATCTGCTCATGCGCAGGCAGGATCGCTTCGGTCCTTCCCAGATCAACGATATAATTGCGCCGCTCCTGTCCGAGAATAATGCCGTTGACGAGATCGCCTTGTCGCGTCGAGTATTCCCGCTGCACGGCCTCCCACTCTGCTTCGCGCACCTTCTGGAAGATCACCTGCTTGGCAGTCTGCGCGGCAATGCGCCCGAACTCTTCGATCTCGATCAATGATCCGATTTCATCGCCGAGTTCCGCCTCGCTGTCCACCTTTCGCGCCGCTTCCAACGAGACTTCGGATTTCGGACTGGTCACCTCATTGACGATCTTCTTCAGCGAGATCGCCTCGATTTCGCCGCTCTTCCGATCTATCTTTATCTGGATATTCTCCGCCGCCCCATAGCGCTTTTTTGCAGCGGTCTGTAAGGCGGCTTCGACGGCTTCCAAAATACGACCGGTGTCGATGCCCTTTTCCCGCCCCATTTGCTCGATTACCGTCAATAGCTCACGACCCATAGTCAGTTCCTGCGTTGATGCTCACGCGCCCCTCTCGTTAGAACTCAACTTCCAACCTGGCTTCCTGAATGTCGTCCATGGGAAGCGCGATTGCCATCGCTTCCCGCTCTCTCGATCGTTGCCGGCGGCTTTTCGCCGCCGTCTCGATCCACAACTGACGACCTTCCAGCTTCCCAATACGGCCGACCAGGACCGCTTGACCGCCGATCGGCTTGGCCAATTTGAATCGGGCCAGGCGGCCCTGGAACCGCTCATAGTCCGTGGCCGAGCGGATGGGGCGGTCTAATCCCGGGGATGACACTTCCAGCACGTACGCGTGAGGAATAGGGTCCTCGACATCGAGGGCATGGCCGATCAGCACATGGGCACGCTCGCAGTCCTTAATGGTGACGTTTTCAGCGGCTTGCCCGTCAGCCGGCGGCCCTTCAATCACCACCCGGAGCAGGGAGTTGCCACCGCGACCCCGGAGTTCGACGTCCACGAGCACCAATCCGAGTGAACTCAGGATTGGTTCAGCGATCCGCCGGACTGTAATCTCTCGCTCAGACTCCCGGACCGTTTCCCTTGGAACGCCTTCAGCTTGCCGATGGAAATAGTTTTGACCTGACATGAAACGAAAAAGTGGGTTTTTCACCCACTTCACTTTGCAAACGCTAGCATAGGCTGTTCTGTCAAATCAAGCGGAAACTAGGCGCGAAGCTTTCGAAAACGGGCCATCAGCTCTTTGGTTATTGGTCCGGGAAAACCTTCTCCGATGCATCGCCCGTTGATTCTTCCCACCGGGAGTATTTCGATAGTTGTACCCGTCAATAACACCTCCGCGGCCGTGTACAGATCCGCCTCTGTCAGCGGCCGCTCTGCTATCGAAATACCAGCCTCGCGGGCAAGTTGCAAAGTCAGGTGACGAGTCACCCCCGACAACAATAACGGCCCTTCCGGAGGCGTGACAAGACTCCCGCGGTGGACGGCCATGACGTTGCTCGTCGCGCCTTCGAGTACGAACCCGTCCCGGACGAATATGGCCTCGAAGGCTCCAGCATTTCGCGCCTGCTGCTTCGCCAATACATTGGCCAAGAGATTGAGAGACTTGATGTCACATCGGCTCCACCGGAGATCCGGAACTGTGACGATGTCCGTGCCGTCCGTATAGAGTGACTCCGCCGGCGGCGTCAGGGCCCGCACCGTGATGACGACCGTGGGCACTAACGTCGCACTGTACGTATGATCGCGAGGGGCCACGCCGCGAGTCACCTGAATGTAAACCTTCGCTTCGGGATAGTTGCTTCGATCCACCACTTCTGTAATCACGCTCGTCCACCGGGCGGTATCAAACGGCAGGGCAATGCCGAGGGCGCGGGCACTGCGTTCGAGGCGAGCCAAATGGTCCAGAGGGCGCAAGGGCACACCTCCATAGACACGGAGTAATTCATACACGCCATCGCCGAATTGATACCCCCGGTCCTCCACCGACACGGTGGCCTCGGCCAGGGGCAAAAACACCCCGTTCGCGAAGGCAATATCAGGCATGATCGTCGTTCGTAGACGTTTTGTCGTCCGTGACCATCAGGACGTACACTCGGCGATCCTCTGCGGTGAACCGCCAGCCCATACGTTTCTCAAAGACGATGCGGTGCTCTCCGGGCTTCAGCGCGCGAAACTCAAAGGTATGTTTGCCAGAATCAACGATGTTCCAGTTTTCGCCGATGGACCTCTCGTAATCATCATTTACCAACGCGACTGCGTCGCTGTCATAGAGCGGCATAAAGATCTCGCCGCGAGTCCGATCCTCCCAGAGCCGGATGGTGACGATGCCATCGGGCCGCGTCTTCAGAATCTTTTCTTGTTGCCATCTTTCACCGGCGCCAATCACAATCGAGTCTCCTTAGGCGTCTGGAATCTTAAAGTCGCGTGAGCGAGTCAGAGCTGCAACGTGAACCGCAAGTCGGCGCCGAGGGCCACATGTTCCCTCTGGGCGAATCCGGCGGGGGTGGCGATGACGTACCGGTCCCTCTCAGGTGCCGGCCCATAGCTGGGGCACTCCTCAGCCGGACAAGCCGGAACATTTTCGGCGATGAGAATGACACGCTTGGCTTCATCCAACCAGAGCAGGTCTACCGGAAAGCGATATTGGCGAGTCGTGACCCGATGAAAGTCCGGCCGGTCGTAAATGAACACCATGCCCCAATCAGAAGGAAGGGAGTCTCGAAATGCCAGGCCAGCATGCAACATCAGAGGAGTGTCCGCAACTTCGACCTGGAGCCGGGTTCCAGAGGGAAAGGTTACCATTAACGACTCTGGCCCTTGGCTCGTCGACATAAAATAGCTCCCGGCCATCAGCAAACTGAAGGCCAGGATCACCAATAATCCCAAACGTGTTGCCTGTGACTTCTCCATATAAAATCAGTGTTTTCATCGATTCATCGCATACTTTAAACAAGAAAAGCAATCACACCCCTTAGGAACGATTAGGGCTTTTGCTCTCGTGCAAACGGGCCTTCAGGCCTATACGATTGGCCAGAAACACATTGACAAGAAGTTCTTCGGGTTCTTACAATGTATAACTAACTTTGTATTTTTTGGAATTCTACGACGTCGCGGTAGTCATAGTTGTGCAGTCGCAAGAAGGAGGCAAGTAATATGGCGCTTTTGATTACGGACGAATGCATTTCCTGCGGGGCCTGCCTTCCGGAGTGTCCCAATGAGGCGATTTTCGAGACCCGCGGTGATGCCGAGGCTAAAGGCAATCATGTTGGCGACGGCCAGGGCATGGGTGATAACATCTATGTGATTACTCATGAGCGGTGCACCGAATGCGTAGGTCATTTCGACGAGCCACAATGCGCAGCGGTCTGCCCCGTCGATAATTGCTGCATCGCGGACCCCTTGTATCCGGAGTCGACGGAGGTCCTCCTGGATCGCGCTCGGAAACTCAATCCGGACAAGGAAATCGACCCGAATAAGGTGTGGAGCGGCGTCCGTAACTAGTTCGTTGCCTTGATCAGCGAAGAAGGCCCTCTTCTCGAAGCTCCGAGAAGAGGGCCTTCGTGTTTCCAGCGTGTGCCGACGGCGACGCGCCCTTCTCTACGGTTATTCTTCCGTTCCTACAATCTTCCCCAGTTTTTGAAATACCGGAGCAGGTCGCGTACCGACAGCATGCCCACGATGCGGCCGTCTTCCGTGACGGCGAGATGTCGGATCGCACGCTCCGCCATCAAATCGCTGGCCTCATGCGCCGACCGATCGATCTCGATCGTGATTATTGGAGCCATCATGACTTCGGATACCAGCACTTGGCTGACCTCGCGCTCTGCCGCCAGCACTTTGCGGACGAGATCAGTCTCACTGATGATCCCGATGTAGCGGCCGTCTTCTTCTAATACGAGGAGCGCTCCGATCTTGGCGTCGGACATCGTGCGGGCTGCCTGCACGACCGGCGTGGATGGAGACGCAGTGAGAATGCGCCGGCTCATCATCACTGCGAGAGGTCTTTGGATAGCCGAGCCGCTCATTATGAAAGCCATCTCGGTCGCGATTATCAAATTGTAGGGACGATTTGCAGGGCAGTCAATACATCGCCAAGACAGAGCCTTTTCCCAGGCCACTCGCCATAACGCCCCGCTCACCCCCGCTATCTCATCCACCCTTCATTACACCCACCCGCCCCAGGCGCTATCTTACCCACCCAGCCCCGCGGCACTACTTCACCCGCCCGCCCTGGCCGCACCGAGGTGCGGCCTTTTTCCCCTGGACGACCGCTATTCCAGTGAGACGCGCCGCTTCCCGTGGTCTGCCGAGACAGGCTCTTTGCCCACGAGACGCACGCCTTTCCCCGGCCTTCGTTCGGACGCGCGTCTGCCGAGATTCGCTCCCCCCTAGCAGCTAGTCCCCGACCCCCCTATTCGTGGGGCACCGGTCCCTTTGGGTGAACTAAGTAGTGTTGAATCTTGCCCAGACGCTTGCTATAGTGAGCCGACTTTCAGCCCATCCGCAATTCGACAGGGAGATCCATGAACATCACCATCATCGGCACAGGGTATGTGGGCCTCGTCACAGGCGCGTGTTTCGCGGAATTCGGGCTGCAGGTGACCTGCATGGACAAAGATGAGCACCGCATCGCGGCCTTGGAAAAAGGAAAGATTCCGATCTATGAACCGGGCCTCTCGGAACTGGTTCATAAGGGTTTGTCGGAAGGACGCCTAAGCTTTACCACGGATCTCGGGCGGGCCGTAGAGTCAGCGCTCGTGATCTTCATTGCGGTCGGCACTCCGTCCCAACATGACGGATCGGCGGATCTCTCCTTTGTCGAGGACGTGGGCCGCGGCATCGCGGCGCATTTGAACGGCTATAAACTGATCGTCACGAAATCGACCGTCCCGGTCGGCACCGGCGAACGGCTCCGCAAGCTGATCGGGTCCCTGGTCGGGAAAGATGGGGCCTTCGATATTGTGTCCAATCCGGAGTTTTTGCGGGAAGGTTCTGCCATTGAGGATTTCATGCGGCCGAATCGTGTGGTCATTGGCGCACAGAGTCCTCAGGCGATCGCGGTCATGCGCGATCTATACCGGCCGCTTTACCTGCTCGAAACGCCCTTCGTTCTTACGGATGTCGCGTCGGCCGAAATGATCAAGTATGCCTCCAATTCGTTTCTCGCCACGAAAGTGTCTTTTATCAACGAGGTCGCGACCTTGTGCGAGCGGGTGGGCGCCGACGTGCAGGTTGTCGCAAAGGGCATGGGCCTCGACCATCGCATCGGCGCCAAGTTTCTTCATCCGGGACCGGGTTTCGGCGGATCCTGCTTTCCTAAGGACGTGGCGGCCCTGGTTCAGACCGGTCAACGAGCAGACTGCCCGATGGAGATCGCCGAGGCCACGGTGCGTGCGAACAATACACAGCGAGCCCGGATGGTCGACAAGGTCCGCCAGGCGGCCGGCGGTCAAGTTCAGGGGAAACGGATCGGCGTGCTGGGACTGTCGTTCAAGCCGAATACCAACGACTTGCGGGATGCCCCCTCGCTGGAGATTCTTCGTTGCTTACAGGAAGAAGGCGCCGTGGTTCAGGCTTACGATCCAGCCGCCATGGAAGAGGCCAGCAAAGTATTGCCGGGGATCGAGCTCTGCGAGAATTCCTATGAAGCCGCGGCCGGCGCGGATCTGTTAATTCTCATGACCGAGTGGAACCAGTTCCGGAACTTGGATCTGGATCGGATCAAGTCCGCGCTCAAAACCCCTATCTTCGTAGACCTGCGCAATGTCTATGAGCCTGCGCGGATGGCGTCCCTAGGTTTTCACTATACCTCAGTAGGCCGGTTGACACCCCCCATTTAAACCGCTTCACAGCACCTCCGTCTTCGGCTTCGGTTTATACCCCATGCGGTCGAGGAGCTTGCGGATTTTCGTCTGCAGGGTGTCGTCGGCGCCGGCCAGCACTTCAGTCAATGCCTCAACCGCCGGCTTGCCGATTTTCCGAATAATCTCCGAAGCCGACTGGCGCAGGTCGTCATCCTCGTGCGTCAACAGACTCGCAACGGCGGTGACACTCGGCGCGCCAATTTTAATCAACGCATCGTAAGCGCGCTGGCGGATGTCGTTGACCTCGTCGGTCAGGGCTTCAATAAGAGGCCCCACGGCCCGTGCGTCTCCCAACGCGCCAAGCACCTCCACCGCGTACTTGCGAGTGAGCCAGTGGGGTTCCTTTAAAGCCGCCAGCATTTCATCGGCCCGGCTCTTGTTGGCATCCCGGGAGCGGATCGTAAAGCCTTTGACGATACGCCGTTTTGTTGGCGCACCATGCAGAGTCCCTCCGGGGTCTTCCTCTACCACGCGTACCGTCACGCCATCCCCGACCTTCAGTGTCTTCAGCTCCTCCAGAAGCTCTTCCCCCACCTCCAACACCACGGTCTTGCCTTCGTACGCCAGAAGTTCGATTTCCATGGTCCGGTGTTCGACGTCGACCTTAACCACCTTTTCGGAGATGAGGTTGAACCCGTCCTTCTTGATGCCGGGACCGCCCTTACTGATCTGAATTAATTTCGGTGCTTCGTCTGCCATCATCTCTCCTTTGCCTGCTCCAGCCTTATTCGCGGGGCGGAGTCCATCCAAGGCTGGCAAGCGCCCCCTCGACGGTTTCTCGGACCATATCGTTCTCGTCTTCCAACAACGGCACCAGCGCCCCGACGACTTGCCGGTCTCCAAGTCGCGCCAAGGACTCGGCCGCATTCCGGCGCACGAGCCAATCCTCGTCCTGGAGAGCCTGCGCCAGACCTTGCAAGGCGCGTCGATCCCCGATCAAGCCCAAGGCCTCTGCCGCATGGCGCTTGACGATCCAGTTGTCTCCTGCCAATCCATTCAACAGCCCATCGACGGCGCGCGCATCGGGAATCTTCTTTAACGCCCGGGCCGCCTCTTCGCGAACCGTCTGATCCATCAAGGCCTCCATCAGTCCCTCCACAGCCCGAGGATCACCGATTTTCTCGAGAGCTTCCACCGCAGCCAGTCGCACCGCCCCATCTCGATCTTTTATTGCCGCGATCAACGGTTGGAGCGCGCGGTCGTCTTTCAGGCGTCCGAGGGCGATGGCCGCCTGCTCGCGCACAGCCCATTCATCATCGCGCAAGGCCTCTAAGAGCGGCTCGACGGCATCGGGTCCGACTTGAACCAGCGCTTGCCGGACCGCCTCGCGAATGACCCGATCATCGTCCCCAAAGAGTCCGATGAGCTGTTCGATGACGGAAGGGCCCATCTGCCCGAGACTTGCCACGGCGTGGTCGCGCAGGGCTTCGTTATCGTCCCGCAAGGCGGCTAGGAGTTGTTCGATCCGGCGATCGCTGTCACTCATCCTTGGGCGCTCCTCCGGGCTGCTTGGCGACCGGCGCCTCTTCGTCCCAGGGGTCTTCTTCTTTCTGGATGTCCCCGGTCAGCTTTTCCAACTTGTCCAGCATCAGCCCGCCGAGATAGCTGACCAATCCGTCCCGGTCCGTCTTCATGGTTTGAATCAATTTCACGTGCGGCAGCAGAACCGTGATGTCTTTTATTTTTGACATCGCTTCGGTGGCAGCCAGCCGCGTCGTCCGGTCTTCCACCGCTTCCACCAGGACATCGATCGAGCGCGTATCTCCGAACTCGCCCAACGCTTTAATACAGCTTTCGCGAACTCCGCGGTCCCGGTCTGCCTTGGCCTTCTGCAACAAGAGTTCGACCGCCCGAAGGTCGCCGATGATGCCGAGCGCTTGCGCGGCGGCTTCGCGCACGACCCATAGCTCGTCATTCAACGCCTCGAGCAGCTCCGTGACTGCAGGACGGCCGAGCGCGATCAAATCCATCGAGACGCCGATGCGCGCTTCTTCCAAGGCGACCGTATCCTCGATATCCCGCAAACGATTGAGAATCTCAGCAATGCGATCCCGAAGGTCCGAGATGCGCTTGAGCGAGCGCGAGGCAATGTCCAGCAGATCCGGATAAGCCATCGCTTCAATCCAGGCGTCGACACTGCGCGGGTCGGCCAATTGCTCCAAAGCTTCCGCTGCCATGCGCCGCGCCATGGGATCCCGGCTTTTCATCATTGCCACGAGCGGCTCCATCGCCGCCGGATCTTTCAGTCGTCCCAGCACTTCCGAGGCGACATCGCGTGTCGCCTCATCCTCCAAGAGCTGGACCAAGGCACGCAGCGCCGCTGTGTCGGCCACATGTCCGACAGCTTCCGTCACCGCTTCGCGCACCTCGGGATCTGGATCCTTGAGAAGCTGGACGGTCGGAAGGCCGGCGGTGCGGTCCTTGATCCGCCCCAGCATCTTCACGGCTTCGGTGCGGAGCCTCGCATTGCCATCTGAAAGGCCCTTGGCGATCAGATACCGGACAGCCTCGGGCCCGCGTTTCAGCAACTCGGCCGTGGCGTTCATCCGCTTCCAGTCTTCCTCATGGATCAGATCCTGGACGAGATCTTCTGTTCGATCCTTTTTGGCCATGGTGCCTGGCGACTAGGTCTTGTCCCCGGCCGCGTTTTCCGGAGTTTCTTCCCGGGCGCTTTCTTCAGGAGGCGTCCAGCCCAACTGCGTGAGAATGTCCAGGACAGAGGCTCGCAGCCAGGCTTGCGCATCGAGCCGGTTCGTCGCAAAGGACATGATGTTTTCGTTATGCTTCTCGACATAGGAGGCTTCCGGATCGTTGTAGAAATCCACGAGCTGATCTATGACTTGCGGACCCAGCTCCACCAAAGCCCCCGAAGCCTTCTCCCGCAACCGGGTATCTTTGAGGGCAAACAATAAGGCCGGCACACTTCGGGTATCATTGAAATGCCCGAGGGCTTTGGCCGCCTCTTCGCGGATAAACCATTCCTCGCTGACAATGCAGCCCGGTGTCGGGGTCCCCTTTTGATAAATGCCGATTCCTTGAAGGATCTCGATCAGCGGCTCGACCGCCCGGGTGTCCGCGATCATGCCCAAGGCCATGATGGCGCGCACCTTGACCTGCCCGTCCTTGAGCGCTTCAACGAGCGCGGGTACGGCACTCGGATCGCCGATCATACCCAGCGCGATCGCCGCGTCCTCCCGTACCGCGCGGTCCTTGTCCTTTAAACAGGCGATCAGGCCGGGTACCGGCCGGGAATCGCGTAACCAGGATCGACCGGTCGGATAGTCGCTCGTGATGCCTCCGAGCGCCTGCACCGAATGCAACCGCACTTGAAAATTCTCGTCTTTGAGGCACGCAATCAATGGATCGACGGTCGCATCTCCGATCTGGGTCAACGCAATCGTGGCGCTCACCCTCACCAGCTTGGAGCTGTCCTTAAAGAGCGCGATCAAGCCTTTGATGGCTTGGGAGTCTCCCAGCCGTCCCAGGGCTTCGGCCGCCACCGTCCGAACCGCGCCGTCCCGATCGCGTAAGGCGGCAATCAATCCCTCCACCGCGCGTTTGTCTCCGATCCGGCCGAGCGCTCTCGCCGCGCTTTCCCGTACCCTCCAGCGCTCGTCCCGCAGGCCGGTGATGAGCCGCTCGACGGCCGGCGCCCCCATGGTGACAAACCCTTCTACGGCGGCGTCCCGGCATTCCTTGATCGGATCTCCAAGGAGCGGTACCAACGCTTCCATCGCGCGTGCTCCCCCGATTTTCGCGAGGGCGCGGGCGGCATACATTCGAATCGCCCAGTATTCATCCTCGAGAGCTTCGACCAAGGCCTCCGTCGCTTTCGTGTCCGGCTGCGCAGCAAGAGCTTGCGCCGCTTCCTCGCGGGTCGCGTCGTCCGGGTCAGCCAACGCTTCAAGTAAATCAGCCAGAGTCTGTGCCATTTAGATACCCGCCTTCATGTTTGGCCGTGGCCGCCATCCGACCTTCGTCAGCACGGCGCGCGCGTGGTACAGTATGTTCGAGTCTGTTTCAGTCTTCATTTTTGACAACAATGGGTCGGCAACGCGTAACCCAAACCGACCCAAACAGGCCGCTGCCGCCGAGCGCAGGCGTGTATCCTTCAGAGCGCCGATCAGGGGTTCGATGGCCCGTTCGTCTCCGATCTCGGCCAGCGCCGCCATCGCATGTTCCTGCACTTCCATTTCTTCCAGATACAGTTCGCCGGACTCATCCCCACAACTTGGGACTTTCCTGGAATTGGACGGTCGTCCTTTCCCGGTCACAATGTCAATGAGCGTCGGGACGGCCCGCATGTCTTTGAGTTTTCCCAACGCTTCTGCCGCAAACGGCCGCACGTCAAGATCCATTAGCGCACTGGTTAAAGCTTCCAGTGCCTGGTGATTGCCAATGGCGCCAAGCGCCTTCGCCGCGTCTTGCCGGACGGCGGCGTCGCGATCGTTCAGCATCAGTTGGCAGAGAGGCTCGACGGCTTCCTCCGCGCTCATTTTTCCCAACGCCTCGCAGGCATGCAGCCGTAGAATCCACTCGTCATGCCGGAGAGCGGCCAGCAGTGACACCACTGCCACGCGGCCCAGGCGAGCCAATGCGTCGCTGGTATCAACCCTGACCGCCTTCACCGGATCCATGAGCAAAGGGATCAACGGTCGCACGGATCGCTCGTCCCCCAAAGCCCCCAATGCCTTCGCGGCGTGCATACGCATAACCCAGTTCTTGCTTGCCAAGCATTCGATCAGTGGTTCCACCGTCGAGGCATCGGCAAGGTCCTTCAGGATGGAGACTGCCGCCTCCTGTACATTCCCGTTAGGATCCTGCAGGGCGCGGGTCAGGGCGGGCAGGCCGGCTCGGCCGATTTTGCGCAGCGACGTCGCCGCAGCCTCACGCACCGCCCGGTCTTCGTCATGAAGAGCGTCGATCAACGGCGTGATCGCTCGGGGATCGGCAAAACCGCCGAGCAAAGTGGCCGCTTCCTCCCGCAACGCCCAGTCCTCGTCCTTCAGCGCCGCAATTTCTTCAAGGACACGGTCGCTCACTGGGAACGCCTCGAAACAGTAAGGGGTTGCGAGCAAAACTACGACCGCTCACGTTAGCATACGATTTTGAAGCCGGTCAACAGCGTGAATGGCGAGGAAATGTAGCTTTTAAGCGGGTGGCGCCGAGCGGGTGCTCTGGCTTCTCGGTGACAGGACCCGCTTGCAGCCTTCTGTTCACGGGTGCGCTTCGCTCCAGTTTTTCCCGAACCCGATATCGACTTTCAGGGGAACCACGAGCTCGATGACCCGTTCCATTTCTTCCGTCACGATCGGTCGCACCGAGTCCAGGTCGGCTTCCGGCAGTTCCAGGATCAGCTCGTCGTGGACCTGAAGGAGGATTCGGGCAGCCCGGCCCTCGGCGGCCAAGCGACGATGGACGGCCAGCATTGCAAGCTTAATGACATCCGCGGCCGTTCCCTGGATCGGTGAGTTCATCGCAATGCGCTCCCCGAAGCTGCGTTGCGTAGGATCGCCGCTCCGGAGCTCGGGAATGGGACGACGGCGTCCCAGGAGCGTCGTGACATAGCCATTGGCTTTGGCTTCCGCCACGGTGCGATCGATATAGGCTTTCACGCCTTCAAACCGCGCAAAATAGGCGTCGATGTATCTCTTGGCCTCTTGATTGGAGATTCCTAGTTGGGAGGAGAGTCCGAAGGGACTGATCCCATAGATAATCCCGAAGTTGACGGTCTTCGCCACCCGGCGCATATCTTTGGTGATCTGGTCGGCCGCCAGACCAAAGATCTGCATCGCCGTGGTCGTATGGATGTCGTCACCTCGCCCGTACGCGCCGATCAGGACAGGATCCCCGGAGAGATGCGCGAGGATCCGCGGCTCGATCTGGTTATAATCAGCCGAGAGCAGGACCCAGCCGGCATTGGTTGTGAAAGCCGCGCGTATGCGGCGTCCCCATTCACCTTTAATGGGGATGTTTTGCAGATTGGGGTCTGAAGACGACAGCCGACCGGTGGCGGTGACCGTCTGATGGAGGGAGGTATGCAGGCGTCCGGTCTCGGAATTCACCAGACGCGGGAGAGCATCCACATAGGTGGACTTCAATTTGCTGAGGCTTCGGTAGTTAAGAATCTCAGCCGGTAGCTCATGTTGCAAGGCCAGCTGCGTCAGCACATCCTCATCGGTCGAATAGCCGGTTTTGGTTTTTTTGATGGGAGGAAGCTTGAGCTTTTCAAAGAGCACTTCGCAGAGCTGCTTCGGCGAATTCACATTGAATTCAACGCCAGCTAGGCGATAGATCCCCTGTAGAATAGTCCCGAGCTGTTGGTCGAGTTCCTTGCCGACATCACCCAGCACACCCGTATCCAGTCGAAAGCCGTTCGCCTCGATCTCGGCCAGGACCACCGTCAACGGCAACTCCACGCACTCGTACAGTTCGGCAAGTCCGCTGGTGGCCAGCTTCTCGGCCAACAGCGGCTGAAGCCGGGCGATTGCGGAGGCGGCCCGGCCCGCTCGCATCGCGGATTGATCGGTGTCGTTCAGTTTGAAGAGATCCTCGTTGGGCTGATTCTTCGAAGCGGTGCTTTCCTGGAGCGATTCCGCAAAGCACTCCTGCATGAGGACCTCGAGCGTGGGGCTGCGCCGATTCGGATTAAGAAGATACGAGGCCAGCATGGTGTCGAAAGCGGCCCTTGCCGGCGCGACCCCGTTCTTGCGCAACGCCAGCCAGACAGCCTTGTAATCATGGACGTAGAGTTTAACGCCGGCCGACTCGATCACTGGCTGCAGGGCTTTCAACTCGGTCCCCGCCGGGACATAAACCGGCTCTCCTCCCGGCAGACATACACCGATTCCCATTAATGGAGAGCACATCCCCTCAGTGTCGCTTGGTTCGCACTCTAGAGCCATCGCGCCAGCAGCCTCAATAGCGTCCGCAAGAGATTTGGCGGCGAGCGAATCGGCAATGACCGCGACCGGAGGCCTCTGCGTTTTCTCCGGCCCGCCGTTGCTCTGCAGGCCTTTTAGCAGTCCCCAGAACTCCAATTCCCGGAATAACGCGGCCAGCTCTTCGGCCCTGGCCTCCCCTAGCCGGAACAGTTGTCGGTCAAATGAGACGGGACAATCCGTCACGAGCGCGGCCAGCTCCCGACTGCGCCGCGCGTCTTCGCCATGCGTCTCGAGCAGGGCGCGAACCTTCGGGGCCTTGACATCGCTCACACGGGCCAGAAGATTTTCAATCGTGTGAAATTCTTCAATCAGCTTTCTGGCGGTCTTCTCTCCAATACCCTTCACGCCCGGGATGTTGTCGATGGAATCGCCCATGAGTCCCATGATCTCAATGACCCGAGCGGGCGCCACCCCGAATCGCGTGAGACAGTCCTCCTCGGTCAAGACCTTGTCCTTTACAGGATCGTAAATCTGAATGGAGGGCGAGAGGAGTTGGAACATGTCCTTGTCGGCGGTGACAATCACCACCTCCACCCCGGCGGCGACCGCTTGCAGCGCGAGGGTACCGATGAGATCGTCCGCCTCGAAACCTTCACATTTGACCACAGGGATGGCAAAGGCATCGACGGCTCGATGGATATATGGGATTTGCTGGGACAGGGAATCGGGCATGGGACGGCGCTGCGCCTTATACTCCTTGAATTGCTGATGCCGATGCGTGGGCCCTTTTTCATCAAAGACGACCGCGAGATAGTCCGGGCGCCGCTCGCGTACCACCTTCTGCAGCATCGTGATGAACCCGTAGATCGCGCTCGTCGGCAGTCCGCTGGTCGTGGACAGCGGAGGCAGGGCGAAGAAAGCCCGGTAGATGTAGCCGCTGCCGTCGATGAGATAGAGAGTCGGACGCTCGTGCATGTAGGGCATCCTAACACCTGAATATCATCCAGACAAGCTAAGGGGAGGCAATTTACTCTTCGCCCTTTGCGCATGTATAATCACCTTGCATGACCCCCTCTAGAGGCACGGCCGCAGTATGACAACGGACAGCCATCATCGATCCTACGGCCTCACCGTCGCACGTCAGGCTCTTCTGAGCTGCGCATTCGTCATAGCGGGCACATCGGCCATTACCGATTCTGTGTTCGCTTCCTCTGACGTCGAAATCAAGAAACATTCGACGGGCAAGGAGGCCACCGTCCGGGAGGGTGAGAAGGAATGGTTCATACACATCGATGTGGACCAGGACCGGACGATGATTATCCGGACTGAGAGCGATAAAGGCCGCGAGATCACGAACCAGGCTGAAATTATCGATCGACCGATGAGCAATTCCGAGGTCGATCGCTTGGTGAATGACTTCGTCAGCGGTATCCAATCGACCCTGAAGCCGTGAGCCCGCCCACCCCGCCTAGCAAGAAGCCTCGTTTCGTGATCTTCCTGCATGGCGGTACCTATGACAAATTGCACCAGGCAGCGACCATTGGGATGACCGCTGCGGCGATGGGGAAGGATGTCTATGTGTTTTTGATGTTCTGGGCGATCAAAAAGCTGGCGATGGGTGAGCTAGACCGGCTGGATTTTTCGCCGGCCTACGAAATGCACGCCGAGGAAGTCGCCCGGATCATGACGGAAAAGAAGGTGCCCAAGATCTCCGAGATGTTTGAAGAAGCCAGGCAGGTCGGAAGTTTCAAACTGATCGCGTGCAGTGCGGGCCTCGAGTATATGAGCGTGAAGTATGAGGATTTCGCCTCCAAGGTAGACGACGTCCTGGGTCTTCCCCTGATTCTGAATCTCGCCGCTGACGCCGAGACCACGCTGTTCATTTAAGCGCTTTCCTCTCGGTGGCGGTCTTGTTTCACCGCGAAACCGTAACGCCCACCCGGTCACAATAGCGCGTCAGCTTGCATTGGCTGCACCGTGGCGAAATCGGCGTGCAGATGTTCTGCCCGAACGGCACGAGCAAATCGTTGTAGGCGATCCAGTAGACTTTCGGCAGCTTGTCGCGCAATGCCTGTTCGCTCTCGGCAGGACTGCGTGTCCGGATATAGCCCCATCGATTGCTAATGCGGTGCACGTGAATATCCACGCAGATGCCGGGTTTTCGAAAGCCCAAGGTCACCACCAGATTCGCGGTCTTTCGTCCGACGCCGTTCAACGTCAGCAGTTCCGGAATGTTATCGGGAACATGACCCTGATACCGATCCAGCAGATCTCGGCAGATCTCCCGGATGTGGCGGGCTTTCGTCCGGTAAAAACCGACAGGATAGATCGCGCGTTCGATCCGTCGTGCTGAAAGCTTCCCCATTACCGCGGGGCTGGTGGCCAGCTGAAAAAGTCGCTCCGACGCCTCTGCCGTCGTTTGATCTCTCGTTCGTAAGCTCAGTATCGTCGAGATCAAAATTTGAAAAGGGTCACATGAGGCTTTCGCCACGACGCCGACGACCGGCTCTTTCCAGCGGCGCACCTCCTGCTTGAGAATGCGCATGCACGCATGGATATCCCTGTCTGTCATGTTGTGACCAATGCGTATTTGGGGAGAAACGAAGAACTAGAGGAGAGAATCAGCCGGTGCGGTGCTTCGACAGCCATTTCTGGCGCCGACGCTGAGCCTCCCGCTCCTTGTTTTTTTTCTTTAGGCTGGGCTTCTCGTAAAACCGGCGGCGCTTGAGCTCACGGAAGAGACCTTCACCTGCCAGCTTTTTCTTGGCAATCTTAAGAGCCTTCTCGACATTGTTGTTGAAAACCTTGATTTCCATCCCGCGCTCCAGTCCCTGAATAAATCGACGAACTCGGACTGTAGCATAAATACGGCATCCCCGCAAGACTGCACCTTTGCACCTACACCCGCGAAGGGTCCAGGAGCGGCGAATCAGAAAACGAGGAGAACCGATTCTCGATCGCAGGCCTAGCCGCGAGCGTGGGCTAACGCCTCCGTACACCCTTTAACGAAACAGTGGATTTCACCGCCCGACAATGTCGGGTGATGGGGATTGTCCGTCGGATGGTAACGGTGATACCAAGCGCATTCGAGTTCGTGCGCCGCTGCGGCTCGGCCGGTGTATTCAAACCAAAAGTAGCGATACTTGGCTTCTATTGCCATCCGTTGCAGGTCTTGTGCGAGGTCCTCATCAGCGCGGCCCACCCGATCCGCCATCCTTCCATTTCTAGAAAGGATGTACGCGCCGGGCGACACCTCGGTCACAAAGAGGTGGATATACTTTAGATTATATGGCCCTGACATAGAACCTCCTTTCGAAGGTTGCGTCTGTTGGATCTCATTTCACCCGCCCGCCCCGGACGCGCCGGGACGCGTCCTTTTCCCGGTTAGTCACCAGCAACGAGAATAGCCGCAGAAGCACTTCTCGCAATTCTCAGTATGAATCAAGGGTGCTCCGCAATCGGGACAGGGCAGTCCCTCCGGGCGCATGGCCAGCACGCTTGCCATCTGTTCATGCCGCTGCTCGGCCGGATGGAAACTGGCCAAGGCTTTGGCGATGGCATCCCACAGCGAGAGGACCCGATTGGCGCCGACCCCATAGGGATTGCCGTCCTGGATGCCAACCAACTGTCGCGTAATCTCATGCATGGGAATCCGATAGCGCAGTGCCAGGCTAATGAGGCGGCAGACACACTCGAGATCCGCCTGAATCATGCCGCCCGCCTTGGCCACCGTGGCGAAGGTCTCAAACGGCTCGCCGCTCATGGAATTAATCGTGAGATACATCTTCCCATAGCTGGTATTGATCGCAATCGTCTCTCCGCTCACGCGCACGGGGCGTTCCAATTTAAGCGGTTGAATCGCTGCGGCGTAAGGCTGCGGTGCCGAGTCGCCTGCTGTCGAATCTGAGAGTTCCATCGTCTTCATCTCGGAAGCCTTGTCGCTCGTCTTCTTCTCCTTGGAGGAGACACCGACGTTCATCACCTGCTCCTCACGGCTGCCGTCGCGGTATACGGTGATTCCCTTGCAGCCAAGGTCATAGGCCATCAGATAGGCTTTCATCACGTCGTCGATCGTGGCCTCCGTCGGGAGATTGATTGTCTTGGAAACGCCGCTATCGGTATACTGCTGAAACGCGGCCTGCATGCGCACGTGCCATTCCGGTGCCACGTCATGCGCCGTGACGAACACTCTTTGCCACCGCTCCGGAATCTCCTGAACGCCGCGGGCCGAGCCGTGGTTGTCCAGAATTTTCTCCATCAGACCTTCCCTCCAGAATCCCTCGCGCTTAGCGGTCTCGATAAAGTCTTCCAGGACGTACGGCAGATGCTCCCCATCCATGACGTTTTTGAACCAGATGAGGCTGAATTCCGGTTCGCAGCCGCCGGAGGTATCCGCAATCATGCTGATCGTGCCGGTGGGAGCGACCGTCGTCACGTAGGAATTTCTGACCCGTTGGCCACGGCCCTCATGCAGTGAACCCTTCCACGCGGGGTACAATCCGCGCTGCTCCGCCAGGCGCATCGATTGCTCATAACCCTTGTCGGAAATGAACTTCATGACTTTGGCACCCATCTGCACGCCGCTCTCTGAGTCATACTGGATTCCAAGCTTAAACAGCATGCGCGCGAACCCCATGACCCCCAAGCCGATCTTACGATTGTCCTTCGTGCATTTTTCGATCTCCGGAATGGGGTATTTATTCATGTCAATCACGTTGTCCAGCAAATGCACGGATGTGCGCACGGACTGTTCAAGCCGCGCCCAGTCTATTTCGTGTCGGCCATCCGGTGTTGGGACGAGGTGCGTTTCAAGGTTGACGCTTCCCAGATTGCAGGACTCGTAGGGCAACAGCGGCTGCTCACCGCAGGGGTTCGTCGCCTCGATCATCGCGTAATGCGGGGTGGGATTCGTGCGGTTCGCCTGATCAATGAAGAACAGACCCGGTTCGCCGTTTCGCCAGGCCGACTCCGCAATCTTCTTCAAGACATCGCGGGCATCGAGCTGCCTGATGACCTTGCCCGACCGCGGATTGATCAGATCATATTTCTCGCCGGTCAGGGCGGCTTTCATGAAAGCGTCGGTCACCGCCACGCTGATATTGAAGTTCGTGATTTCCTTCGTATCGGTCTTGCAATTAATGAAGTCTAAAATATCGGGGTGATCAACGCGCAGAATCCCCATATTCGCACCCCGACGCGTGCCGCCTTGCTTGATGTGCTCGGTCGACTGGTTGTACACCTTCATGAAGGACACGGGCCCCGATGCGACACCGCCAGTGCTGCGAACCATATCGTCCTTGGGCCGGAGTCTCGAGAAGGAGAAGCCTGTTCCTCCTCCGGTCTGATGGATAAGCGCCTGATGTTTGAGCGTGTCGTAAATCCCGGAAATCGAATCCTCGACAGGCAGCACAAAGCAGGCCGCAAGCTGCTGCAGCGGGCGGCCGGCATTCATGAGAGTGGGAGAGTTCGGCAAAAAATCAAGACGAGACATGAGTTGATAAAACCGCTCTTCGGTCGCATGAACTTCTTGAGGCTGCGCACCGTACAGAGATTCCGCCTGGGCCAAATTATGGGCGACGCGCCGGAACAGACCTTCCGGTGTCTCTACGACTTTTCCATTCTCGTCTTTGGCCAAATAGCGTTTCTGTAGGACCCGTAGTGCGTTCGGTGAAATTCGAAGAGCGCCTTCGCCTTTCCCAGATTCCACATCGGGCGTCGCGCCGCCGGTATTGTTCATGCTGATCCTCCTGCCTGGTGGGACTGAAAACCAATCAAAATCGCGGCTCCGCTTTTACCACTCGTTTACTGGGGTGTCAAGATGAAAATACCAGATATGGTGGAAAAAAGTTCGTCAAAAACTAAATATTGTGGAAAACCTGTGATTGACCAAGGGACAAGTTGTTGAAAACCGGTGGATCACAGGGGCCCGCGTATGACGGACGGAAAAAGCAACCCCGAGGATCCAAAACTAATAGCGGAATGGTACCTGAAGGACAGACCAAAAGAGCTGTTACCGGCTCTTTTTGACGTATGCCTTGTAGTGGATCGAGCCGCCGTTCACCTGTTCTTCAAGCCCTAAATACTCGTGCCCGGTCGTCTCACACCACGCCGGCATGTCTTTTTTGATCCCCTCATCATCCGAAATAACTTCCAAGATCTGACCCACCGTGAGTTCCTTGATCTTCTTGGAGGTCTTGATAATGGGCATAGGGCAGAACAAGCCCAACGTATCGAGAACCACGTCTTTTTGCATTGAGCGACTTTCTAAATGAACAGATTTACTTGGGCGTCTTTCGCTTCCGCGAGATACGTCGAGACGCCGGCCAGTTGATCCACCCCGTCCACCAGAGTGTCTTTGCTGATGCCCATGAGACCCAGCGTGGTGGTACACGCAATAAAGGTGACGCCAAGATCCTTGGCCACTTCCATTAATTCCGGGATGCCTGGCATGCGGTTTTGCTGCATCACGCGCTTCATCATCCGAGTACCTAGACCCCAGAAGTGAAACCGCGACAACGGCAATCTATCGGCCCCTCCCTTATTCAGAACCCCGAACATCCGGCGCAACCAGTCGGTGGCCCTGCCACTCGACCCTGGACGCCTCAGAGCGTTTAGTCCCCAGAACGTGAAAAACATAGTCACGCGCATTCCCATCGAAGCGGCTCCTGTGGCAATAATGAGAGCCGCCATTACGCGGTCCATGTCGCCGCTGAGAACCACCAGCGTGACCCGTTCGGGTTTCTTCTCTGCCAGTCCCACCAGAGTTGCTTGGGGGTCCAGTTTCGCTGTCATTACCGTAGACATTCAGCCTCCAAAGATAATCGGGGAGGCCGGCTTGACCCGTAACCTCCCCGATTCCCCTCTAGCATCGCAACACTACTTTAATACGTATGTTTACTATTTGTCAAGTTTTAGGCATAGCTTAATACACTAATACAATCAATGTGTTATGCACTAAAATGCCCCCCTCTCAATGCCCCTCTCATGGTGGTCCGGACAACCGCGCAGGAGGTCTCCTTAACCTGGACGATTCGGGTCTGGGTTGGAGGAACGCCATCAGTCGTCGACATACCGATCATCAATCCGCTCAGTAACGATTTCTTTCCATTCGGATTGCCCGCGGCGCAGAAGGGCATATCCCTCCTTGCGGATTCGCTCTGCCTTCTCAGCAATGATCCCGGCAGGCACTCGATATTCCTGTAGTACCAGGCAGAAGATCTCGATGGAAGTTTCAAATTCTTCGGGGACCACCTGATCCGCTCCTGATGCGCGCAGATCATCGATTTCCCGAAGATAGCGCGTGCGGGAAATGATATGAATCCTGAGATTCATCTCACGGGCTACTTTAATTGCCCGACGAGTCGCCAGGGGATCGGAAATCGCCAAGACCAGGGCCCGTGCCTCCTGGATGCCCAACCGCCGGAGAGTTTGAGGATGGGTCACATCTCCGAAGTAGATAGGGACCCCTTTTTTCTGTTCGTGGCGCACCGCATCGCCGTCCATCTCGACAATGACGAATGGGATCTCGGTTTCTCGCAGCACCTTCGCCAGGTTACGCCCATTAATCCCATAGCCGGCGATGATGGTATGGTCCCTCAGACGGACGGGCGGCTCCTCAACAAGGCCTGAGGGTCGCGTCCAGTGATGAAGGCGCTGAATGGCCTCTGCGCGGCGAGCGATCCGGGGTGCGATTTCTATCAGAAAAGGCGTCAGCAGCAGCGTGAGGACCGATACCGCGAGAAATAGTTGAAAAGAATCGAGCGATAGCAGCCCTACGTCCTTCCCCACTTTCGAAAGAATGAAGGAAAACTCGCCAACCTGCGCCAGGGCCATCCCCATCAAGATTGCCGGCCGCCAGGCATAACCGCTGGCGACAGCCGCCGCCGCCGCCGTCAGGGATTTTCCGATGACCATCACGAGGACCAAGCTGGTTACCAGTACGGGGTGAGCGAGCAAAACTCGGAAGTTGAAGAGCATCCCGATCGCGATGAAGAACAGACTGTTGAAGCCGTAGCGGAACGGAAGGACCTCGGCCATCGCTTGGTGGCTGTATTCCGATTCTGAAAGGATAAGGCCGGCGATAAACGCGCCCAAGGCCAGGGAAAGCCCCGCGAGCGAACTGAGCCAAGCGATACCTAGACAGATCAGGACGATCGTGATCAGAAACAGTTCCCGACTCCGGCTCCTGACAACCCTTTCCAGAATCCAGGGCACGAGGAACCGGGCGGTAATCAGGATCAGCGTTACCAATATGATGGCCTTGCCCAGAGACCACACTACCGACGCTACGCTTCCGCCTTGATGAGCGAGCACCGGCGTCAGGAGCATCATCGGGAGTACCGCAAAATCCTGCACGATGAGGATCCCGGTACTTAGCCGGCCATGGGGAGAGTTCATCTCCCCGCGGTCGGCGATCATCTTAAGGACGATTGCCGTGCTGCTCATAGCCGTCAGGAATCCCCAGAAGATTCCTTGATTCAACTGCAGGCCGAAGGCCAACCCGGCTGCTGCAGAGAGCGCAATCGTGGATCCAATCTGAAGAAGCCCGCTTCCCAAGACGGCGCGCAGGGACGGGACGTGAGCCAGTGAGAATTCGACGCCGATGGTAAACAGGAGCAGTACGACCCCGATCTCGGCGAACACGTCCACATGGGAAACGTCCTGCACGAAATCCAGGCCGTAGGGACCGACCATTGCTCCTGCAATCAAAAAGCCCACGACAGCCGGCAGCCCCAGTTTATCGAAAAAATACACAACTACGATCGAGACGCTGAATAGGACGACGAGATCGCGGAGAAAGGCGATTTCAGACATTGCGGATTCCACGGGGCTTTGGACTAGCTATACACAACCTCAGTATGACTGGAAACTCTAGACCGCCCCCTCACGGACCCCATGCGGAAAGCACGAAAGTCCGCTACGGCTTGTCCTCGTCGTGCGGGGCGCTATCTTCTAGGTCAGTGCCCCCAGAAGCAAAGCCCGCATCGACTTTCCGGGCGAACGTGAGAAACCCACTGTGCGCCACCATACGATGATCAGGGCGAACGCTGCGCCCCTCGATATTCCAGGTCCGGAGCAGGGTTTCGAAGGTTTGAATCATGCAAAACACGGCGACGCGATGAAGGGCTTCTACGGTCTGCATGACTTGGGGGATGGTCGGCACGTAGCTGAGGTAGATGCCGCCCGAGCGCAGGGCAGTGGAGGCATGGGGTGCCACGCGCCAGGGTTCCGGGAGGTCAAGAATGAGGCGATCCAGTTCCGTTTCCTCAATTCCTTCATACACATCTTTCTGCCGTACAGTCAAATTACGGCTCGGTCCCACATATCGCTCGATGTTCTTCATCGCTGTCTGAGCAAAGTCTTCCCGGGCTTCATAGCTGAAGACATGGCCCCGATCTCCCACGGCCCGCAACAACGCCATGGTTAACGCGCCTGACCCCGTGCCGGCCTCGAAGACCCTGGCACCGGGATAGATGTCCGCCCATTGGACGATCACTCCCAAATCCTTCGGGTAAATCACCTGGGCGCCGCGCGGCATCTTCAGTACATATTCCGACAGCGTTGGGCGCAACGCCAAAAGCCTGCGACCGCGAGACAGCGTCACGAGGGTCCCGTCCGGTTTTCCGATCAGGAGATCATGGGCGATGGTCTCTCCGCTCAATTGAAACACATCACCTGCTTTAAGAGTCAGCGCATATTGGCGATTTTTGCGATCGACCAAATGAATACGCTCGCCTTCTTGGAGGACAGTCATGGGTCTTTCCAGTTCGAAGGGCGAGGGTCAACTCGGTTTAATCGGGCCGCAGGCGTTCTCGCCGAAGACAATCAACGTGCGGCGAACCAGCGCGTGGCAGTGAGGGCACGGAAAGCGGAATGTCTTTTCATCAAGCCATTCCACGGACTCGTCTTTCACCCACATTAGTTTCCCGCAATAGGGGCAGGGTTTTACGGGCAGCGGCATCGGTCCCTCTCGTCGCTGTTCTCCAGCATCATAGATTGACCCCGGCCGATCATACCGTTTGAGCCCGCGCCATCATGCGGCAGTATCCACAGACCTCGCTCGTGGTTGGCTGGCTGCATTTCAAACACGGCTGAAGGATCGCGCGATCGTTTTCGGCCATTGAGAGCCGCTGCCGAGATCCCTTTTTTTGCATGGCAAGGAATCCCCAGTAGAACATTTGCTTCGTTCCGGGCGACTCGTGTTCCAATCGGTTCAACACGTCCTTGTAGAGCAGCATTTTGGCACCGTTGGCATTGGGGCACTCCTCCACGATGTAGTCCAGCCGATTCACGATCGCGTATGCTGCGACCTCCCGTTCGGCCACCCGAAAGAGCGGTTTCACCTTCTTCGCAAAGCCGTCAAGTGAATCCGGTAAGGATGGCCCTTGTTTCTCAAGATAGTCGGTCTGCCAATGCAGAACATTCCCCATCAACCGAGCAGCTTCGTCATCGAGATTGTGGCCAGTGGCCAGGACCGCATACCCCTGTTCTACTGCCGTCCGGTTAAAATGATATCGCTTGATCGTCCCACAGGTGGAACAGGCCGGTCGATGGATCCGATCGGAGAGGTCATTAATGCCGGCACCTTCTTTTTCTAGTACTTCATGTACATGGAGCGTAATCCCCCGCGTCTGCGTAAACCGCTCGACTTTTGATTTTGACACGCGAGAGTACTCTCCGATCCCGAGATCTACATACAGGCCAGCGACGTCATAGCGCAGCCGATGCAAAACATCCAACAGGGTGAGACTGTCCTTGCCTCCGGAGACTGCCACCAGAACACGATCCGCCTTCGTAAACATGTCCTCTTCTTTAATAGCACGCACGACCTGTTGGGAGACGAAATCCGTGAGGCAGGTTCCGCAAAACGCGGTATGGTGGCGCGGAATACCAAGCACTGCTTTATTCGAGCATTTACGGCAGCGCATTTGTCCCTCCTCCCCCGGACATCACTGGCCGGATCTCGACGCGATCATTGTCTCGAAGCGTGTCGTCTTCTGTGACCAGATCGTCGCCCCGAACAACCAGAACACTCTCCGGCAGCAACGCCAGCTCCTGTAGCAGATCTTTGACACGCTTCGGTCCTGGAATGTCCAGCTCACGAACCGGATGGTTGAGTAACACCTTCACAACGTCTTCTCCCCATTTTCTCCCAAGCGGTGCCTCTCGATGGCTTCGGGTCAGATTCTCTGGGCTTCAAATCTCTGCGTTCCGCAAGAACACGGCCGCCTCTTCAGGAAGGACCGGGTTAATGTAAAAGCCCGTGCCCCATTCGAAGCCGGCGATTTGGGTCAACTTGGGAATGATCTCAATATGCCAATGGTAAAAGTCCCCCGCCTGTTCATGCAAGGGCGAAGTGTGGAGAATAAAGTTGAATGGCGGCACCGCCAGGACGCGATCGAGCCGTCGAAGCGTGTCGGAAAAGATTCGGGCCAGTCCCTCGACTTCGAACTTCTGGATCTGCTCGAAGCAGGAGGCATGCCGCTTCGGCAGGATCCAGATCTCAAAAGGAAACCGCGGAGCGAACGGAACGATCGAGAGGAATTCCCCGTTTTCGGTGACTACTCGGGTGCGATCCCCGCTCTCCTGCCGGATGATGTCGCAGTAGATGCACCGTTCCTTGTTCTGGTAGTGTTCCCGGCATCCTTCGATTTCCGCTGTGACGTTCGTCGGAACAATGGGCAAGGCAATCAGTTGCGAATGGGGGTGCTCGAGGGTCGCGCCAGCCGCCGGTCCGTGATTTTTGAAGATGAGCACATATCGCAGCCGGAGGTCTTTTCGCAGATCCAGAATCCGATCGCGATAGGCCCAAAAGAGGTCCTCCACGCGTTTCTCCGGCAGCGTCGCGAGGGTCTGCTTATGATCGGGCGTCTCAATGATGACTTCATGCGCGCCCACTCCGTTCATGCGGTCATAGAGTCCCACACCCGCCCGCCCGAGGTCCCCTTCAATCTGAAGGGCCGGAAACTTGTTCGGAACAACCCGAATGTTCCAGCCCGGACTGTTCGCTGAAGTGGCGGCCTCGCGGTACGCCAGAATTTCCGGAGGCGTCTGAGCTTCGTTCCCTGGGCAAAACGGGCAGAGCGGAAGGGCGGGCAGCGACGAATGGTGCGGCAGGAAATCGGTCGGTCGCTGAATTCGATCGGTCGAGATGATGACCCAACGCCCGACTACCGGATCGCGTCTGAATTCAGGCACAGGCCTCCTTGCATGTCAAAGTGATGTCGTTCAGGTGACGTGGTGTCTCCGCGGGAACTTTACAGTTCGGTTACCTCCAGACGAGCCTCCAGTCCAATAGGCACACCGGGCATCAAATCCATGCAGCAGGATGCCAGAATGGCGGAACCTTGGTAGGTCCGCTCGAACCCATCCTCGGACTGGGAGATGGTTTCAATCGGCGCAAACCACACATCGCCGGGGCGGTCGAGCCGAAGCATTACCCGGAACCGCTGCCACTCATCGACTAATGCAAACCACGCCGCCTGCCGCACTTCGCCGCGCTCGTGCAGCCGGACTTGTTTACTGTCGGGCCATTCATAATAGCGCTGCGGGTCATTGCCGGCGAGGAGCGTCAGGTTCAGTTCGATGCCGAAACGCAATGCCCATGGTTCGGCTCCCTTATTCTCCAGCTTATACGCAACCGTCACCGCCTCTCCTCCTCCAGACAATCCATAGACCTTCTCCAGCAAAATCGGGATCATCTGATTATCGCGCCGCACGATTGCGGTAAAAGTGAGCGGCAGAGTTATCCGGCTGCTTTTTATGCTGGGTTTCCCCAGATGATACCGTCCCTTCACGGCATCACCCAGTTCAACGTCGTCGATCCGGTCCAAGGCTTCCGAGGGTGTCCGAGGATCCAGGAACCGGTCCAGAAAACTGGCGCGACGGTGCCGGTCATAGATCAACATTTGATCGAGGCCCTGCTCCTTAACCTTGACGATGTCATGGATGGACTTGGGCGGGCCGCCACTTGAGTCCGCCTCCCCCGAGGCATCAGCAAGCCGTGTGTGATACGCCTCCGCTCGTCGCGTGAGAACATTCGAGAGATTGAACTGCGCCGGCCGATAATCCAACTCCAGGAGGCTTCCCCCATAGGCGGGTGCCACACAAAGACCCAACGCCGAGGTGGCAATGACTGCTTCGTCATGACCGTCGCAGTCCATATCGAACACTCGAAGATCAATCCATCCCTTCTTACCGGCGCGGATATGGGCGGCCCCATCGAGCCGGACTTCGGCCGCAATGAGGTTGCGATAAGTCTCATGCCGCAAGTTGCCGAGATAGAGACCGCCGAACAGTCCATGCCAGTAGACGTCATTTCCCTGCGCTCGCCACAATAACTCACGTGCCTCCGGCACCTCCTGGTCGGTGAATACCTTCGCGATGCGCTCGCTCACGTCCAGCATCCGCTTGTGCATGTGATTTGACTCACTGTACTTCAGGAAAAATCCGTCCCAGTACCCTCCGCGCAAGAACGGTCGAAAGGCTGCGAGCCGGCCCTGACGCTCCAACTCGGCCCGTCGATCGAGCAGCGCTTTCGAGGCCTCCGCCGGCAAGGCCCACTCCATCATCTCCTCATACGACGCCGACGGCAGGTACACGCGGCCGGTGGGGGGGGATTTCTGTAAATATTCGCTGAATGTGCTGAGACGAATCCATTCGGCATTCTGCTCCAGGGCCGTGAAGAGCCGCTCTAGATAGCCCTCCTCAAACACCCATTGATAGGTCCCCGGCCACATCCCGAACTTTTCGCCGTCATCGGCATAGGTCACCGCCTTCCCGTCGCCGCTCTCCCGAAGTCGGCCTAAAAATGCGATGAGCTCTTCAGGCAGGCGAAAGGGGATCAAATAGCGCATGTCCTTGCTAATGGGAAAAACGGCTAAGGGGTGGCCCTCTCGTTCCGTCAAGTAGTAGCCTGTCAGGGAATCCGGGTCGAACCCTGCTGGGATGAAATGCGTGTCGTCGAGAATCGTATACCGTAGCCCGGTGGGCGCGAGTTTCTTCGGAAGCCCAGCATCCCACACCCGCTCCGCCAGCCATAAGCCCTGGGGACTCGCGCCCAGCCGATCCCGGAGGCGCTCCGAGAGCTGCTTGACCTGACCGACAGCGTCCCTATCCGGAATAACCGAAAGAATCGGTTCGTAGAAGCCGCCCCCAAGGATTTCCACCTGGCCGCGTTGGACGAGCAAACGAAGGCGATCAAGAAAGGTCGGCTCCTCTTTTTCAAACCAATCGAGTAGCGGACCGGTATAGTGCAAGGACAGGCGAATGCGGGGATGACGTTCGAGGATGTCGAGAAACGGCCGATAGCAGCGATCGTGAGCGAGCTGAAAGACCTGCTCGAAATTTCCGACCGGCTGATGGTTGTGAATACCCAAAAGAAGCGTAATCGAATTCATGTCATGCCTTCCACATGGTCGCCTCGAAAGTCTCGTCCGGAACCTGCAGGACGAGTGGTTCGTACTGCGGCAGCCGCTCCCGTTCGAGTCCCCCGTCCATGACTTTAATGACCATGTGCGCGATGGAGCCGAGCCTAAGGCCGAGGTCTTTCAAGGGGACCATCAATTCAATGATTTTCTTGCGACGAATCGTATCGTATGTCCCTCCGGGAAAGAAGGTAATGCCGTCGGAGCTTTTGAGCACTCTAAACCGCGCCGGCTCTGAGAGGTCCAAAGCAAACACGAGCTTCAAGTGGTGAGGTTCTAGAAATTGCACATGGACCACAGGTGCCATGGCGCCGTCGGATTCTCCGACCGGGGCTTCACCCCTCGGAGGAACGCTGCGTAGGCCGGCTTCTGCCGGATCGAAGCGAAGATAGAGATATTCCAGACTGAAGCCAAAGTAAATACGGTTGAAGACTGCGGTTCCTTTGTACATGGCGGTCAGTGGAGGTCGTCCTTCGATATAGCCGGCCCCACGCCATTCATAAAAGTTCGTCACCACGCCGTCTATACATGGAGCGATGAGTGCGACGGGCTTCTGAACCACCGCTTCCATGGAGGGCCGGTGCCAGATCGGCAACAGCAGAAACTCCGGCACGTCCTTTTTGAGGATCCGAAAGACGTTTGCCAGGTGCAGCCGAAACAACTGGTCAAAGATGTTCTTGTGATCCGTCTCAAAATCATCGCCGTACCACCAAAACCAGTCACTGCCTTCGGCTGCATACAGCTCCTTCCAGGCCTCCTGCACGGCCGGTGTATGCTCTTGCTGCTGTTCGCGTTGCAGGAATCCTCGTGTCCGCTCCAAGCGCTCCCAGGCGTCATTGTCCTCAGGATGACCAATCCAGATTCGAAGGTCAGCGTTTATCCAGGACCCGGTATGGATTCGATCCAACCGCGTCGCGGGAGGATGTTCCGCCAACTCATGCTGTGGTGTCACGCTGTGAAACCGAACCTGGCCCGGTTTATCGGCGATTAATGTAGTGTAGAGGGCCCTGAGAAAACCCTCGCCCCCGTCTGGGTAGTGTTCCCAAGGATTTTCCCCGTCAAGAATCACCGGCACCAACGGACGCGCTTCCGGAGAACGCTCAGCGATCGCCGCCAAGCGAGCGATGAAATCGTCGACTGCCGCATGAGGTTCATTCCGGGCATAGGTAAATCCGATGGCGTCCGAGATCTCCCGATCGCGGAAGAGGAACGCGACCTCGCGTCCCTGCGAAGAAACCAGGTACGGCCGGTAGAGCTGGCTCTCCCGCTTCCACTCCGTGACCGATGCGGCGAGAATGCCTTCGTCGGTCGCGGCCCATCGGATCCCGAGCTCCGCCAGCATGGGCACCAGCTCAGGGCACACCGCGCCTTCGGACGGCCAGAGCCCGACCGGTCGCTGCCCGAACACTGACGCATGGAATTCGATCGCCATCCGAAGCTGCACCCGGGCATCCTCCGGATGGACAAACCCTGACGGAACAGGGGATTCGGGGCGTGAGCGCTGGGCAAAATCCGTATTGATCAACAGCGGAAGGATGGGATGAAAAAAAGGAGTCGTGGACAGCTCGATCTGTCCCCTATTCGCCAGCCGCTTGAACAATGGCACAAGCTGACCGAGCACCTCATGCTGGAGGGCAAGCACTTCATGCTTCTCGTCCTCCGTGAACTGGCGCCCTTTGGTGATGAGTTGTCGAAGCGCAGGATAGCGCGCCACGGCACGGTGACCGAACCATGCCAGATTGTGCCACACCTGCAAGTCCAGGAAGTCCTGCGCTGAAAACCGAGTTGTGAGGCGTTCCGCGTCTCCATCCTGAATCTGGCGACCCCGTTGGATCAGCAAGCTATAGTAGCGTTCATGCGGCCTGACCATCGTGTCCCAGTTCGCCGCAAAGAAATGGCGCAGGATGAAGGCACGCTGATCCGCACTCAAATCGCCGGGCGGGCAGACCGCATGCGACCAGAATACGTCTCGCACGTCTCCCCGCTCCTGCTCCTGGAGCTGGAGGAGGAGGGACGGCGTGATATTGACGGTGGCATGCATTTCGGGATGCTCCTCCAGTAACACCGCCATATCGAAGTAGCCTTTGGCCGCATGGAGCCGCACCCATGGAAACGGAGCGGTGCGGGTCAGAGGATCCGTATAATAGGGTTGATGCAGATGCCAGAGAAACGCGACCGCAACTGTTTTCATTTTGCCAACGTAGCATCCGAACAGAGAAAGGGTCAAGAATTCCACGACGCCTTTTCAGGGACCGGAACCGGACTCTTGTCGCATTGTTAAGGCAACCTATGCGCGATCTGCGTAAAGTTTTCTATTGGAGCCCAGTTGTCATTTATGCCTCGCTGATCTTTTATCTCTCTTCCTTGTCCCATCCCGAAGTCTATGTGCCCTCCCTTCTGCTCGATCTCGGAGATAAGGGGTTGCATGCAATTGAGTACGGCCTCTTGGGAATTTTGACCTACCGCGCGTTTCGATATGCCGGGAGCATCTGGACCGCATCCTATGCGGTGCTCCTGGCAATTGTGGCCTCAAGTGCGTACGGCTTGACTGATGAAATCCACCAAGCCTTTGTCCCGCTCCGAGAAGCGGATGTCTGGGACTTCCTCACCGATGCTCTCGGATCGTCCCTGGCCACATGGGGATGGGCGCGGTTCATCGACTCACCACATTGATCCGGGTATAATCACGTTCCATGGCATCAGTCCTTCTTTCCCCGCCGGACCCCGCACGGATCTCGGATACGATCCGGAACAAGCTCCCCTTTCGAGTGGAATTCTCTCAGTTGGCTCCTCTCGCGGGGGACGCCTCCAATCGTCGTTACTTTCGTCTCCAGGTCCGGGGCGGCCCGCCCCATTCTCTCGTGCTGATGCAGTTGGCATCGCCCGAAGGCTTCAAACAGTCGGAGGAAGCGGTCAGCCAAGGCGCCCCGGTGACCACCGAGCTGCCGTTCGTGAATGTTCTGAATCATCTCCTGAAAGCTGATGTAGCCGTTCCCGCGCTGCACTACTACGATGAAGCGGCAGGACTGCTCTACCTGGAGGACCTTGGTGATGTGACGCTGGCCCTGGCTTCGCAGGAGGGGACCAGCCCCGACACTCCAGCGCTGTACCGCGAGGCGGTCGACGCGCTCGCCCATCTGCATCTGAAGGCGTCGTTTCCGGCTGACCCCGCCTGCCTTGCCTTTGGCCGCGCCTTTGACGTGCCGCTGCTGATGTGGGAGTTCGACCATTTCATCGAGTATGGAATTGAGAAACGCGCAGGAGTGAATTTGCCGGAAGGAGAGCGACACACGATCCGGACGGAGATGCAGAAGATCGCGGAACTGCTCGCGGTGCAGCCCCGTGTCTTCACGCATCGAGACTATCACAGCCGCAATCTCATGATACTTAAGGACCGATTGCGAGTCATCGACTTTCAGGACGCTCTGCTCGGGCCGGCCAGTTATGATCTGGCATCATTGCTTCGCGATTCCTACCTGTCCTTACCTGAGGAGCTGATTGAAGAGCTTGTGGTGCGCTATCTGGAAGTCAGGGCAAAAGCCGGAGCGCCCATGGATCGCGTGCAGTTCATGCGTCTTTTTGACATGACGAGTATTCAGCGCAATCTGAAGGCAGCCGGACGATTCGTCTACATCCTCCTCGAGAAGAACAACGATCAGTATCTTCAGTACATCCCTCGAACTCTCGCCAACGTCAAATACAACCTGCTCCGATATCGCGCCTTGCATCCTCTCCGAAGAGCGTTGATGCGGCACGTCCCTGAATTGCAGTGATCCAGTGAGGAGATCCCTCCCCTTTGTAAGGGGAGGTAAGGAGGGGTAGACTCTGATGTCGAGGGCCAGACGCGGCGTTAAACAAAATCGTGAACTGAAGCGTCAGCTTCGGACAGAGATGACCAATGCGGAAACACGATTATGGGCAAAAATTCGAGCGAAACAGATTCAATCCCTGAGGTTTAGGCGACAGCATGGCATACGGCCTTACATCGTTGACTTTTATTGTTCCGAGCGCTCCTTGGTTATTGAGGTGGACGGCGATATTCATGCTGATCAGAATCAAATCGTTAGGGATCGCCAGCGAGAGGTGTATCTAAGGATGTTAGGCTTAGAGGTGATCCGGTACCGCAATGATGACATTCTTAACAATCTGGAAGGAGTGCTCGAGGATTTATCGAAGAGATTGCTTAGGAACTACCTCCCCTCACCCCTCCTTACAAAGGAGGGGGATAGAGGGGCCTCCCGATGAAGGCCATGATTCTCGCGGCCGGTTATGGCACGCGCCTTCGGCCGCTGACCGAGAGACTGCCCAAGCCGCTGCTGCTTATCGGGGGGCGTCCTCTGCTGGAGTGGAATCTCCTGCTTCTCAAGAAACATGGGATCACCGATGCCCTCATCAATCTACATCATCTGGGGGATCAAATTGTCGAGGCGTTCGGCGATGGCTCCCGGTATGGTATGCGCTTGGCCTATTCGCACGAACCGGTGATTCTCGGCACGGGGGGCGGGATCAAACAGGCGCAGCCCTACTTTGAAGATCGTCCAATTCTGGTGTTGAACGGTGACACCCTCTCGGACTGCGACCTCACGGCTTTGCTGGAGACCCATCGCGCCCGCCGGGCACTTGCGACGCTGGCTGTCCGGGAGGACCCGCACGCGGCGGAATGGGGCGCCATCACCATGAACGCCGATTGGCGCATCCTGCAAATCAAGGGTGAGCCGCCCGTCGCAGGTTCCCTCGATGCGCGGGCTCTCTACATGTTCGCAGGAGTGCATGTGCTGGAGCCGGCCGTTCTCGAGACCATTCCCTCTGGGCCGGGCTCTATCATCGATGTCTATATCGAGCTGCTGCGCCGGAAAAGACCGCTGACAGGGTTCCAGATGAATGGGTACTGGTCTGATATTGGCACGCTGGAGCGGTATACGGCCGCCCGAGAAGATGTGTCGCGGGGACTTTTGCTCCTCGCCCTGCAAGAGCCGATAGCCGGCGGTGACGCCGTCAGGCCATCGACGGGGCAGGCTCGATAGCCTCTGGAATACCGATGCGGGCTTCGAGGCGGGTTCGTCGGGTCGACATCACGGCAAGCTGGCCCTCGGTTGGCCGGTAGCGGTCGCCTCTGCGGAGCCGCAGGCTCCGTTTCCGCGTGTAGCGCTCTAAGAAATTGCTTACGACCTCGTGCGCCTCCTGGTCCTCTCCCACGCCCTCAAGCAAATCGCTAAGCCGTAGATAGGCCGAAATGATGAATGGCAAATCGCGCTTTTGCTCGGCTTCTTCAACCACGAATCGATAGCGATTAACTGCGGCCTTCGGATCGGTCTTCTCCAGTTGCATGGCCTCGAGCAAAATGAGCGAAATCCGATCGGCGCTGAAGCCCGCCCGCCGGGTTTTCCCGGCTTCAACCAAGGTTTCCAGCTGCGCGTCGGTCATTTGGATCTTTCCCCGGTTCCATTTGAGCTGCTTTCGCATCCGCTCCGCGTCCGGCCAGGCGCCATAGATGCCCACGAGCAGGCACCGGCAGCCGATCGGATTCCCGCATTTCGGAATCTGCTCGCGGAAATGTTTCGAGGCGACAAAGCTGGGGAGAAAACCGAGACCATGCGCGCTCCGGCAGGGACGGCACGCGGAGGCGTCGCAGGGGGTCCCATAGAGGAACAGCCGGATCCCGGAGATAACCCAGAAATCCATAGCGTCGATCCGACCCGCCTGCACCTGGATCTCATGGAGTTGCCAGATCAGCAGCAAGCCCAGAATCGCCAGAAAGTAGGGAATGATATCCGGAATATGGATGCTCGAGAAAAGATCCACGTCGATTCTCCTGTAGAGTGTCTCTTATAGCACCGCTCTTATGTGCTTGTACATAATAACTTAGGTATAATTATGGACTTTCAACATCATCGTCAGGCGGGTCTGCCGGGCCTTCATGATGGCAAGATGCGACTCCGTTGCCGCAACCGGGGAAGTCCTGTCATATCGTTCCAGGAATCGCTCAACGATTGGCAGCGCGTCCGCGGGGCGGCCGACATGCTCCAGAAGATCGCTCAATCTGAAATAGGATGGACTCAAAAACGGAAAATCCCGCTCTTTGCTGGCGTGTTCGATGACGTAGTGGTAGCCGATGATCGCTGCCTCAGGATCGTGCCCTTCGTCAAAAAGGGCTTGCAACAGCGGCACTGAAACCTGATCGACAGAGGCGCCGGCACCGTCCTGCCATCGGCCCTTTAGTAACTCAATCATCTCCTCGTCGGGCAATTGCACTTTCCCTGCATTCGACTTCAAACGGCCGAGGAGCGCCTGGGCTTCGGGCCACCCGCCATACAATCCCACCAGAAGGCATCGGCAACCCGAAGGATTCGTACAGGGACTGGGCAAGGCCTTGAAGTTCTTTGGCGCGACCACGGAAGGCAGAAAAACGTGTCCATTCGCTTCGCGACAGGCAGGGCAGGCCGTGTTATCGCGGGGCGTGGCATAAATGAACATCCGAATCCCGGAGCGGTCCCAAATATCCACGGCACCAATGCGGCCGGACCGGACTTGCAGCGCATGGAATTCCCAGAGCAGCAGCAACGCTAGGATCGCTAGCACATAGGGAATGAAGTCCGGAATGTGGAGGTCAGGCATAAGTTGGCGAATTCTATTTGAGGACCGTCCTAAGACGCTTCCTTCGGTTCGACATCGCGCTATAGCTGCCATCGATTGGGAGATTCAACGCTCTTCTCTTCCCATCGTAAATCTTCAGAAATCGGTCGACCGAGGCCATAGCCTCCTGCAGTCGGCCCACGCGCTCAAGCAACTCGCTCTGCCGTATAAAGGAATGCACGACAAAAGGGAAGTCGCGGTCACGTCTGGCGTTTTCTTCAACAAAGCGATACCGAAAGATAGCGGCTTCAGGATCCTTGGACTCTAACAGCATCGCCTCAAGCAAATGCACGGGGATCCGGTCGCCTGCGGCTCCGCTATAGCGTTCCCACGAGCCTCCGAGCAACTTCTTAAGCTCCTCGTCAGAGAGATGCACGCCTGTCGGCTTCGCCTTGAGCCTTAGCAAAAGCCGTTGGGCATCCGGCCAACCCCCGTACAATCCCACCAGCAGACACCGGCATCCCTCCGTATTCGTGCAGGGGCGGCTGAGCGGACTGAATTTCTTTTTCCCGACATTCGCGGGTGAAAAGACCTTACCATTCGCCTCTTGGCAGGAGGGACAGGCTTTCAGGTCGCCGGGAGTGACGTGAATGAACATTCGAATGCCGGACCGGGCCCAGAAATCGACCGCCTCGATGCGGCCGGTCTTAACCTGAATTTGATGAAGTTTCCACAGGAGCAGGAGGCCGAGAATGCCAAGGATGTGGTTGAAATAATCAGGAACAACAATCGTAAACGGAATGGACATAGGTATGGCTCCTATATCCAATACTTATAGCACTTTAGTCGAAAAAGTTAAAGTGAAAACATTTAGGTTGTATTCTTGAAGAAGCGCAGCCGAAGAGCGTTGCTGACGACGCTGACAGAGGACAGACCCATCGCGGCGGCAGCTAAGACCGGATTCAGCCACCCGAGGGCGGCCGCGGGGATCAGTAGGATGTTGTAAATGGACGCCCAGAAGAGATTCTGCTTGATATTCCTCATCGTCGCACGGCTAAGGCCAATCGCGGTCACGATCCCGCGCAAATCGTCGCCGATGAGAATAATGTCCGCCGCCTCGATGGCGATGTCCGTACCGGCGCCGATGGCGATCCCGATGTCGGCTTGAGCCAGCGCCGGGGCGTCGTTGATGCCGTCCCCCACCATCGCGACCCGTTTTCCTGCGCTTTGCAGACGCTTTACCTCGCGGGCTTTGGCATCCGGCAGCACCTCGGCCAGCACCTCGTCGAGGCCGACCTCCTGGGCGATCGCCAAGGCGCTTTGGCGGTTATCACCGGTCACCATTACCACTTCGAGGCCCATCTGCTTGAGGGCATTTACCGCCCGGCGCGATCCTTCCTTAAGACCGTCGGCAACCGCAATGATGCCGACGATTTCCTGGCCGACCGCGACGAGCATCGGGGTCATCGCGGCCTGCGAGAGTCGTTCGGCCTCCATTGCCCAGGGACCGAGCGTCAGGCCCTCGATCTCCATCAGGCGAAGATTTCCGACACGCAGCAAATAGTCTTCCACGCGCGCCCGAATTCCTTGCCCCGGAACAGCCTTGAAGTCTTTCGCAGGGATGAGCTTGAGCCCCGCGGCCCGCGCCTCCTTCACGATCGCTTGCCCGAGGGGATGTTCCGACACTTGCTCGGCAGACGCGGCATATAGAAGAACTCTCTCCTTTGTCCAGGCAGGATCTTTCGAAACGACCTCCTTGACCGCCGGTTGGCCCTTTGTCAAGGTTCCTGTCTTATCCAGAATAACGGTCGTCAAGCGGCCCGCTTGCTCCAGAGCTTCGCCACTTTTGATCAGAATCCCCTGCTCGGCTCCCCGCCCGATACCAACCATGATGGAAGTCGGCGTGGCCAACCCGAGCGCGCAGGGACAGGCGACGATCAGGACGGCAACGGAATTCAGGAGCGCCAACGTGAACGCCGGATGCGGCCCCAACGCAAACCACAAACCGAAGGTCAGCATGGCGCTCCCAATGACAATGGGAACAAAGACCGCCGCGACGCGATCCACAAACTTGGCGACGGGCGGTTTGGACCCTTGAGCTTCTTGGACCAGACGGACAATGCCGGCCAACGCGGTCTCAGCGCCAACCTTGGTCGCCACAAAGCGAAAGCTGCCGGTTTGGTTCACGGTACCGCCGATCACGGCATCGCCCGGTCCTTTGTCAACCGGCATGGACTCGCCAGTAAGCATGGATTCATCCAACGACGAGACACCCTGCTGAAGGATTCCATCTACCGGCACCTTTTCGCCCGGGCGGACGACCACCACATCGCCGACTTTCACTTCGTCGATCGGGATGTCCAGCTCTCGTTCACCTCGGATGACCCGCGCCTGCTTCGGCTGAAGTCCCAGTAGCCGAGAAATGGCATTCGAGGCGCGGCGCTTGGCACGGGCTTCCAGGAGCCGACCCATTAAGATCAGCGTGACAATGGCTGCGGCGGAATCAAAATACACCGGAGCGGTGGTGCCGTTTGCGATGAATGCGCCAGGCGCAATGGTGGCGACGAAGCTGTACCCATAAGCCGCTGTGGTTCCAAGAGCAATCAGGGTATTCATATCGGCCGAGCCGTGGCGCGCGACGGCAATCGCGCCCTTATAAAACTGTCGGCCGGCCCAGAATTGAATCGGCGTCGTAAGCAAAAGTTGTAGCCAGGCCGATAGCGACGGCGAGATAGGTAATCCGAGATGGTCGGCCATCCCCAGGATCATGACGGGGATCGTTAGGACCGCGGCGACCCAGAACCGGATTGGAAGTTTTCGATATGCCGCCCGCTGTCGGTCGTCAAGATTAATACCTTTTCCCTCGAGAGAGAGGGTGGGGGCGAGGGAACCCCCTGGCGTAGCCTGCACCAGCGGCGTGTAGCCCAATCCGCGGATCGCCTCCTCTATGTGAACCGGACCGGTGACGGTGGGCCGGTATTCCACGGTCGCTTTCTCGGTGGCCAGATTCACCGACGCAGCCTTGACACCCTGTACCGCTGCCAAGCCCCGCTCGATCTTTGCTACGCAGGAAGCACAGGACATGCCCTCTATCGGAATCGTGATCGTTGCGTGGTCCGCGCTGGCAGGCGAGCCACGAAATGACGACGCAGGTGCGTCGGCCTTCGGCCTTGGTGCCAGCGTCATCATTTGAACGGGCGCTGCGACTGCGGGCCCCATTCCCTGAGGCCCTTTTTGGAGAACATTGTGGGGATGGGCTTCGAAGGTGCGCTTGCAGCCTGGCGCGCAGAAATAATAGGTGGTGCCGTTGTAAACAGCTGTCGCTGCGGGCTTCTGTTCATCCACCGTCATCCCGCAGACTGGATCAATGGCCATTACACCCTCTCACGGGATGCGTCCCTTACCCGATAAGAGAAGACTATAGGGCGGAAAGCCAAAGGGTCAAGGGACGATTCGACCACAATGACCTGACCAGTGCGAAAGTCTGCTCCACAATAATATGATTCTTCCTTCGTGCTAGTCCTTGAAACTACGCGAGCAGGTCTTTTATTCTTGGTCCAATCCCGTCAAAAAACAAGGGGTCTAACTATGATGTATCCAGGGCATCCTCTCAAAACAGGCGAAAACAATAGACTGGCAGTCCTTGCCCTTCAACACATCGACCCCGATGGTCTTCCCCTAAAGATAGACAGCATCGCAGGACCGATCACATGGGCTTCTTTGTTTGGCCCAGACTCCCTACCGAGAATCACCGGTGCACAATCACCTCTTGTTACAAAGAGTCTAGAAATAGCGGCTTCCCAGATAGGGGTACTTGAACAGCCTCCTGGCTCGAATCGGGGGCCTCAGGTAGATGAATACTTGTTGTCAGTCGGTTTAGACCCTGCCGCCGGGAGCTATCCTTGGTGTGCGGCCTTTGCATACTGGAGTTTTAACAAAGCGGCAAAAGATTTAGGCATATCAAATCCTGTGATAAAGACCGCTGGAGTTTTGGACCATTGGAATAAGGCATGCAAACAAGGTGTCCGAAGGCTTTTGCAAGATGATGTTATCAATGACATTTCGTTATTGAAGCCGGGGCTAGTATTCATCATCAGCACAGGAGGTGGTAACGGATACGAAGGACTGGTGGAAAATTATGAGGCCGGTAAGCTGGTCACTATCGAAGGCAATACAAACATCGATGGGGGCAGAGAGGGGATAGGAGTTTTCCGACGCACTGGCCGAAAACTAGCCGATATCAACAAAGGCTTTATCGATTACAGCACATAGAGTGAGCAGTAATAAATCCTTAACAGTCGCGTCAGTTATGATCGTTGAGGGCGATTTTATTTCCTGCCTCTTGGACTGAGAAAACCCCTCTTCACGTTTCCGCTGACCGGATCAACAGCCAAACCGCAAGACTATAGGGCGGACTGAGGGAGTTTCAAGTAATGGTCTCCGCATGCGGAAGGAGATTGCAGCGGTCAGCCCCTTGCGGGCGGGGAAGGCTCCAAGGGAAGCCGGATGTGAAACACCGTGCCCATGCCCTCTTGGCTTTCTACCGAAATCTGTCCGCCGTGAGCGTCGATTACATCCTTCACGACCTTCGTGCCAAGACCGGTGCCGCCGAACTTTAGGCTGATGGCGTCCGGCGTGAACAGACTCTTGCAGACCGCGGAAGACATGCCTCGACCTGTATCACGGACGGACAAGTACAGAGACCGTCTCTCGAGCTCGTGCTTGCCCTGAACAGTGATGGAACCGCCTGACGGCACCTCCGGAATCGCGTTATTGATCAAATTGTAGAACGCGTTGTACAGCCGGCGCTCATCCGCCTGGATCACGGGCAGCAACTCGAGCCCCTCACTACTCAGCACAATCCCCTTTTCTTCCGCCACCAGTCGCAGCGTCTTGAAGACACTATCCACAACGGTAGCGATCCGGCAAGGTCCAAATCGTGGGACAGAGCTGACGCCCTTCATATAATCGGCGATCTCCTTGGTCCGCTCCTGCAGGCGACCGGCCGTGTCCCGCAGCATGGCGATCACCTCGTCGCAGAGTTTATGGCTCGCCTGCGCCTTGACCGCCTCGATCTCCGGCAGCCGCTCCACCATCTCAGCGATTTCCGATTCCAGCAGCTCCGCTCCGCTCACCACCGGCGTCAGAAGATTCTTGATATCGTGGCTGATGTCCCCCAATAGGCGCACCACCTCGCCGCTGAGCGCCTTGCGTTCCAGCGCTTTCGCGATGGCACTCTTTAATTGCTGCATTTCAAAGGGCTTCGTGATGAAGTCGCTCGCGCCGGCCTTCATCGCATCCACCGCCCTCGCGATCGTACCATGGGCCGTCATCACAATGACCGGCAGCTCCGGCCAGTCCTTTCGGATTCGCCGCAACACTTCAAGCCCGCTGAGCTTCGGCATTTCGATGTCGAGAAACACGAGGCTGGGCACCTCTTTTCCGATCGCCTCGAGCGCCGCCTCTCCATCCGCAGCCGCTCGAACTTCGTGCCCCATCGCCTGCAGTCGGTCACAGAGAAGCAGGCCGATGTCAGCATCATCGTCCACGACGAGAATGGCATTGCTCAAAAGGGCCTCCCCTCGGCCAAAGACAGCATCATACTCCGCTGACAGTATTATGCGAAAAACGTTTCCTGCCAAGAGGGAAAAACGGAAATAATTCGGTTCGTGTCAGGGAAACCCTGACAGAGATTGCATCGGCAAGAGCCGGACGGATCGGTTAAAACTTCAGTGTTACACTGACTGTCAGCACCTGTGCCATCGAGGAATAGGAGCCGAATGCCGTCGGTCCAGCCACGTTATTGGGGTCAGTCGTCGTATTGTCGATTGATCGCTTCTCGTAGAACCCCAGCAGATAGGCGGCATCGACCACAACGCGGGGCCATTTATAGCCGAAACCAACGGTCAGAGCGTGCAGGTTCGCAACCGGTATGACGGGACTGAACGTATTATCCGGTACGGCCGACGAGTCATAGAAGTAGCCACCTCGTAGCGCGAGCCGCTCGGTCGCCGCGAACTCCGCTCCAATCTTATAAACCCACGAATTTTCCCAATTTGTTAAGTTTCTCTGGTTTAACGCTGACTGGGGCACGAGTGAATCCGCGGTGTCATTGAAAGTTTTGGGAATCGAACCGACTGTCCTCCAGCCCTGCCATTCGATATCAGCATTGATCGTCCAGCGCGGAATCACTTTTGTGGAAACGCCCGCGACTATTCGCGGCGCAAGTTTAAGACTGGTCCTAAACCCGGTGTTGGAAAACAAAGCGGCCGCCGGCCCGCTAAATTCGGCTTCGCCCTTGAACTTGGCCTGCAACTCGCTTCTGAATTGAATACCCGCTGACGTGGTGTCGGTGATGTGGTACAGAGCCCCGACATTCCAACCGACGGGATGCGCATTCAAACCGTGGACGCGGACCTTGGATTCCCCGACGCCCAGAGCCGGAATGGCAAACTTTTGCTCAAAGCCGGCACCCACATCGGCCACCTGAAGGCCGACGGCCAGAGAGAGCTTCGGCGTCGCTTGGAATGCAATGGTGGGATTATACACCGTGACCCTCAGGTGATCATCGGTGGTGGCAAAGCGACCTTGCCAGTTGTCGGGCCAATCGATGAGGATGCCGAAGGGAGTGTATATCCCGAGACCTATCGACAGCCGTTCATCCCAGCCTTTGAACCGATGGGTAATGTACACGTAAGGGAGAACCGGAAATTGGTCCTGAAGCTGTGTGGACTCGACTGTCGTGGAGCTGCGGAAGGTGGAATCCAATTTGACAAGCGAGGCGCCTATCATAACCTGGGTTCCCGGCAACTGTGTGATGCCGGCCGGATTATAAAAGATCGCGGATGGATCGTTGGCCTCCCCAACAAAGGCAGTTGCCTTCCCAGTGGCAGCGGCGCCATTTTCGTTAAAGGCAAAGCCACCGGCGAGGGCGTCTCCTCCGAAACCCAAGAGAGCGGCGAACACAAAGCCAGTGACCCAACGCAATTTCTGCATTTTCGCCTCCCGAAATATACGGAAGATTTACGTATTTCTCAATACGTGATACAGACTCTGAGGTGAGTATGTCAAGAATTTTTCACGGCGAGATCTGAGGAGACTACGACGGGTGCGCGATCGGAAGAGAAAACATGAACCGGCTGCCCTCGCCGGGTGTGCTTTCTACCCAAATCCGGCCATAGTGTAATTCGACCAGGTTTTTGGTGATGGCCAAGCCTAGGCCTGCCCCTCGATTCTCTATCGCCACGGATTCGCCGCGGTAGAACCTTTCAAAGACCCTCGGGAGTTCCTCTGCCGCGATTCCGCAACCTGTATCACCGACGCAAATCTGAACGAATCCTTGCGGTCCCGCTTGCGCCTCAGCCAAAATAGTTCCCCCTTTAGGCGTGAACTTGATGGCGTTCTGAATCAGGTTGTTCAGGACTTGGTAGAGTTTGTCGCGGTCTCCCTGAATAAGAGGCAGCTCCGGCGTAGAATGGGCTTTCACGTTGACGGATTTCTCCGTGGCGATCGTTTGGAATCCCTCTACGACGTCGTTGAGCAACTCAGGGATCGAGAGGGACCCAAGCTGCAACTTGACGGCACCGGCTTCGATGCGCGAGAGATCCAGCAGATCATTGATCATGCGCGTGAGCCGTTCGACATTGTGTTGAACCCGCTTCAGATAATAGGTGGGCTTCTCGTTTAGAGGGCCTGCTACCCCATCGAGAAGATTGTCCACGTATCCCTTGATGGAGGTCATTGGGGTACGCAACTCATGGGACACCATTGAAACGAATGAGGATTTGAGCAGGTCAAGTTCTCGCAGCTTTTCGTTGGCACTCTGGAGTTCCTGGGTGCGTTCTTGCACGCGCTTGTCCAATGTCGCCGTGAGCTGCTCAAGCTGTTGATACGCTCTGGCATTGTCGATCGCCACCGCCATATCATGGGCGATGGTCAATAATACCTCTATGTCATCAGCAGAACATGGGTGTTCCCCTCGATCGGCCGCGACAAATCCCAGAATCCGATCTTTGCTTTTCATGGGAGCGCACACATAGGATGTCACCCCCGCCTGCCTGCATAATTCGAGGAAGGGAGGATACATTCGTGATGCGACCGCCGTGATATCGGACACGTATACCGGCCGGCCGCGAATCAAAATCTCGGCCTCGATGCTATCATCATTCTCGACCGTGAATTCAAGATTGTGGGCCGCGTTCGCGGTCTCCTCTGGAACGCCCGCGATTCTCGTGCCATAGACTCGACACCGCTCGCTGTCATAGAACACAAGCGCCATCCGCGAAAAACCCATGTTCTCCACCAGGAGATGCAAGACCGTCGTCAGCAGTTTATCGAGGTCGAGCGTCGAGGCAATGGCTGCTCCCGTCTTGTTTAGCGCGGTCAATTGGCTGACCTGCTTGGTGATGGTAGTAATGTGTTCGAAGATCGCCGCGTCCCGTTCTTGCAATGACTCGATCATATACTTGAAGACGCGGGTTAACTGACCCACTTCGTCGTCCGTCGTGGCCTCCACGGATGCCGTCAAATCGCCTTCAGCCACTTTCTGGGCGGCAAAAGCCAGTCGCCTCAGCGGCGTGATAATACGGCCAGCCAACAAGACCGTGGCCCCGATCCAAAGATGATCAGCGTCGTGATCAACACGACATTTTCGATAACAGAGGCTAAGGCGTGCTGCATCTTCGCCGAGGTCAATCCGACTTGCACCACGCCGTACACCTTGCCGGCCATGCCGGCGGCCGACTCTCCTCCGAGATTTGAGTCCAAAGACAGCGGCGGTCTCAGCGGCGTCGGGAGATTGCGACGTATGATCGGGATGCCGAAGTCATAGATCATTTCTGCGCCGTCGGTTTTCATCGGGATCGTGACTGCTTTGCCGCGGCTGACATGGATTTCCCGCGTTTTTCCCCGCAGGCTAAAAAAGGGCGTCACGACACTCTCCATCGCCACTGATTTCAACAGAGACTGGGCGAGCGACTCCTCAGGATAGAGCGCAATGGCCGCCGACCGCGACATTTCCTTATCCTCCGTCAAGGCTCCTTTACTGCGGGCGGCCAGGATTTTGCCTTCCGGCCCCGTTACGATGACGTATACCACTTCGTCCACCTCCAAAACTCCGTCAATCAACTGGCCTAAGGAGATCTGATCTTCAAGGAACACGGCGTTACGACTGTTGTACGCCAGGTTTTCAGCCAGAATCCTCCCGGTGTTCGTCAGCGAATCCGTCATGAATTCGCGCCGCTGTTCAATGAAGTACCAGCTGAGTGTGGAGCAGACTGCGACGATAATCAGACTGATGAACAGCACAAATTTCGTTCTCAGACTGAAAAATCGGTGAGTCTTGCGAAGATCGGTCATGGCATCATACATAGAAGAATCCCATCTCAATACAACTGATCGGCTCGATTCAGGACGTCGGGCGGAATCTGGACGCCAAGAAACTTCCCAGTCTTCAGATTCAGGGCCAGCCGCAGTTTTTCCGGGGGAAAGGTAGCCGGCGCTTTGATTTGGGCGCTGAAGATCTTTCGCGTGAGAAGAGCCGCCTGCCGGCCGACGTCCTCATAGTTCACGGACAGGCCGACCAACGCCCCGCTCCGGACCAGTTCCGGCGAGAATCCGATCACCGGTATATTGGAGTCCAGAGTCGTCGTCAGAAGAAAACTGATTGACTCTTCCGTCAGAACAGTGCTGTCCGGAATCAGCCAAAACGCATCGACCTGAGGGATCAGACCTCGGAGCGCTGCCGGAATCTCTTTATCTGAATGCACTTGTCGTGTAACAAGCTCCACGCCGAAAGCTTTGCCTACGCGACGGGCATCCTCGACAAGGTCGCCGGTCTTTTCGGGGTCATATAAGACGCCAAGCCGCTTGAGGCCGGGTAAGACCGATCGCATCTCCTTGAACTGCCGGTCGAGAGGAACTTCCAGCATGATCCCTACCATATTCGGCGCGTTCAGACCGTTTTTTTCAGGATCCAGCACCATGCAATAGATAATCGGAATGTCCACGATTTCCAGTTTCGCCGCCAGTGCGGCTTTGATCCCCACGGCGAGAACCAAATCCGCGGTGGAAGCGCGTACCTTGCGGGCCAGCTTGCGGCCTCGTGCCACATCCCCTTGCATGTCGTATTCGGTGATCGTCGCAGAGCCGGCGAGAGCGGCCTTAAAACTATCGATTGCCTGGTTATAGGCGCTGATATCGGCGGATTTCAGAATGACGATTTCAGTGCCGGATGCCTCGGCAGGCAAGCTAATCCCAAAAAGGCAGAGGACGGCCAGCAGAGCAAAGAGAAAGGAGAAGCGCCGGCGAATGACCAAGATACTCCTTAGAACCGAATCGTGAGCCAGCCCATGACCCGGCTGCCAATGGTGTCGCCGACAGGATTTTCCTTGTGCCTGTCGTTCAGCGCGTTGAAGGCGCTCACAGCGACTTCTGCTTTTTCATGCCAGAAGCGATAGCCGGCGCGAAGATTCAGAAGATTGTAGCTGCCGACCCTGGTGTCAGGCGGAACGACGCCAAATGGGGCGAATGCGAAAAAAGTACCTGAGATTGGATATGTGGCCGCCCCCACATGATAGAGGGCCACTTCCCCATTGATCCCGCTGTCCCATTCTCCTCGGAGTCCCGCGTTGGCTTTGAAGCGTGGGGCACCGCGTGCTGAGTTGCCAGTGAAGGTCTGACCAATCTCCTCGTATGAAAAGTTTGAGAACCCGCTCAGCCACCGGGTTACAAGAAACTCGATGCCAGCCTCGCCGCCGTAGATGTCTCCTACGCCGCCGTTGGCGAAACTCGCGGTAGTAGGAGAGGTGGCGACCCCTGAGATTAGGTTCGAGATGTGGTTGAAGAAGAGATTGGCGCGGACCCGTAGGCGGTGCTTAAAGTACCAGCCTTGATAGCCAAGTTCATACGAAACGATCTCTTCGGGGCTAAGATGTCTTGAGCCGGTATTAATAACAGTACTGGTGTTAAAGGGTGGAGGGAGTGGGAAGTTTAAGATTAATCGATCATCTTCGTGTCTTTCAAACAGAGTTGGAGGACGGTAAGCGACAGATATTCCCGCCCGGAACGTGTGGTCGCGTATAGGGGTGTATAGAAAGGAAAGGCGCGGGCTGATCGTTGGATGAATAAATGTATCAAGATCATAGCGAGCCCCGCCGACCGCAGTCAGAGACTGAGTTATCTTCCACTCGTCCTGCAAGTAGAACCCCAGCCTATTCTCTTGACTGAAGGTATCGATTGCACTACTCGACAAAGTGTTAAGCCGGTAATTCAGTCCGTAGGTCAGACGATTCGTGCTTCCGAACTCGAGGCTATGCTGGGTCTCCGCGTTGTAGGTGTTACCGATGAAGGGCACATTCGTGGAGTTGCCATTCTGATCTGTGAGACGGACAAAGTTTGCCAACAAAGGATTAGTTATCAAATCCGAGGTAGCATTCCACTCTGTCCACCATGCTCGAACGAAGAAATTGGGCCGTTCGTACGCCACATTTGCATAGCCATGTGTGAACGGAGTTGAGAGCTGAAATGCGTCCACAACATTGCCATCGAACCGATTCACATCGACCAAGCCTCCGGAGACTAAGATCTTAGAATTGCTCGTTAATGCGTACTCGGTATGCACATTGAACTTGTTATCGCGAAAAGCTAACGCGCCACGATCACGCCACTGTTGATTCTGATCATGGCCAAGAGAAAGACGATAGCCGAATTTGTCGATCGTCCCTGCCTGAATGGCTGCACTTGAGATGGTTCCAAACTCCCCTCCGCCGAACTGAACCGTCGTGCCCCTCATTTCTTCAGGCGATTTCGTAATGATATTGATGATCCCATCAAAGGCATTGAAGCCGTAGAGTACCGAGGCGGGCCCAATGAGCACCTCAATACGTTTGATTTCGGGTAGCGTCACCGGGATTGCCTTCCAGAAGACTACCGCTTGCACATCGACATAGATCGATCGTCCGTCCACCATCACGAGCATCTTATTAGCATCGGTCTGGTTGTCCCCACGGGCGCTCACATTGAAATCAGCCCCGCTCATCTGCATCACTTCTATGCCGGGGATACGCCGGAGGACTGTGGGGAGATCAGTGGCACCAGACTGGCGAATGTCCTCATCCGTAATGACATAAACATTGCCAGGCGCCTCCGAGATCGGTTGCTCATGCCGCGCCGCGATGCTGACGGTCTCTTCTTTCAATAATCGGAGTTCTTCCGTGACTCCTCCTTGGGCCTGTGCGCCCACCTCGCATTCGCTTACGTGAATTGCGAAGGCCGCGGGCACAACCGCGGCGATGATCCAGGCAGTCCTTCTCGGCGATGCTGGTCTCATCGGACTCTCCCTTCAGTAGATCTACCCAAAAAACATTCGGACAAACCATGGCTTAAGGAGATAAGCAAGGCATTCGGCATGCCACTCTGCGTCGAAAAATTGAAGTTTATTTGATAGATTTTACGATGAGTTACATGCCGATTAGAGCATAGCTTTGAAAGGTGTTCACTTGGCCGGAATAAGATGTATCTAAAAGGGTCGCGCACCGTATCGGATTAGATAATAAGGAAAATGTAGGGAACCACCAGGCAGACTCAAGGCTTTCGGCTTTGTCTCAGGTCATACTCGGCAATGTCCGGCAGCCCCACCTGTTCCAACAGGGAGGCCCGCTGCTGTCTGTAGAATGGGTCTTTCGGAGAGGCCTCGATTTTCGAGGAGATCGCTTTGATCGCGTCATACCACAGCCCGTCCTTGGCAAGAGCTGCTGGATCCTCTTCGTTCGCGGAGTGAATCACGATGCCTTCGATGAAGCTCACTCGTTCGATGATTGCTCCTGCCGTGATGTCTTTCGTCGGATTAGATTCGTCAACCACGACCGCGACAAACCACCGATATGGCACCTCGACGTCCAGAGTGATGCCAAAGTCTTTCAAGCGAATCGCCTGGATCCCGGCTTCTACAGGAGATGGAAGCCGGGTCTCAATAATCGGTAAAATCTTCCGGCTGTCGACCAAGGTGAACTCAATCGGATAGGCCGATGGCTTGGAGATATACCAGTAGAGCGTCGGCTGTTTGTGCAGCGTCACGCCGACATGGTTGGGCGCCAAGACCTGGACAACAGGAAGAAGTTTCCCACTGCGGCCGCGCTCTTTCAGACGCCCTCCTGGCTGGGCGCCCTTGGGAGGCTGGTAAAATGGCATCACTGCGTTCGGGATGGCATTCGTCTCATTTTTATCCAGCCTCTCAATCGGCATCGGCGAGGGCAAGGCGTCCTCCCCGGCACTCCACAAGGGAATCAGCAGGATGATTCCGATTACGATGAGGATCTCGCTGGCTCGCTGCTTCATGGTCTTACCTCTACGCTGTCGTACAGTCTAACCACTTCTAACCATTGCAAGTGTGATGCCGTGCCTAACACCATGATTTAAATTCGTTTTTCATACGGCTTCACCCAAGCCTGTATCCGTTCCAGAACGGAGAAGGCCTTTTTAGATACGCATCGACCGACGGATCGCTTGCAGCCTCGGGTGTTCTTGCTTTGTTTCACAGCCAATTGCTCAGCAAGAGAAAAGGCGACCAGTACGCCGGGTGTTGATAGACAAGATCATCAAAGAGCTTTAACTGAGCCCGCTGAAGCGCCACTGCCTTGGATACGGTGGGATTCTTCAGCTGCCGGTAAAATTCCGACACCACTTCAGAAGAGGCCTCATCATTGATGACCCACAGGCTCGCAAGAGCGCTGGACGCTCCAGCTTTAATCGCCACCCCCGCAAGGCCTAGCGCCGCGCGGTCATCTCCTGCCGCGGTTTCGCACGCGCTTAATGTGAGCAATGACAACGGATCATCCCGAAACCGGAGCAGGCCGACGAATTTGCTTAGTTGTTCCATCGTCAGCTTATCATCAAACGTGAGGATAAAACTCTTCCCGACTTCATTGTTGAATTCCCCATGGGACGCCATATGGACAATCGAAAATGAATTGTCTTTCAACTCTTCTTCGAGTCGCGAAAGAACGAACTCCTTGTTGAGAAGAACTTTGCCGGGATAAAAACCTTGGACAGCATCGATCTCCGTCGTCACACCCGGCAAAGACGGAAAGTCCTGAACAGCTTCCGTCAGTCCAACGGAAAGAGCGTTCGCCTTAACCCCTGCCCGGTAGAACGGACGGGCATCGGTCAGCGTGAGGCCTGGAGAGGTCGCAATAGCATATTGCTGAATCAGGAACCGGTTGCCGTCATGCAGCGCCGAAAACGGGATGGTTCTGAGGGCACCGTCCGGCACGATGACCAAAGTATCAATGGAGGGCGGCAGCAGCGGGGCAATCGGACGAATGAGCCAGTCATACAACTGTTGCGCAGGCGGAAGATACCGGCGCGTCGTGCGCTTCTCCAGTTTGATGCGAAATTCCCGCACCTCTTTCGTCAACCTCGCCGCGGTGACCGGCACGGTGACCCGTCTCAACTCTCCCTGCAGACTGAGGAGCAGTTCGATGCGGTCCGGAAGACTGATCGGATAGAGAATCGCCGCATTCTTTGAGGCCTTCTCGATATCGATAGCCCTCGACCGGGCAGCATCTACGCACTCGTCACGGAAGTAATCGCGTAGCTCGGCACCCTTAAACAGCTCGATAGTATTTCGCGCCTCTGAGAGCGAAGCTTCTATCGCTTCTGGTGATTTCATTCGGTCCGTCTGTAGCAGCAACAAGTCGGCTAGTTCGAAATACAGTACGCCGATTGATTCGCGGAACGATTGTCCTCGTGCCGAGCTCGGCGCCAAGTCCCGGCGAATCGACTCGAGCGCCTGCACCGCATGTCGGTATGCGGTGATCGCTTCATCGAGTCGTCCCAACCGCTTCAAAATTCGCGCCGTCTGCCAGTGCCATTGATAAAGAGCCTCCGGCGCAACCGCCTGCTGGCCGGCCTGAACCGCCCGCCCGGTCACTGCGAGGGCCTCCTCATACCGGCGCTCCGACTCGTAGAGACCACCCATGTATCCCAACGCGTAAGAGACTTCGCGGGAATAACCGATCTTGTAAGCGACTTCGAGCGCTTGGTTGAACGCCGAGAAGGCCTCCCGGAGGAGCTCATCGTCCGCTTTAAGACCTGAGTGCAGCATCTGATAACTGCGACCAAGCGTGATGAAGCCAGACCCTTTGTCGTAGGAATCCGGCAGAGCGCCAAGCTCAGACAGGCCGCGATCGGCTTCCGCTCGCGCTTCCTGAAAGCGACCGCTTTGCGACAGCGCCATGGTCAGGTTAATTCGCGCGCGCACCGCCTGCTGATCGTCCTTGTTGTCCAGAGCGAGCGCGAGGCTTTCCCTGTACGCGCTGACCGCCTCTTCGGGCTTCTGCTGCGCGAGGAAAACATTCCCGAGGTTATTTTTAATGACGGCGCGAAGCGGAACGTCCTTCGTCGTGGTCGCCACCTTTAGCGCCTTATTGAGATATCGTTCCGCATTCTCGAGGTCGCCTGCAGCAAGATAAAGATTCCCCGCCACCGCCCATGATTGCGCCAATCGCTGCTGATCGCCGATTCTCTCCGCGAGCTCCATCGCCTTTGTCAAAGCCTCGAAGGCTTTCCTGTAGTGACCGAGTGTTTGGTACGCCTGCGCCGACAACGTCAATGCCTCGCTCTCTTTGTCGAACTTCCCTTCCCGTTCATAGGCGCTCGCCTCTTCGGACCACCTGGTTATGGCGTCCTCGAAAGCGCCTTGCTCGTAAGCACCAAGCGCATCCATGGCGATTGCAGAGGATGGCCCTGCAGTAATACTCCAAGCAGAGGCAAGACCGACAATGATAAGAATCTTAATCAGCAGGCGGGAGCTCTGGAATGTTACGAAGAGCATGTCCCACCCAAGGGCGGGAGAGCCGTGGAGGAACCGGCGAACTGGGGAGCGACTCGAAGGACCATGTCTTCCGATGACGAGCTTAAGCGAGCACTTCGGACATTCGTTGACGGCAGCGGACTGATCAATGTCCCGCCCGGTTCAGTGGGAATACCGCCTTTACTGGCGAGGACAAAACTGCTGGTCGTTTCGCCCGCGAGGCGAGCCGAACAACGAGATCGCAAGAGCGCGCTGGTCTTCAGGAATCCAGACGGCAACGGCGCGAGGCTTCCGCTGAGATCGTTAATGGGTGACTGAATATTGATATTTCCGGAAATTCCCGTTGTTGAGGAGGCGTCGATCACGCTGTCGGGAGAGATGAGGAAAACGCCTGCTACAATATTAATGTTGCCGCCATTTCCGCCAAAGGCATTGGCGAGAATTTGGCTGCCGCTCTGGAGGATGACAAATTGCGGGTCAATAGTGATATTGCCGCCGTTTCCAGCGCCGGTGCCAACGGACGTAGTAATGCTGCTGTTGATCAACTGGACAAGAGTGCCCGCATGAATGGTGATATTCCCACCGTCCGCCACCGTCGCCTGCGTCGTCACCGTACTGTCCCTTATCACGAATCGGTCCGCAGCCGTGATACTGATAATACCGGCGTTGCCGCTACCCGTACTTCGTGCCGAGATCGCCGACCCATTGCTCAGTGAAACCTGATTGGCATTCAGACTGATATCCCCTCCTGCACCTGTCGCAGGATTCACGGTGCGGCTGAAGATGCCACTCGGCGTTCCGTCACTCAATCTTCCGGAAATGTTGATTGTCCCCGTGGCATTTATTGAGATGTCGCCTCCTCGCCCTGCGGTGCTCGTACCGCTATCGATCGCAGATCCGCTACCCATTATTAGCGACCCTGTTGTTATCGAAATTCGCCCCGCATCACCACAAGGCCCGGAGCAAGTGTCACTGGTTCCTGCAGTTTTTGTAAAAACTCCGCTCGGCTGAATACTGCCGACAGCAAAGATTTCCTCCGGCGTATGGGTAGGAAGTTCGCCGGAAATCGAAATTTGATCCGTCGTGTTGATAATGACATCGCCCCCCCGGCCACTACTCTGGGTGCTCGCATTAATACGCGCCCCGCCAGTCATTTCTAACCTTGGTGTGGAGATTACGATGGCTCCGGCATTTCCACTGCCCAGATCGCCGGTCGAGTTGCTGAACACACCAGTGGGTCTCTCGTCAGCGAAGCTGCTACCCGTGCCGTTGAGAATTAGATGATCAGTTGCTGTAACGTGGATATCGCCGGCGCGTCCGTCACCGAGTGTTGTGCTGATGAACGAGCTTGCGTTGACCAACTCGACGACACGGGCATTGATCGTGATGCCTCCTCCGGGTCCCAAAACAGTATCAGTTTCAAAAGTCGTGAAGTCCATGGTCAATCGATCCGCACTAACTATAATGGCTCCGCCTCGATTGACACCGGTGGCAGTGAGCGTGTTTCCTAAACTGCCGTTCATGTCAACACTTCTCGCTATAATCGTGATGTTCCCAGCCTGTTGGGAATCCGCAAATGCAGAGAAGGCATCCGTCACAAGACTCGCGTTGGCCATTTGCAAGCTGTCGGCTGTGATCTTCAGGTTGCCGGCAGAGCCAGACGCTTCTTGAAAGAGGTTTCGAGCAAGGAAGTCCCCGGTGTCGATGACGAGGCGTTCTAACTGGACGCTATCCGCACTGATCGTAACATCTCCTCCGTTCCCTTCACCTGTGGTGCCGGCCTCTATGAAATTGAAAAGAGAAGAAACGCCAGAAGCTTGAAGATTTCCGGTAGTAATAGTGACATTTCCAGCTCTGCCGGAACCCGATGTATGCGTGTCGATAAGGTTGAACGGCTTCCGGGAGGCAAAGGTCGAAGCAGCCTCGAAGTTGGCAGATGAAATACGGACCTCTCCAGCATCGCCCGAACCGGTCGTCCTGGCTGTGATTGCTGGAACGCCGCGAGTGTTAGAGATTGATAGATCGCCAGTGATATTGATGTCGATTGCGGTTGCTGCCCCATTGCTGTTTTTTGTATCCGCCGAGATGGTGGAATCGTCGATTACCAATTGCCCGCTACGAATCTTTACCGTTCCAGCCGCAACCGTTCCAGCCGCGTCTGTAGAAACATTGATAGTTGAATTTCCTGATACAGTAATCCTTCCCATGTTTGTAAATGTCTGGCCATTGATGTTGGGACCCGTGGCTAAGGTGGGATGAAGGGCTTCGCCCGGCGACGCCACACTCGCTAGCCGAATCTGACCACCTGGCGCAGAAAGATGCGAGGCTTGACTTATCCCATTCTCAAGCATGCCTGCTTGGATCGAGATGTTCCCCCCGACAAGAGAAATTGATTGGCCTGCGGGCACGGAAAGAGAGCTGCCGTGAACAGAAATCCCTGCCGGATTTGATGCAAGAAATCCAAATGCTGCCACCGGTGCCGTACTCAAAAGCGCATCCTGCGGTCCGGGGATGGCGTTGAAGCGAACGCCATCAGCTAATCTGAGATAATCCGCCGTCGTGAACTGCACCGACCCGCCAACATTTAACGTCGCGTTGGGACCAAACAGAATGCCAGCCGGATTCATCAGAAACAAATTGGCATTCCCGAAATTAGTGGTTTTAATCATGCCGAAGATGTTCGATGGGTTGCTTCCGGTGACGCGGGCCAGAATATTCGATGTCGCGAGGGCAGAGTCATTTCGAAAATTGGCAATGTTGTTGGTCGGCACTCCAAATTCGCCGAAACTATGAAAGAGATTTGTGCCATTGCCAGGTCTGTTCCCGCCCGTGATGTCGTACTGGACCTTGCCGCCGGGAAGATTAGTTGGAGCACCGACTTGGGTATTGAGCCCCGACGAAGTAATAGGCGCTGGCGACACTTGAGCGTAGACCCCGGGGACCAAATTTGATTCAGATACCCCCCAAATAATAAATCCAGTCAAAGTCGCGATGAATAGAATAGCGGGTTTTCGTAAAAACATCTGGCAATTATAAAGGTTCATGACCTCGGCCCTTCGATCACAGCATAGTTCTGAATCGGCAAGCACCATAAGTACAGGTGCTTGCCGAACGAACCTATTAAAACACAACGCCGGGCTATTGTCCGTCCAGCGGATTCCTGCATTGGCACATACACGTATGAGACGCAAAGTCCCACGTGTCCCTGCATATATTACTGGTGCCTACTAGGCATCGAACGCCTGGATTCGAGCACGCATTATTGGCTGCAGCCTCACAGATAGCGCTGCCATCCGTAGGAAGCGGGGCTATAGGGTTTATCTGAATAGCACCGGGTGGTGGAACCGAGCCCGTTGGCCAAGGGTCGGGCGTGGGACAGCCCCCTGGATGTATTTTAGGTTTAGGTTTATCAGCGACCTGCATGGTCTGTCCACTCTCAGCGACCTGCATAGCCTGTCCATTCTCGGCGACCTGCATGGCCTGTCCATTCTCGGCGACCTGCATGGCCTGTCCATTCTCGGCGACCTGCATGGCCTGTCCATTCTCGGCGACCTGCATGGCCTGTTCACAGTCGCCAGTCGGGTTTATCGTGTCGGTGGCCATGACAGGGGCACTCCAAATCATAAACATCCCCAACAAGAACCCCACCAGCAGCAAGGGCCTGCCGATTCTCGAAAACTTGTGTGATCTTCGCATCTGTTGCCTCCTTTGTTGGTTAATGGACCTATTAGCCGGGTTCATTAGATTTTCGGGTTTTCGCTTTCTCACGGAGTTGGGTGAAAATTTCCTGAGCGGGGTATGACTTACCTGTAAAGAATTGAGTCTGTACGTGGGAAACGGGTGTCAGCATGAACCGTCCCGCTTCAGTGTAGCCGATAAAATAAAGATTGAGTCCTGGAATCCACACCACAATACTTGTGCTTGACTTTTTATTTTCCATAAGCCGCTGGATCAGGTTTGAATCGCCCCACGCTGTGGGAACCCAGGTCTGTTCTTGCCGTGTCACGGTCAGACAGGACTTCACTACGCCCCTAACCTTGATCGGAAACATGACAATATTGGTGTCTCGCAAGAGTTTCTCTGCGTCGTCCGTCTTTGGCTGAAATTTCGCGAGGTCCCTTAAGTCGACGATGCGCACAACCAACGGGATCGTGGTATCGACCTGTGCAACGGCCGCGTCCGCTACCGAATCGAAGCCTAAGGATTTTGCTGTGTCTGGAGTCACTAATTCGGGAAGTTCTTCCATGCCCGCGAGAGCAGCCTTTTCTGGGGTAGGGTAAGCCTCAGCTGATGTCCCTGTCCTGTCACTAATGCATTTTACGTATAACAAACTCAACACCGCTACTATAAACACCAAGCCTAGAAACGTTAATAATTTCTTTATTTGCAAGATACTCCCTCCAGGGAAGCAGGAAATATATCTACAAAATCCGTCGAATGTTTTCCTTGTCCTCCCCAAACCCCTGTGTAGGTTTGGAAATTCAACCACGTGTGGCCAGGTGGATCGGGACTGGGCCCCATAGGATCAATCATAAAGATCCTTTTGCGAGTGCCCTTAACTATCTTGTATCCGCTCGCCACCTTCTGATGCGCACTGTCGGGATACTCAAAGGTCACCACAATTGGATGACCGTGACAGATTTGGGCGGTCACCTCATTCCAGTCGAGTCCCTTAGTAGGTCTCTCCACCTTGCGAAAATTGAAGCCTTGGCCCTTGAAGTCTGGCAAGCCCGTTATACTGCAGTAGCATGCAGCCGAAGTCGTAAGCTGGCCATTCGGCGTACGCTGGCAGCAGTCTACGCTCTGGCCAAGCTTCCCTTGGTCCTTCGAAGCTTGGCGGCGGCACTTATCATTATCGATTTTGCTAAGATCTAGCTTACCCTTAGGGTTAAGATATTCCGTGACCAGACGACATTGATCTTTAGCGTAGGGCTCTCCATGGCATGCCATTGCCATTTGCCCGGCCGCTGCCCAGCACGTTGATCCGGTTTCCTGCGCCCGTGCCTCGACTTTCGTAAGAAGCCCGTAATTCGGATCGCACTCAGCTGGCCCAGAGCCCGATGGTAAGAAGAACAGTATTACAAAGACGAGCATGGATTTTCTCATCTTCTCCTCCCGGGCGATCTATGCTCCACGATCAACTGCAGATGCCGCCGTGATCCTGCAAACTGCCGTTGGAACTTAGGATATGGTTTAGTTCCTGTCCCCCAAAAGCACAACAACTAAGGTTATCCAGCTCTAAACCCATCCTTCTTGCCTCTCGCCAAGCGGATCGCAGAAGCATTTAAAGAACGCATAACCAATGGACCAAGATGTTCTCATTCACGTCCTCACTTAATCCCCATCTGCTTGATCAGCCTCGCTTGATAGGTGCGTTGCAGTGCCCCAGAAGTCGACCCTACTGCTTCTCAACCACCTCCACGCGAACCTTCTCGTTGTTACCCGCCGAGTCAGCGATATACACCTGATAGGAACCAACTGGAACATTGGCGAAGGCGCGAATCTCCACGATCGGTCCGAATGGGACTGTTTGTTTCACCTTCAACTCATTCTGGTCTTCGAGCAGTTGCGCCGCGTATGGCGGCTTGCCGCCGGAAATAACGAGCATCTTGGTTTCCTCTTTTCCTTTCTGGAATTGGAGAGCTGAAGGCTGAACAGAAATCCCGGTAATGGCCGGATCAACCCCGCATTGTTTAAGTGTCGCTAATGGCTTCGCCTCCACAACCTTGCCCACTATTGCCGCCACTTTCCGGATCGCAGTGCTTAGGTCCTGCGCTTTCTGTTTGAGGACCTCCAGCTCATCATTCAGTTCTTTTATAGCGCCCCCCTTATCTTTGGTTTGATCATCTTTTATATAAGCCGTCGCCTTCTCGTTTGTCTTTGGATTCTTCCCACTCATCTTTCCCGGACCTGTGGTGGCCTCGGCTGGCTTCTTGAATTGAGCCGAGGTTTGACTGAGGCCGTTAATAATGGCTGGAAGTGCGGAAACATCTGATTCGGTTTTTATGATCGCCGCGTCCACTTCCGCGCCGATACGGTCAACGGCGGAGATGAGCACCTGGCCCGCCCGGGACAGCTCTTGGTCCAGTTGGGTGCCGGCCGACCAAGTCGTCTTTGCCGTAGTGAGCATCATTTCGACTACCTCTACGCTCTTGTTCGCATCTGCCCTCAGCTCAGTCTCATCTTGTGCGAGTCGCTTGACCTTCTCTATGAGTGTTTTCGTATGGCTGACCTCATGCTCCACAGTCCCGATTTTGTCATCCAAATCTGAAAGAGCGCCTTTGAGCCCTTCGCGTTCAGGATCGGTAAAGTTGAGCGGAAGCATCGCATCGACCGCACAGCCCATCGCTTTGATACCTGACGCATAGGCGAGCTGTCGCGGCTTGCTGCTTAGCCACGTGCCAACCCCCAACCCAGCCGCACCCGCCAGGCCTAGCGCCGCAGTGGACGTTCCATTAGCTTGGGCGATTCCCATCCCGAGTGCCGCCGCACCCAAAGGAATAAGAATAATTCCAAGAAGTGAGGTAAACTTGGCTTGCTCGCCAATCGCCTCTTTGTACTTCTCCTTCGCTTTATTTGCATAATCGATTCCATCCTGCAGACTGTTCCCAGCCGGCGGCCGCTCCCAGCTCACATGGGGATTGATCACAGAACAACCGGAACCGAACAGGAGCGAAAGAAAACATCCCGTTATGATTGCTGTCCGGCATAACGGTGTCAGGGTTTTTGCGAGCTTGATAAATACAGATAGGTTTCTTTGTCTCACTTAATCCCCATTTGCTTGATCAGACGCGCCAGATACGTGCGTTGCAGGGACAGGAGCTCGGCGGCCTGGGTTTGACTCCCTCCCGTACGGGCAAGCGCGCGTTTGATGATCTGCTGCTTGTGATGTTCCACAGACTCGTGGAACGGGAGGTCCATGCCTGCCGATTCCTCGGAACCCAGATCTATCGGTTGCAACGGGAGGTCTTCGGGCTCGATCACGTTGCCGGTCTTGAGCACGACCGCCCGCTCAACGGCGTTCTGCAGCTCGCGCACATTGCCCGGCCAACGATGCGCTGCCAATTTTTTAATGGCAGCCGGGGAAAACTTCATCACCGGCTTCTTCGCATCCCGGCAATACTTCTTGAGGAACAGCTCGGCCAGCTGAGGAATTTCGTCGAGCCGGTCTCGTAATGGCGGCAGGGTGATGTTCACGACGTTCAATCGGTAGAAGAGGTCCGTGCGAAAGCTTCCGTCCTTGACCGCCTGTTGAAGATCTCGATTGGTGGCCGCGATCACGCGAACGTCCACTTTCACCGTGCGCGTGCCTCCGACTCGATCGAACTCCCGGTTCTGCAAAAAACGCAGGAGCTTGGCCTGCAGGCCCGGCTTCATATCGCCGATCTCGTCTAAGAAGACCGTTCCGCCGTCAGCCACCTCCATCTTGCCGCGTTTTTGGACCGAGGCGCCGGTGAAGGCGCCCTTCTCATGCCCGAACAGCTCGGACTCAAGAAGCTCTTCCGAGAGGGCCACGCAGTTCACAGGAGCGAAGAGCTTTCCCTGACGATTGCTCCAGGAATGAATCGAGCGTGCGAGCAGGTCCTTGCCGGTGCCGCTCTCCCCAAGGAGGAGGACCGTGGTGTCGCTTTGAGCAACCTTTTGGGCTGTCTCTACTACCTCGGCCATCTTCGGGCTGCTTGCAATGAGCGGATCGTACCGGCTCTCCACCTCCTCACGAAGTGCCGCCACTTGGTGCTTCAGACCGCGCTGTTCCAAAGCCCTATCGATGACAATCTTGACATGATCGAGATCAAACGGCTTGGTGACAAAGTCTGTGGCACCTTCCTTCATGGCCTCCACCGCGCCAGCGATTGTTCCATATGCCGTCATGATGATCACCGGCAGATCCTGCCATTCCTTGCGCACCCGCTTGAGTACTTCGATACCATTGAGTTTCGGCATCTGAATGTCGAGGAATACCAGGCCTGGAGGATTTTGTTGGATGGCTAGGAGGGCTTCTTCCCCATCGTGAGCGACCTGCACGTCCAACCCTGTTGTCTGTAAACGATCAGCCAGGATGCCGGCAATGTCCGGTTCATCATCAACAACGAGAACTGGTGTGCCCATGGGCTCCTCTCAACCTCTGGCAATCCTTCCTGAAGGATGCCGTATAGGGAGTAGCGACTCCTTATCAAGTCCTGCCAGGATTGTCTGTCAGGAAAACCCTGACAAGGACTGACAAGTTCATGGAGTTGAGCAAGAAAAATGCCTGTAAGCAACTAGATAATTATACATTTATTCAACATGTTATATATTTTCTCGATAGGCTGATTATAGGGAAGGTATCTAAGCGGATACAGTGTGGGAATCTTTTCGGATACTTGATTTCACTCCAGAACGTTTAGCACAAAACCCGTGAGGGGTTTCGGATAAAACCCAGAAGCCTCCCTACTTGATCTCCATCTGCTTGATCAGCCGGGCGAGGTAGGTGCGTTGCAGAGACAGAAGTTCCGCGGCGTGGGTTTGGCTGCCTCCCGCACGGGCAAGCGCGCGTTTGATGATCTGCTGCTTGTGATGTTCCACAGACTCGTGGAACGGGAGGTCCATGCCCGCCGATTCTTCGGAATCCAGGTCCATCGGTTGCAACGGGAGGTCTTCGGGCTCGATCACGTTGCCGGTCTTGAGCACGACCGCCCGCTCAACGGCGTTCTGCAGCTCGCGCACATTGCCCGGCCAACGATGCGCTGCCAATTTTTTAATGGCGGCCGGGGAAAACTTCATGACCGGCTTCTTGGCATCCCGGCAGTACTTCTTGAGGAACAGCTCGGCCAGCTGGGGAATTTCGTCGAGCCGGTCTCGTAACGGCGGCAGCGTGATACTCACGACATTCAACCGGTAGAAGAGATCGGTGCGGAAGCTTCCGTCCTTGACCGCCTGTTGAAGATCTCGATTGGTGGCCGCGATCACGCGAACGTCCACTTTCACCGTGCGCGTGCCTCCGACACGATCGAACTCGCGGTTCTGCAGAAAGCGCAGCAGCTTGGCCTGCAGGCCCGGCTTCATATCGCCGATCTCGTCTAAGAAGACCGTCCCGCCGTCGGCCACCTCCATCTTGCCGCGTTTTTGGACCGAGGCGCCGGTGAAGGCGCCCTTCTCATGCCCGAACAACTCGGACTCGAGAAGCTCTTCCGAGAGCGCCACGCAGTTCACAGGAGCGAAGAGCTTTCCCTGCCGATTGCTCCAGGAATGAATCGAGCGTGCGAGCAAGTCCTTCCCGGTGCCGCTTTCTCCCAATAGCAGAACCGTGGCATCACTCTGCGCCGCCTTCTTGGCGATCTCCACCACCTCAGCCATTTTCGTACTCGTCGCAATGAGCGGGTCATATCGGCTTTCCACCTCCGCCCGCAGTGCGGCTACCTCATGTTTCAGACCGCGCTGCGCTAAAGCCCGGTCGATGACAATCTTGATGTGGTCAATATCAAATGGCTTGGTGACAAAGTCTGTGGCACCCTCTTTCATGGCCTCCACCGCGCCGGCGATTGTGCCGTACGCCGTCATGATGATCACCGGAAGATCCTGCCATTCCTTGCGCACCCGCTTGAGCACTTCGATACCGTTGAGTTTCGGCAACTGAATGTCGAGGAATACGAGGCCTGGAGGATTTTGTTGGATCGATACAAGGGCCTCTTCCCCATCGTAAGCGACTTGAACATCCAGCCCCATGGTCTGCAAACGATCAGCCAGGATGCGGGCAATGTCCGGTTCATCATCAACAACGAGAACTGGTGTACCCATTGGTCCCTCTCAACATTGCACCCTTTACGAAGGATGCCGTATATGGGAGTAGCGGCTCTTTATCAACTCCTGACAGGATTGTCTGTCAGGAAAAGCCTGACAGAACAGACGGTACTCGGAGAAAGTAGCAAGAGAAATGCCTTAAAGGCAATGCTGATGAATTACAATATATTCAGTGTGTTAGATATATATTATACGAGTTGAACCGTGTCGAAATAGATACTGATGGGGATCTTTGGATGCCTCGTATAAAAGATCACTCCATAACATTCAGAACCAAGCCCGTCAGGGGCTTCGGATAAAAGTATGTGGATTTATGCGGCATCCTGTCGCCGGCTTGCGCCACTTCTTTTACTTCGCTGATCTTGGGCGGGTTAAGAAGGATCGCAACTTCCCCGTGCCCCTCGGCCACGGCGTCAAGGACCTCGTTCTCGTCCTTCAAATAGACAAGACGCTCCTCATCTTCAACAGTCATGTTCATCACCTCCTGCAGGAGTAATCGCTGCAAGATCGACACATCCAAGCGGTCCCGCGCGGACTCTCCAAGCTTAGACTCACCTGCAGCGTTGAGCGTCAGCAAATCGTATCGCGTCTCTCCGCGTACAACCAGCCCCATCATATGGGCTTTCGTCGATTGAGCCCCATGCAGCGCCGCTAAAAACCGCTCCCGCACACCCGGTTCCGTGTCTTTAGTAAAGGGAAAAGTCTGCAGGCTGAAATGTTGACCTATTCCCCGGCGAAGCTCCTGAAGCGACAAGGATACCGGCGGAGGAATCAGACGATGGGTGGGCAGAATCGTCAAGCCCGGGTCATCAAGATTGGAGAAATACATCAGGACATAATCAGACGCCAATTCTCCGGTATGCTCGGGA
>Ga0207684_10000236_pt1 | contig 83977 bp, 74 predicted proteins | sample KBSK5501metaG_FD_184342 | JGI IMG/M metagenome (GOLD analysis project Ga0207684, IMG submission 184342) | Corn, switchgrass and miscanthus rhizosphere microbial communities from Kellogg Biological Station, Michigan, USA - KBS K5-50-1 metaG... | ecosystem: Host-associated > Plants > Roots >...
AGGCTGAGGACGGCGCTGTGGGCGACGGTACCAGCACGGCGGAAGGTATCGGCGCCCTCGAAGATCTCACAACCGGCGTCTTTGACACAGCCTGCGGTACCGATGCACTGGCATTTGACACCACCGGCAGCGACAACACGGCCACTGGCTTTGAAGCGCTCGAATTCGACGGAATGGGCTCCCGTAACACGGCCACCGGTTCTGAAGCGCTCAGTGGCAATACCGCCGACGACAACACGGCCACCGGTTTTGAAGCGCTCTTTAGCAACACAACCGGCATCAACAACACGGCCACCGGTTCGCAAGCGCTGTTTCACAACACGACCATTAACGGCGTATCCGGCAGCAACAACGCAGCCACCGGTTTTGAAGCGCTCTTTAGCAACACAACCGGCAGCGGCAACACGGCCACGGGCTCTACTGCTCTCGCCTTCAACACCACCGGCAGCAACAACACGGCCACCGGTTCTCAAGCGCTCTATAGAAACACAACCATTAACGGCGTATCGGGCTTCAACAACACGGCCGATGGTGTTAACGCGCTCTTCGGCAACACCATCGGCCACGACAACACGGCCAGCGGTTTTACCGCACTCCAAAACAACACGACCGGCAGCAGTAATACCGCAAATGGGGATGGTGCGCTCGCTAGCAATACGACTGGCAGCTCCAATACTGCCAACGGTGTTAGTGCGCTCGAAAGCAACGCGACCGGCAGCTTCAACACGGCCACTGGTCTTGGTGCGCTCAATAGGAACACCACCGCCAGTGACAACGTGGCCAACGGTTATTTTGCGCTCTCTACTAACACCATCGGCCACGACAACACGGCCGAGGGTTTCAAAGCGCTTCTGCACAACACCGGCTCATCCAATATCGCATTGGGCAGCAACGCAGGGGTCAATCTCACGACCGGGAGTAACAACATCGACATTGGCGCACCCGGTGTGGCGGGTGAGGTGGCCAAGATTCGGATCGGGAACCAAGGAACGCAGAATGGCACCTTTATCGCCGGCATCTTTGGGGTGACAATGACTGGCAGTCCAGTAGTAGTAAGCTCAAGTGGGAAGCTTGGCATCAGTGGTACCTCTTCCATTCGTTTTAAGGAAGCAGTCAAGCCCATAGACAAAGCCAGTGAAGCAATCCTTGCCCCCAAACCAGTCACCTTCCGCTACAAGCAGGAGATCGATCCAGATAGTATTCCACAGTTTGGGTTAATCGCTGAGGAAGTTGAGAAGGTTAATCCTGATCTTGTGATTCGTGATGATGAGGGGAGAGTCATGAGTGTTCGCTACGACGCAGTGAACGCTATGTTGCTTAATGAGTTCTTGAAAGAGCACCGCACAGTGCTGGAACAAAACCGCAAGATTCAGGAACAAGAAGCGACGATCACACAGCTAAAGAAAGGGATGGAGACTGTCGTTGCTCATCTCAAAGAGCAGGATTCAAAAATCCAGCGAGTGAGTGCTCAGCTTGAAGTGAGCAAAGCCCCGCCGCAAATCGTGGCCGACAATCAGTAAAGCACTGGAACCCCCAAGGTAGGGAAAATTAAAGGTCAATGAGGTTAGACGACCGTTCAAAATCCCTCCTGCTCTGCTTTAAAAGCTCCAGGATTATTTTCAATTAATCAAAGGGTAGGATTCACTAATTAATTATTCTAATGCTTTGAGTAATGGCAGTCTTCGAGTGATTTAAGAAATCCGGCCAGCGGTTGACTGGAGCGATTGGTTAGGTCTTCTCAGCTCGTAGCGATTCACCTCTTGCTCGTAGGCTATGTCACCGGGAATCGTCCTATACCGGCCAACCAACGTGAATCCAAGTTTTTCTAACACTCGATTTGGAGCAGGATTCTCCGCCCAAGGTTCACAAACGAGCTTTCTCAAATTGAATCGCTCCAAGTAAAAGTTAGCAGATTTGCGGACGAATTCTGTCCCTAAACCATCTCTTCTTAATTGCGAATTCCACAGATGCAAATGTATAAAAGCCTCGATACCAGGAACGATCTTATTGATGCTTGAGTGTCCAACCCGTTCTCCCCGGAATATCCAAACCAGGTAAAACCGGTCTTTTTCGTTGTCTGATTTCTCATGATCGACCAAAAGGGCTTCAAACCATTTATCTCTTTCAGGAAGTTTCAAGCGGTCGACGCCCATCCCGCGTAAAAATGCTTCATCGGCTTTATAAAAATAATCGAGCATCAGCTCGTACTCTTCACGGCTTGAAAACGGACGAACCTCTATTTCTTCAACTCCATGCATGGAACCAAATATTCTATCGGCTGTGTGGCGACGAAAAACTATTCCTTTTCGACGGAGACTTCGGTCGCCTTAATTATCGCAAAAACAGTATCGCCCTCTTTGAGATTCATTCGCTTGACTGAACCAGTTGTGATAATCGACGTTACGTCTCCAGCCGAAGTTCGGATGACAACTTCTGACACGACTTTGTCAGAAACGATTCTTTCAATAGTACCGCGTAGGCGGTTTCGAATACTTGTACTCATGGTAGTTTCTTTTCCACAGTTGGCTCAGGCTTACTAGTTCCCTTACCTGTAGGTTGGCTCCGCAGCTTAATCCCACTTATGATCTTCCGGCAATCCAAGCTGCGAGGATCAGGCAGATGGTAATGATGCCGGAGAAAATTATCGGCACCACAAAGAAGTATTTCCAACTCAAGAATGTGACCACGACGAAGCACATCGCGAGGCCCCATCTGACGACCGGCATCGCCAGCAAGGATTCTTTGGGCAGGCTTCCAAGTTGCCACGAAAGGACTGCGATGAAGACCAGGAGAACCGTTACGAAGAGACCGAAGCCCGTGTAGAAATCCCAGTAGTTCCGATTTAACCCTTGAACGTCGAAGTGCGTTGATCGCAACGCCGCGATAATGGAATCCACTCCCCAACGGGGATCAACCCGTCGAAAGCCGAGCGTGTGGCCTAGCGCGAAGAGGATCAGCAAGACGGAAGCAATACGATAGAGCAAGGACGCTTTCATACGAGGAGTCAGGATTTTGCACAGGATATTACGGCCCTGTCAATCGCTGGCCCTCGTGTCCTCCGCAGAAATCTGTAGCCCAAATGAGAACAACAGCAACGTCGCAACAAAATACTTCTTCATAACCTTTGAAAATATCTCTTTGAATTAAGAATTGAAATCGAAATAAAATCAGTCCGTCGATAATTAATCACTTGATGAGGAAATTGATGATTCTCGTTCTCTTCGGAGCGATGTCGCATTCTTCCGTGTTAGCGAAAGACGGATTACTGAACTCTTCGTTCGAGGAAGTGGCGGCAATTCTTGGTAAGCCATCTAGTCACAATAATGGGAGCGTGTCCGGCATCCAGTATGACCGATACCACTTCGAAACACGTGGCTGGAAAACGGCTGTTCTGTTCATTGGCGGCAAAGCACAAAAGCTGGATACCGAAAAAAGCGACGGTTCGCCGTTAAGTGTTGAGAACAAGACGACAATTTTCGAAAGCTACGACGTGCCCAAAACCAGTGAGAACTTGAAAGTGCAGGGCTGGCATCAATTAAGCGACAATCATTTCATACGTGGCGATGGCCGGGTGCACGTAATAACGCATCTCACTTCCATAACCATTTTTTTGGATGACCTCCCTCGTGAGTTCTGGTGAAATAAAAACTGCGGATTCATCTCTTGAATAATTCAACCCATCAAAAGATAAAGGCATTAATTGTCTTTTAACGCTTAAAGGGCTTGAGGTTGGAAGTGCTCCCTACGGCTTAACGATTTTTCTTGCCACGCCGCGTCCAACGTGTAATTTGTCAGAACCGATGTCTGCGGGCTATTAAGTTTTGCAACGGTTAGCCGTGGTTTTGCCCGGTAACTTCGTAATCTCTCTCACCGGTAAAGAACCCTTACTGGAAAGAGATTATCTATGAACCGGATCGCAATCGCAGTCAGGCCAGACGCTTCTCGATTCTCGTTCAACAAAACGCGAGAATTTATTCGATGGAACATGGGTTGGAACAATTAACGGGCGCGGTGGACTTGTTAAGTTTACACTGTCTATCACTGACGGCGGCACAGTTGAATCTGACACATCCAGAGTAGGCCCTGGAGGGCCGCGCGACGCCACAAATGATGGCAAAACAATGACGTGGTATTGGGGCGTTGATAACAAGACAGCTGTAACATTAACTCCAAATCGGGATGGGAAAACTGCTGTTATGACATTGGCGGCCCCGGCAATTCGTGGAATGAGTGCTGTTAACGCATCAGCAATCTTTCATAGCGCACCGCCAACAGCTTCGTTTTCACCAACGGCGTTGTCTCAAACGGAACACCACAATCTTGCACCAGAGGGCACATTCTACCTAATGGAGTACGCCCCGGTCAAAACCACTTCTGGTGTGATCGGCGTTCTTCCGGGCAGTCGCGTAAAGCGAACCGATAAAACGGTCGGAAATCTCGGCGACAACATTCGAGTGAAGACTGATGATGGAACAGAATTCGAGGTATCTACCGACAAGCTGACAAACGACATTGATTTGGGCAAATGGGCAGGTAAACGAGACGCGCAATCACAGCAGGCACTGGCCGATTACAAGAAACACGAGAGGGACAAGTACCTAGCAGAACAGGAGAAGCTAAAACCCCTGTATGATAAGCAACAAAGCGATGTTGAAGCCAGAAGAGTGGCGGCAGCAATCGCGGCTAAAGGCCCCAACCCACTTGATCGAGAAGCCTACCACGAGTCCAAGCCCTGGTGGTGGTGGTACCCGCACCCGTACATTTACACTCGCCGCTGAAGCAAACCTTAGTTGCCACACGGAAAGTATGAGTAATTACCTGTTGGTCTTTCTACTTGTTCTATCCACAAGAGGTCTTCTCGCGGACGACTTCAAAACAACTGACGGGAAAGAATACAAAAACGTTAAGGTGAGCCGAGTTGAACCGGATGGCATTGTTCTCACCAGCAGTTCGGGAATCTCGAAGGTTTATTTCACCGAGTTGCCTAAAGAGGTTCAGGAACGTTTTCATTATGATGCTGCGAAAGCGGCGGCATACTCCGCCGAACAAAACGCCGCGTTAGAGCAGCTCCGAAAGCAGCAAGAGGAAGCCATGCGACAAAGGGCGGCGGCGACAGCAAAGAGCAATGAACAGCTTGCTAAGGAACAAGCGGGGATTGAGTGGACTAAAGGACAGGGGCAAAACGCTCAAGCCTTGCAAGCTCGCTACGCCGAGCTTCAACAGAAAGAGGACGACTTGCTGCGACGAATCGGTGAAATAGAGACCCTCCCGGAGTATTTGTCCCAAAATACAGGTTCATTCGGTACAAGACACAGGAACTATCGTGTTTATAATTATAAAAATCCAGCGCGAGCGGATTTACCGTTGTTGCAAAGCCGCCTAAGCGACGTTCGCCAGGAAAAAGACAAGGTGAGACAGCAACTAGAACAAGCGCAGCATTAGCAAAGATAGTAGTAAGTCCAGCGATTCGGCACTTGGTTGGTAAAAAGATTAGAGTTTCGTGCTGTGGTCGTGATACGTTTGCCGCGCCCTAAAAAGCCCGCTTGTTTCTTGTTATCCTACCAAACCCCATCCAAAGGTATTCGTCATTTTAAAAGAATAACCCCACTTGGCAGACCGAGTTAAGAGAAACGTCCTCTTTCACTCAGGGGAGACTTCAAAATGGGACTCCCTGCCGATATTGAAAAAATTCGAAGTTTTTAACGAAAGGATAAAGGGTATGGGCCCTGGCGGGAGAGCCTTTCACAGCTTGGATTAAGGGATACCATGGCCGGTAAGACGGTCGGCCCCTTATTCAACGAAAATTATCGAAATTATGATTGACACCGGAACCGATTGTTGCTCAAGCTCCGAGGCAGCGCGACCCGCACGTCTGGGGGGAGGGAGGGAGGATTGCGAGTTTCGACAGAGTCCGCACAACGATGACCCCATGAAAACCAATGCTTCATTCAAAATTTTCAAACTTCCTAGGCTCGCTCCTTTAGGAATTGCAATCGCCGCCGCACTGGTAACGCAGCCAATATCCGCGACCGAAGCCAACAACGTGGTCCTTACTCACAACTCATCCATGAGTCTGTCGGCCACATATAACGGATCGACATCGGGCAACCGGGTCGAACTGCGGAATTCTAGTCTCGCAAACTTCGTAACCTTGGGTGCTCCTTCCTCTAACCAAGTGACGATTGTGAGCGACGCTACCTCCTTCTTTGGCGGGGTTCCAAACGGCACTACTCTCCCCAAAGTCGGTACGGATAGCACCAACAGAGAGATTATTCCAGCGACCCTCCTTGACGAGGCTGAAGTAGCCAGAGTCCCCGATATGGGGTGTACTTTTGGCCTGCTCTTTCTGTCCTTAACAGCCTTGTTGGGCGCAACCCGCCTCCGCCACGTTCAGTTAGCCTGACAAGACTTAGATTGCATTTTGCAATCCATTTCTTGGGCTTACGAGGGGAATCGATTTGGAAGGCTGCACGGTCATTGATTATTTCACCCACGGATCAAGGCTGGCAAGCGTAAACTGCTCGAATCGTAGCCGAATGCAGTTTCGAGGCAAGAATGTCTGCCCCCATAATCAGCAGGTTAGACAACCGTTCAAAATGCCGCTTGCCGCGCCGTAAAAGCCCCCAGGATTAGTTTCAATTAATCAATCGATCAAAAAGATAAAGGCATTAATTAATTATTTTAATACTTAGGTTTTGGTTAGGGGAAAGGAGTGATTAGGATAGCCGTTAGCTGCCAGCGGTAATAATATTGACTGACCAAACGATCAGTCTATTTTGCTACTGCCGTGACAGGGCGAAAGCTCTATTCTTCGCTCTCTTCGGTGTCCTCGCTCGCCGTCCGCGATTTCTTCCACGCTTTCGCGCGCTTGTCGATCTCGGACTTCGGTACGCTTACGACCTTTTTTGCGAGTTTGCAGAATCGCTCAAATGGCGTTTCAGACTTCGGTGTTTTTGCTTCTTCCATTGTTTAAGGACAGCGATTGTTGTCCGTGTCATTGTGTCCGTCGCAGGGACTATTGCATCCGATTCGAGGGTATATGTGGGTTTTTTTAGTATGCTCTGTTCGATCCTGGGATTCGCGTTGCCCTACACTGGTTTGGGGTGTTTGGGCGGCAGACTGACTGGCGGGTACTGCATTGCTGCGGCTTTCATCCCCTTTGGGTTTTGTATCGTTTCCCTCAGGCATGGCCTAGACATTCTCAGCTACCGATGGCGAGAGCGAGCTTGCGTAACATCGACAATGTGTTTCATGAAAGTAAAGCTGGTTATGCTATCGGTTAGTGATGGGTTTGGCGGCGCCGCGCGAAATAGATGGCCGCGTTTGAGTGGACGACCGCCGCCACGAACTGCGTCCAATAGCGATGGCACCCAGAAGTAGATAGAGGCAGATCAAACTAAACCACAGGCACACACGATAGAGGCTCTGCTCGTGCAGTGGCTCCGAAAGAAGTGCGGAAAACATGGCTACTGGTAGTAAGAAGAAAAATAAAACGGTGAAAATACGAACAAAAGGAGAGTACCACGCGCGGGTTCGACTGCGGAGAACGAAGGCGATAATCCCGACGATACCGCTGGCGATCCAACCAATTGCGCTTGCTTGCTGAAAGAACTGATACCGACTCATAAAAGCGAGAATCGCCTAACACGTGATTATCCGACAATTTCGGCGGTAATCCAGCGTGTTAACAGGCTGGGAATGGCTTTCAGGGGACGGAAATGCCTCAGGATTATTTTCAATTAATCAATCCATGATTATTATTGTCAGTCAGCCAGTTGGGGGAGCGATTGGTTAGAGGTTCGCGGGTTCATCGCTTGGGGCGCTGAAATCAAGCCCACAAGAAGAGCAGTAGCGTGGAACCGAAAGCAAGCTGAGACCCACCGCGGCCCCTGTCCCTGTGATAACCCTGCCGTTACAACGGGGGCACCGAAATGCAAAGACTAAGATTACGATGCACGCATCTAACAAGAATTAGACCGCATTTTGCAATCTATTTTTGGGTCTTACGAGGGGAATCGATTTAGAAGGCTGCACGGTCATTGATTATTTCATCCACCGAGTAAGGCTGGCAAGGGTAAAACTGCTCGAATCGTAACCGGAGCCAGACAACGTTCAAAACGCCTCTTGCCGCCCGCAACTGCTGAACACAGAGTCCCAGATACAGGCTCCACTTTTGGCCTCCTCTTTCTGTCCTTAATAGGCTTGTTAGGCGCAAGCCGTCTCGGCCACCTTCGGCTGGCCTAACGAAAGCAGCGAGTTTCGACAAACCCTGCACAACAACAATCCCATGAAAACCAACCCTTCACTCAGAATCTTGAAACTCTCTACGCTCGTTCCTTTAGGAATTGCCATCGCAGCCGCAGTGCTAACGCAAGCAGTATTCGGTGACGCGGTGACACTGTAAACCACGTTATCTCAAGTTATCCAATAAACTGGTAGCAGTATCAGATTTCAGTATCAGATGAGTTTTTGGTCGCGCGCGAAACAGTCACTTATGTTCGGGAAGTTCACTTTGGGGGATCAGCTATCTTTTCATGTTCAAACCGCTATTTTGCCGATTAAGGCGTAAGTGTCTTGCCTCCGTCTCCCTAAAATCTACGCTACTATCTTAGTGTACTGTTTCACCCGCGTCACCTATAAGGCGACGGCCTGCATTAGGATCGGGATTCAACTGACTGGAACATTCTTGACAGCTGCTAAGTCAAGTCGACAACATCGCGGCTACTCCGACTAGGCCAAGCCGTTCTGGCGCAGGGTTGCAGCGGGTCATTCGCTGAAATGACTTCCCCCTTCGGTTTCAAAGAAACCCCCGCTTAAGGTAGAACGTAGAAAGGCTTCCACACATGAAATCACGAACAATGAGAAAAGCGCTGGCGCTGTCTTTGGTCTCCCTCTCAATTTCGACGATGGGATTGGCTCTAATTTTCGCACAGGGAGGCGGGGAACAAGCGTCGCAGCGTCCAATCGACACTCAGGGTGCTCTACTCCATACCGAAGCCGGCGTGTTAGGACCGCCGATTGAATATATACCAGCTTACTCAGAATCCATACCCGAAGTCAGTGCTGCTCAGCGGGATGCTTTCAAGCGCATGGATATACGCAGACAGAGAGGTTACGATGCTCTTAATGCTCTACTAGAACCAAATCCAGATCATCCTGTGGAAGGCCCCACGTATCACATAATGGCTAATGGTCAGCTTGGTACCGATGAGTCCAAGCTCGAAGAGGCTCTGGCTGACAGCTCCCTGACGTTCTTTCAGAGTAGCGATGTGCAAACCGCGCTTTTCCCAGGGTCCTCAGTGATCAACGAGCCGGCACATGCCCAGATTGGTAAAAATGTGTTTTTTACTGGTAACTGGTACGTGGCAAAATCTACCAATGCTGGAGCAACGTTTAGCTATGTTAGTCCCTTCGCCGACTTCCCTGATTTCTGTTGCGATCAGGATGTGATTCATGACGTGAGCCGCAACCTCATTATTTGGTCCAGGCAAGGTGACGTAAACAGTGCTGGAGTAAACCAGATTAAGCTAGGTGTCTCCAAGAACGGCGGAGCCACTTTCTTTATTTACACTTGGTCTCCAACGACTTTCGACTCCTCTTTGACTAACAAGAATTTCGACTATCCGCACCTAGCGCTGTCGAACGACTACCTGTACATTACAGTAAACATTTTCAACGCTGCCGATATCGAGACAAACCGAATGATGATCCGGCTGCCGCTTCAACAGTTAGCGGCTGGCACCTTTTCCTTTAACCGCTTGACTCTCGTGTCGGGCAAATCCATTGAGCCGGTACAGGGCGCGACAACGACCATGTATTTCGGTTCGAATGAGAACAGCGCTGGAACGTTTAGAGTTTACTCCTGGCCTGAAAGCACGACTGTCGTAAGCTCCTTCGCGAGGACCATTCCAGCTTACACTTTCACCACTAAGGGGAGCGCAACTTGCACAGTCCCTAATGGTAGAAATCCCTGTGGTCGGACCGACGACCGAATAACTGACGGTTACGTGGCGAAAGGCATTATCGGTTTCTTCTGGAACGTTGCGCAAGGAGGTGGATTCCCATACCCTTACATAAACGCGGCCACGTTCCGTGAGAGTGATTTAATATATCTCGCGCGACCGTATATATCGAGTTCTAGCAACGCATACCAGTATGGCGCAGCCGCCCCGAATACCCGAGGGGACTTAGGCGTAGCAGCTCTAGCGGCCGGAGGAAGTGTCGGTTATCCACAATTCGCTATCTCCCTGGCCGACGATGTCAGTGGGACTGTTCCACCGTGGAAATTCTTTACTGTCGCCGCGAGCACTAACTGGGGGCTTAATAATGATGGCACAGAAGGCGCGGGCGACTACCTGCGCGCTCGGCAGTTCTCGCCAGTTGGGACATTCTGGACTGCGTCAGGCTATTATGGTGTTGGTTCACCTGTGGCCTACAAAGGTAGATTCGCAGTATTCGGACGAGGTCGTGAACAGCCCGCCTGGAATCGCTGGTCTACCCAGTAGAGCGGTCTTAACGAGATTTGCCACCGGTTAGGGATTCCCGAATAAATAGTGCTATCGTAGGATACTGTAGCCAGCAACTGCGAACGTTCGCAGCCGCTTCTTGCCGAGCCTGTACTGATACCTTCTGAAGATCGCCTGCCCTTAAAGGCACTTCGTTATTTGCGGCTCTTGCCCAATCGTTAACTTGAATTCTCCGATTGTCTGTCCAGTATCCGTGAGCTTAATTATTAATGTCATTCTTTTACCGTCACTCCAGCCCGAAAAATGCGCAGGATGAACCTCGGACCGCTGGCCTTCATGAGCCGGACCGGCATGCTCTCTTACATAGACACCCTTGCTGTCGAAACGAGCGCGAGCGTCAAGCGCGAGTGACTCCTCGATAGTGCCATTAGCACAATCAAGTTCAAAGATTCCGCCCTTTTCAGTAACCTGCAGGCCTATATGCTCGCCCCCCCACGAGCCAAGCGGCACAGAATCCGGTGTTATAGAGTCTGTCCTTCCGCGGGTCGCCGGACAGGAGTACGATTGGCTCCCCTCAACCCTAGCTCTGGAAACCTTTGGAATATCTCCCCGTTCTTGAAGTATAAAAGGGGTCTGGCTGGTTATGAACGACAGAAGAATAATCTTCGTTACGGGATAGTGCATAATCTCCGAGGTTCGCTGTTACGCTACATCTTCTGTTATGTATCGGTGTTCCAATTATTCAAGATCGGCCTGCCCTCGTCAGGGTGTCGGCGGTAGCAATTGAACATATTCTTTGGTTTAAAGGAAATGCCAGTGATGTCGCTGAACACGAAAGTGACCAAACGTCGAATTTCAGATTCGAGACGGATTCGGCCGACATGCAGATTCGCTAAGGTTTCGGCGCGGATGAGGCGACAAGTTTTTGGAAGCGCGGATCATTCCGAAGCGGATCGAACATTGGGTCGAGCCGGAGCAGCGCCGGAGTGATGGTTACAACCAGTGGGCCACTGTACGGTATCGAGAGTAGTTTCTGTAAAGCGGCGATGGCACGGTCGGGTTCCCCCGTTTGCGCAGCCACGCGAGCGAGGATCTCGATCGGAACGGGACCATCTATCGCGTCTTTCTCGATCGAATTTGCGGCCAGCGCCCCCTCCGCCAGAGTCAACGCGGCGGCTTTGTCACCGAGGCCCGTGTTGGTCAGCGCGAGATCACCAATCAAAACAACGTTTTCCGGCTGTTCTTTGAGGAAAGGTTCCAGTTCGCTGCGCGCCTGTCGCCAACTTTCCTGCGCGGCCGCGTGATCGCCGACGACTTCTTGCGCCCAGCCTAACCAAAAGCGCAGCTCGCCATTGTAAAATCCCAACGCTGGATCCGGCTTGGCAAGTATTTCCTTTAGCCGAGGGATGATTGGTGCAGGGCGCCGCTCTAGGATCGCTTGGTAAACTTGTACTTCCAGCGCGCTGGAGTCGTCGGCGTTCGGACGCAGCGGAGCGAGTAGTGCAGCAGCCCGCGGCAGGTCGCCCTCAGTTTGTGCGATGGCCGCCTTGAACACGAGGGTATCCATGTCGTCCGGTGTGATATCGAGAACCTGATCAAACTTTCGATGCGCTTCGGGGAAACGACGAAGGCAGATATAGTAAAGCGCGTGCTGGCTGAGTAGGGGCACGTCGCGCGGGTCGAGCCGCTCGGCTTCGTTGAAGTAGGCCTCGCTCCGGTCCCACTGGCCTCGCCTCCGCGCGACATAAGCCAGCGACTCAGGAATCCGGCTGCTATTCGGGAGGAGCTGCCGCGCTTGCTCAAAGTAACGCACCGCGGTGTCGTAGTCTTTTAGGCAGGCGTAGTGGTAGTATCCCTTGGCATGCAGCGCCTCGCCGAGATTGGGCTGAAGAGTGAGCGCGGTTTCGGCTGCCTGCCGTGCCTCTTCACGGAGAGCGACCGTTGGTTGAAGAGTCTGTGTGAGGTAGCCGTTCGCATCAACATATGACAGCAGCGCCCAACTAAGGGCGAACTTTGGGTCCAACCGCACCGCTTCTCTGAGATATTTCTGTGCGCCAAGGGCGTTGGCGGGGGTGTTTGCCGTTTTCAGACTATAAGCCAGCCCACGCAGGTAGGCATCATAAGCCTCAGGATTGTCTGTCGGTTTGGCGGCGATAACTTGCTCTTCCTGACCGCTGAGGTGCGCTCGCAACTGGTCGGCAATGGATTTGGCCACTTCACTCTCAACCGAAAAGATATCGGTCAGTTTGCGATCAAAGGTATCGGCCCACAGATGGGAATCATTGGCCGCCTTGATTAGCTGCACGTTCACGCGGACGGCGTCGCCGCTCTTCTGCACGCTTCCTTCCAGGATGTGGGCGACGCCAAGTTGTTTGGCGATCTCAGGCAGGTTTTTCGGCGCGCTTTTGTAACGTTGCGTGGATGTGCGCGAGATCACCTTGAGATCGGCGATCTTCGATAAGCGCGTCAGGATCTCATCCTGGATGCCCTCGGCAAAATAAGCGTTCGCTTTTTCTTCGCTTAGGTTTTCGAACGGCATCACGGCAATGCTCTTTTCCGCAATCGTGGAGATTGATCGTATCGGTCTTCGCACAAAAATGAAGGCAGCGATAATCGCGAGCACAAGCAGTCCGATTGCCACTCCGGCTAAACCTGCTGTGACAGCGGCTTTGTTCCGCTGGATGAACTTGGTCGCGCGATACTTGAACGTGTCTTTGCGCGCGATCACCGGCAAACCTTCGAGATGGCGGCGAATGTCTTCTGAGAATTGCGCGACTGATGCGTAACGCCGATCCGGTTCTTTGCGAAGTGCCTTCAAAATGATGTTGTCGAGATCGCCCCGTAACAATTTTGGATTTTGGATTTTGGATTTTCGATCGATCGCTTTTGTAAGCGCCGTGCTCGGAGGTGTTGGTTCCTGTTCGGTGATGGCGCGCGCGATTTCCTCAGGTCTGCGACTCTTGATTTGATAGGGGCGCTGTTCGGTTAGCAGTTCGTAGAGGACGACGCCGAGACTGTAAACGTCACTCGCCGTGGCCATGGTTTCGCCGCGCACTTGCTCGGGGCTCGCGTACTCCGGCGTCATGATGGTACGAAACGTCATGGTCAGTTCGCTGATTGTCGATGTTGCGTGGTCGAGCAGTTTGGCAATGCCGAAGTCGAGTAATTTTGGTTCACCCTCCGCCGTAACGCGGATGTTGGCCGGCTTGATGTCGCGGTGGATGATATGATGTTGGTGCGCGAAGGTGACTGCGGCGCATACCTTACGGAAAAGGATAAGCCGATCATAGATCGACAATCGATTATCGCGGCAGTAACGATCCAGGCGCGGCCCATCAACATATTCCATTACGAAGTAAGGCAAGCCGCTGGGTGTTACAGATCCGCCGTAAAGCCGTGCAATATTCGGATGGTTCAGGGCAGCGAGAATTTTTTCTTCATTTCGAAACTGACGAAGAATGCTGGTGGTGCCGAGGCCTGGTTTGACTAGCTTGATCGCGACGTTGCGGCCGAATGTTATGTCTTCGGCGAGATAAACCTCGCCCATTCCACCTTCGCCAATTAGTGACAGGATTTTGTATTCGCTGAGAACTTCTCCCGATTGCAATTTGCCACTCTCGTCTGCAAGAATCGCGGCAACCTTCTCGTAAGCCGGGGTTTCAATGAAATCGCGCGCGCGCTCTTGAAATCTGAGCAGCGACTCAACCTCCGCGCGAAGATTGACATCGTCGCCGCAGGCTTGATCGAGAAAGGGGCGCCGCTCTGCTGGTTCGCGGTCAAGCGCCGATTCGACCAAGTCGGCAATCAACTGTGCTTTTTCAGGCGGGCTAGAGGAGCTCGGAGTTTTGGTCACGGTTAAAAGGACGTTGTAGTGCCGGCTATCTCAGCCGCAATAAAAGCTGCTGCGCGTGAGGACACGCGCCTCTACACAAAAACCTGTCGTAATCTGTGGATGAATTTGCTAGGCGGCGGCGCTCAGTTCGCGACAAAGCCAGAGCTTGGCAAAATTCCAATCGCGTAGGACGGTTTTCTCCGAAACTTGAAGCACTTGGGAAATTTCTTTGGTATCGAGTCCGCCGAAGAACTTGAGCTCCACCACTTGACTTTTGCGCGGATAAGTTTGGGCTAAACGTTCCAGCGCGCCGTCGAGCGCAACCAGTTCGACCGTACTTTTAATAGGCAGCTCGCGCGCTTCCTCAAGGGATAGCTTCTGCTCAAGGCCGCCGCGCTTAGCCGCGTTGTGTGCGCGGGCGTGATCGACCAAAATCCGCCGCATCAACCGCGCGGCCATTCCATAAAAGTGGGCACGGTTTTTCCAGCTCACCCCCTTGTCGTCCACCATTCGCAAGTAGGCTTCGTGAACGAGGGCGGTTGCCTGCAATGTATGATCGGCGCGTTCGCGCGCGATGTAATTGCGCGCTAGCTGGCGAAGTTCTGCGTAAATGAGCGGCATCAGCTTCTCTGGCGCGGTGACGTCGCCATCGCTCCAGTCCTTTAGGATCTGTGTAACGTCTGCTGGGGAATCAGAACTCACGGCCTATTTCTTACGGTCATTTTACTCGCCGCAGCCGCCGGAAGCGAAACATTTCATGGAAAATGTCCGTTTTGGGCGGGGCTTTTTCGCATTGCTGATTAAAGGCAAAATATGAAAACAAATCAGCTGCTCAACTCCGAAGAACAGAAAAAAATGCGTGCGCCGGAGAGTCAACCAGTCAAAGGCCAAAGCGCAGGAAGGAAAAATTGATCCGCCTCGATGACCTGATTCCAAAACAGAATGTCGTTGGCGGCCCGTCAATTGTTGTTCGGCGGCACTGATAGAACACAAACGACCCACAATAATAGAAATGGCTACAAAGAAAATAAACGAAGAGAGGAATAGAACAATGTTCAAATCAAGATTGCAACGGATAGGTGCGTTCCTGTTGAACGCAGCGCTGGCGGCTGGGGTATTCACCATCGCCGTACAACCTGCAAGTGCACAGGTGCAGGTTTCACCGGGTGCACGGCAGATGCTGGTGGCGATCCTGCGGGGGTTGCCGCCGCAAGCGCAGCAGATGGTGATTAACGCCCTTCAAACCATTGGGCCGCAGCGAGCTGAGGAATGGCTCGCTAAAGCCAGAAGAACGCCGCCCGACGTGCGGCAAGCGTATCGCAGCATGGTCGTGACGGCCCTGCAGGGATTGCCGCGCCAATACCATCAGGCATTCATCAATGGCTTCTTCGGGGTCTCGCCGGGCGAAGCGCAATGGGCGGGCCAGGTTATGAATCAGGTCGGACAGACCATCGTAGGCAACAATGCGAGGAACGCCTACACGGCCAACATCGCGCAGATCATAAAGCGCCAGACGGATGAAGGCTACATGTTCTCGCTCGGACCGAACACATGGCCTTATGGGTCTCCTTATGGGTGGTATCCGAGGTATCATCCCTACTAAGTCCGAAACACCTAAAAAAAGCCGCACCTAGGTTCAATCCCTGGTGCGGTTTTAACAAGCAACTCAACAAAGGAAAACTAATATGCCAGAGAAAAGGAAGAGAAGCAGTAAAAACATTAAAGCGCGCGATCTGAAGCCAAAGAAAGACGCCAAAGCTGTGATGAAGTCGAAACCATAGAAAGGCTCACAAGATGTTCTCTTCTCCTTCTTATCACCGGCCGCGCAATACCAAGTGCATATCCGTACTATCTCCATTCCTAAAGCATTTAACTACAGACACCCTCGCGCTCATCATGTTCGTTGCTCTCGCGCTTCTGAGTACAACTCGCGGCAAGGAGTCCGAAACCAGAGGGTCAGCTCCTACTAAAGCAAGAAAGACTGAGGTCGTTAGTGGACCTCCAGGCGGGACGACTTCCGCTCCGCTGAGCGCCGGCCGGCCTAACGATGCCACAGCAATGGGAAAGAAATATTATTAGTCCTGAAAGGTAGAAATAAAATTATCAGGACTCGACTTTGCATGTATTGCTCAACTCTCCGCGCCCAACCATCGCGTGCAGCCGACCGCGCTACGCGCGCTGCCAGCTGGCCGACCTTGTGCTTGAAACGTTTGCCCGCAGGCTTTCACTCGGACAGCCGCGCGGCGGCTGACGCGGGACGTTAGGCAGCTTCGACGCGCATGGGTTTCTTTTATTCTATTCGTGGTTGGATTGAGATGGACGATGAGCACTTGGCTCAGGTTCAGCGCATTGTTGCTGATGACGAAGATGGCCTCGACCATTACCAGCAGTCGTGGTGCTTTCCTACGCAAGGCGGCGGTTACAGCAGGTTTGCCTTTTTCGGGTGCACGGTGCGGGATAGCGGAGTTTCGAGGGTTCGTAGCCAGTTGGAGCGAATTGCTACGAGAATCAGTTCGCAAGATGGTGACATTACAGATTATGTCCACGGCATCTTTCATGTGACGCCGGAGGACGACTCACGCGAGATTGTGTGGCTTTTGCACGATGGACGGTTTCAAGAAAGTGTTCATGAGCATGCTGCCTAACGAGGGCGCTGCAGCGAACCGCCGCCCCGCTGGGCAGTCGGACGGTTTGGATAATTTGTCAGCGACTGTTGCAGCCGACCGGGCGTTTCCGGCGGCGGTCGCTGAGCTTGATCGTTAGGCCGACTCATGAGACCTCCACAACATGCCGTCCTCCCTGAGCGGATATCGGCGCTGTCCATATCTGATTGCGAACTGGTCGTTCCCGAGGCGGCAGCACTGGAGGCGCTAAATATTGCTGAGGAAAAGAACGTACTGGTTCTCGGCTGGGAGGGATGGGTCAAGACTGCCGACGGAGGCGTAGGTCACGGCAGCGCGCCACAGGGAACAGTGAGCCTCGAGAACCTTACGGTTCAAGCGGCGGCGGAATTCTGTCGGCAGACGATCGTCGGGGATGCTGCCCAATGGCGATTGGAGAATCCGAATTCGTCCGAGCAGCTTTACTTTTGCCTCACGTTCGAAGTGCGATTGGTGACTATCGTCGTTGGATACAAACCAGCGATCCATTCACGTCCGAAAGAGGCCGTCCAAGCCGGTCTTGAGGGTACAGTGGCTGCCGTCTTGTCGACATATCGGACCGACAGCCCTGAAATGGTACTCGACCATTCGCTTTGGCTCGCGTGTGCCCGCGCAGTTACCGATACCGTTTCCGCAGACGACACTCTCGTATTCGCCGAAAACAACCGCGGTCTCTTCGCCCGGCTCTTGCGGCGGTCGCAGCCCCGGAAAATTGGATCACTTGAGGCGTATGCAGCGGAGTTCGCGGATCCGGATCCTCGGGACTGGGGGCGCATTTTCTGGTGTCGAGATGGCGCTTTGGTGGCAGCGGCTGTCAGCGAGCCTTGGTATGCTCTCGGCGGTCCTGACCTCTACCATGATTCTTATACTCCCTGCGTGTTCATTTCACCGGCGAAAGTCGCTAGTCTTGTGCAAAACCTGCAACTCAAAGTTCATGAGGAAGGTGGTTGCATCGATGATGTCGTTGATCCATCGGGTAGGCCGGCCTAACATCGCGCGCTGAACCTGACGGTCCGGCCGGTCACGCGCCTTGCGGTTGCCTGCAATGTATGATCGGCGCGTTCGCGCGCGATGTAATTGCGCGCCAGCTGGCGAAGTTCTCCGTAAATGAGCGGCATCAGCTTCTCTGGCGCGGTGCCGTCGCCATCGCTCTAGTCTTTTAGGATCTGCGTAACGTCTGCTGGGGAATCAGAACTCACGGCCTATTTCTTACGGTCATTCTATCCCCCGCGGCCGCCGGAAGCGAAACATTTTCATGAAAATGTCCGTTTTGGCCGGGGCTTTTTCGCATTGCTGATTAAAGGCAAAATATGAAAACAAATCAGCTGCTCAAGTTCACGATCGCAATAAAAGCATTACTCCTGGTTATAGTGGCCCAAGCTGGCTTCGCGCAGACGCCTGCGCCTAGTTTAATTGCTTACACCATCCCCGATCCTTACACAGGGCCGGACGGAAACGAGCTTTGGTTGGTGAATTCCAACGGCACCAACAATCACCGCCTGAACCCCCGGATCCTGTTGGGAGGAATTCCGACATCGCCGGCTTCACTAGGGAGACCCGCCTGGTCAAGAGACGGCACCCGGATTGCCGCTGATGCCATCTATTACAATACCAATATTCTGGTCGTCTTCAATCCCGCAACTGGCCAAGGAAATGCCGTATTCAATACGACCACCGGAACTGGTCCCGTGGCACAGGACTGGTTCTATAAGGCGTTTTCCCCGGATGGAAAACGGCTCGTCTACGGCGGCAACCAGTTGGACTATACCCAATATGGGTTCATCAATACTGATGGCACAGGCGACACGTTCCTCGGATTCCGCGACCTTACGTCAGAAGCATTCGGCAAGGGCGTCGATTGGTCACCCAGGACAGACGCGTTAGGTTGGTACGGCAAGCAGTTGGTCATCTCGGATTCGTATACGATTAATGCCGATCCAACCTGTGCTGATTCACCGCGCACGTTCGCGAGGCTCAAGCTCGTGTTGGCAGTCTATCGTGGCATGGATGTTGCATGGAAGGGTTTGACCATGCCCCCACAACAACCTTGCAGCATCCTGAGTTACACGACAACCAACGATCTGTTTCCGGTCTTTTCGCCCGATGGGACGCGAGTTGCATTCGCAAGAAGTGTCATCGACTCTGGGGGGCAAGTCCTGAACTCCACGATCATGACCATTAACGTGTCCACAGGTTCCGTGCAGAATTTGCGCTATTTGTCGGGAGAGGAAGTCGACAATCTCAGTTGGTCACCGGATGGAACCCAACTACTGTTTGACAGAATCCAATGGGTGGGCCTCTATCCGAATCCTCTGGGCGTCTGGGTTACGAGTGCCAATGGCGGAGGAACTCTAAGCCGCTTCGCATACCCGCCCATCTTCGCGGCTGCATGGAACTAAACCTCTGTGTTGCGATCGAGTGTATCGGCTGAATAATCTGAGGTTCGCGGCGGAGGAAATTCTCCTCCGCCGCTTGGGTATCCCCGCTCTTTTACAGGCCGAGCCGACTACAACGATTAGAAGGATAATTCCCTTAGCTAGCTGCTAGTAGTACTGTGTTATGAATAGTAGGCGTTCGACAGAAAGGCCTTATGGCTTGTCTTGATTGTCTGGCGCAAGCCGCGTTGCATCGGGGATCCTGCCGTTCTCTAAAGTCCTATTGCATTGCATAGGTCACTTCCCGGCGAACGCAAAAGTGTAGAAACGATAGTCGCCGGCTTCTGCGCCGACAATGTGTCCCAACCCCGTCGTCCCCGACGAGTTACCGTTTCCGTTGATCTTCAGTTTCTCGCACGCCTGGTCCGGTCGCCACAGGGCAGGGCGGAGTTGCGAGTGCTCCCCGCTGGCAGCTTCCTTCCAAAGACCAGCGAATGTGCACATTCTCCACCTGAGCCGTTTTGATCGGCTCGATCCGATGTTCGATCCGCTCCGGAATGATCCGCGCTTCCAAAAACTCGCCGAGTCGGCCGCACCGAAGTAATTGGTGCATTTCGCAAACGCCGCACCCACCCTACCTTCTAAACGGGAGTGGGTCTCGGTCACCTCGTCTCTGGCTGGGACTCGCTCGCTTGCACGGAACCGAAGAGTGTGCGCAAAAGGCTTTGGCAGTTCGCGCGTGACTTGAGAGCTGTCCCGAAGCGACTTGGCCGGAAGCTGAGTAACAGCGAGCTGATGCTGGCGTTCGATGAATGGCATCGGCTTTCTCAACCGTTCCTTGATCCGCGAAAGACGCGGGACGATTACTTGGCAGCGCTCCTCGCGGAGCTCGCAAAGGTTCGCATACCGACAGGCGAAGGTGACACGCCTAACAAGGCGCTTGAAGCCGTTGCGAAACTTTCGGTTTCTGAACTGCCGGTCATACCGGGAATACAGGATGCGTCGGAGAGGTTGCGCAGAGTTGCAGCGCTTCAGCGCGAACTGTCGCGTCTCCTCGCGGGCAAGACATACTTTTTAACTTGCCGCGACACCGCGAAGGCGGTTCTCGGCTTGACCCATCAGGCGGCTTACAACGTCAATCTCGCACTGGCTCAGCTTGGCGTAATCAAGGTTGTTCGCGTCGGCGATCCGCGCCCAGGCGGCGGAAGAGCCACAGAGTTTCGGTATCTTTTGTCGCAGAGCGAAAATGGAGAGGCGGAAGTTGCTGCGTGAACTATTCCACGCGCACGCACGCGTGCGTCGCGCACGGAGAGTCGCGACCCGAGGAGGCGACAGCGAAAGAGCGGACCGGCACGGTCAGTCTAGTTTATTTCGGTTCCAGTAGGTGAAAAAGCCCTGCGGTAATGCGAGACATCTGCAACTGCTTCCTTGGCGGTGCACGCGGAGGAACCATTCCCCGCGCGCGTACGCGCGCATACGCGGAGAGTTCGCTGCTGGGTCAGGCCGTCGGCGACCCAATATGCGGAGGGCGCATGCATGTCATGCAGGCCAAAACCCTATGAAAAATTCAGCAAATACCTTATATAATTTTGTTTTACAATTGTTAGGTTTCCGTGCGCAAACTCGCGCTACCTCCGAACAGAGCCAAGCCATCCCGGCGTTTCAGGGTTAGCCGGGGGCGAGCGTTGTGATGACTTTCCCCCTTCGGTCGCGAAAGGAATCACAATGAGGATGATCCCTCTTCTTAAGACGTACACGGATCGAAACCCTAACCATCACTCATAGGAACCAGGATGGACTGCCGCGAAACTTTTTTTCAGTACAACAGAAAGTAACCCCTAACAGAAAGAAAAATATGCAAACAGTAAATATGCAAACAATTCGTAATAATCCACCCCGCAGGAAATTCAGTGGGCGGGTCGCGCCTGCGCGGCGTAGCTTCCTTTTAATTCCGCTCGCGTGCTTTGCGCTATTGCCGATGGCTTTCGCAGTTAGCCCAGCGCCGGACGGAGGCTATGCCAACGGCAACACGGCTGAAGGAACTAATGCGCTCTTCAGCCTCACCACCGGCGTCAACAACACCGCCACCGGTTTTGACGCGCTCTTTCGCAACACAATCGGCAACAGCAACACGGCCACCGGTTTTGAGGCGCTCGCTAGGAACACAACCGCCAGTGGCAACACGGCCACCGGTTTTGGAGCGCTCTTTAAAAACACAACCGCCAACAGCAACACGGCCACCGGAGCTGATGCGCTCTTTAACAACACAACCGGCAGTGCCAACGCGGCCACCGGTAATTTCGCGCTCGATAGCAACACCACCGGCAGCGAGAATACAGCCAACGGTTTTGCAGCGCTCTTTAGCAACACCACCGGCAAGCTAAACATCGCATTGGGCGAAACCGCAGGTCAGAATCTCACGACCGGCAGTAATAATATTGACGTCGGCAATCCTGGTGCTCTCGCAGCCGAGTCCAACATAATTCGCATCGGCACCGTAGTCGCCTTCACCGACAAAGCGGGCGTGATGCACCCCGCGCACAGCGAAACCTTTATTGCTGGCATTCATGGAGTAGCGGTTACAGGCTCAACGGTTGTTGTAAACAGTACTGGTCAACTTGGCTCGGCACCATCCTCAGCACGGTTTAAGGAAGCGATCAAACCAATGGACAACGCAAGTGAAGCCATCCTGGCGCTCAAACCCGTTACCTTCCACTACAAGAAGGACCTTGATCCCGATGGTATCCCGCAGTTCGGCCTAGTGGCCGAGCAAGTGGAAAAGGTAAATCCCGATCTCGTGGCTCGCGATGACCAAGGAAAGGTCAACACCGTGCGCTATGAAGCGGTGAACGCGATGTTACTCAACGAGTTTCTAAAAGAGCACCGCCGCGCGGAAGAACAACGAAAGCACTTCGAGTCTAAGCTTGCGGATCAGCAGAAGGAGTTTGAGACGAAAGTCGCACAACAGCAGAAGGAAATTGAAGTCCTCACTGCCAGTCTCAAAGAGCAGGCATCGCAAATCCAGAAGGTGAGTGCGCAACTCAAATTGAATAAATCTGCACCGCAAGTAGTCGCCAATAATTAGTAAAGCCTGACAAGCAGCAGTATTTTGCAATCAGCCGTTAAGCTCGTTTACTTCACCAAGCCGCCTATTTAAGGAATGGTGTCGAGCGTGCAAATACGCTTCGGCACTTACCCATTGCTCGACACCTTGGAAACCGGGAAAAAGAAATCGAGAGGGTAGATTCCACCCGGACACACTGGATTCTGGCTGCAAGGTTGGAAATTCGGAACAACAGGACAAGAAACGACTATCTTTTGGCAAGATCTGCCGAGACGAACGTTTTAACGTTATTATCGTATCCATATGAAAACGTGGCGTAGGCGCATCAAGAAGCTTCGCATCCCGACTTTCGTCAGCACCGAGCAGGCGATGGAATGGGGATCGCATCTGAACGCGGAAGAACACTCCATGCTCATCGAGAGACAGCGCGCGTTGAGCTACACCGCGCTTGCCGAGTCTACCCTGCGGCGCATGGTCAAACTCGCCACGCAATCGAAGTTAATGCGCGAGGCAGCCGGAGCATTTACACAGGCCTGCCTTAAATCCGCCTGAAAGGCTCTGGATTCTGAATGCCAGTTAGAAGGGCATTGGGCCGGCGCGTCGAAAAGGTCTGTCATTCCTAGATTGACAAATTGGCGAGCTTTCTGCGCACACCAAGTTCAGAAACCGTCCCATAAATTCCGACAAACCATGAAGCAAGGTCTGTTGGTACCAAAAAAGGAATTGGACAGACGCGAAGCGGAACACAAACAGCAGCGAAAGATTAGAAGCCATCATCGGCATCGTTAAGGCGTTTGCTGCGCTATATATTCCCGCCAGCGGGTTTGTTTCTTATCCTACCAAACTAGGCATCCATTAATTAGTTAAAAATAAGTCCGACCCACTTTTCAGCAGGTGGAGAGCAATGCCAGGGTGCTTTCGGGGAGCCGCGAGGGATTATGCCTTATCGAAAAATGGCCGTTGAGATTTTTAAGGCAACCAACCTTGGCCCATTTTGAGAAAATTGGAGATTTAAAAGATCCCAAATTTGGTACCCACCCTCACTGGGAGAGCCTAAAAGTTTTCTGGATTGCAAGAAAATAATTCCTTAATCCATTCCTTACGCAGCTCCAAAAAGGGGATGCTCCGGCATTTAAGGTGGTCAGACCATGAATAAGAAAGAGATCGCTTGACGGTCAGCTTTGGAGTTGCCTGATAAGTCCTCCCAAGCACGTTGCAATGTCACTTTACCGTAGCTTGCAGGTCACTCGTCCGGCACTTGATCGCTTATTACCTACCCTATTCCCGACTAGACCTCCCGTGGTCAGCCAAAACGGAATTAAAAACAAAAAAATGTATATTTTCTCTTGTGTGGGTTTGTGGGTTTGAGCGGGCTGTTTTAGGAAAAGTGTTATATAATATTCTCTTATAGTAGTTTTGCCAAAAGTGCCCCTGTAAACCCACCAAAACCCACCAAATGGGTGCAAGCTATAAGTTTTTCTTCTTTGGTGTGAGTCCATCTCATACTCTCTGTCCCACCGGATGCCGCGCCAAATACTCATCGCCCGGTGTCAAAAGAGACTCAGATCGGCAATTATACGTCCCCGTCCGCGCATTATAATCGTTTCTACAGCGTTTTGTTGCCCAAACCGAGTATAACCAAGCCAATTAAATTATTTTCAATTTTAAGATTATTATCTTCCAGGATTTGGAAATAGAGAGACTCTGAAACCATTGATGCTTCCCCAGTTGGCTTCTAAACAGCTCCGGTTAATTCTTTAGGTTCCTTTGCTAGGGCGGTAACTTTGCGTTGATAGTCATTGCCATCTTCGATTCCTTCTTCAACAAATACATCTCCATTTGCCTTGGTTGGAGGTGTTGAAGCGTGACGCCGTGACAAATCTTGATTATCAGGGATTTGGGTCGATTCACCATCCGTGACATAGGATTTTGTTGTCACGGTTGGGAGAGTGCCATTGTCGAGGGATGTCACGTTGTCACGGATCGGTTGCCCCTTTGCAGGGATATAACGCTCAAAAGCCTCCGTTAAATCCGCAGCTTCGTATCCCCTTGCGCGGCCCTTGTCGATGCGAAGTGTTTTCGGGCGTATTCCAAAGTGTCCAAGCTGACGCGCCAGCCAACGCTCGGTGATCGGCTTGCCGTGTTTGACTTCCGGCCACGGGCGGTCTGTCATCTTGCTTAGAGATTCAACCAAATCTTTCGAAAATACCCGCTCAAAACCGTTTTCGCGGAACACTTGCCGGATGTCGGTGAGCAACATTACCCCAAAGCCTTGCGCCTCTGCGTCATCATAGCTGGTCAACTTGTTGAATGCGGCGGTGCACCGCTCGGGCCAATCACCCCCCGCAATCTCCGCGATGGCAAACAATGGACGCCAATTGTCGGCGAGCCTGTTAAAAACGTCATCTGGCAAGAGCGGATCCGCAGCTTCAAGTTGTAGGAAATTGTCGGCAACCCATCGGGCGAGTTGTCTATAAAGTTTCTGTTCGCGCTCAGTATGTCGAGGATCGAATCGCTTATGAAGTTCGCCTGGTTTAGCACGTTCAAGTCTTACTATAATAGAGCGATCATGCAGCGTGCCGGGAAGCGTGCCAATGCCGCACAATACTGCAGGGGCGTAAGCATCGAATCCACGAACTTCTTTTCCCTCTCCCTCGCAGCGGTACACCCTGGCACCACGTCGGTGTCCTGCATTGAGCAAGCCGCGAAGCTCCTCGTTGTCCCTGATCCAAGAGTCATATTCGTCGGCTAAGATTGTTGGCGCGTGCGCGTCAACTAGGCGAAACAAAACAGCAACGCTTAGGTTTTCCGTGGCCACCGCGCGTGGAACAAACAGGCCAACCACATCCCGCAGAGTCGTCTTTCCACAGCCCTTCTCTGGTGATGAAATATTAAGCCGTGGCGAGCAGATGAACGCTTTAAATGCGTGGGCGTGGGCACACCAAAGTGCGAGTGCGTCTGCAGCACCAGTCGGTAGCGCGATGTACCGGCGAAAGGTTTCTGCGAGTTCGTTGAGCACGTCCGGGCCGCTCACAGCTTCCGGCCACAACTCCACTTCAGGAAAAATTACCGCGCTGCCTTGTACTGCAAGGTTGGTAGCGTTCTTGCCTTGACGAGCCTCAGAGACAAGTCCATCGAGGACAGACTCACGACAACCAAGCCGCTTCGCTTCCTCTTTGCGGAAACGTTCGTACTCAAGAGGTGATAGCGAAGCTAAATAAGTGATCTTAGCTGCGTCCGACTTGTCGCCAAATGCGCCATCCAACCTGTCATCCGAGGCTCCGCACTTCGCTCTCGCAATCCGCAAGCGTAGCTCTCGGTTTATCCCCTTTCGAATACCATCGCACGAATTGTGAAAACAGTGGATTGTCGGTGTGCCGTCGAGGTAAACTTCGCAATCGCGTGTACCGTCTGGGCTTGTATGCAAGTGTCTTCCTGGACAATCACAGTAGCCAACTGTGTCTGTTTTCCACTTAATCTCCCCAAGCAATTCCTGTGCAATTTTCTGCCTAAGACTCGCGGAGTGGTAGGCTGGCACTCCTGCTGTGACAGTGGAGACAGGTGCCGCCTCTTTTGTCGGTTCCGTCAGGCCTGGTAATTCCTTCGCCTCAAGGTTCAGGAAAGTCTCGTGGTCATCGCTAAGAAAGCAAAGCCGGGAGACGTTTGAACACGATTTGTCAATCTCTACGCCGGTCAGTTCTCGAACATGGCGCGCTACAGCACCGAAGCTCGCCTGGTGGGCATCCGCATCTGGTCTGACGCGAAACACACATTTCAACCCATCGCCCGTCGGGGAAACAAATATTGCCCACAGGTACGGGCTAGCCAGAAGCTTCTGCCGAACCTCCCGAAGTGCCCCGCCTAATGAGTCCAGATCGGCACAAAGTAGACCACTGTGACAAATGAGGGCTTTGTCTTCACGACGTGAAAACCGTCCACACCACAGCACACCAGGTAATTTTTTCTTTGGTGAGGCGACCGCCCGCTTTGCGGCTTTTCTATCGCCATTAGTTTGTGTCATCACGTCTTCATATGTATTACGGATATGCTGGACAATGGCTCGATACTTCCCTCCGCTGATCGACTTAATTATTTCCACAGCGTCACAGTCCTCCGTTGCAGTACTCACTGCATCTTTGACTGTAGAAACGCATATGTTACTTCCCGTGTACACGTCTTGGGATTCTTTCTCTTCATTAGTCACTTCCTTCATACATTTTTCATTCTAAAAGCTGCCCGGCCGAGAACCCGTTGCTTGTCACTTTCGCCCTCTCAGGACTGTTTCAGTGTACTTGGACAAAATGAGTAGCTTCTGCCTCGCTCTAGAACGACCTCTCATCATTCCAACCTGCACTGGACTATTTCGTGCGACGGAATTTGGATAGGCCGCGCCCCGACTTACTTTTAATTGCCGATTTCGAGGCAGCGGCCATATCGTTCCTTTCCGTTTTAGAACGGTACGCCCACCAGTTGTTCTTCAGCAGGAACGTCCGGTGGCGCTGGTTCACGTAACCGGATACCCCCGACTTTCTTGCCGGCATACTGAATATTTCGATCGCAGTACGCCTCGACACGAGTACCGAGCCATTTTTCAGGATCGTCGTACCCAGTGAGTTCGAACAGCGTGTCGCCGTTCGCCTGGTTAAGAACCAAGCCCTTGTCTTGCCTGTCAAAATACAGGATGACTTTGTGCTTTGGTTGTTTGCCAGGTGCGGTGACTTCTTCGGCACGTACCTCAGTTATGGTTAGAACTTGCGGTGCCGGAAAATCCTCCTTCTTAAGGTAGGCGCTGTCACTGTATGCCTTATAGCTTTTCATCTTTCACCTCCAATCAGGTTTGTGTTCGCTTTTCTGCCTGATGCCGGTTCTCCCGGCGAAAGTGATTGGAAGCAATGGATTGGCGCTTGCAGCAAATGTAGAAAACAATACCTTTTCCGTACTTGTTTCGAGCCCGACAGTAGGTGCGTTGTGAAAGCAGCTGGCGAATAGTTCCAGGCCGCAGCTCCAGTGGGAACGACGACCGTATCAACTTCCTCAACCGATGCTACTATCCACGTATTTGATATATCCCACCCTAACTTCTGTGAGCATAACCCATTTCGATTTGTCATTTGGTGGTGCTGTGTCACGAGATTATACTTGTGCTGGTTTCCATATTACTATAATAGCATCTAACATGCCAAGAAGCACGGTCGCCCCTATGCCTATGAGCCATTAGGAGCCCTACCTGGTTTGGGAGGGATTGTTGTGAGTTATAACTAGAAGCTTCTATCGAGCTGCCGGATGAATCCTAGTCAGAAACTCTCAAATCCGGTGCCAAAACGGGACTTACGACTTGCTGCTCCTAGTATGTTCAAAGTGACAATGATCCATCACACCGTAGTTGAGCTAGTTTCGAGATACCCAGTGTGGGGGCCCCCCGTTTGAGTGCCGTTTGCAGTTCCAGCTGGCCGTTCCCGCAGGAATCACCACGGTGTCACCATCAGTGGCCGTCTTACGAAGATACTAATGGGTAAGGAGGGTTTGAAACGCAGCTTCTGTCCAGTTGTAGGCGCGCCGTCAAACGTAATCGCTTTCGTGATAGCAGGTCAGGTCTCTGAAGCAGAAAGTTTCAGGTCCCGCGCCAAAGATCGGATTCGTCGCGCCTTCTTCTCGATCTTAAGGCTAGCAGGAAGTGCCACAAAAAAAAGCAGCCCAAAATGATGTTATTCGGAGACAACCCAATTAACCCCAAGTCTAAATAGGTATCCAAATAGCCATTATGAGCACCACCGGGTTTCCAATGGTGGTAAAACTCTGCTATCCGCTCCCGCCTTTCTCCCAACGAGAAGCTATCAATCAATCCTACCGTACCATCCCATTCAGTGCGGCAGTCATCTAATTCATCTAGCAACTCGTCGATTCTAGCTGCGCGTTCCAAGCCGGCGTTCGCCTCTTGCGGCCAGAGAAGTGCTGAGACCGTTGAAGGTTGTTATTGGTCAACGGGAAATCGGAATTTGAGCAGTGGAGACTGAGACAAACCAAGCCCCCCCTAGAGTTTTACTAGATCGACGCCTAAAGAATTCATAAAGGGTACCCGGCGCGTGCAGGAGAGGCTACACCTTCGCCATTTCAAAAGAGTAGTTTTTTAGCCAATTGCTGTCCGCAGCTTCAAAAACACCCCCCTTGGCTTATGAATCACACTTTCGGTACTCTGATCCTGGTTAATCTGATCCCCGCCGCGATGAATCGGCGACCCGGAGCCAAGGCTCATAATTTCTCAAAAAGCGTAACCAGGAAGAGACAGGGTGATATTGTAATCAATGACGTTGCTGCTGAGTTGGCACGTCTGAATTCGGGAGAGGGTTTTTGCCTGATAACGATTCATGACTGTTTGGTCCACGATTGTGCTGACCGGCTCTGCATTGCATTCAAGAGTCGCATGGGTTTTGACACTACGGCTAAAGTGAAGGAGATCACTGATCGTGCGGATTCATGTGTGCCAAACGCACGTGCCAATATATCCAACCTCGAAATAGAACGTGACGAGCATGAAGAAATTTATCGACCTGTTGAAGAGCTAGCACGGTATATAGATTTCAAAAAACGAGAATCGGCTTACTGGCGAAAAAGAGCGCCAAGATTGGCGAACTCCAGAACTGATGCAACAGTTATTAGATATCGGACTAAAAGAATTTATCGACCAAGCTGAGCAGGGTCACACTGAAGATATAGATGAAGCGGAATCGTTATTTCAAGAAATATCGCTTGCCCTTCCGTTCGCCAGTCGTCCTAATTTCTTTTGAATGCTTTTTCACAACGTCATAGATCGACGCCGCTGGAAGATCGCTTTCCTTCATAAGCTCCGTCAAACTTAGTCCTTTTGGCTTTCCTGACAGTGCGTCAAGGATTCTGGTTTTCCTTTCCTCAAAACTCGTCTTTTTCCGACGTTGTCTGCGTACAGCCTTGCCCGTCTTCTTGGCGTATTCCTCCTCTAATTCAGCAACTCGCTTCCTAGCATCCTTCAATGTCTGCAAGAGCTCTTGCTCCTGCTGCGCCCGCAACTCTTCCAGTTCCTTTTCTTTTTTTGCGATCTGTTCTGCAATATCCTTATTCATTTTAATTACGATTTATGCAATTTAGGCCATCGCGCAAGCCGCTAAGCAAATGGATTTAAAATACGTCAGTGAATACGCATTTTGAAAATAGTTACAGATTTTCCTTGAGTTTTCTTAAAAATGTGGTAAAGTAAAGAGGGACGGAATGAATGAGACACAAAAGGATCAAACAACAGAAACGCAAATCAGTAAGAAGCGTTTGTTGGATGATCTAGACTTGGCAAAGATATTTTATATTAGTCGTCGAGGAGTCTGGAGAGCGGTGGCCCGTGGGGAGCTTGCACCGCCGGTAAAAATTGGGCGGTGTTCTCGCTGGTTTCCTGCCGACGTTGAGGCGTTTGAGCAACTGCTATTGGAACGGCGGAGCAAACAAAATAGAGGGGGATTCTCGAATAATTAAATCGACCCGAAGGAAATTGGCGAAATGATCAAATTTGTTTTCAGACCGAAACGTGTAGTTCGCGGACGCAAAAAGACCGGAAGACTGTATAGCGGTCGGTATCAGTTGGACGGAGAACCTCGAATGACCGAGGTGCGCCTTAAAACCACGGACAAACAGGTTGCCAAGAAACTTCTCGACGATCTGGTGAAAGAAAAAGAGCAGGAGCGGGCTGGCATTATACCAGCGAGCAATTTACGCCAATCTGCCTTACAGCCGATGGAGAAACATCTGGGCGATTACTTGGATTATCTTCGAAGCATTGGTCGAGACGATGTCTATGTCGAGAATTTAGGCTACCGTCTCAACATTCTGATCCGCGAATGCGGCTGGCCATATCCGCCAAGAGTAACTGCTGATTCGTTTACGACCTGGAGAGCAAAACAGAAAAAGGCTAAAGCAACGCTCAACCAGTATCTCGAAGCTGCAAACGCGATGCTCAATTGGATGATCAAAAACAAACGTCTCTCTGAATCTCCATTAGATGGGGTAGAAAGGCTTGGCTTTGTCCCTGCTTGGAAACGCCGGGCATATCGCGATGACGAATTCAGGCGTTTGTTAGCGGTTGCTGGCGAAAGGCGACTAGGATATCTGCTGGCTGTTCACACTGGCTTTCGGCGCGGTGAATTGAAGGCGGTAACGTGGGCAGGCGTTAACTTGGACGCGGACGTGCCAAAGATTTTCCTAAGCGGACAGTTCACCAAAAACGGAAAAGATGCGGAGATTCCGCTACATCCTGAACTTATTGCCGAGTTGCGCGCGTTGAAACCTCATGACGCGAAGCCGTCCGACCCTGTGCTTACAGAGAAAATGCTTGCCAGCATGTGGATGCTGAAGAAAGACCTAAAACGTGCCGGAATAGAGTACGAAACGGATGACGGTCGAGTCGATTTTCACTCGTTTCGGCACACGCTCGCAACCAACCTCGCCCGTCAAAACGTCCCTCCGCGTGTCGCGATGGAAATCCTGCGCCACAGCGACATTCGGCTTACCATGAACCACTATACCGATGCTTCGCTTTTGCCACTGGCAGATGCAATCGGAAAATTGCCTGCTTTTCACGCTCAAGCTAGCGGTTGTGGCCACACACAAATAAGCACACAAACTCCAGACGTTTGCTGCAACCGGCAGTCGCCTTGTGGCACATCTGCGGCTGGAGCTGAATCATCGAAAGTCGTTTATCCGAAGGAGTTTTGGCACGACGAGACACCGACCGACGCAGTCGGGCAGTCTGACGAGAAAACCTGCCTCGCTAGGATTCGAACCTAGACAAAGAGATCCAGAATCTCTGGTGCTACCATTACACCACGAGGCAAACGGGAGAAAAATTAAATCCGAACGCCATCTATTCGCAAGTGAGACTGGCCGAACAAACATTGGTGGCGGCGAAATTCGGGAAGCACTTAATTAAGTGCAAACTCCGCGCCCTCGCGCGCAGCCTCCACCTCCAGGCGCTGGCGGCCGTTTGCTATGATTTTTCGCGCGTTTTCCACCATCGCATCAATGGTTGTGTCGCAATGGTTTGGATCGTGATGGAAGAGGAGCAGCTTTCGAACTTGCGCGTCGAGCGCGAGCCTCACCGCGCTGCTGAGCGAGCCGTGGCCCCAACCGACGTGCTCCTGATATTCCTCATCCGTGTATTGCGTATCGAGCAGCAGAACATCAGTTTCGTGAAGAAATTCCACCAGCGCGGCGCGCTCCTTGTCCGCTCTTTTGCGAACCTGCTCCGGGCTCAGCAAGTGAGACTTGGACGAATGCAGCTTGAACGCATCATACGGCTCTGTGTCGGGAAGGTAAGCAACTGATCCGCTCGATGTAAAGAGACGATACCCCACACACATGCCCGGATGGTTCATGGGCTTGGCACGCACCTGCACCTTCCCCACGTTGAATTCCATTGTGTTGAGTTTTTTGATGTCGATCTTGCCTGGCAAGTCGTACAACTTCACGGGAAAAAACGGCGTGGCCATCTGGCCTTTGAGGATCTCGCGGAGACCGGTGGCCGCGCGATCGTAACCAAAAATGCGGACTTTGTTTTTGTCGTTATACGAGGGAAGAAAAAACGGGAAACCCTGGATGTGGTCCCAGTGGGCGTGAGTAATTAACAGTGTGAGATTAATTGGTCGCGATCCGAACTCCTGTTCCAAGGCGATGCCGAGCAACCGAATACCGGACCCTGCGTCCAGTACGATGATTTCGCCGTCGGCGCGCACTTCGACGCAACTTGTATTGCCACCGTAGCGAACGGTAGCCGGGCCAGGCACCGGGATAGAACCGCGTACGCCCCAGAGTTTGAGACGGGCGGCGGATGCCGGCTCAGTTGACATATGGCTGCGATGATTGTGTCACTCATTCTGACAAAACCAAGATTTTTTGCGTAGTCCGCCGACTGGTGTCGTTAGGCTACTTGTTGCCACTGCTGAAAGGCTGCCGAGAGATCGATAAGGGAACCGCCCCGAAAATTTTCGGGGCGGTGGGAGCAGGGAAGAGTAAGTCTTTTTTCTAGCCGCCGTATCGCCTACGCAAAAACCCTGGCAGCAATGAAAGCAGTCCAGCGCCACAGACGCTGAAGATTGGAAGGAGGGCAGGCATTTCGGGCACTGGGACGGAGATGCTTCCGATATTGTCCACCTTTGATCCCGCATTCGGGCCGTTACTGCGGGTTGCTTCAGCCGCGAAATCCGAAGTGCGCAATTGATTGGTCTTGGCATCAATCGAGAACATCCCGAGCGCGGCCGATCCGATGATCGGAGTGCTGCCGGTATAAGTCCACGTGAGGTTTAAGATAGATGGGTTGTCCTTTGGCGTGACCAATGATGGATTTATGCCAACTAGCGACGAAGAAAAGGTCCACCCAGCCGGTTGCGTGTTCGAGCCCACAACGAATTTACCAAAATCGTAAATGGTGAAAAAATCGCCCTGTTCCACAGTTTGGTCCACGGTCACATTCGCCGAGTAGTTCCACGCGAAATTGCTCCCGGCGGGCGACGTACTCGATAACGTCGGAATCACGTCCGATCGGGCGGTGAACACAGTCGCACCAAGTATTAACCCAACAAATGCCCTCTTCATATGCTGAAAGATTTAATCCTTGAGGATTGCGAATTTCGGGGCGGTTCGTCAATACAAATTTTTATGTCCTTGCTGGATTTTTGCCCGCAGCGACATGGCCTTGTTGTTCGAGCCCGCTATACTGTGGGGATGAATGTTTTGCCCGAGCAAGCCAAACCATCCAGGGTTTTGGCCTTGCCTTGGGCCGCCTTCCTCTTGCTCGGCGTCTGGACTTGGGCGATCTGGAGTTGCGCGGAGCATTGGCAGGGAAATCCGAACTATTCCTATGGTTGGGTGGTTCCGATTTTGGCGACCGGGTTTGTGCTCCGGCGTTACTTGCTGATCGAGTGGCGCGACTCTATTCAAGTACCATCCGTGCTGCATATGTCGATCCTGCCTCGAATTGGGATCGCCTTATTTGCCGGCACAATATTTTTTGCGCTCGAATATTCGCGCGAGCAAATGTGGCATCCCGAAATCGTTCTTTGGTTAATCTGCCTCTTCGCCGTTACATCGACGATTGCTGTCCTCCGCTTATGCGGCGGAGACGCGCTCGCGCGCAGCGAATTGTTTCCGGTTTTGTTTTTTCTTACCGCCGTGCCGTGGCCGCCGCGTTTCGAGCAGCCGATCGTCAGCAGTCTCATGCGTTGGATTGCCGCAACTACGACCGAACTGCTGCACTGGTTTGGTATCGAAGCCCAAATTTCCGGAGCGGCGATTGCTTTGCGCTCCGGGTTAGTCGGGATCAGCGAAGCGTGCAGCGGCGTGCGGTCGTTGCAAGCCGGAATCATGTTCGGACTGGCCATGGGCGAATGGTTTTTATTGTGGCCGGTCCGGCGCGTCATCTTGCTTTTGATTGCCGTGGTGCTCGCTCTCGTCACCAACGTAATCAGAACGTTAGCGCTTTCGCTCCAAGCGGAGTGGCACGGGGTCGAATCGCTCGATCACGTCCATGACTTGATCGGCAACATCATGATCACCGCGCTCATCCTCCTCATCTGGGTTGCTGGAAAAGTTCTCGCGCCGCGCCAGCCGAGCACGTTTGGATTATCGACCCAGCAAATCGTACAGCATCTGAAGATTTTCGTTAGGAGATTAACGATTCCCGCCGGGCCGACATTTCGCGCGCTGGTGCTCAGCCTTCTCATCGGCATCATCGGTGCGCGGTCGCTTTCCGCCTGGATCGAAGCAAAAGAGCAGACACAAACCGCGCCCCTATTCTCTGCTAAAATCGACAAATCCAATCAGCTTCGTCGCATTCCGCCAGAAATTTGGAATGAGCTTCGCCCGACTACGGGCGAGCAGATTCGCCACCAAAACGTGGAGCTGCCCGGCGGCGCGGCCGATTGCTTTCATTTTTTTTGGAAACCATCGCCTTGGAATCGTTTTGCCCTCGTGCATCGTCCCGACATCTGCATGCCCGGCGTCGGCTGGAAATCGAGCGGTCCGGCGGAGCCGCTGATTGTTTCGCTCGATGGCGAATCGATCCGTTGCCATCTATTTCGATTTCGCCGCGGCGACGTCTACGCGCTGGAACTTTGGGGCGTGTGGCGAAACGGTCAGCCGCTTTCGCTTGATTATGAACCAGCCCAGTTGATGGGCGCGGCTGTTCCGCCGTCGGCGTTACACTTGGAAGGAAAGCGGCATTCCGCCACGGAAATTATTGCTTGCAGTGTGATCGCAAATGGGACTGCGCCACCTGCCGAGATAGCTGTAGCACTTCTGCGGTCTGTCTTCGAATATAAACGCCATGAGTGACGAAGCCCGGAGGCCGCCGCGCCGGTCAGGCGGGCGCAGAAAAGGACGGTCACGTGCGATTGGGTGGGGTGCGATCTTTGGCCTACTTGCACTTGTCATCTTTGGTGCAAAGCCACTCTATCATTTTCTGAAGGCCAAACGCGCCGGGCAATTCGCGGCGGCGGGAGACGCGCTGGTGCGAGCCGGTAAATGGAATGATGCTGCGAGAGAATACCGAGCTGCGCTGCAACTGGATCCCCTTGGCTATCCCGGCTTGGAAGGCGCGGCGCGGCTTGCCTCCCGCGCGGACCGGCCGGAAGCGATCAACCTTTGGGAGCAGGTCGTCAAGCTTCCGCAGTGTACCACGCAAGACCGACAAGAATATGCCGGCGTCCTCATCAAATCCGATCGCCTGAGTCTTGCCGAAAAAGTAATCGACGGACTTCTGAAAAGCGATCCCGACACCAAAACTCTCGAGTTGGCCTCGCGGCACTCGCGGAAAATCGGTGATACCGGAAAGGCTGTGGAATTCGCGCGGCTCGCAGTCACGCGAGCCCCCGAGGATGATGCGGCGCGCTTTCAGTTGGCCGAGCTTCTCGCTCAGTCAAATGATGCCGGCGAGCAGGCCGAAGCGCACAAAGTTCTTTGGGAACTTGCCGGCAAAGAGGGCGCTTACAAAAAACCGGCGATCGAAGCACTGGCGCGCGCGCCCGAACTATCCAGTGAGGAACGTCAGCGGGTATTGCGCGCGATTGAGCAACTGTCGCCCAAAGATCTGACCGACGATCTACTCGCGGCCGATGTGCGAATGCAAATTCAACCGGATGACGCCACACGCATTTATGACGAGACGATCGATCATTGGCGCGACGGTAAGGTCGAGCAATTGGTTGAGCTTGCGCGCTGGTTGAATGCACACCAGCAAGCGGAGCGCGTGCTCACCCTGTTCCCGGTCGAGCGGGTGCTCCAAAACAACACGTTCCTGCTCGCCACGTTGGATGCGTTGGCCATTTTGCAACGTTGGACCGACATCGACGACACGCTGTCCCGGCCCGAGGTGACGCTTGACCCCTCGGTCATCGAAAGTTTTCGCGCGCGCACCGCGCAGGAACGGGGCGCCACCCTTGATGCTGAGGTGCACTGGAACCACGCTGTCTCGCTTGCCGGCAACGATCCATTCAAATTGCGGTTCGTTGCCAATTTTGCCGAGCGGAGCCGCGCCGACGGCGTCGCGCTCAAGGCTTATGAACAGCTCGCCCGTTTTCCCGAGCAGGCGTGGTTTGCGTATAGAGGCGCCGAACGCGTGAGCCAGAAAACTGGCAATGCCGCCGTCGAGCGCGCCGCCGCGGAGAAAATCGCGGGTTCGGCACCGGAAGATCCAAATGCGGCTGATCAACTTGTCTATTTGAATTTGCTTCTGGAAAAGGATATCGAAAAAAATCTCGCAACTGCGAAAAAGCTGGCGGAAAAACATCCAAACCGATTGTCGTATCGCGTGACAGCGGCGCTTGGTTATCTCCGCGAGCACGATCCGGGCTCGGCGCTCGCCCAATTCAACGGGCCTGCGCCGATTGATTGGAAACAAGCGCAACCCGCGTGGCGCGCGGTCTATGCCGCGACTCTTCTAGCTAACGAGCGAGACGATGAAGCGCGCGAAATCATCAGGACGATTCCGCTCGAACGTTTAAGTTCGCAGGAACTCGCGCTCATTGAGCCTGCCCAAGAAGCAAAATAGAAATGCGTACTAGTGTCATGACGGTTAAATAAGGGTGACAAGTGAAGGTCTTTCTCGGTCAAAGGGGGAATGTGCAGATCGGTGCCTGGAAAGTTCAGCGCCATATCGCAGCGAAATTTTTCGCCACGCGGGCGGGCAGCAACGACCCGGAGTTGGGCGCCGTCGGGGGTGATACGCTCCACCTGCGCGCCGATGCGGCCCTCGTTGAAGCAAACAAGCCGTTTGGACTTTAGTTCCGCGAACACATCCGGCAGCGAACACTGCACCTGGAAGTGGATCTCCGAATGTGCGGCCGGTTTGCCCCGCGTCAGCAGGAAGCGGTCTTGCAATTGCACGCGGCTCCGTTCCGCGGGCGTGAACACATCCTGCGTCCGGGCGCGCGGTCCCGTGAGATCCATCAGGATTTTGCAGAGCCGGCCATCGGCGTCTGCAGTTGTACGGACATTTCGGATCATCTTCATCCAAGTGGCCGGTTCGTCGTGGGCGCAGTTGATGCGGACGCAATCGGTGCCAGCCTCGAGGAGTCGGCGCACCCATGATCGTTTCCCGGCGGCTTCCGCGGCTAGGGTTACCATGATGCGCACTGAACGTGGGGCGGAAACCGGACCCAGCAGTGCGTTCGCTTGGCGCGCGAGGGTCCGCTCGGATTCGACAAAAGCTCGCTGAGATGGCCGAGGGGCAACGTCGCCGGATCGGTTCCTGCAATGACCCCGAGCGTCGCGAGCACTGAATCGAGTGTCGAAAGCACGTGTGCTTCGCAGCGACCGAGCGACGAGACCCCGAGGGGAATGAGGGCCTGCTGCAGCGTGCGCAGATCGCGGCGGCGAAACACCAGGTAGTGGGCGAGGTTTTGGGCGCTCTTCCTAAATGCAGTATCGGCCACGAGCGGACGCCACCGGCTGGCCAGAGCTTCGCCAGCCAGTGCCACTTCCTCGCGCAGCTCCCGAACTTGTCCAAGCAGCCGACGGGCGGTGCTTGGTGCGTCATTCATACGGCATTTTTCTTTCGATCAGGGGGCGGAGCTGGTCAAAGGCAGGCGTGTTACAATTTCGTGTCACGAAGGCAGCAGCTCCGGGTGCATCCGCGCGAGGCGAACACGGGAGGTCCATCCGAAACCTGAGGGACTATGAGGTGTCCTCTGGATAGCCTGTGAATGACTTTAATAATCGAAGCATGGGAAGCACTCTCGATGGAATCACGGTCGCATATTATGAAGTCATGAATTTGCGCTCGTTCGGCAAGCACAGTTCTTCGAGCATCTCGACATTGAACGACTGGAAGTGCGCATCGCCCAACAATTCATTTCGTCTGCAACAATGGCTGCAACCTCTTCCACACCGTCTCGGCGATGATCTTCTGCCCGGCGGCAGTCGGATGGATTTGATCCGGCTGGTTGAGACCTCGATTGCCGCCAACGCCCTCGAGCAGAAACGGGACGAGTACTGCTCCATTCTTCGTCGCCAGATCGGAGAAGACCTGCTCGAACTCGCCAGTGTAATACGCGCCGAGATTCGGCGGGATCCGCATTCCAGCGATCATGATTCTAGTGAGCGGGCTTCGCGCTCTTACTTTGTCGATGATGGACTGCAGGTTTGCCTCAGTCACGCCAGGGGGCAGCCCGCGTAATCCGTCGTTACCGCCGAGCTCGATCACTAGCACGTGGATTGGCCGCTGCAGGAGCCAATCGATCCGCCGCAAGGCACCGGCGGTGGTATCGCCGCTAAGCCCGGCGTTTTCTACTTCGTAGGGCAGGCCCGCTTCTTCTATTTTCTTTTGGATCAGAGCCGGATAGGCATCTCCTTTGGCCAAACCGTAACCGGCGGTGATGCTATCGCCGAGAAACACGATCGTCTTTTTCGGCGCGACCGCCGCAGTTTCCGCCAAGCTCCCCGCAACGAGAGAAAAGCTAATGAAGAAGGCGAATAGACTGACTTGAGGTATTCTTTTGCCCACGCGTTGCGAAACGAAAGCGAGTTGCACGTTAACGTCAATGAATGCCTCTGCCATCCTGGATGTTCAGCGCTTGACGAAGTCATACCGCACGAACTCCGGTGAATTAACGGTACTAAAAGATATTTCGTTCGTTTTGGGACCAGGCGCGACGTGCTCCATCCTCGGACCCTCGGGAAGCGGGAAAACCACGCTATTGGGATTGTGCGCCGGGCTCGACCTTCCTACTTCAGGCCACGTCTGTCTGAATGGAATTGCCCTGGACGAAATCGGAGAAGACGAGAGGGCGCGAGTGCGAAACCAGCTGGTAGGCTTCGTCTTTCAAAGTTTCCAGCTGATCCCGACCCTGACTGCGCTAGAAAACGTCACCGTGCCGATGGAATTGCGCGGCGACCGGACAGCCCGAGAGCAAGGGCTGGAACTCCTGGAACGCGTCGGCCTCGCCGAGCGCGTTTCGCATCTTCCGACCCAATTGTCCGGCGGCGAACAACAACGCGTCGCGCTGGCGCGGGCGTTCATTAACAAGCCGCTTGTCTTATTCGCCGACGAGCCCACGGGAAATCTGGACGCGGAGACAAGCCGGTCGGTGATTGACATCATGCTCGAACTGAATTCCGGCTCCGGAACGACGCTCGTGCTGGTGACGCACGACCCAGAGGTCGCGTGTCTCACAGAGAAAACGATCCGGTTGCGGAACGGTGAAATGGTTCAGGATGGCGCCTAGTTTCATTCTCAAAATGGCGTGGCACGACAGTCGCACCAGTCGAATGCGCCTTCTGCTCTTCTCACTTTCTATCACGGTGGGGGTCGCGGCGCTGGTAGCCATCGGTTCGTTTCGCCAAAGCCTTTCGCAATCGATCGATGATCAGGCGCGGACGTTGGTGGGAGCAGACCTGATCATCGAATCCACGCGTCCGTTCACCACTACAGAAGAAGGGTTTCTCGGTTCGATCGGCGGAGCACAGGCGCGCGAGGTGCGTTTGTCGACCATGGCTGTGTTTCTCGGCCGCGGTACGCGCCTGGTGCATCTTCGCGCCCTCAGCGGCGACTTCCCATTCTACGGAAAGATGGAAACTGAACCAGCAGAGGCAGTGCAAGATTTGAGGCAAGGCGGTCGCGCTGTCCCAGACGAAACGTTACTCTTCCAGTTTGGCGCGGCAGCCGGCGGTAACGTTTCGCTAGGCGGCCGCGATTTCGAGATCGCCGGTGCTCTGAGAAAAGTGCCGGGCGACGCATCAGCGTCTGCGAGTTTCGCGCCGCGTGTTTACATTGCGCTGCAGGATCTTCCGCTTGATCTGCTCCGTCCCGGAAGCGTGGCTCATTACCGCGCCTATGTGAAGTTTCGCGAAGGAACGGATGTGGCGCAGAAAATTGCCGCGCTCACGCCACAAATCCGACGCTTGGGCCTTGAGTTCGAAACGGTCGACAAACGAAAAAAAGATCTCGGAGCATCGGTCGAGAATCTTTACCGCTTTCTGAATCTGGTCGGATTCATTTCATTGTTGCTGGGCGCCGTGGGGATAGCGAGCGCAATCCAAGCGCACCTGCAGCAAAAAGTGCGAACTGGCGCGATTCTGCGGTGTCTGGGTAATTCGACGAGCGGAATAGCATTTATTTACTTTATTCAGGCATCGGCGATCAGCCTGGCCGGAGCATTGTTCGGCGGTTTGGTAGGGATTGGACTGCAGCGAATTTTCCCGAGTATTCTGCGGACATTTTTACCATTAACGATTCCAAACGTGATTGCGTGGTGGCCGATTCTGACTGGCGTTTTGATCGGCAGCGGAATTTGCCTCCTATTCGCCGTGCCACCGCTCCTGCGGTTTCGCAGAGTATCGCCTTTGCTTATGCTTCGCTCAGCGGACACCAGAGTTGAAACGCAGTCGTTGGCTCGTGATCCGCTATTGTTTGCAGCCTACGCGTTGATTGCGGCGAGCATCACAGCGTTCGCGATCTACCGGAGTCAAACGTGGCTTCAAGGTTTGGTCTTCGCCGTTGCACTTGGCGTCGCCGTTGCGATCTTTGCGGGAGTCGCGCGGCTGCTGATTGTGTCGCTACGCCGCTGGTTTCCGCTGAGCTGGAGCTTCGCCCTCCGGCAGGGACTGGCAAATCTGTACCGCCCGAACAACCGAACTCTTCTTCTCATTGTTTCCCTCGGTCTCGGAACTTTTTTGCTGCTCACAATCCATCTCACGCGGGACGTTGTGATGACGCAATTCCGGTCAATCGGTCGGAATAATCAGCCGAATATCTTCTTGTTTGATATCCAGTCGGACCAGAAAGATGCCGTCGCTGCGCTGGTAGGTTCTCTAGGTTTTCCGGTGGTGCAGAAGGCGCCGATCGTGACGATGCGGCTGAGCGAGATCAAGGGAAGGAAGAGCAGTGACATTCTGGCCGACCCGCAACGGAAGATTCCCGAATGGGAGTTAGAGCGAGAATATCGATCGACTTATCGCGAGCAGATAGTCGAGACAGAAAAGGTCACGGCCGGGAAATGGATCGGCCGGGTCGATTATCATTCCGGCGATGTAGTTCCAATCTCGTTAGATCGCGAGATTGCGAAGGACCTGGGAGTCAATGTTGGAGACGAATTGGTCTTCGACGTCCAAGGGATTCCCATCCGGACGCGCATCGCGAGCTTGCGAAGCGTAGATTGGGAGCGTTTTCAAACGAACTTCTTCGTCGTTTTCCCGGCCGGCGTGCTTGAAGCCGCACCGACATTTCACGTATTAGTCAGCCGGGCGAAGACACCGGCGGATTCGGCCCGCCTTCAGAATGCAATTGTCTCGAAGTTTCCGAATGTCTCTGCCTTGGATCTTGCTGCGGTTATTCAAACGGTCGATTCGATCTTGAGCAAGGTGGCGTTGGTTATTCGGGTGATGTCACTGTTCACTGTCGCCGCGGGCCTGATCGTGCTGGCGAGTGCAATCTGGAGTGGTCGCTACCAGAGAGTCGAGGAGAGCGTTCTTCTCCGTACCTTGGGGGCATCACGTCGTCAGATCTGGCAAATCCTTGGTGCGGAATATTTCCTCCTTGGGTTTCTGGCGAGTCTCACCGGCACCGCTCTGGCCGTCGCCGCGAGCTGGGCACTTGCGACATTTGTTTTCAAGCTCAGCTATGCTCCGACTTTTCTTCCGTTGCTGATCGCTACCGCATCGACAACTACTTTAACGGTATTGATCGGGTTGCTAACCAGTCGCGGGGTTTCCAGCCAGCCTCCCCTTGAGGTGCTCCGGGCGGAAGTGGAATAGTCTCCCGTTCTTGCGTGCATCGGACATGCCGGATCGCAGATTTTGGTAGTGGTCGGTTTGGATTACACTTGCCATCCTCGCGGCATTATCCGAGACGCAGACGGCGGTGGCTCGTCGTCAGGATTTGTCGCGAAGTATTTACATTCGCGAATTGGACGCTGCCATCGGTTTCAACGAAGTCGTAGCATGTAACGGTTTTTTGCCTCTGAACATAACTATCGCCACGCCGTAGTGGGACCTGGCGGTGGGAATGTTTGGAAGATCTACTTCAACCCCAAACGGGCCAAGGTGGGATGGGTCTGGGTTAAGCCAACAGCAGCGATCGCCCAAATCGTGAGCGGAATGCGCGCGCTGGTGTGGACCGAGTTGGCAACCGACCGTTCTAAACACGCCAGACTTACACTTGCCGAAACGAGTCGCCTTCGCACTTCGGACAGAGAACAACTGGGCGGCACAATTCTAGAAAGAAACAGGGCCACGACACTTCGTCAGTCGGGCAAGTTCCGTCTGGACCTTGGAATTTTTCAGGATCTTGTCATCTGCGCGAGGAATACCAAAACTCTTGTTTCGTACTGATCTTGTGCGGCCCGGTGAAGATCGACATGCCCGGCGTTTGATACCAACCATATTTGCTTGGGAGTTCGAGCGCGCTCGAACAAGATCCGTGTGTCAGTTGGCCTCGTGTTCCGGTCTTCTTCACCGCTCATGACGAATACAGGACAACTTGGCGGCCGGACATGGTGCGGCGCCCCTGCCAGGTGCTCTTGACCGATCGCGGTTTGGGCCATCATTGGTCGGCCATTTGTTTCTGTTTTTTTGCGAAGGATTTCCATTGCGCCGCGGCCAGGTGCGAAATTGGCGCGACAAGTCAATGATTATGTTTTCGGCTCAAAAGAGCCTTCCGCGCCACTGCTCTTGAGCGCACACGAAGCCTTCCAAACGGATATCATCTCGGCTATTGCATCCCGCGCGACGAACCGAGCCTTCGGCGCTATATCGTTAACCCAAAAGAATGCTTCGCGCCCGAATGGCAATGAGAGAAGGGTTGCTGCCTGGCACCGGTTAACGGTTGCTCTTGCCGGTCAAAGGCGTGCATATCACCGCTTCGAGTTTTTCGGCGCGAGCGATGCGACAATTTTTTCAAAGTGCGGATCTCCGCGCAGCGAATCCCAGTAAGGATGAAGCTTGAGAATGCCGTAGGTGAGATAGTTTCGCGAGGCGCTCCACTGCTTCGATCTGTTCGATCGCGAGCCGGCGTTCGCCATTTGGGCGGGTCCTCAATAATCAGTAAAGCTGCGGGGCCCAACTAGCAGTCGCATTCCGCAATCAAGATTCCGATAAATCGAGCAGTCGTGATTCATTGCGTTCGGGGGCCGCGGAGCGAGGATGCATCCCTACTCTCTTTCGACCCACAAAACAATTCCTAGCAATCGGGATTTCGTCTTTCGAGGGCGCCTTATTTGTTCGCCGCTTTCGGCGCGGGCGAGGCGACGAGTTTCTGGAAGCGCGGATCACTCCGGAGCGGATCGAACATCGGATCGAGCCGGAGCAGCGCAGGAGTAAGCGGCACGTTTGCAGCCAGCGCACCCGCGCCCGGAATCGAGAGCAGTTTCTGTAAAGCGGCAATGGCGCGGTCGGGTTCGCCCAGTTGCGCCGCCACGCGAGCAATGATCTCGATCGGTTGAGGACCATCCGCGGCGTCCTTCTCGATCGGATTCACGGCGATGGCGCGCTCGGCCAGAGTCAATGCTGCCGCCTTGTCGCCGAGACCCATATTGGTCAGCGCGAGATCTCCAATCAGAGCCGAATTTTCTGGCTGTTCTTTGAGGAAAGGTTCCAGTTCGCTGCGCGCCTGTCGCCAGCTTTCTTGGGCGGCGGCATGGTCGCCGGCGACTTCCTGCGCCCAGCCTAACCAAAAGCGCAGTTCGCCATTGTAATAACCCAAGGCTGGATCAGGCTTGGCCAATATCTCCTTTAGCCGAGAGATGATTGGTGCAGGGCGGCGCTCCAGGAGCGCTTGGCAAACTTGTGTTTCCACGGCCCCGAAGTCGTCGGCGTTCGGATGCAGCGGAGCGAGGAGCGCCGAGGCGCGCGGCAAGTCGCCCTCGGCCTGTGCGATAGCCGCCTTTTCCACGAGGGTATCCAGGTCGTCCGGCGTAATATCGAGAACCTGATCAAACTTTCGCAGTGCTTCGGGGAAACGACGAAGACAGAAATAGGAAATCGCGTGCTGACTGAGAAGGTTAACGTTGCGCGGGTCGAGCCGCTCGGCTTCGTTGAAGTGCGCCTCGCTCCGGTCCCACTGGCCTCGCCTCCGCGCGACATAGGCCAGCGACTCAGGAATCCGGCTGCTATTCGGCAGGAACTGACGTGCTTGCTCAAAGTAACGCACCGCGGTGTCGTAATCTTTTAGGCAGGCGTAGTGGTAATATCCCTTGGCCAATATGGCCTCGCCGAGATTGGGCTGAAGAGTGAGCGCGGTTTCGGCTGCCTGCCGCGCCTCTTCACGGAGAGCGACCGTTGGTTGAAGAGTCGCTGTGAGGTAGCCGCGCGCATCCACGTATGACAGCAGCGCCCAACTAAGGGCGAACTTCGGGTCCAACCGCACCGCTTCTTTGAGATATTTCTGTGCACCAAGGGCGTTGGCCGGTGTCTGGCTAGTTTTCAGGCTATAGGCAAGGCCACGAAGGTAGACATCGTAGGCCTCGGGATTGTCTGTCGGTTTGGCGGCGATGACTTGCTCTTCCCGACCGGTGATGTGCGCTCGCAGTTGGTCAGCGATGGCTTTGGCCACTTCACTCTCGACTGAAAAAATGTCGGTCAGTTTGCGATCGAAGGTATCGGCCCACAGATGGGAATCATTGGCCGCTTTGATCAGCTGCACGTTCACGCGCACGGCCTCGCCGCTCTTCTGCACGCTTCCTTCCAGGATGTGAGCGACGCCAAGTTGTTTGGCGATCTCGGGCAGGTTTTCCGGCGCGCTTTTGTAATGCTGCGTGGATGTGCGCGAGATCACCTTCAGATCGGCGATCTTGGATAAGCGCGTCAGAATCTCGTCCTGGATGCCGTCGGCAAAGTAGGCGTTGGCTTTGTCTTCGCTCCGGTTTTCGAACGGAAGCACGGCTATGCTTTTTTCGGATACCAAAGTCCTCGGGTTGCCGGCACGAGTTAGTGCCGCACGCCGGAGAAGAATCGAAAAACTGATCGATAAGGCAAGCGCGGCCAGGAGTAACGTGATTATGAGTACCGATTTTGGCCAACCTGGGGCGCTCACTGGCCGAACCGCAGCGCTCGGAGTGCGTTTCCACCTCCTCCCGCGCCTAAGCTTCTCCGGCACAGCCGGATTTCCGAGACCATCTCTGTAGAGATTAAAAACGTGAAGCCTGAGCCCATGTTTCACCTCGCACTCGCCAAGATCATGCAAATAAGGCTGCCAGTGACGGTAATGGGTTAAGTCATCTGCAACATGCTTCGATAAGAGAATATGTCCGGCGTCCCCACAATCCATCACTCGCTGGCCGACATTGATTCCGGCCCCGGCAATATTCATTTGGTCATTGACGTCAACCACCTGATTGACCGGGCCGCTGTGAACTCCCATCCGTAACTGGATATGAGATTGACTGCGCAATGCCTGACTGATTTCCAGCGCGCAACGCACCGGTTGTTCCGGGCTGTGGAAAAAAAGCAGCACCATCCCGTCCCCAGTGGGCAGACGAATCAGTTTTCCACTGGCTTCCGCTTCCCGGAAACATTCTGTTCCGCGAACAATTCGATTGAGTTCTTGCATTAACTCAATCTGTTCGTTGACCAGCAGTTTGGAATACCCGACGACGTCGATGAATAAGAGATGGCCGATCTCGAGCTGAATTTCTTTCTTAACCTCGGCGGACATCCCGTGAAGTTACGTGAAAACGAAGCAATTGATAATTCCGCTTCAGCGATATTGCTTGGGCCAACGTTCGTCACAACGATGGTATAGATGTCTTTCGTTCCTGGGACAGCAGCAGTCTTGCCGTCGGTAACCGTAACTTTCAGGTCGGCTTTGACGGTTACGCTGTCCGTATCGGTCGCGGTGTTGTTCCCCGGATTTGGTCATTGACTCCAGCCGGCGGAGTAACTCTTGCCGTATTGGAAATGGTGCCGGTCGCACTCGGATTTACCTTCCCTTTCGCCGTCTACGTGATCTTGCTGCCCGACGGCATCGCGACTGTATCGTTGATATTGCCTGCCCCGCTCGCGCTAAAGCCAGAAGCACCGCCCAGTTGGGTAGCCGTATAGGTAACGTTCGTGAAGATCGTCGGGAAGGTGTCTATGATCGATGCGCCATTAACGGATCCGGGTCCTACATTGATGACATTGATCGAATAAGTGTCTTGCGCGCCAGCGGCGATTGCTGTTTTCGAATCGTTTACAGTTACCTTAAGATCGGCCGCATAGGTACCACTGCCGACTATGAAGTTCTGCAAGTCAGGATTCTGGAAGTCTACTTTTTATATCTCCATACCACGTATCTTTAGATCAAGGGCGACATGCAGAGTTGCATCGAAGTCGTCAGCTGAGCTTGCGGGGTTTAAAGTTTCCCATGCGTCGGGTTGGTCGTCCAGTGCAGGAAGAGTTCGTCGGCGGAAACAGAGTTCGACGCAGTCGTACTGCTCTGAAGCGGACCAATCGAGTAGGCAAAGTGGCAATTGTAGGTGTTCGCCGCATAGTCGCTGACCTCCCTCATCGAGGTAGCCGGAGTTTCAGCCGCATTCGATGGGTCGAACGGCGGAACCGGCAATCCCATCACAGTCGTGCTAGGGAAGGCGCTCATGTGGAAGTCGATGATCTGCTTCGACGATGATTTCCAGCCATCCACCTCCTCCTGCGTCGAGCCGAGAGCCGCCGTGTCCTGCGCTCCTGGCGCGATGTCCCACTCGTCGTGGTTGCCTATACCGGTTATTATGATGTAGGACACGGCGGGGTTGCTGTCGTAGCGCGCACCAAAGTCGGTGATGAACTTCTGCTACCGAGTCATGAACACGGTGTCGCCAGGAACAGGAATCTTGAGGCCGATGGCTCCAGGTGTGTCCTGCATAGTGTAGGACTGCGCGTTGTTTTTCTTCTGAACTCCAGACCCAAAGCACAGCTTGAGATAAGCCCTTCCTCACCGTTTCTCCCTGGTGATTGGTGAAAAGCGATTAGTAAGGAGCAGCTAAGTTCTACCGAACGGAAAACAATTCCTTCACGCAGGCGATCAGCCCTTCGACGGGAAAGGGCTTCACCAGATACTTCACTTCGTTTTCACTCAAAAAGCGGCTGATTTTTGTATCGGTAGCGAAACCTGTAATGAAGATGAAACGACCGAAGAGACTTGGGCGCATCCAGAGCGCATTGAGGTAAAATTGGTCACCGCGTACGCGCGGCATCATCAGATCGCAGATAATCGCATCGTACTCGTGCGCTTTGATTTTGAGCATCGCTTCTTCGCCATCAAAAGCCACATCGACGAGGAAATTTTCATCCGCCAAAATCCACTGTAGCGCCGCCGCCAGCTGCTTGTCATCGTCTACCATCAGAATAGCTTTGAGCGCAAGGGTGTTGAGCGGTTGCGCCGGGCGTTCGGAATGCAGCTCAGATTTCACCGCCGCCTTGATTAGCAGAAGCTGCGCCGAGTTCAGGTAAAATCTAATAGCGGACCGCAGGTCGGTGGCTACTGCCGATAACTTCTCGGCGTTGGACGCCAAGCGCCTGCCGGTCCGCAGGCTTGGCGAAGGCGGGTTGAGCGTTTAACTTCTGTAACCTTTTCGTGACCACTGAACGCATTCAAATTCGAAACTTCATCCATCGTGCCGTTCGGTTCGTTGTCATTCCGAGCGAAGTCGAGGAATCTCTTATTATGTCTGGAAAATTGGCCCGGCTCCTATGACGAAAAGTTGCAACCAGATCAAGAATTTCATCAACGGCGAATTTGTTGAGCCAGTCAGCGGCAAATATCTCGACAACATCGAACCGGCGACTGGCAGACCGTACTCGCAGGTCGCGGCCAGCGACGCGCGGGATGTCGATCTTGCCGTTGCCGCGGCGGAGAAGGCATTCGGTGATTGGTCGAGAAACTCGACAGCCGAGCGCTCGAAAGTTCTTCTGCGCATTGCCGAATTGATCGAGCGCGAACTGGAGAAGCTCGCGCGCGCCGAATCGATCGACACTGGCAAGCCGCTCTCGCTCGCGCGCAAGCTCGACATTCCGCGCGCCGTGGCCAACTTCCGTTTCTTCGCGACCGCGATCCTTCACACCGAGTCGGAGGCGCACATCACCGACAACGTTGCATTCAACTACACACTCCGCCAGCCACGCGGTATTGCTGGACTGATTTCGCCTTGGAATCTTCCTCTATATTTATTGAGTTGGAAAATTGCGCCGGCCATAGCGGTCGGTAATACTGCTATTGCCAAGCCGAGCGAGCTCACGCCAATGACGGCGTATTTGCTGTGCGAGATCTGCCGTGAAGTCGGCCTGCCGAGAGGCGTCCTCAATGTCGTGCATGGCACTGGACCAAATGTCGGCGCTGCGATCACCGCGCATCCAAAGATCAATACGATTTCGTTTACCGGCGGCACAGTAACCGGTCGCAAAGTTGCAGAGGCATGCGCGCCGTTGTTCAAGAAAGTGTCGCTCGAATTGGGCGGGAAAAACCCGAACATCGTCTTTGCGGACGCCGATCTCGATGCCGCCATTGCCGGCAGCGTGCGCTCGTCTTTCGCGAATCAGGGGCAGGTCTGTTTGTGCGGTTCACGCGTGTTTGTCGAACGCCCTGCTTACAAAGATTTTGTCGATCGTTTCATCGACACGGCGTCGAAGCTGAAAATAGGTGATCCGCTTGACGAAAAAACCGAGCAAGGCGCGATCGTGAACAAGGCGCAGCTCGATAAAGTGAAGTTCTACGTCGATCTTGCGCAGAAAGAGGGCGGCAAAATCGCCCTCGGCGGTTCGTCGCCGGAAGCCCCTAACGAGCGCTGTCAGTCCGGTTACTTCTTCCAACCGACAGTCATAACCGGTTTACCCGTTTCATGTCGTACTAATCGGGAAGAAATCTTCGGCCCCGTTGTCACAATCGCGCCATTCGACAACGAAGAAGAAGTGATCGGTTACGCCAACGATTGCGACTACGGGCTAGCCTCGAGCGTCTGGACGCAAAACTTGAATCGCGCCCATCGCGTCACCGAACGAATTCACACCGGCACGGTGTGGGTAAACTGCTGGCTCGTGCGCGACCTGCGCGTCCCGTTTGGCGGCATGAAGGCAAGCGGAGTTGGTCGCGAAGGCGGCGAGGAAGCATTACGATTTTTCACTGAAGCGAAGAACGTTTGTATAGCGAAATAGATCGTGCTGCGAAGCCCTGTCGCAGCGTGACCTTCATTTTGTTCGAGCAGGATCATGAGCATGAGCATGAGTTTTCATTTTGCGATGCAGACGTTTTTTGCTTCGGTGAAGGCACCCGCACGCCAAAGAACGCCTTGCAGAACGCGGTGGGACAGAAGCTGAAGTAATCGCAACAGTGACCAGCGGCGAACAGTTCGCGGCGAAATTCGGACGCACCGGTTTCCGGCGAAACTTCGTTTATCAAAACCAATGGCGTGACCGATTCTACACGACCAAACAGGTTTTAGCCTTTGCCGATCAAGAGACTGACGGCTGGTTTGTGATCACCGTGATCGTCAGATACTTTTAGCCCGATGAAGCTGACTTACGATCCTCGTCACAATATCGCCTACTTCCGTTTTCACGAGAAAACGGCAGAGGTCGAGACGATCCAGGTGAGCGATGCGTTGAACGTCGACATCGCGCCGGACGGTACGATCTATGGCATCGAGCTTTTGAACGCCAACGAGCAACTCCGTGGCAATGACGGCGGCCAACTGGTTGTCGTGAACGAGGCGGCTGGCAAAACCGACAATATCGCGTTGGGAATTTGATCGCGTCCGGCGACATGAAAGTAAGCGGCGTGCGCCGCGAAGGCGGGCATGGGGCATTGCGATTTTCCACGGAGGCCAAGAACATTTGCATAGCGAAATAGATCGTGCTGCGAAGCGCCGCGTCTGCCGTGCCGTAGCCCCTGGCACGCCGAAGTAAGGCGAAGGCGGCTTGGCGAAGGCGGGCTTCTTCACCGAGCCAAAAAACGTAGGCATCGCGAAATGAAAACTTATGCCATTCGAATGAGAAGAGTTACCGCCGAGCCGGGCATTCTGCTATCTCTGGCAGTTTGTTCCCGCGATGAAGGTCGGGGACTTGGTGGCCGTTCCACGCGGAAATCGTGAAACAGTTGATCGTTGATCGAGAATTGTTGATGGTCAGCCATGTGCCGAAACATCAAAACCCTGCATAACTTCAGTCCGCCGGCCACCGAGGACGAAATTCGCGCGTCTTCTCTTCAATTCGTTCGAAAATTGAGCGGCTTCACCAAACCTTCTAAAGCAAATGAAGAAGCTTTCAACCGTGCCGTGGACCGCGTTACGCAAGTCGCCCAGGAGCTGCTCGATGCGTTGGTCACGAACGCTCCGCTCCGCGACCGACAGGTGGAGGCTTTGAAAGCACGCGCACGCTCGGCAAAACGCTTTGGCACTACCAACGGCGTTTTCGCCGCCGCTCACAGCCATCCCTAAACAGATGGCGACTTCTTTTACTGGTGGATGCGCTTGCGGCGCGATTCGTTACGAATGCGACGCTGAACCAATCGTGATGTTCAATTGTCACTGCCGCGATTGTCAGCGCATGAGCGGCGGTCCTTACACAGCAGTGGTCTATATGCCCGCGAAGGCGGTCAAGATCACGAAAGGCACGCCGTGTTACTACGACACTCCGAGCGCAGCCTTGGGTCATAACAAGCGCGGGTTTTGCCCTGACTGCGGTGCGCGACTTTTCGGCGGCATCACTGACGAGGGACATGGGATTACCGCTTCAAGCTTGGACGATCCGACCTTGTTTCGTCCGCAGTTCGACATCTTCACTTGCGACGCGCAGCCGTGGGACCAGATGGATCCAAGGCTGCCAAAGTTTGAGAAGTACGCGCCGTCCGCATAGATCGGCTGTTGTAGGGCAAGCGCACCGCTTGCCATCTTCTTAATTTCGGCGGCCGGAGCGGCCGCCCTACAATCGAAGGGCCAAGCCGTGGGTCCTGAAGAGTATCCGAAAAACATTTAGCCACGGATGAACACAGATTTACACCGATCTTCGGAACCCTGAATCCCCCGTTTTTTCTGCATCTGTGTTTCATCAGGGTTGATCTGTGGCTAAGAAAATCCGCGTGCATCAGCGTAACTTGTCGCGCCGTAGGCTTGCCGTAGGCGGATCCGCGGTTAGAAGTTTAAGCCATGAGCAGAATACGAGTATTGGCAGGCACACGGAAGGGCGCGTTCATTCTGACCTCGGACGGCAAGCGCAAAAAGTGGAAGGTTGAAGGCCCACATTTTGCGGGCTGGGAGATTTATCACATGAAAGGGTCGCCGGTTGACCCGAACCGACTCTACGCGTCACAGACGAGCGCGTGGTTCGGTCAGATTATTCAGCGCTCCGATGATGGTGGCAAGACGTGGGACACGCCCGGCGGCGGGCCGACAGTAACCCCTCAGGGCATAGCGACGGGCGAGAGCAACAAATTCGTTTACGATACATCGTCCGAAACTGGCAAACCGCTCACAACGCATCAATGGTACGATGGCACGCAGCATCCGTGGGAGTTCAAACGCGTCTGGCATCTCGAACCGTCACTGGACGATCCAGACACGGTTTACGCCGGAGTGGAAGACGCGGCGTTGTTCCGCACGACCGATGGCGGCAAGTCATGGCATGAATTGGCAGGATTGCGCGGCAGCGATACAGGACCGAAATGGCAGCCGGGCGCGGGCGGACTATGTTTGCACACGATTCTTCTCGATCCGAAAGATCGACAACGAATGTTCATCGCTATCTCAGCCGCGGGTGCGTTCCGCACCGACAATGCCGGCAAAACCTGGAAGCCGATCAATCACGGATTGCACTCACAATACATTCCCGATCCGAATGCGGAAGTCGGTCACTGCGTGCATCGAATCGCGATGCATCCGTCGCGTCCAAAGGCGCTGTTCATGCAGAAACATTGGGACGTAATGCGGAGCGACGACGCCGGCGCTTCGTGGCGCGAGGTTAGCGGAAATTTGCCGAGCGATTTCGGATTCCCGATCGACGTCCACGCGCACGAACCGGAAACGGTCTACGTCGTGCCGATCAAGAGCGACTCCGAACATTTCCCGCCCGACGGCAAACTGCGCGTCTATCGCAGCCGCACCGGCGGAAACGAATGGCAGGAACTAACGAAAGGTCTTCCGCAGCGCGATTGCTACGTCAACGTGCTACGCGATGCGATGTCGGTCGATTCGCTCGATCCGTGCGGCATTTATTTCGGCACAACTAGCGGCCAGGTTTACGCATCGGCAGATTCTGGCGATTCGTGGAATCCAATTGTGCGCGATCTTCCGGCTGTTCTCTCGGTCGAGGTGCAGACGCTGCCGTGATTGTGCACTGACTTCAGTACATAGTAAGCTGTTTCGTAAGCGTCGCTCTCGAATGAATTGCGCGCGGAGCATCGCCGAAGCAGCAAGATCGTTCGCGTTGAACCGGGCGGAACTAAGGAACTCGCAAATCGCGATGTTCTTCTTCATTGCGTACGCGATCAGTTGGACGGCTTGGATTACACTTTTCGCGCGGCACCTTCCTCTTTTCGCGTGGCCCGGACGCTGGCTTTATTTGGCTGCCGTGCTGGCACCACACGGAGCGGCCCTCGTGAGCACAGCGCTGGAAGGTGGACGCGCTGGGCTGGGAGCATTTTACCGCCGGATAAGGCGCCGAGTACCGTTTCGATGGGCAGTTGTCGCGATCTGCGTTCCGCCCATTATCTACCTGCTGCGTGATGCGATATCCGTCGGCTTGCATTTGCCCCACGATTCGTTTTTTCACCGCCCACCGCGAACTATGACAGCGCTCCTGCTCGGCCAGCTAGTTGTGGTTCTGGGTGAGGAACCGGGATGGCGTGGCTTTGCCCTTCCGCGATTGGTGGGACGCTTTGGACCAATCGTGGGAACGCTAATTCTCGGCATCGCGTGGGCATTCTGGCATCTGCCGCTCTTCGTTATCACTGGAACGCCGCAATATGGGACTGGGTTCATACCGTTCGCTCTCGAGTTGACGGCGTGGTCAATGGTTATGACGCTGATCATGATGCACGCGCGGGGCAGTGTAGTTCCGGCGATGCTCTTCCATGCATCCGCGAACGTGTGTGCGTTTACGATGTGGCAGCCCGATGCGCAGATATTCGCGCTGGGACCGTGGATCATAACAGCTGTTATCGCCGCTTGGCGGATGCAAGCCGAGTCGAGCTATGAGCCTTTGACTGCTGGCATGCGTTGAGGCAATTGTGGAACATGGCTACCACGATCCGCGTTGTTCTCCCGCATCATTTGCGCACGCTAGCGCGCGTCGGCGATGAGGTACGTATCGATCTTAACGGATCAGCCACGGTGCGCGCCGTCCTCGATGTTCTCGAAGAAAAATACCCGATGTTGCGCGGTACAATCCGCGATCACGTCACACAGCAACGCCGGCCGCTAGTGCGGTTTTTCGCCTGCGGCGAAGACATATCGCACAAGCCGCTCGATACTCCATTGCCCGACGCGATCGCAAAAAGTGTCGAGCCCTTCTTTATCATGGGTGCCATCGCGGGCGGCTAAAGTCGTAGTGGCGATCTCCGCGGGGACCGCCTCTACAACCATGTGCTGCGAAAAATCCGTGTTCATCCACGTAATCTGCGGTTAGAAAGGCTTATGACAAAGACCTTGGAAGATCCGTGTGCGCAGCTATCACTTATGGCTGCCCAGCTTCAGTGGCTGCGATTAGCGATTCTGACCGCGCTCTTCACCGCGGCTTCGGTTTTTCCCTGCCGTTCGGAGGAAGCGATTCCCAAGCTCGATTACGAAGCCGTTCCCAATTTCTTTCAGTTACCCGCGGGCGAGCATTTCGTCGAAGTAGCTGGTGTCGCAGTAAATTCCAAAGGCCATATCTATGTGTTTCATCGCGGCAAACATCCGCTGATGGAGTTTGATGCTTCCGGGAAATTCGTTCGCAGCATCGCCGATGATCTCTTTGTTACCGCCCACATGGTGCGGGTGGATGCCGACGATAATATTTGGACGACGGATGTCGGCGCACACATGGTCTTGAAACTTAGCTCGGACGGCCGCGTGTTATTATCGTTAGGCCGAATGCGAACGCCGGGCGATGATGTCCTTCACTTTAACCAGCCCACCGACGTGGCTTTCGACCGCGAGGGAAATATTTACGTCGCCGATGGCGAAGGCAATTCGCGCGTGTTGAAGTTTAACAAATACGGCAACGTGCTCCTTGGCTGGGGAATGAAAGGCAGCGGACCAGCCCAATTCGATCTTCCGCACTCTATCGCAGTCGATGGCGATCTGATTTACGTGGGCGACCGCGAAAACGCGCGCATCCAGATTTTCGACTTGAACGGTCGCTACCTTCACGAATGGAAACTAGGGCATCCGTTTGGCCTCTTTATCACGCCCGATCATTATATCTACATGTCCGACGCAATTGCTGGCCGGATCCTGAAGATCGACCGCGAAGGCAAGGCCGTCGGCGTGCTGGACGGTCCGACGCCGGACAAAGGGCGGCATTTCGACCCGCATTCGGTCGCAGTCGATAAGGACAATTCCATCTTTACGGCGGAAGTAATGCCGTGGCGCGCGCAGAAACTGCGTCTGAAATGAAAAAGAAGGCTCTGGTTCGGATGACTGTGCACCGGCGAACGCGAAAAAGCAGACCGAGACCAGCCCGCTAGGCCTGAGACATCGCGCATCCATATGCATCCACGCAATCTCTGCAGGTCAAAAAAATGAAATGAGTGATACCTTCGAAAGGTCGCACGCGCCTGGATCATCCTTTTCAACCGACACGAGAAAGCCTAGCGTGCCGCGATCATGCAAAGCTCAATGCTCAAATTCATTTTCTTCGGATTCCTCTGCGGCCAGTTTCATATGGCATTGTCCGCTGCTCCGGTTGAGGATCCGAAGAGTGGATTGGTTACGCTCGATGCAAAACCTGAACCGATTGCGATCGATCCAAGTCGAACCGCAGTGATTGTCGTCGACATGGAAAATGATTTCGCCGCCAAGGGCGGGATGTTCGACCGGGCGGGAGTTGATATTTCCGGTGCGCAGAAGGCGATCGCTCCCACAGCAAAAGTGCTAACTGCCGCGCGCCAAGCCGGGTTGAAAATCATTTATCTCAAAATGGGATATCGACCGGACCTTTCCGACCTGGGCGCAACCGATTCGGTAAATCGCACGCGCCATTTACAATTTGGCGTTGGCCAGAAAATTGAAGCGCCCGACGGACGTCAAAGTCGCGTGTTGATCCGAGATACCTGGGACACCGACATCGTTCCCGAGGTGAAGCCGCAGCCGAGCGATATCGTCATTTACAAAACGCGATTCAGCGGCTTCTACCAAACGGATCTCGATGCAACGCTGAAAAGGTTAGGCATCAAATACCTGATCGTCACAGGTGTTACCACCAGCATCTGCGTGGAGTCGACTGTACGAGACGCGATGTTTCGCGATTATCTATGCGTTTTGCTCAGCGATTGCATGAGTGAGCCCATCGGTCATGATTTGCCGAGAACGAACCATGAGGCTTCGCTCTTGAATGCCGAAGTCTTGCTTGGCTGGGTCGCGAATTCAGAACAGTTCGTAAAAGCATTTACCGAGAAGCAGAGCCGCACGGGACAATGAGCGACACAATCGAAAGTTCACGCGCACCTGAGCCAGTGGGCGCATTCCCTCACGCGAAGCGTGTCGGGAACCTATTGTTTCTCTCTGGGATCGGGCCGCGGGTGCGCGGCAGCACGGAAATCCCCGGCGTCACGCTCGATACCGCTGGGAACGCCGTCAGCTACGATATCGAAAGGCAATGCCAGGCCGTATTCGAAAATGTGCGGCTCGTGCTGGAAGATGCCGACGCGACGTGGCAGGATATCATCGATGTCACGGTCTTCCTCACGAACATGAAAAAGGATTTTCCGATCTACAACAAACTCTACGCAGAATATTTCGCCGGGCCTAACAAACCAAACCCCACGCGCACGACGATTGAAGTCACCGCGCTGCCGACGCCCATCGCGATCGAACTCAAAGTGATCGCAGCAATCAGATGAATTTGGGGAACACAGGCTGCCAGCCTGTAGTTGCCGGCAGCTTGCCGGCAACATTTTCGCCCAGCGAAGTTCGGATTCAACGAGCGTCTCGGCAGGCTGCCGAGACGAACAGGCTGGCAGCCTACGCTCCCTAGAATTGAGCGTTGGACGTCGGGCACTCGGCGTTCGACCTTCGTTTCGATTACGATCACGAGCATGAGCAGGGGTAAGAATAGGTCCTTCCGCATAATCTGCGCCGATCACACCGGCATTACCATTTCGAATCTTGAGCGCTCACTCGCTTTCTGGCGTGATGTTCTGGGCTTCGAGCTTTCACATCGAACACACCAGACGGGCGAAATGGCCAAAGAGATCACTGGCGTTGCCGGGGCTGAGATCAAACTAGCCGTCGTGAAAGCGCCCGGCGGTCACAAGATCGAATTGCTCGAATACGTCGCACCGGCGGATCGAAAACAAAATGTCGATTTTAGGCCGTGCGATGTCGGATCGGTCCACGTCGCGCTGCTGGTGGCTAATCTCGACGCTGTTTTGTCCGCCATCACAACGTCCGGTTGGAAAGCCGCCGGAAAACCGCAAATTCTCGAATCCGGTCCGAATGCTGGAAAGCGCGTCGTTTACGTCCGCGACCCGGATGGGACTACAATCGAATTCATGCAGCCGCCCGTTAAAGCAGTTGATACCTGTTAGTTGAGTGTCGAGAGCAATGCTCAGGGCTGGACGCCCACATAGCTCGGGATTGCCCCGCGCGCGACGTGCTTGTAAACAACGCCGCCTTTCATGACGAAAACGACGCGGCGCACCGCCGTGATGTCTTTGAGAGGATCGCCGTCGAGCGCGATGATGTCGGCTTCGTAACCAGGTGCGATGGAGCCAATACGCTCGCCCATGCGCATGGCTTCCGCGGCGAGCGAGTTCGCGGAAACCATCGCGCTCATCGGGTCAACTCCGGCATCGCGCAGGCGATCGATGAACTCCTCGGCGTTGCGACCATGCGCGCCGGCGAGCGCGTCCGTGCCGAAAACAACTTTGAGTCCGGGAATCTTGACCGCGCGGCGGAAGATATCGTGGTCGAGCGACAAGGCCCGCTCCATGGCCGCGAAGCCCTCCTCGGTGTAGCCGGGCGTGCCGAGGAAGCGCTCCTTGTTAGCGAGGTAATTCTCGATCACGAGTCCGGCTTGGGGATCCAGGTATGTGCCGTGTTCAGCCATCAACTTGAGGTCTTCGTCGGTCGCGATCGTGCCGTGCTCGACCTCAGTGCAGCCGGCAAGCGTGGCGGCGCGCACAGCGTCCTTGTAGGCGTGGACGAGCGTGCGCAATCCCTGTTTATTCGCCTCGTCGCAGGCGGCGCTGAGCTGATCTTGTGAAAGCGTCATGCCGCCACCCTCACGTATGGACTGTGACGCGAAGATCTTGATGAGGTCTGCGCCTGCTTTTTTCTGCTTGCGCACGAAGGCGCGAATCTCATCGGGCGTGCCGGTTTTTTCTCCCTGGCCTTCGAGCGGCTCGACGGCTGTGAGGATGCGCGGACCCGGAAGCGCTCCTCTCGCGATCTCGTCGCGCAGCGGGACGTCCATGGGCGAGCCCACGCTCTGCACGGTGGTGAAGCCCGCCATTAGCGTCAGCCAGGCGTTGGACGCCGCCTGGTACGCGGCGAACTGCGTGGTCTCGTCAGCCCCCGTGTTCTTGCCGTTCTCGCCGAAGCTCCAGGTGATGTGGACGTGCGAGTCGATCCAACCGGGCAGGACCGTGAATCCTCGCAGGTCGTAGTCAACGGGCGAAGCCTTCGGGTCAAGCGCCACGATCTTCGACCCTTCGACCACGATGCGCATGTCGCGTAAGACGTGGCCGCGTCCGTCGAGCAGCATTTTCGCGCCGATGACGATGCGCTTGTGTTGTGCTGGAAGCGTTGTAGGATTCTTTTGCGCGGCCGCGCACACGATCAGGATGCTTAACACGCAGAGAGCGATCCTGACGGGTCCCACCGCTGGCAACCGCTCACGCAGCATACCTCTAAACCACTTCTGTTCTCGTCGAAATGGAGCTAGCCATGCGGCGATCATTCACTGTGGTTACGGTTAACCTGCTGTCGTAATGTCAAATCCACCCCGCCATGTCGAGTGCCATTGTTGGACACGCACGGAAAATCGCCGTAGTGGAACACGGTGTTTTTTGCCGACGAAACATTTGCCCGCGAAATGGACGCGCAGGATCCGCTGCGCGAGTTCCGCGAACACTTTTACCTTCCGCTCGGCAAAGATGGGAAGCCGCTGATCTATTTTGCCGGAAATTCACTGGGTCTGATGCCGAAGGCGGCGGGAAAAATTGTCGAACAGGAACTGGACGATTGGGCGAAGCTCGGCGTGGACGCGCACCTCGAAGCGATGACGCCGTGGTACTCGTACCACGAGACCCTGCGCGACCCGGCGGCACGGCTCATCGGCGCAAAGCCTAACGAAGTGATCTGCATGAACAGCCTCACGGTGAACCTGCACCTGATGATGGCGACGTTTTATCGCCCGACCAAATCGAGATTCAAAATCCTGATGGAAAAGCCAGCTTTCCCTTCCGACACTTATGCGATTAAAACTCAGATCGTTCATCACGGGCTCGATCCGAAGGACGCCCTCATTCTTGCGCAACCACGTGAAGGCGAATTCACGGTCCGAACCGAAGAGATTGTCGATCTTATTGAGAAGCATGCCGATCAACTCGCAGTTGTGATGATTGGTGGCGTGAATTTCTTCACCGGTCAGTTGTTCGATATTCCAAAAATCACGTCAGCGGCGCAACAGCACGGGATCACCGTCGGTTTCGATCTCGCGCATGCGATCGGCAACGTCCCGCTGTCTTTGCACGATTGGAATGTCGATTTCGCCGTTTGGTGCTCGTACAAATATTTGAACGCCGGCCCAGGCGCGGTGGGAGGCGCATTCATCCACGAGCGACACGCGACAAACACGGAACTGCCTCGACTTGCCGGCTGGTTTGGCAACGATCCGAACACGCGCTTCCGATTGCATCTCGAGCCGGAATTCATTCCGGTTCCGTCAGCCGATGGGTGGCAGATCAGCAACCCACCGATCTTTTCGATGGCGCCGCTGCGCGCCTCATTATCCGTCTTCGAGGAAGCTGGCGGAATGGAACCGCTGCGTGCGAAATCGACCAAGCTAACCGGCTACCTCGAATTTTTATTAAATGACGCCGAGTCGACGCGCTATGTCACGATTACTCCCAAAGGATCCAGCGAGCGCGGCTGCCAGCTGTCGATCTTGGCAAACGAGCATCCAAAAGAACTGTTCAAGGAACTGCAAGCTGCCGGCGTGAAATGCGACTTCCGCGAACCAAACGTTATCCGCGCCGCCCCCACGCCGCTCTATAACAGTTTTCACGAAGTGTGGCGCTTTGCCAAAATTCTAGCCGCGCATCAGTGATATCGCTCCGACACCATCTGAGAACGATGCAAAAACTTTGCTCACTGCTGATTGGATGATTGGATTCAGTATGGCCTGCTGCCGAGGTAAGTGTTAGTCTTGTTCGATCATTTTCAGAAGCTAAGCTTTTGTGCATATGGAACGCCGCCTGACCGCTATCCTTGCCGCGGACGTAGTCGGATACAGCCGGCTCATGGGTGCGAACGAGTCTGGCACGCTCGCCGCGCTCGATACACTGCAGACTGATCTTATTAATCCCAAAATCAGCGAGCATCAGGGGCGAATTGTCAAACTCACCGGCGACGGCATGCTGGTGGAGTTTCCGAGTGTCGTGAACGCGGTTGGCTGTGCCACCGAGTTGCAGCGCGGTATGCGCAATCGAAACGCGGAGGTGCCACACGATCGGCGCATCGAATTCCGCATCGGCGTTAATGTCGGCGATGTAATTGTACAGGGCGAGGACATCTTTGGTGATGGGGTCAATGTCGCAGCGCGATTGGAGAGCATCGCCCCGATTGGCGGAATTGCAGTCTCCCAGGCAGTGCGCGATCACATTGGCAAACGCCTCGATCTAATCTTCGAAGACATGGGAGAACGCCGACTCAAGAACATTGAGCGCCCGATTCGCGTTTACAGCATTTCCCTGGATAGACCCTCTACTCGAGAAACCGAGAACGCAGCGTCAGCGTCTCGAGAAGGAAGGCCCTCAATCGCCGTTCTCCCCTTCATTAACATGAGCGGCGACCCGGAACAGGAGTATTTCAGTGACGGCATCACCGAAGATATCCTGACCGACCTCTCCAAAGTGTCAGGACTCTTCGTCGTGGCACGTAACACGGCGTTCGCCTATAAAGGCAAAGCGGTAGACGTGCAGGAAGTGGCCAAGCGCCTTGGAGTCAACTTCATTCTCGAAGGAAGCGTTCGAAAGGCCGGCTCGCGCGTGCGCGTCACTAGTCAGCTCATTGATGGGAAAAATAGCGGGCACGTTTGGGCGGACCGTTATGATCGTGACCTAACCGACATCTTCGCCATCCAGGACGAAATTACCCACGCCATCGTCGAGCAGTTAAAAGTAAAACTGCTGCCACAGGAGAAAAAGTCGATCAAGCAGACGCCCACCGACAACGTAGAGGCATATACGTTTTATCTTCGGGGTCGCCAGTTTACCGAACGGCGCTCGAAGGCCTATTATCAATTAGCGCGGCAAATGTTCGCTAAAGCGGTGGAGTTGGACCCGCTTTATGCGCGAGCTTATGCAGGAATCGCCGATTGCGATTCTTTCCTATTCCTCCACTTCCATGTGGAGAATGTTGTGATAGACGACATTCTGGCCAGCAGTGCGAAGGCGCTGGCTCTGGATAGCCGCCTGGCCGAAGCCCATGCCTCGCGAGGACTCGCACTCTCGCTAGAGAAACGATATGACGAGGCGATGGCGGAATTCGAACAAGCCATCTCGCTCGATCCAAATTCATTCGAAGGTCATTACTTCTATGGCCGTGCGTGCTTCACGCAGGGCAACCTGGAGCGAGCAGCCGCACTTTTCGAGCGTGTTGCGGAAATCAAGCCGGACGACTACCAATCATTGATCCTATTGATCCAGATTTATCGGTCGCTTGGCCGCGATGCGGATAAAAAGAGTGCCGCACGAAGGGGTGTTGAACGGGCAGAGCGTGACCTCACCCTTCACCCTGATAATCCGAGGTCGGCTTACCTCGGCGCCGCTGCCCTCGTCGCGCTCGGCGAAAACGACCGAGCGAGGGAATGGTTATCCAGAGCGTTGGCGATCGATCCTCACGATATTTGGACTCAATACAATGCGGCCTGTATTTATACGAACCTGGGCGACATCGACCGGGCTTTCGATGTGCTGGAGCGTGTGCTTCCGCACGCGGGTCACGAGCTTAAAGCAGGGTGGATCAAACACGACTCTGATCTCGATCCACTCCGAAAACACCCTCGCTACCAGAAAATCTTGGAACTAATTGGGGAGCGATGAGCTACACTCGTCTGGAATGCTGATCGAAGCCCACAGGCAGCTAATTTCTTAGCGAACATGGAACGCCGTCTGACCGCTATCCTTGCCGCCGACGTGGTCGGATACAGCCGCCTCATGGGTGCGAATGAGTCTGGTACGCTCACCGCGCTGGATGCGCTGCGAACCGATTTCGTTAATCCCAAAATCAGCGAGCATCAGGGGCGAATTGTCAAACTAACCGGCGACGGCATGCTGGTGGAGTTTCCCAGCGTCGTAAACGCGGTCGCCTGTGCCGCCGAGCTTCAGCGTGGCATGCGCAATCGAAATGCGGGGGTGCCGCAAGATCACCGCATCGAATTCCGCATCGGCGTTAACGTCGGCGATATAATTGTGCAGGGCGAGGACATCTTTGGCGATGGTGTCAATGTCGCCGCGCGATTGGAAAGCATTGCCGCTCCCGGCGGGATCATGATCTCCGGATCAGTCCGTGATCATATTGGTAACCGGCTGGACCTTGCTTTCGAAGATATGGGCGAGCAGAGCTTGAAAAACATCGAGCGGCCCATTCGCGTTTACCGCGTCTGTCTCGATACTGCCGCTGCTCCGGGCGCTAAAGACAAAAAAGCAGCCCAACATGAACAGGTTGAAAAACCGGCAATTGCCGTCCTGCCTTTCAATAACATGAGCGGTGACCCGGAACAGGAATACTTCAGTGACGGTATCACTGAGGACATCATCACCGACCTGTCAAAAGTGTCCGGACTTCTGGTGATCGCCCGTAACACGGCGTTTACCTATAAGGGGAAGGCCGTAAAAGTGCAGCAGGTGGCTCAGGAGCTCGGGGTCCCTTTCATTCTGGAAGGAAGTGTGCGCAAGGCCGGGGCACGGGTGCGAGTTACTGCACAGCTAATCAGCAGCGAGAACAGCGCTCACGTTTGGGCCGACCGCTATGACCGGGACCTAACCGATATTTTTGCCATCCAGGACGACATTACCCACGCCATCGTGGAGCAGTTGAAGGTAAAGCTACTGCCGCAAGAAAGAAAGGTGATCGGGCAGACGCCGACGGATAACGTTGAAGCTTATACGTATTACTTGAGAGGCCGACAGTTCCTCCACCGGCACTCGAAGTCCAACTATCAATTAGCGCGCCGGATGTTCGCCAAGGCCGTCGAATTGGACCCGCTCTATGCCCGCGCTTACGCCGGCATTGCGGACTGCGATTCTTTCCTATTCCTGCACTACCATTTGGATGTTCGGATCGACAGCATTCTGGCCACCAGCGCGAAGGCGCTGGCTCTCGATGACGGGCTGGCCGAAGCGCATGCTTCCCGAGGGCTCGCGCTTTCACTCGGGAAGCGTTACGAGGAAGCGGTGGCGGAATTCGAACAGGCAATCGCGCTCGATCCTAATCTGTTCGAGGGGCATTACTTCTATGCCCGTGCCTGCGTCGCGCAGGGCAAGCTCGAGCGGGCAGCCGCGCTTTTCGAGCGCGCGGCAGAAATCAAGCCGGACGACTTTCAATCCTTGTGCCTGCTGATTCCTATTTATCGGTCGCTTGGCCGCGATCGAGATAAAGAGGATGCCGCACGGAGAGGCATCGAAAGAGCAGAACGTGAACTCACTCTTCACCCTGAGAATCCGAGGCCGGCTTACCTCGGCGCTAGCGCTCTCGTTACCCTTGGCGAGACGGATCGTGCCAGGGAATGGGTATCGAGAGCGTTGGCCATCGACCCTGACGATATTCTCACTCAGTATAATGTCGCCTGCGTTTATTCTCTCCTGGGCGACATAGAGCCGGCTTTCGATTTGCTGGAGCGTGTGCTTCCGCACGCGGGTCACGAGCTTAAAGCAGGGTGGATCAAACACGATTCTGATCTCGATCCACTCCGAAAACACCCGCGCTACCAGAAGGTAATGGAATTGGTCGGGTAACGAAGAGCGAGAGGCGTTAGCTGCGGATTGTTGAGGGGGCCGGACTCGAACCCAAACGTCCAACTGCGCCCACCGACTCTACACAAATTCACGAAGTCTGGCGCTTTTCGAAAGTCTTAGCAGGCGTTGCCTGTCGAAAAGCCGACCAGGCCAGCGACGGATTGAAAGCGCCGTTAGGCGCGACCTATTTGTAGCAAAAACCCATCCTGCAACCGCCAAGCTCCGTTAGGAGCGGCATGAAACGGCAGCTGATTTCCATGCCGCTCCTACGGAGCTTGGATTAGTTATTGGCTCAACTCTACAAGCATGTCGCGCCTAATGGCGCTCCCGCGCTTCAGCGCCAGCCTTTCAACGGAGCCGCAGACCATCAATGACTTCTGTGGAACTAGAGCGAGTTGAATAAAACTGTAGCCGCTGCAGCCACGGCCCTGTGGGCCGTCTCCTAGTGGGAAAAGCAGCGCCGAGGTGAACCGGCCACAGGCCGGTGGCTACAAGATTTACAAAATCGCTATAACCTCAAGGCTCTGAGCTCCAACCGCGCCTTGCCGATCCAGCCAACAAAAGCAGAAAGCGCAACTCACTTCTGAGGCGCGACTTTCGCGCTGCCTAAAAAGGTCGCGTTTTCATTAACCACGAGTCGTGGCGCTACGATGTCGCCGCGCAATGTGCAACCTGCCTGGAGTTGACAGTGTTCGGTGGCGAAAATATTTCCCTCGACGGCTCCTCGCACCTGCACCGATTTCGCCTTGATCTCGCCGCGAATCCGCGCGTGCTCCCCAATCGTAAGTGTTCCAGTCGAATTGATCTCGCCTTCTACCTCGCCGTCAATCAGCAGTTCATTGCGGAACTTCACGGAGCCTTTAATTGAAACGCCCCTCGAGAGGACGCCACCAGATGGCGGCACTACTTCCGTTCGGTTCGGCTCCGGTGTAACCGCTGATGTTTCAGAGGCGCGCGCCGGCGTCGGCGGTTCGCTTTTTCGGTTTGATGAAAATATGGACATTCGGTGATGTCTTTCCGTCGGCTACAGGTAAAGCTTATCTTGTTCCACACAAAAGCGTAGGTGAAAAAGAAGCGAGCGATTAGCATCCTTCCTTGCCGCTGAGGAGAGCAGCCATTACAACGAACAAGAACAAAACGCTATGAGCGATCGTGAATTTTTGTCGATGCGAATTAAACAATGAACCCGTACGCAACGCCTAATGAGCGCAAAGTAGGCGCGCAACGGCCGAAGATTTCGCATTTGCCGAGCCAGATCGACGATCGCACGCGCAGTCAGCGTCGGGCTGAGAAACAAACGGTCGCGGCCGAGCGCCGCGCGATTAAGAAAGCGGCGCGGCAAAGCTTGAAACGAAAATTGCGCGACGAGCTGGAAGAATTCTAGACAGGATTTACACGATTAAAGGATTCTGAAATTCAAGAAATCCTGTTAATCCTGTCTCTCTGTGAAGCCGATCGTTTTTCTCGACGAAGAGCAAGTGCGAAAGCATTTGCGCATGGCCGACCTGATTCCGGCAATGGAGAAGGCGCTGATTGATTTTTCTGCCGGCAGGGTAACGCAGCCGGTGCGCTCGGTCATTAAGGTCGATCCGCCCGGCGGATTTTATGGAATGATGCCGGCCCTGACTCCGGAAGGGCTCGGTCAGAAAATCGTCACGTTCTATCCGCCGAACGCGGAGAACGGATTGCCAACACATATGGCAACGATTCTTTTGAACGATCCGCAGACGGGCGCGCCGCTGGCGGTGATGGACGGACGATTGATCACCGAGATGCGGACCGCCGCGGTCTCTGCCGCCGCAACAAAGGTTCTCGCCTCGCCCAACGCAAAAATTCTGGCGATTCTCGGGAGCGGCGTGCAAGCGCACAGTCATGCAGAAGCACTGCGACTGGTCAGGAATTTCAAGGAAATTCGCGTCTGGAGTCCGATGAAGGCGCATGCGGAAAGGTTCGTAAAAGAAATCGGCGCGACAGCTATGTCAGCTGAAGACGCAGTCCGCGGCGCTGATGTTGTTGTCACGGTCACCAGTTCCAAGACGCCAGTTCTGCGCGGTGCGTGGCTGAAAGCCGGTTGTCACGTCAATGCGGTAGGCGCCTGCCGCCCCGATTGGCGTGAGCTTGACGATGAAGCGATGAGAAACGTTATCTTCGTAGATTCACGCGATGCCGCGCTGAAAGAATCGGGCGACGTGATTCTTTCCGGCGCGAAAATCTACGCCGAACTCGGTGAAGCGCTCGCCGGCTCGCCACAGGACGAGTCCGTCCGACTGGCGGACAAAGTCCCGCCGCGCACCAACGAAACCACCATTTTCAAGTCGCTCGGCATGGCAGTGGAAGATATTGCCGCAGCGATGCTCGTTTATCGATCAGCAACGGTCACTCTCTAACGTTGCGCCGCTTCGGTTCGGCGAAGAAGTTGCGCAGGTTCACGGCAAGTTACTTGTAAAGGGTTGCCGGCTCAGGTTCGGAAAGGAGTTTTCGAAAATCTGGATTGTCGCGGATTGGATCCCAGACCGGGTCGATTTTCAGACGCGCGATTGAAAGGAATTGACCGCCAGGAGCCGTGATCAGTTGGCGAAGTAATATTACCGCGTCCTCCGCCCGGCCGGCATGCGCTTGGATTTCGGCTAGTCCGGTAAGAAAAAGCGGGCCGGCAAGCGCGTCTTTTTCGACTGGCTGTGAATCTGCCGCTTGTCGCGCAACGCGGACTGCATCAGCGTTACGTCCGAGGCAAACATAAGCCCAAGCCAACTCTGTCAACGATATTCGGTCTTCCGGCCGCTCAGCTAATCGGGCTTCAAGTAGAGTGCGGGTTTGCTCACACTCCGATTGTGCTACCGCACCCTGGCCGGCAAGCACCTGGATCCCGGCGCGCGCCGCAAGCTGGCGCAAACGCGCTTCGGGCGTGTTGTTCGACGCGATGTCCCAAGCTTTAAGAGCATCAGCGAAATGTCTTTCAAAAACGTCGAAGTATACTCGCTGGTCGATCATTACGGCAATACTGCCCCAGGCGCTGGCAATGTTTAATTTGCTGCCTGCCGGGATCCCTTCGTAGGCTCCCCTGGCGCGCCGGATATCACCCGTACTGTTGATGTACGTGCCGGCGAGGTTCTGGGCGGCCACCGCATTATGTGGATCGAGAGCTAGAGCGCGCGTAAACGCATGTTCGGCATCACTCCAGCGACGAAGTGCAAAGTAGGTGTTGCCAATCTCGGTGGGAATCTGAGAATCGCGGGGATCGAGTTCTGCCACGCGCTCGAATTCGTCAAGGCAGCGTTGCCATTCGCCGCGGCGGCGGTAAATGGCAGCACGGTACTGCCGACCATCGGAGCTACTCGGCTGGAGCTCGGTGACCCGGTCGAGTTCTCTTATTCCGGCGTCGTAGTCCCGATACCCCCAGTAATAAAATAGCGCTAGCGCCAGATGTGCATCCGGCAAAGCTGGAGCGATCGCCAGCGCGCGATCGGATATTCGGCTTTACCTTATCCAGTTCTGCCGAGGTCAGATTGCTGATAAACCAATGCCGGTATAACTCGCTGCGGACGAGTCGGGCATAGGCGAGCGCGAAATTCTGATCTCGCGCCAGCGCTTGCCGATAGAAGGCTTGAGCGCGATCAAAGAGAGCCGGGTCCAGCGCGCTTTCACCTTGGTGTTCCTCGTATTCTCCCTTTAGGAACAAATCGTAAGCTTCCGTGTCACGCGTGGGCGCTGCAGCCAAAGCATCAGACTGACTCGGAGAAAGCTTAGCCCGCAAGGTGTCGGCAATCTCCTGCGCAACCTCGCTTTCGACAGCAAACACATCTTTTAAGTCGCGATCGTAACTCTTGGCCCACAGATGTGTGTCGATGCGTGCGTCAAGCAGCTGGACATTTACGCGGACTTTGTCTCCAGCCTTTTGCACGCTGCCTTCGAGCACGGTGGCCACGCCGAGTTCGTTCGCGACCGTTTTCAAGTCCTCGGGTTTGCTTTTGTACTTGGCTGTGGAAGAGCGGGAGATCACCTTTAGGTCGCCGATGCCAGCGAGCTTCGTCAGGATTTCATCCTGAATGCCGTCGGCGAAGTAAGCATTCGCCTTTTCTTCGCTCAGGTTCTCGAATGGGAGAACCGCGATGCTTTTCTCCAGAGATCGAGAAACTGCCAGCGAAACATTCGGATGAAGGCGTTGGAAAAGCAGGATCCCAATGACGAGCAGCAGGACAGCGATGATAAAAAAATCAAGTTTGCGACCGCTCTTGCGCGTAAGCGATTTGCTAAGATCGACATCTTCTGCGCGCTTGATTCCTTCCGGCGTTAGTTCAAACGGCCCAGGCAAGAATTAACGCCACAGGAAATCCGATAACGAGCAGCAACACCACAAGCCGCACGGCCCAGTTCGGAATTTCAAAGAAAGGGAAAACCTGCGTCGCGACCTGAATGAGCAGCCACGCCACGACTGCGTAGGCAATGGCGACTTTGTAAACATGGCGCCGCTTCAGCTCGGTGAAGAACGTTTTCGGATTCACGGTTTCTTACTGCAATTATTCCGCGGTTAGACCGCCGCCAAAGCTTCTGCCAATGACTGGGTCAGCGCGGGAGCAGCGGCGCGCAGTTTACTGTCTTCTGTGACAAGACGGAGCCCCGCTCGCTGAGCAAGAGCAAGAAAACGCGCGTCGTAAGCGGTCACGCCGTGCCGAATCGCGATCTCCAGCGCGGCATCGTGCGGCACTTCTACATAATGCGGGCGGAGGAAGCGATCAGCTTGGGCGAGACATCGCTGGACCTCGGTTGTCGTTAAATAACGTGCCCGCTGATATGTTGCCAGAATGTTGCTAAATTCGATTATCGCAAAGGGATCAGTTCGCCACAAACCGTCCCGCCGGCGGAGTTGGTGTACGCCATCAGTATAGGCGCTGCGAATGTACAGCGGTGCAATGATGTTAGTGTCAACGACCAACATTGGCGCCTAGGGGCATCAGTCGCGACCCTCTGCAATCGCAGCTTCGATATCCTTCGCTGTGGGAATAAACCCACCACGCAGCTTAACTGGCTTTGGGAGGTTCGGCCGGCGCGGTTTGCCAGTGCCGAGCGCGGTCTGGAGCAGTTCCGCTATAACGTCTTTGAGTTTCTTGTGCTCATGGACAGCGCGAATCTTGACTTCGCGCATGAGTTTGTCCGGAAGATCGAGGGTTGTTTTCATTTTGCCATATTCCCAGAAAGCTGTTTTTCTGTCAACCCAGGCACAGCCTCAGAACTGGCAGGCGCCATGGAATAGAAAGCTCGATACCCAGAGCAAACTCCTTTCGGCCGTGCCTCACTGCGGAATTTTCGAGCAATGAAAATATGCGCCGCAACTTGAATCAGCAGTCAGGCGACGCCCACATACGCGAACGGAACCTTGTGAGCGTTGCGTCGCTTTAATCCGGCGAAAAAGTTTCGCGATTCATTGCAAAGGCTGCCGCGAATCGGCCTCGGAGTATCTGTGAGAGAAACTTTTTGAACGAGCGCTTCGAACCGCGGATTCCTGCGGTATGCTAACCCGAACGCGGTCGAAAACGCGATCGCAACGCTGCGCCCGTAGCTTTTGGGCTACGAGCCGACGTGCTTGGGCGACGGTCGCGCCAGCGCTCCACGTTCCCGCGGGGCTCGTGTTGGCCGGAAGTCCCCCAGCGCGCATCATTCTCGCCGTCCAAGTGTCGCAGGTATTGAGCAGGTAATAACGGCCAAGCGCCTGGTAGAATCTGCTCGTTTCGCCGTAGAGGCCCTGACCGAGACAGCGCGCGCGTCCACTCGTATCACGTTCGAACGTGGCGCCGAGCGCGCGACAGAGGCTGGCGAACTCGGTCCGTGTGCAAGGCACCCGAATCAGTGCGTTCCAAGGCAGCGCGCGTTCGAGCGGCGGCTTGAGGCCGACGACGTGGAGCACGCTTGGTCCCGGCAGGAATGCAGCGTGAAGCGCCATCGCGAGGTTTGGCTTCGGCGCGGTGTAGAACTTCAGATCGCCCCATCCGATCTCAAGGTACGGAAAGGCGGAGAACGTTCGCTCCGTGATGCCGCGCGGCCATGCGCCCGTGGGAATCTGCCCGCGTGGCACGACCATGCTCGTGTGCCAGCCGGTGCTACCGACGTAAAAGCCAAGATTGCCCGCGGCATCAGGGGTGCCGCTTGCCCCGGCCGAGCAGATGACCGCCCAGGCTGCCAGCAGCGCCGCAATTTCCACGGCAATGCGCGGCTTTCGAGTCGGGATATGGTACGATTTGTCGAAAAAGTGAAGGGCGGCGTCCCGGTCTTGATCCATTAGTTGTTCGCGCCGTCGGAGTCGCGCCTTAGGCACTGAACTAAATAAGATCAGTGAGGGCCGACCGCGATAACGCCGTGAGCACCGATAACCGGCACGACACCATAGGGCATCGCAACTTTGTAAACGTTGCGTCGTTTCAGTTCGGCGAAAAAATTGCGCAGGTTCATCGCGCGTCCGTACGCGTTCTATTCGCAGCAAAGATTTTTTGAACGAGCGCTTCGAAGCGCCGATCGCTGCGCAGCGGATCAAGGAGCGGATTGATTCTAAGTTGCAGCGCGAACCAACTACGTTCCTCCACCGTTTTTGCCATCCAGGAAAATGTCTGTTCGGTATCGCCGAGTCGCATATACGCCATCAGGTAGTGATAAGCGGGAACATGCTCACCTCGCGCGGTTTTTTCCTGTAACTGTTCCAATTGCTCTCGCGCCAATGTGCGCACTGCGGCGTCGAATCCCGATGCGGCGAATGTTTCCTCGAGAAGCCGCGCCTGTTCGGGTTCGCCGCTCAAGGCCAACGCCGCGCGCCATTGAATGATCGCCTCGGCCGGCATTCCGCTCATTTGGCAAGCATCACCGAAATATTCGTGCGCGGCGGCGTAGCCAGGATGCAGCTCCAGCGTTTTGGCGAACTGGCTTCGGGCGCGATCGTAGTCGCGCAGGAAAAAATAAATTCTTCCCGTATGCAGCTGCAAGCCGGGAAAGAATGGGTCGAGCTGGTTGGCGCGCTCAACTTGCCGGAGTGCTTCATCTCCGCGTCCAAATAAGACAAGGCAAAGTCCGTAGTGATGCCGGATGTCGGCAAAGTTCGGATTCAATTCCGCGCCGCGATGAAATGCGCGTTCGGCTGCGGGCCAGTTTCTCTTGTAATAGAGCTCGACCGCCGCGTACGAGTTGATCGCTTCACCTAGCGTCTCATCCAACTCCAGCGCTTTGTTGGCGGCAGTTTCCGCCTGTGGCCAAACGTCCGGCGGCAGGATGCCGTTGGCCGCCCCAAATGAATAGTAAAGACTGAGACCCGCGTAGGCCGGCGCATAAGATGAATCGAGTTCGACCGCTTGCTGAAAGTAATCGCGGACCTTTTCGTAACCAGGAGCAAGAAAATTCCTCCAGTGATAACGTCCCTTTAAATAAAGCTCGTGCGCTTCCGTGTTTTTTGTCGGTTGCGAGGAAATCGCGCGCCGTTCCGCGCCGCTCAGCCGGGCCTGCAAGGCCTCGGCGATCTTCGCCGCGATGTCGCTTTCGACGGCGAAAATATCGATCAACTCGCGATCGTATCGCTCCGCCCAAAGATGTGCGTCGGTCTCGGCATCGATGAGCTGGACATGAACGCGCACCCGATTGCCGGCTTTGCGCACCGAGCCTTCGAGAATATTCGCCACGCCGAGTTGCTTCGCGATCTCGCGAATGTTGTCGGGCGAATTCTTAAAGCGTTGTGTCGATGTGCGCGAGATAACTTTCAGGTCGCCGATGCGCGATAATCGCGTGAGTATTTCCTCGTGGATTCCGTCAGCAAAATAAGCGTTCGCCTTGTCTTCGCTCAGATTTTCAAAGGGCAGGACCGCGATCGACTTGCGTAATAGCGGCGTGCCCGGCTCAGCTTTTTTCTCGCGCGGCGCGTCGCCTTTAAATTTTTTCGGCGTCTCCGCATTGCCGATCTCATCCGAGTAGAGATTAACGATCGCGAGCGTTGCGCCGTGTTTCACTTCGCATGTCCCCAAATCGTGTAAGAGCGGTCGCCACCGCGCGTAGTGCTCCAGGTCCTCGGCAACACGTTTGGACAGCAAAATGTGCCCGGCGTCGCCACAATCCATGACGCGCTGCGCGGTGTTGATACCGGCGCCGGCAATGTTCGCTTGTTCGTTCAAATCCATCACTTCCTTGACCGGGCCACTGTGGATTCCCATTCGGACGCGGAGCTGCGGACAATTTCTTAATGCCTTGCTGATTTCCAAGGCGCAGGCCACTGGTGCTTCCGGGCTATCGCGAAAAACGAGCGCGCCGCCATCGCCCGTCGGTAAACGCAGCAGCTTGCCCTCAGCCTCTGCGGCACGGAACTGGTCAGTGGCGCGCGCGATTTCCCGCAATTTTTGCAACTGCTCGCTCTGTTCATTAATGAGCAATTTGGAATAGTCCACAATGTCGATGAACAAGACGTGGCCGATCTCAAATTTTAAATCCGATGCGGGTTCCGCAGGCATAGAACGTCAGCTTTATTCTACTATTTGCATCTTTGCTATTTAACAACGAGCCGAAATTGGCTCGACCGACGAGGGGTGGAAGAGATCGCCGCGGCGATGCTGGCATATCGTTCGGCCAAAAAAAATCAGGAATCCAAGAAATCAGGAAAAGAATTTTCTGACAGGATTATGCTAGCGCAATATTGCCGACGAGTTTCTAAAGCTTCATCTCGAGAAAGCTTTTTGCACAAGCGCTTCGAAACGGGGATCACCGCGCAATGGATCGAGGATCGGGTTTACTTTGATTTGGAACGCGAACCAATTGCGCTCCTCTGCTGCCTTTGCCAGCCAGGCGAACGCTTGTTCGTTGTCCCCCAATCGCACATAAGCCATAAGGTAATACCACGCCGGAACATAGTCGCCACGCGCGGTTTTCTCTTGCAATCGCTCTAGTTGTTTTTGCGCGAGAGCTCGGACCGCGGCTTCGAATCCGGCTGCCGCGAAAGTTTGTTCGAGAATCTTCGCTTGTTCGGCTTCGCCACCCAAATTTAAAGCAGCGGTCCACTGGGTGACAGCTTCGCTGCTCAATCCTTTCTTTTCGCAAACGTCACCGAAGTATTCGTGCGCGGCAGCGTAATCCGGATACATTTTCAGTGTTTCGGCAAACTGTGTGATCGCGCGGTCGTAGTCGCGCAAGAAAAAGGAAACTCGTCCCCGGTGGAGATTCAGCCCCGGGAAAAACGGATCGAGCAGCAAGGCACGATCCATCTGCGCGACGGCTTCGTCACTGCGACCAAACAAAGCAAGGCATAGTGCGTAATGATGCGGAATATCGGCAAGGTTCGGGTCCAACTCCATTCCGTAGCGGAAAGCCCGCTCGGCTGCCGGCCAGTTACGCTTGTAATACAGTTCGACTCCGGCGAGCAGATTGTAAGATTCCGCGAGTGTGTCATCCAAGGCCAGGCTCCTGCGCATACCTTCCTCCGCTCGCGGCCAGCTCTCATCTGGCGGAAGAACGCCGTTGGCCGCTCCGAATGCGTAATACCCACTCAGCCCGGTTTGCGCCGGCGCGTACGAAGAATCGAGCGCGACTGCTTGCTCGTAATATTCCCGGACCTTTCCATATCCTGGCGCGAAAAAGTTTTTCCACTGATGGCGTCCCTTCAAATAGAGCTGGTGCGCTTCCAGATTCGTTGTCGGGCGCGAAGTAATCGCGCGCCGTTCAGCGTGAGTTAGGTTTGCCTTGAGGGCATTCGCGATGTTCTCAGCGATGTCGCTTTCAACAGCGAAAATATCGGTCAACTTGCGATCGTATCTTTCCGCCCAAAGATGCGAGTCACTCTCGGCATCGATCAATTGAACGTGGACGCGCACCTGGTCGCCAGCTTTCCGCACACCGCCCTCCAGAATATTCGCGACGCCAAGTTGCCTGGCGATCTGCGAAATGCCCTCGGATGAATTCTTGAATCGTTGGGTCGATGTGCGGGAGATAACCTTTAAGTCGCCGATCCTCGAGAGTCTGGTCAGGATTTCCTCTTGAATGCCGTCGGCAAAGTAAGCGTTCGCTTTGTCTTCGCTCAGATTTTCAAACGGCAGAACCGCAATTGATTTACGCAAAATCGGCGCGCTCGGTTTTTTTTCCCGCGTTTCATCTTCCTTAAATTTTTTCGGCGTCTCCGCATTGCCGATCTCATCTGAGTAGAGATTAACGAGCGAAAGCGTCGTGCCGTGCTTCACTTCACACGTCCCGAGCTCGTGCAAGAGCGGCCGCCAGCGCGCGTATTGCTCAAGGTCGTCGGCAACACGTTTCGACAACAAAATGTGACCCGCATCGGCGCAATCCATGACGCGTTGCGCAATGTTGATTCCGGCTCCAGCAATATTCGCCTGTTCATTTAAATCCGTCACGTCCCTAACCGGCCCGCTGTGAATGCCCATCCGCACATGAAGGTCTGGATGATTTTTCAACACCCGGCTGATCTCGAGCGCACAGGCGACGGCCGCTTCCGGACTGTTGCGAAAGACGAGCGCACCACCGTCACCAGTAGGCAAACGCAACAATTTGCCTTCGGCCTGCGCGGATCGGAATTGCTCCGTCGCGCGCACGATTTCTCTCAGCTTTTGAAATTGCTCGGTCTGCTCGTGAATGAGCAGCTTGGAATAACCAACAATGTCGATGAATAAGACATGGCCGATCTCGAACTTCACGTCTGAAGAAGGGCCGTCGGGCATGGGATTACATTCTGGTCTGGAAATTAGAAATTCAACCGGTCGAATTAGCCGAAGACTCAGCGTTCTGATTCAGGATAATCGCCTTCGCCGAAGCAGTCCAGGCGGCAAAGATGTTGGTATGATCGGCTTTGCCGGTTCGCCATATAACACGTCACTCGGAAAGCACGATACAGCTGGATCCCGTGGATTACATCTCCCCTGGGACTCATGGTTGCTCTGCCGCGATTAGTTTTTGAAAGCGCGGGTCGTTCCAAATTGGATCCCATTCGCAGCTATGTTTTAGACCGTTGACTGTTATGCTGTAATCGAGACTATCCATCGCGCCCGGCGTCTTCAGTAACCGCTCGATTAAGGGAATGGCGAGATCATTTCACCAACACCTGCGTAGATGAGCGACGTAATAGTTGATGATCGCGCCCCCAGAGGGAGGGCGATTGGCTACGATCGCCTTGCATGAAATGACCGTCACGAACTGCTAAGCGATAACTGATACACCAAATTAGTTCCTCGGCGCGAGCGAGGCGACCCGCCTTCGCCAAGGCTACGGCGTGGTTAGCAGAGTTACAAACTACTTTGGGGCAAGAGAATTAACGATTTTCTCGAAGCGCGGGTCGCCGCGGAGCGGGTCCCAGTAAGGCATCAGTTTAAGTTGTCCGTAAGTGATGGTGCCGTAACCGGGTAATTGCTCTGCCTTGGCGAGCTGTTCGCAGGCAAGCTCTTTCTCGCCGACCCATGCAGCGATGATGGCGAAATATTCGATCATATGGGCGCCGTTTATGGAATCTTTCTTCACAGGAAGGAGATCGATCGCCCGCCGTCCTTCACGCAGCGCATCGTCTTTTCTTCCAAGGCCGGCATCGATCAAGCCGAGGACGCACAACGCCGGCCCGTAGTCGGGCTGCGCTTGCACCATTTTCTCCTCCTGTGTACGAGCCGCAGTGAAGGCAGAGCGCGCTTCGGCTTCGTCTTTCGTCATCCGCGCGACCAGACCCTCTCCGAATGCCCGGCGGAGATGAACAGCATCATTGCCAAAGTAGTTTTCTCCCAGCGTCAGCAAGGCATTGGTAGCGGCCGTAGCATCGCGCTCCGCCAGCGCGCAGTTGAACCAGCTATCGCCGACACTTTTGATTGCGTCCGGATCTTTCGCCCGAATTTCATCGAGCGTCTGATGCAAAGGTCGTGTATCAGCTCGCTGATCCAATGGAATTAAGGCGCGCGTTACTTTCGTTTCGACGTCGTCTGGCTTGATCGATAATGCGCGGTCCAGGATCGCAGCTTCATCGGCATAGCGCCGCAGGTTAAGATAGCTCAGCGCAATTTGCTGCAGAGTGTAGAAATTACGCGGATCGAGCTCAATGGCGCGCTGGAGATTCTGCACTCCCTCCTCCTGGCGCCCTTGTCGGCGCCGGATGAACCCGGTCAACTCGAAGACACGCGGGTCGTTGGGTAACGTCCGACGCGCGATGTCGAGCTCGGCGAGGGCGCCGTCGTAGTCGAGATGACCACGATAAAGATTTTCGGCACGTGCGAGATGCGCTTCGCCTGCATCTGGACGCAAGCGGAACGCTGCCTGGATTGCGGCTTCGGCTGACGCCAGCCGTGCGGGAGTGTGATCCGTGCCGAGGAAGTAAAGTTGGTCATGCGTGTAAGCCAGTTGGCAATAAGCCTCGAAAAATGATGGGTCACGCGCGATCGCCTGGTTCAGCAGATCAGCCGCTTGCAATAGAACCTGCCGGGTCGCAGCACTGAAACTAATGGAAGAGAGAAGCGTCCTGGCGCGACTGTAGAGATCGAACGCGGCAACATCCGCCGTCGGCGCTTGCTCGATGGCCTTTTTTTCACTCGGCGAAAGTTTCGCCTGAAGTTGGTCGGCGATCGCCTTCGCAATCTCGCTTTGAATAGCGAAGACATCGGCCAGATCGCGGTCGTAAGTTTGCGCCCAGAGATGCGCGTCGCTGCGGGCGTCGATTAATTGCGCGTTCACGCGAATGCGGTTGGTGGCTCGCTGGACACTTCCTTCCAATAAGTGTGCGACGCCAAGTTGTTGACCAATCTCTCGCAGGTTGCGTGGGACTCCGCTCTTGTACTGCATCACGCTCGAACGGCTGATCACTTTCAAATCCGCGATCTTTGCCAGATCAGTCAGAATTTCATCCTGCACGCCATCGGTAAAGAATGCGTTGTCCGGATCGCGGCTCAGATTTTCGAATGGAAGAACCGCGACGCTTTTTTCTGGAATCGCGGGAACATTTGTGACGGAAGAAGCGGCAGGCAGTGGCGACGGACCAGCGTGGCTCGCGGTGGCGGAATTGCGCCTTGACCAGAACAGCGCGCCGGCAGCAAGCGTTGCGATAAACAGAACTGCCGCTGTGATAGCCACCCAGCGGTTCTTGCCTAACCTTGCCTTCTCACCAAGTTGCGCGCTCGTGGATTTATGCCGTGCGGCCCGGACCTTCTCCGGGACTTCCGGGTTACCGAGTTCTTCGGTGTAGAGATTGGTCACCGAAACGCGCGTTCCATGTTTTACTTCGCATTCGCCCAGCTCGTGGAGATGCCGATGCCAGTGCCCGTATTGATCAAGATCCTCGGCCGCGCGTTTTGAGAGAAGGATGTGACCGGCATCGCCACAATCCATTACTCGTTGCGCCATGTTAACGCCGGCGCCTGCGATGTTCGCGCGTCCACTCACGTCAATCACTCCGCTGACCGGGCCGCTATGCACACCCATGCGCAGTTTGAGCTCCGGATGCGCCTTTACGGCGCGGCTAATCTCGAGCGCGCATTCCACAGGTGCTTCCGGTGTATTGTAGAAAACCAGCGCCATGCCGTCTCCGGTCGGGATGGTAATGAGGCGCGCGTTTGCCTCCGCTGTGCGAAATTGTTCCGTCGCGCGCACGATCTGATTGAGTAGCTCGAGCAATCGCCGCTGCTCGTTAATCAGCAATTTCGAGTAACCAACAATGTCGATGAAGAGAACGTGCGCGATCTCCAGCTCGATCTCTTTTTTAATTTCGGCAGCCATTTGTTTGATTATAACTGCAGCCGATACGACTGCCTCTACAGTTTCGGCGCGGACGAAGCGACGAGCTTTTGGAAGCGCGGATCGCCACGCAACGAATCCCACTCGGAATCAAGACGTAGTTGACCATACGTCGGCCCCCAGGGAACGTTATTTACGGCGTCCAACTGTTCCAAGGCGAGATCCTTTTCACCGGTGAGTGCATAGACACGAGCGAGATTAGTGATCAGCAACGCGCCGTAGACCGCATCTTTTGCAACCGGAAGCATATCACACGCGGTGCGGCTCTCTTGGATTGCTGTGTCTTTTTCGCCTAACTCGGCGTCGATAAGTCCCAACATGCTCAGCGGTTGCGCACCCCCCGGTTGAGTGTGGACAATCTTATCCACTTCAGGCCGCGCGGCGGCGAAAGCAGCGCGTGTAGCGCGCGCGTCTTGTCGTAGCTTAGCCAGCAGACCCTCATACCAGGCGTGCGGGAATGGGAAGCCGTTGTAATCAATCTGACCTTCCCTGGGAATGTTTGCCAGCGCACGCGCCGCCGCGACCGGATCATGTTCGCGAAGGGCAAGTTGGAACGAGAGATCAGCCACTTCGGCGGCAGACGATGAACCTTCGGCGTCGATCGTCTTCAGCACCGAGCGCAACCGTGCCATGTCCGCCTTCGCTTCGACTTTCATCCATGCCGGAAAAGCTCGCAGGAAGCCGCTCCGTGGCTGCACCGCCCGCGCCCGATCTAATATTGCAATTGCCTCTCCCAATCTGCGCAACCTGAAGTAAGTTTCCCCCAAATCAACGAGCGTGTCCGTATTTCGAGGGTCCAGGCCCACCGCGCGTTCAAAATTCCGAATAGCTTCGTCCCAGCGCGCTTGGCGGCGATCGATTCGGCCAAGGAACACGAAGACCCGCTCATTATTCGGGAGTGCACGCTCAACCTTCGCCAGTTCCTCACGCGCTTGATCGTAGTTGCGATAACCCCAATAATAGTGAATCGCCTGCGCGAGATGCACTTCGCCGGAGTCAGGCTGGAGCTGCACCGCCGCGTGGATATTCTCTTCAGCTAAAGCAAGGCGCGTTTCAGTGTGGTCGTAATTTTCCGTGTATATGTCATCATGTACGAAGGCGAGCTGGCAATAAGCAAGGAGGAAGGCCGGGTCGCGCGCTATCGCTTGCTCAAGGAGCTGGATGGATGCGAAATCATTCTCTCTTGCTCGAGATACGTTAACGCGACCATCATAGATGAGCTCCTTTGCTCGAAGATAAAGATCATAGGCAGCGAGATCTTTTGTCGGTCGCTCCTCGATGGCCGCTTTCTCTTTCGGCGAGAGCTTGGCCTGAAGCTGGTCGGCGATTTTTTGCGCTATCTCGCTCTGAATGGCAAAGACATCGGCCAGATCGCGATCGTAGGTCTGCGCCCAAAGATGCGCATCGCTTCGCGCGTCAATCAACTGCGCATTCACACGCACCTTGTTGGCGGCGCGTTGCACGCTCCCTTCTAATAGATGCGCGACGCCTAACTGTTTTCCGATCTCGCGCAGGTTGCGCGCGACCCCGCTCTTGTACTGCATCACCGACGTGCGGCTGATCACTTTCAAATCCGCGATTTTCGCAAGATCAGTCAGGATTTCGTCCTGCACGCCATCGGCAAAGAACACGTTTGCCTTTTCTTCGCTCAAGTTTTCGAAGGGCAAAACTGCGATGCTTTTGTTCGGAATAGTGGCGACAGCGCTTTCGGGGTGCTTTCGCTGCAACGTCACATACGCCGCAAGACTCAACGCAACGAGGGCGAGCAAAAGAGTTCCGCCGAGCAGCAATCTCCGGCGCAGAACTACGCGCCGCGCCGCGACTTGCGCCACCTGCTCTTCCTTCGCCTTCCTACACCGGCTGGGAAGCTCTGGATTTCCAACGTCGTCGCCAAAAAAGTTGACCAGACCGAGGGCAACGCCGTGCTTGACCTCGCACTCGCCGAGGTCGTGCAAGAACGGCAACCACTGCTCCGACTCGGCGAGGTCGCTGCCGGCCCGTTTCGACAACAAAATGTGGCCGGCATCGCCACAATCCATCACTCGCTGCGCAGTATTGATGCCTGCGCCAGCGATATTCACCTTTTCGTTCACATCGACCACGCGACTGACCGGGCCACTGTGAATGCCCATGCGCAGTGACAAGGCATAATTTTCCCGCACGGCACGGTTGATTTCCATCGCGCATCGGACGGGCGCGGCCGCATCATCGGCAAAGACAAGAGCCATGCCGTCGCCGGCCGGGAGAGACACCAGCTTGCCTGCAGATTCCGCGGTTCTGAAACTTCGCGTGCCGCGCACGATCGTGTTTAGAGTTTCAAGCACGCGGCGCTGTTCGTTAATCAATAGTTTCGAGTAACCCACCGTGTCGATGAACAATACGTGGGCAATCTCCAGCTCAGGATCGCTTTTGACTTCCGTAGACATCGGTGCCTCTGCAATAGAGCACAAAGATTATCTCAGATTCGATCGTTAGCGTCGATCACAAAGGGTCTGCATGGCGACTGCCGCTCGATGAAATCGGGCCGGGCGGCCCAGCAATTTGTCGCGTGGCATTCATCCGCATCCCGTTAAAACTAAACTCTGGCCGGAAGGCTGCCAAGTTCAGCGTGATCATGACTAGCGAGAAAAGGTACAATCCCATCGCCACTCCGATTGCCAGATGCATTGTGATTACCGCCAGAAGGCAAAACGTGCGCGTCTTCCGAGGCCAGATAAATAGCGGATATCCAGTCTCCAACAGACACACGGAAATGCTCAGCACGGGAAACAAATTCTTCCACGCAATCAGCGTCTCGGGCGGAAGCAAATTGAACGGCGGCCGAATTAACGCGCGCCAGATGCTTGTGCCATCCCACCACCCGGCCCCTGCGCATTTCGTGATGCCGCCGAAGAAGTAGATCAGACAAAGGTGCAGTTGCAGAATCCGCCGGTGGAATCCTTGCAGGTGGGGATTTCTTCGCGGTGCGCTGCGGAGCCAACAATCCGCCGCCCATCTGTCCGGAAGTGGCGCGACCATGATGTAGAAAAGTCCGATGCTGGTGAAATTATCCACGCCGTAGGTCAACCCGCTCGTGCTTTTCACGGCGCACAAATGTAAAAACAGAGTAGCGATCGCTGCTTCTCGACTAAATAACCCGATCAACAACAAGAATGCGGCGCAGAGCAAACTCCACCACGCTGCCGTCAGTGCGGCCTGTTCACTCACGCCAAAGTGTGCGGCGAAATCCACCAACCATCCGAGACGGGGAATGTAGTGGCTCTGCGCAGAGAGCATGGCTTCGCTCAGGTCCCGCTTGATCAGTCCGGCGCGCTCAAGTGAAAACAGGTCAGTCCAGTCGGTGCGCAGAGACAGGCAATAGATGATTACCTGAAGCCCGACACCAATGCGCAGGATGCCGAGCCAGGTGTCTGAATCAGCAGGAAATAGGAATTCCTCCAACCGCTGTTTTGAGCTCCGCATCAGGGAGCGTTCAGGTTTGTTCCGCGGAAAGTGAAATCGTAAGCGAAAAGAAGTTCATACGATCCCTTGTTTCCTCTCTCGAATTCTCCGGGGGTGGGCAGGCGCGCGCGGCCGAAATACGCGCGGAGCATGCTGGCGTCTGGATGCTCCTGCCAGACAGAATAGGCCACGATTTTCATCATCGTCGCTCGCAACGGCGCATAGTTGACATCAGCCAGTTGGTCGAGCAATCCGGCCAAGCGCACGCCGGCGGCGGCGCTGCTCACGCGGGGAATGTCATACTCGTTGCGTCCATCGGGATAGTGCAATTCAAAAACGAGTTTGTAATTCGCGGGCACATTCGGAGCGAAAAATCCGTAGCCAGCTTCAATCCCTGCGCTGTGGAGGTAAACAGCGATTCCGTTTCGAAACCAGTTTGAATGATCGAGCCCCTCACCAAGCAGCGCCGCCGTGGTTTGCTCGCGGCGTTGCCAGAACTCGTTAGCTTCGGCGGGAAAAATTGTGGGGGTTGTCGCAAAAATCGAGAAGGTGTCGCGGAGGGACACGGTCATGATCAGGAAAAGTTGCGCGCCAAGGCAGGCCATTCGAACATGCCTTGCGCCGAGACACTCTGCGCCTTTCCTATTGTTAGTTACTTACTGTACTTCTCCAGGATTGGCGTGACTTCTTTGACAAGTGCGTCAGACGTTTGTGCGATTGTCGCGACATGTGTTGGCTCTCCCGTCGGGACGTGGGTCGGGTTTCCAGCGCTTGCGACGTGGGTCGCGCTGCCGATCTTCATCGTCCAGTTTGTCAAGCCGCTGGCTTTAGCATTATTGGAATATTCCGCCGCGATTGGCCCGATCTCCATTTCGCTCATCTTTCCCAGGTGCCTTTCCAGGCTGCCGTTTTTGTACACCGCGATCCGATAGAGCGAGCTGTCGTATTTCCTGAAAATCTTAGTCACCGCCTCCCGATCTTCTCCAGAAATCGCAGTTCCGGGAATCAGGACCGAATGTTCGTCAATCTTGATCCGATCGCGACCAGCAGCGGCCGATTGCCTGCGAATTCCCTCGCAGGATAGGAGCGCCGCGACAAACAAACTGATGGCAAAAATCAAACGGAATTTCATAAGGGCCGGTTTGCATCGCCGGTTGTTGAATTGCAAGCATAATCTTCAGCTGTTGATGCTTGCCCGCGCGGCTGCCGTTTTGCGAACCGCCCTCACCCCAACCTACTTGACATTGGGCAGCACAAATGTGCGCAACGCTCCGACGCCTTCGGACGCTAACGATTTCGTTTAGCTCGCGCAGTAATTCGCTCTGTTGATTAATCAGCAGCTCCGAGTAACCGGCGATGTCGATGAAGAGAACATGGGCGATCTCGAGCTCGATCTCTTTTTTAACTTCGGCGGCCATTTGTTTGCACGAACAGTGCGCAAATCCCTACCTTACATCAAGCGAGGAGGAGGGAGCGGGGAGCAGAGGTCAGAGATCAGAGATCAGCGCAAACATCGAACGCCGAACATCCAACATCCAACTCAGAACTTAGGGACAGGGAGCAGGATTTCAGGTTTTAAGAAACGATATCCTAACTCCCAGCTTCCAACTTCAATCTTCCAATCACTTCGGCGCAGTCGAGGCGGCGAGTTTCTGGAAGCGCGGATCATTCCGGAGCGGATCGAACATCGGGTCGAGCCGGAGCAGCGCAGGAGTGAGCGGCACGCCCACTGCGGTTCCGTACGGGATCAAGAGTAGTTTCTGTAAAGCGGCGATGGCGCGATCCGGTTCCCCCGTGCACGCCGTCACTCGGGCGAGGATCTCGGTCGGAAAGGGACCATACACGGCGTCTTTCTCGACCGGGATCGTGGCAATAGCACGATCGGCCGAGGCCAATGCGGCGGCTTTGTCACCGAGGCCCATGTCGGTCACGGCAAGATCTCCCAGCAGCTGAAAGTTCTCCGGCTGTTCTTTGACAAAAGGTTCCAATTCGCTGCGCGCCTGTCGCCAAGTTTCCTGGGCGACAGTATGATCGCCGGCGATTTCTTGTGCCCAACCCAGCCAAAAGCGCAGTTCACCATTGAAGTAACCCAACGCTGGATCAGGCTTGGCCAATATTTCCTTTAACCGAGGGATGATTTGTGCAGGGCGACGTTCCAGGATCGTTTGGTAAACTTGTGTTTCCAACGCACTGGTGTCGTCGGCGTTCGGATGCAGCGGAGCGAGGAGCGCGGAGGCCCGCGGCAGGTCGCCCTCAGCTTGTGCGATAGCCGCCTTGAACGCGAGGACATCGACGTCGTCTGGTGTGATATTGAGCACCTGATCAAGCTTTCGCAGCGCTTCGGGGAAGCGACGAAGTGCGATATAGGATTGTGCGTGCTGGTTCAGTAGGTAGACGTTGCGCGGGTCGAGCCGCTCGGCTTCATTGAAGTATGACTCGCTCCGTTCCCACTCGCCTCGCTTGCGCGCGACATAGGCCAGCGATTCAGGTATCTTGCTGCTATTCGGCAGGAATGGACGTGCCTGCTCAAAATAACGCACCGCGGTGTCGTAATCTTTCAGGCAGGAATAGTGGTAATATCCCTTGGCATGCAGCGCCTCGCCGAGATTGGGCTGAAGAGTGAGACCGGTTTCGGCTGCCTGCCGTGCCTCTTCACGCAGGGCGACCGTTGGTTGAAGCCTCACTGTAACGTAGCCGCGCGACTCCGTTATTGAGAGCAGGGCCCAGGCAAGAGCGAACTTCGGGTCCAACCGCACCGCTTCTTTGAGATATTTCTGCGCGCCAAGAGCGTTAGCGGGCGTGGCGGCCGTTTTCAGTGTATAAGCCAGGCCACGCAGGTAGGCATCGTAAGCCTCGACATTGTCTGTCGGTTTGGCGGCGATGACTTGCTCTTCCTGACCGCTGAGGTGCACTCGCAACTGGTCGGCGATGGCTTTTGCCACCTCGCTCTCGACTGAAAAAATGTCGGTCATTTTGCGATCAAAGGTATCGGCCCACAGATGGGAATCATTGGCCGCTTTGATCAGCTGCACGTTCACGCGCACGGCCTCGCCGCTCTTCTGCACGCTTCCTTCCAGGATGTGGGCCACGCCGAGTTGCCTGGCGATCTCGGTAAGGTTTTCAGGCGCGCTTTTGTAATGCTGTGTGGATGTGCGCGAGATGACCTTCAGATCGGCGATCTTGGATAAGCGAGTCAGAATCTCGTCCTGGATGCCGTCGGCAAAGTAGGCGTTCGCTTTGTCTTCGCTGCGGTTTTCGAACGGGAGCACGGCTATGCTTTTTTCGGACACCAAAGTCGCCGGACTGGTGGTTTGGATTACGGCTCCTCGGCGAGAAAGGATGGAAAAACTGATTGGCAGGGCGACTGCGGACAAAACCAAAGCGCCGATGAGTACAAACTTCCGCCAACGCGCCGCGCTAATCGGCTGGATCGATACACCGGCCTTCTTCCACCTTCTTCCTCGCTTAAGTGTCTCCGGAACAGCCGGATTACCAAGTCCATCTCTGTAGAGATTAAAAACGTGAAGCCTGAGCCCATGTTTCACGTCGCACTCGCCAAGGTCATGCA
>Ga0207684_10000237_pt1 | contig 83348 bp, 96 predicted proteins | sample KBSK5501metaG_FD_184342 | JGI IMG/M metagenome (GOLD analysis project Ga0207684, IMG submission 184342) | Corn, switchgrass and miscanthus rhizosphere microbial communities from Kellogg Biological Station, Michigan, USA - KBS K5-50-1 metaG... | ecosystem: Host-associated > Plants > Roots >...
TCTCCCTCTCGAGATGATCGCTCTGGTCCTCCGCCAGTTGGTCGCCGGCCGCCACGTGCTGACCGGCTGCGACACCGTGCGTGGATAGCAGGCGGCTTGCGTACTCAGCGGCGGATTCGGCCGCGCGGGCTCCGAAGACCAAACCTTCAAGCAAGGAATTGCTGGCCAGGCGGTTCGCGCCATGGACTCCGGCGCAGGCCACCTCCCCAGCGGCGAACAACCCCGGAACGCTGCAGGCCCCCTGGATATCCGTCCAGACTCCGCCCATCATAAAATGGGCGCTTGGACAGACCGGAATCATCTCCTCCGTGATATCCACGTCGTACCGCAAGCACGTCGCATACACGGTCGGGAAGCGCTCCCGGATGAAGCGCGAATCAAGGTGAGTCACATCGAGATAGACATGGCGGGCGGACGTCGCCACCATTTCGTTCCAGATCGCGCGGGCTACGATATCGCGCGGCGCCAGCTCGGCCATCTCATGGTACCGTGCCATGAAGGCCTCGCCTTTGATGTTGCGAAGAATGCCGCCTTCCCCCCGCATGGCCTCCGTGAGCAAAAACTGGGGCGTCGCCGGGAGATACAGCGCCGTGGGGTGAAACTGGACGAACTCCATGTCCTCCATGATCGCGCCGGCTCGATAGGCCATGGCAATCCCGTCCCCGGTCGCGACGGGAGGATTGGTCGTCCTTGCGTAGACCTGGCCGGCTCCGCCCGTGGCCAGCACCACGGCCCGCGCCTGCATCTGCCTGACCGTCCTTGAAGATTCGTCCAGTACGAGCGCGCCGGCACAGCGTCCCTCTGCGTCCGCCAGAAGGTCGATCGTGAAGTGGTGATCGCGCCAGGCGATCTGCGGAAGGGCCCGCGCCTGTTCCAGGAGAACACGGACCATTTCGGTGCCTGTGGCGTCTCCCCCCGCCCGCATAATCCGGTCCCGACTGTGCGCTGCCTCCTTCGCAAAGGCATACCCCTTTCCCACGCGGTCGAAGAGGGCCCCCCAGCGAATCAATTCCTGAATTCTCGCCGGCCCCTCTTCAACCAGCACCTGAACCGCCGCCTCCCGGCAGAGACCTTTGCCGGCACGCAAGGTATCGTCACGATGCAGCGCGATATCGTCTTCTTCGGAGGCGACCGCCACGCCTCCTTGAGCGTAGACTGAACTCCCTTCAGCGGGACTGCCCTTAGTCAGGATCAGGACGCGACCGGCACGGCTCAACCCGATGGCCGCCCGCAGACCGGCGACGCCGCTCCCGATGACGAGAAAATCAACGGTGGCCGGCGTGCTCGACATCCTATCGTCCCCGTGGCCGCTCAACCTGTATCCGACGGCCGGCCATGCCGAATGGGGCATCGCCGTCCACCGCGCTCAGAGAGAGATTTTGACGGCCGACCAGCCGGAAAATGGCATGGCCCCGCTCCCGAAACGGCTGCTCATCGTCCTGGCGCTGCCACAGCCCCTGCCAGTGGAAATACACCGCCACGTCGGGTCCCTCCACCATGACTCGGTCAATGGCAAAGTCGAGCGCGATCCGATCATAGACCGTAAAGTCTCGCTGGATCTCGGCCTCCAGCTTGTGGAGACTCTCGATCGGCATGAACAGGCTTTGAAACGGACCGATTCGCTTCTCGATATAGGACTTCCGCATAAGCTCCACCGTGGTATCGATATTCCGGATGCGGGCGGCATCCTCCGGATTGACGTTGCTGGGTTTCGAACAGGCCAGCACCCCCAGCCCCATAAGTCCAATGAGTCCCCATCCCACGACGTGACGGCGTGCTTTCAGAATCCCCGCGACCATACCTGAATTATAACACCGCTGCACTATGATTCCCCACGGATTTCGTCGGAACGTGTCTTGACAACACCGGGATTATTAACTACGCTCTGCGGGCTTTTCGGCGAAATCGGCTTGCTATTGCCGGCCAGATTAGATAGATTACTGCAGCAAGAAGGAGCCCGTTCATGTCGAGTGTCGTCAAGAAGCGCCGAAAGAAAATGCGGAAGCACAAGCATCGAAAGCTGCGTCGGCGCATGAAATTCGCGCGCCGGAAAGCCTAGGCGGCGCACCTGTCGCGTGAAGGAGGCACCATGACAACCGAGGGCAAGAAGGTCCGCATCAAAGTTCGGACAATCCACTCCGTCTATGTGGGTGATATCCTTCTGCCGCCCATGCGCAAACGCGTGTCCGACGTCCTGAACGACGAGAAGTGGGGCTTCATGAACCTCACCGACGTCCGGATCGACAACTCCAAGGAAGAGGTGGAATTTGTCTGCCTCAACAAGGACATGATCGAATCCATCGTCCTCTATTAGAGACGCGGACGCGTTCGCCTCCTCCACAGTCTCATTGTACTCTCCGATGTCCCGCCTGACACCGTTCGGTCGATTCTTCACCTTCCTCCAGCCGTACCGCAACCGGATGGCAGCGTCCGCCCTGCTGGTGATGGGCGCGGCGGGCATCAACCTCGCCATGCTCTGGGTGGTCCGCCGATTAGTGGACACGGTTCTCGTCCAGCGGGACCCGGCCGCTTTGAACGCCGCGATCGCAGAACTCGGAGCGCTGTTTCTCTGCCAGGGCGTCCTCACCATGGGGCACAGCTATCTGACCGCCTCGACGGGCCAGCACGTCATGGCGGATTTCCGCACGCATCTCTTCGGTCATCTCCAAACCCTTTCGCTGAGCTTTTTCGCCCGACGGCGGACCGGCGAGCTGATATCGCGGCTCATGAACGATGTCGGCGCTCTACAGGCTGCTCTGACCGATGTCCCGATTGATCTTGCCAAGCAGGTCGTCACCCTCGTCGGCGGGCTGGCCATTTTATTCCTCATGAACTGGCGGCTGTGCCTGCTGATCCTGGTCCTCCTCCCGGCCATCGTGCTGGTGGCCCGCTTCTTCGGCCGCCGTCTCAAGGCGCTCTCCACGGGCATTCAGGATGAGACCGCGCGCGCGTCGACCATTCTGGAGGAAGTGGTCTCGGGCATCCGAATCGTGAAGTCCTTCGTCCGGGAAGACTACGAACAGGCACGATTCAGCAGTCAGATCCATCGCACGTTGGAGGTGGTACTGACACGGGCCAGAATCTTGGCCATCTTCGTGCCGGTCATCACCTTCGCCACCTTCGCGTCAGCAGCAGCGGTCCTCTGGTACGGAGGGACCCAGGTCATTCGGGGTGCGATGAGTCCGGGCGATCTGATCGCCTTCGTCCTCTATGCCGGCTTGCTGATCGGTCCCTTTGGAACCTTCGCGCGCCTCTTCTCTCAAATTAAAGAGACTCAGGGAGCACTGGAGCGGGTCTTTGAAATCCTGGATACGAGGCTAGAAGTCGCCGACGCTCCGGACGCGCGTTCGCTCCCATCTGTACAGGGACGCGTGTCCATGCAAGACGTGAGTTTCTCCTACGATCGCCGCACACCCGTGCTGACCGACATCACCTTTACCGCCCAGCCAGGAGAGCTAGTCGCGCTGGTCGGTCCGTCCGGATCCGGCAAAACGACCTTGATCAACCTTCTCCACCGTTTTTACGACCCGATGGCAGGCACCGTCACCATCGACGGCTATGATCTGAAAACCGTCACGATGCAGAGCCTCTACCGGCAGATCGCGCTAGTGCCGCAGGAGACGCATCTGTTTGGCGGGACGATTCGGGACAACATCCGTTACGGCCGGGATGTCGCCGATGAGGCAGAACTCGTGGCCGCCGCGCGCGCGGCGAACGCGCACGACTTCATCACCGCGCTGCCGGACGGCTACGAGACGATGGTCGGCGAAAAGGGAATCAACCTGTCGGGCGGGCAGCGCCAGCGGATCGCGATCGCGCGGGCCGTTCTCAAGGACCCCCGCATCCTGATCCTTGATGAGGCCACGTCATCGCTCGATAACGAATCCGAGTTGCTGGTGCAAGATGCGCTGGATCGCCTCATGAAAGGGCGGACGACGTTCGTGATCGCGCACCGTCTCAGCACGATCCAGAAAGCGGATCGGATTCTCGTGCTGGACAAAGGACGGATCGTCGAGGAAGGCACCCACGCTTTCCTGCTCGACAAGAAGGGCCTGTACTACCACCTCTACACGCTGGGTGTGGTTGAATCGGAGCTTACTTGATCTTGGAAAAATCCACCTCCCAGGTCATCGCGTCGCCCATGGGGGGAAAGAGAGTGACCTTGGTAGGCGCTTTAGGGTCGAAGGATCCGTAAGCGAATGAGGCCGCGATTTTCCCCCGATAGGCCGGCCCTTTCTCGTTCTTCTTGGCCTTGTCAGGCTTAGCCATCTCGCCCTTGATCATCTTCCCGCCTTGCTCCAGCGTCGCGCTCGAGCCTTCGGCGAAGTCCACGGTATCGCCGCAGAAATCAAACACGATCTTCAACCGCTTCGATTCCGCCGTCTTCTTGATCGCCTCATCGACTTTTTCCTTGTCCTGCTCGGCCCGCTCGGGATCGGCCGCGATCAAAGCGCCTAGGCGGTTAAGGCCGACCGTTTTGGTATGAATTTCCCCGCCGCCGCCGCAAAGGTCTTTCGAGAGATCGGCGCCAAACCGGGTCGGCAGCGTTTTGATTTCTTTGGTCTGCTTACCGTCTTCAACCGCCTTCTTGACCGCCGCGTCATCAAGCTCCACGTCAATCGCACCCGCCGTGCCAGTGGTCAGACACACCATCCCGGCCAGAGCCATCGTGCTTCCCATCCGTCCCAGGAATTTCAGATCAATCATTGGCCCGTCTCCCCGTTCGGTACATTCTTGCCCCACTCATCGCCTCATTCTAAAAAAACCTCACCCCGTTTGCAAACAGGGTCCGTCTTGCCATTGGAGGGACCGCCCTGTTAGAGTGTGGCCGTTCCCTGGACCTTTTCAAGGAGAGATGCCGTGGAAAACGAGTTGATTGCCAGATTGAAAGAAGTCCTCAAGAGTTACAAGGACATCGCGCTTGATTTCGTCGTGGAACATGTAAGGGACGTCACCCAAACGCGCAAAGTGAAGGCCTTCCATGTCAACAAACACATCCCGCAAGGCTATGAGGATCAGGGGGCCTTCAACCTGTTGCTCGTCACCACTGGCAATCACCTCTTTGACTGCGTCATCGGGGAAGAATACTTCCGCTACGACGTGGTGGCCGTCAAAGATATCGACAAACTCCAGGTGATGGACGGGCAATGGGAGAACAAGGAAACGAACAAAACCGAAACCTTCCTGAGCCTGCGTCTCTCGCACGGCGATGAGAGCCATGTCGCCCTGGCGCTGGAAGACGGCGAGCGCCCAAGCATTAAGATCTTCACCGACGCGATCCTCGCCATCCGCAACCCTGAGTCTTAGCCGCCAAGCTTCACGATTCTCTCCCATTCCTTGGGGCTGACCGGCTGGACGGAAAGTCGCGAGCCCCGGCGCAACAGAACCATCTTCTCGAGCCCTTTGGTCTGACGTAGCACGTCCAGCGACACGGGCGTGCGGAGAGGCTTGATCGCCCGCAGGTCCACCATATCCCAGATCGGCCTCTCGCGTGTCGCCTTGGGGTCATAGTGGATGTTGCCCGGATCGAACTGGGTGTGGTCCCGGTAGGCTGCTCGCGCAACTTCCGCAAGACCGACGACGCCCGGTTGGTCGCAATTGCTGTGGTAGAAGAGCACCCTGTCCCCCGTCTGCATCTCCCGCATATAGTTGCGGGCCTGGTAGTTCCGCACGCCGTCCCAGTGGTTGGTCGAGTTCTTCGATTTCATCAAGTCTTCAAAACTGAAGGACGTCGGCTCCGATTTCATCAACCAGTAACGCGGACCGGGCATCGCAGGCTCCGTGATGACATGAAAATTTGCCGGCAGAATATTCTCAGCCGTGGAAGGAGTCAAGTCTTGCCAAGATGCACGAAGCCGGCTAAAGTTGAGCGCCAAGTGGATGCGACGAGCTTACTGGAGTCAAAAGGATAGGGCATTGAATTTCCAGCAGTTTTGATCGAACTGCCTAGTCGAGCTAGCTCGGTTTGGTGGTCCCAACGGGATTTGAACCCGTGTTTATGCCTTGAGAGGGCACCGTCCTAGGCCAGGCTAGACGATGGGACCACTGGTCGTGTCTAATACAGAAAGCAGGTGAAACCGGGGCCACCTTAACGGAAAATGCGCAAGCTTGTCAACTTGCCTGCTGGGCAGCATATGGGAAGAAAATGATGAAAATCCCTCGCCTTGCCATCATCGTCTTACTCCCGTTCCTCCTGGGAGCGGGGTCTCTCAAGCTCTACGATGACGATTTCAAAACCACCTTCACCATGGTCGAGCCGATGGACTGCTCGCTCCTGAAGACCACCGCGAACGACGTCACGCTGGGTTTCAAGTTCGGCGCGGCTTTCATCGGCATCGGCCCGGAGATCACGTTCGGCGAGCGGGAGCATGTAAAATGGGAAGAGGCGGTACAGGGCCTCATGGTCCAGTACAAAGAACTGTGCGCCCGGTTCAACACCGGCGCCATTTCCAAAAACGGCTACGAGACGCGCATCCGGGAGCTGGACGCGGCCTATCAGAAGGCCCGGCGGGAACTCGTGCGGGGTCCGGAAGAGCGCGCCAACCACATGTTCGATAGACTGCAAGAAGAAGAGCGCCCCCACTGACGGCTTGCGCAGACTGCTACCAACCTGATATAAAACAGAGAACCTACTGGACCCTCAACGAACTGGAAGAAACGCGTGGGCGGTACCAATCCCTATATCGAAAAACGTGAAGTCTCGCCGCCGAAGAAGGCTTATAAGGTTACCTTTCACAAGCCGGATGGACCTCCGATTATCTTCGAAGTGGACCCCGCCAAGCTTCCTTACGGCCCCACCGGACTGCCCGGCAGCATCCTGGACATCGCGCTGAACGGCGGCGCCGATATTGATTTGGAGCATGCCTGCGGAGGGGTCTGCGCCTGCTCGACCTGCCATGTGAAGGTCGTCAAGGGGATCGAGTCCTGCAACGAGCCCACGGATGACGAGCTCGACCAGCTCGATGAGGCGCCGGACATTTCGCTCAATTCCCGTCTCGCCTGCCAATGCGTGCCGAACGGCACCGTGGATATTGAAATCGAGATCCCCGCCTGGAACAAGAATCTCGTCAAGGAAGGCCACTAAGCGGTTGAGCTTTTTCGATCTTAGCCCAGGAATCCCGCAACGCGACCGTTCGATTGAAGACGAGCCTGCCCTCCTGGGAATCCGAATCCGCGCAAAAATAGCCCTGCCGCTCGAACTGGTAGTGACTGCCAGGAAGCGCGCCCGCGAGGCTCGGCTCTATCTTGCACCCCGTCAACCGCTCCAGCGAAGCGGGATTCAAATTCGCGGTGTAGTCCTGACCGTCCGGGACGTCGTCGGGATCGGCCTTGACGAAGAAGTGCTCGTACAACCGGATTTCCGCTTCCAGCGCATGAGCGGCGGACACCCAATGCAATGTGCCTTTCACCTTGCGTCCTGCTTGAGATGAGCCGCTGCGCGTTTCCGGATCATAGGTGCAGTGGACTTCGATCACCTCACCGGTGTGTTCATCCTTCACAACTCCGACACATTTGATGATATAGGCATAACGCAGACGAACCTCCTGGCCGGCCGTCAAGCGGAAGAACTTTTTCGGTGGATCCTCGCGAAAGTCCTCCCGCTCGATGTACACCACACGGGAAAAAGACACCTTCCGAGTCCCCATGCTTGGATCCTCCGGATTGTTCACGGCCTCCAACTCTTCTACCCGGCCTTCCGGATAATTGTCGATGACCACTCGTAAGGGCCGTAACACTGCCATCACCCGCGGCGCGCGGCGATTGAGGTCCTCACGGATGAAGTGCTCGAGCAGGGCCATCTCAACGACCCCATCGCGCTTCGCCACGCCGATGTGCTCACAGAAGGCACGGATCGCCTCCGGCGTGTAGCCTCGCCGACGCAACCCCTTGAGGGTCGGCAAGCGGGGATCGTCCCAACCCGTGACGTGCTGCTTGTCGACCAATTCCAAGAGCCTCCGTTTGCTCATCACGGTGTGGGTGAGATTCAGGCGCGCGAACTCGATCTGCTGGGGGTGGCACGGGACGTCCACGTTGTTCAGGAACCAGTCGTACAGCGGGCGATGGTCCTCGAACTCCAGCGTGCAGACGGAATGGGTGATGCCCTCGATCGCGTCGGAGAGAGGATGGGCGTAGTCGTATGTCGGGTAGAGGCACCACTGGGAACCCGTCCGGTAATGGGTGACGTGCCGGATGCGATACATGATCGGGTCCCGCATGTTTACGTTGGGCGAAGTCATATCGATCTTGGCGCGCAGAACATGGGCCCCGTCCTCGAACTCGCCAGCTCGCATCCGCGCGAATAAGTCCAAGTTTTCCCCGACCGACCGCGTTCGATAGGGACTATCTTTCCCCGGGTCGGTCAATGTACCCCGGTGCGTCCGGATCTCCTCGGCGCTCAAGCTGTCCACGTAGGCCTTCCCTTTTTTGATCAACTGCACGGCGTATTGGTAAAGCTGTTCGAAGTAGCCCGAGGCGTAGAACATCCGGTCGCCCCAATCGAATCCCAGCCATCGCACGTCGGCCTGGATCGCCTCCACGTATTCCACATTTTCCGTGCTCGGATTCGTATCGTCGAACCGTAAATGGCAACTGCCACGATGGTCCAGCGCCAGCCCGAAATTGAGGCAGATGGACTTGGCGTGCCCGATGTGTAGATAGCCGTTCGGTTCCGGCGGAAAGCGCGTCACGATGCGAGCATGTTTGCCGGTTTGCAGATCTTTCTCGACGATCTCGCGGATGAAATTCGAAGAGATGGAGGTAGGCATACGTGGCTGGGGGACTAGGATTCGAACCTAGGTAATCAGATCCAGAGTCTGATGTCCTACCACTAGACGATCCCCCAACCTGTGAGTATGCGGTATGTCCCCATTATCGGGAGCTCACCGTATCAAGTCAATGGCCTTCTTGAGCCGCGCGATCGTCCGGTCACGGCCCAGGAGAACCATCACATCAAAGATGCCAGGGCTGACCATCCCGCCCATGAGCGCCACCCGGACGGGCTGCGCCAGCTTGCTCATCGACAGGCCCGTCTCCGCCAATACGGACTTGAACCCCCGCTCGATGGCATCGTGCTCGAAGGCGGGCATCCCTTCGAGCGCGGCAAGCAGCTTGATGAACGCCGGCTGTACCGCCGCGACCAGATATTTCTTCGCGGCTTCTTGGTCCATCGTGACCGACTCCTGAAAGAAGGGAGCCGCCTTGTCGGCCATCTCAATGAGAGTCTGCGACCGTTCGCGAAAGGCCAGCACCAGCCGCTCAATCCAAGCCCGATCCGGCTGCGCCTCTACATCCAGCATTCCTCGCATCCGGAGGAACGGGATCAGCAGTTCGGCCACGCGCTTCACGTCCGCGTGGCGCAGGTGATGCCCGTTCAGCCACAACAGCTTGTCGGGATCGAACGCCGCGGGGGACTTGGTGATGTTCTCCAGCGAGAACTTTTCGATCATCTCCTGCACGGAGAACACTTCCTGATCACCGTAGGACCAGCCCAGTCGCACCAAGTAATTGATCAGCGCCTCGGGTAGGTAGCCCGCTTCTTTATATTCCAGCACCGCAGTAGCCCCGTGCCGCTTGGACAGTTTGATCTTATCCATCCCGAGGATCATGGACAGGTGGCCGAACCGCGGCGGCTCGTATCCCAAGGCCCGATACAGCAGGATTTGCCGGGGTGTGTTGTTAAGGTGGTCATCGCCTCGGATGACGTGGGTAATCTTCATCTGGACGTCGTCCACCACCGCGCCGAAATTGTACGTCGGCATCCCGTTGGACCGCACGATGATGAGATCGTCCAGTTGCGCGTTGTCGAACGAGACGTCTCCCTTGATCAGATCATGGACTGTGGTGTGTCCCTCCTGGGGAGTCACAAAACGGATGACCGGTGAGATACCGGCAGGCACAGGACCCGATCGGCGGCGGCACCGTCCGTCGTATTTAGGCAGCTCCTTCCGGGCCAAGGCCTCCTTTCGGCGGGTCTCCAGTTCTTCTTCCGTGCAGTAGCACAGGTAGGCCTTGTCGGCCGCCAGCAACCGCTCGGCGTGTTCCTTGTAAAGCGTGAGACGGTCAGTCTGATAGATCGGCCCTTCATCCCAATCCAACCCCATCCATTTCATACCATCCAGGATGGCCTGAATGGCTTGGGGCGTGGACCGCTCCCGATCCGTATCCTCGATCCGTAACACGAATACCCCTTTTTCGTGCCTAGCAAAGAGCCAGTTGAAGAGTGCTGTGCGGACGCCTCCAATGTGGAGGTACCCTGTCGGACTCGGGGCAAACCGGACTCGAACTTTGCTCATCGTTGCTGATCCTATTGTGTTCTTAAGGCATTGAAATATAATATAAATTTATTATATTGACAAGCATTTTCAGTGATGTTATGTTTATACCCGACCAGTATGGTCTCCGACGTAAATAGTCCCCGACTGATTTAATCGGAATCAATCGGCTATGCTGAAACTTTCGAAAAAGACTGACTACGCCTTGATGGCTATTCAATACATGGCCTCCAAAGGTGTTGGCCGAGTGGTCAATACTAAGGAGATCGCGGAGGAATACAACATTCCGGTCGAACTGCTGGCCAAGGTTCTCCAAAAGCTGGGCAAAAAGGGCCTGATCGTCAGCCAGAACGGTCCGAAGGGCGGGTATCTCCTGGCCAAATCTTCGGACAGCATCTCGTTGCTCTCCATTATTCAGGCGATCGAAGGACATATCGGGATCACCGAATGCTATCACAACGAGGATTCCCATTGTATGCAGATGGCGCGCTGCAACATCCGTACCCCGTTGCGCAACATTCAGAACAGCATTTACAACCTCCTGGACAGCATGTCGATCGAGGATATGGGCACCTTTAGTACGACGGCCGCCATTGAGCCGCAGCCCAGATTAGTCGGCCGCCGAGCGTAAGTTTTTCGAAACGAGATAGAGAAGGAGCCGCACAATGAAGTTTCCGATCTTTCTGGATAATCACTCCACGACGCCGATGGACCCCAGAGTCCTCGATGCGATGCTGCCCTACTTCGTCGAAAAATTCGGCAACGCCGCCAGCCGCAACCATCAATTCGGATGGGAGGCCGAGGAAGCGGTCGAGCATGCCCGTAAGCAAATTGCCAAACTCATCCACTGCGACGCCAAGGAGATCGTCTTCACCAGCGGAGCCACGGAATCCGATAACCTCGCGCTCAAGGGCGCCGTGGAGATGTACAAGGAAAAGGGCGACCACATCATCACCTGCGCGACGGAACACCGGGCGGTCCTGGACACCTGCAAATCCTTGGAGAAACGCGGCATCAAGGTGACCTATTTGCCGGTGGGAAAAGACGGCCGGGTCAACCCCGACGAAGTCCGGAAAGCGATTACGGACAAGACTATTCTGATCTCGATCATGCTGGCCAACAATGAAATCGGGACGATTCACCCGATCACCGAGATCGGCAAGATCGCCAAGGAAAAGGGCATTCTCTTCCACTGCGACGCGACACAGGGCGTCGGCAAGGTCCCGGTGGATGTAGACGCGCTCAAGGTCGACCTGATGTCCTTCACCGGCCACAAGATTTACGGCCCCAAGGGCATCGGCGCTCTGTACGTCCGGAAGAAGGGCCCTCGGGTCCGCCTGGCGCCTCAGATCGACGGCGGCGGCCACGAGCGCGGCATGCGGTCCGGTACCCTGCCCGTTCCCTTGATCGTGGGGTTCGGCAAAGCCTGCGAGCTCTGCGAGCAGGAGATGCCTACCGAGAGCAAGCGGATCGCGACAATGCGGGACCGCTTGCAGGCTCAGATTATGGGGGACCTGGACGAGTGCTACCTCAACGGGCACCCAACGGAACGGCTGCCGCACAACCTCAATATCAGCTTTGCCTACGTCGAGGGGGAAGCCTTGCTGATGGGCGTCAAGGAGATCGCGCTCTCTTCCGGGTCCGCCTGCACGTCAGCCACACTGGAGCCATCCTACGTGCTTCGGGCCCTGGGCGTCGGATCGGACCTGGCGCACTCCTCCATCCGGTTCGGGCTCGGCCGATTCACGACCGACGAAGAAGTCGACTATACGGCGAAGCGGATGGTCGAAGCCGTGAAGCGGCTGCGGGAGATGTCTCCGCTTTACGAAATGGCCAAGGAAGGGATCGATTTGAAATCCGTGCAATGGGCGGTACATTAAAAGATTGCGGATTGTGAGGCTTGTTAAGCATTGCTGGAGAGTTATAGAATAGAGAGAGGGGGAATATCATGGCGTACAGTGAAAAGGTCATCGACCATTACAATAACCCGCGGAACATGGGAAGTCTGCCGAAGGACGACAAGCAGGTGGGCACCGGGATCGTGGGCGCTCCGGAGTGCGGCGATGTCATGAAGTTGCAGATCAAGGTGGAGAACGACCGGATCGTGGATGCAAAATTCAAGACTTTCGGCTGCGGTTCGGCGATCGCCAGCTCCAGCCTTGCCACGGAATGGCTGAAGGGTCGCACGGTCGAAGAAGCCTACACGATCAAGAATACCGACATCGTGCAGGAGCTGAACCTCCCGCCGGTGAAGATCCATTGCTCTGTGTTGGCCGAAGATGCCATCAAGGCCGCGCTGCAAGACTACAAGAAGAAGGCATCGGCGGGCGACGCAGCCCAGGATGAGAAAGCAGCCGTACAGGCAAAGTAAAGGGGAAGGACACGTCCTATGGAAGAGACCGCCGCCGCGACACCGATTGTGACGTTAACCCCGGACGCCCTCAAGGAGATCAAGCGCCTCCAGGAGGTCCAGGGCTTGGGCTCGGCGGCTCTGCGCCTAGGCGTCAAGGGCGGGGGCTGTTCCGGACTCAGCTATACCGTGAACTTCGATACGGAGATGGGGCCCTACGACCAGTCCTACGAGGTCGACGGCATCCGCATCATCGTGGATATGAAAAGCGCGATTTATCTGCAAGGCACCCAGCTCGACTATCAGAAGGATTTGGTGAGCGGCCAGTTCAAGTTCAGCAACCCGAACGCCGCCAAAAGCTGTGGCTGTGGGGAATCGTTCTCCGTCTAACCGCTCCCATCAGGCAAAGCGCAATCAACGGGGCATGGCCGAGCTTGGTGGCCATGCCCGTTGTGTCTAGAGGACTCGAAGAAGGCTAACTGCATGGAGACCAGCAGGAAAGAGCTCCCCCTGGCGCGCAGCATGTGCTGGCACTGCCAGTCTGACATCGGCGGCGAATACTTCTGCGGCCAATGCGTCAAGGTCCAACCCCTATCAAAGGACATCGATTACTTCACCTGCCTGGGACTTCCCCGGAAGCTAAACATCGACACGGTCTCCTTGGAGACCAAGTTCTACGAGCTGAGCCGGGCGTTCCATCCGGACTTTTATGAGGGCAAATCGGAGATGGAGCGGGCTGTCAGCCTGGCCAATTCCGCCATCCTCAACCAGGCATACCGCACGCTGAAGGACCCCATCCAGCGCATCGAATACCTCCTGCGGCTGGAGGCCGGCGCCGCCAAGGACATCCCCGGAAAAGCGCCGGCCGACCTCTTTGAAACTATTCTCGAGATTCAGGAGCATCTGGAAGAATTCCAGGCGGCCAAGTCCCAGAACGATGCCGCATCCGCCGCGCGTGCCGCTGATCTGTTGAGAAACGCCAGAAAAACGTTGGACGCCAAGCGGGCCGCCCTGGAGAGCCGCCTGGCCGAGCTCTTCCAGATTTGGGATCGGCTGATCGAAAAAGGGTCCCACGCCCAGGCCCACTCGGCCCAGAAGGAACAAACGTTGAAGGAGATGCGCGGCCTACTGTCCGAGCGGACCTACGTGACCAACATGCTCGAGAACATCGCGGAGGCCTTGGGGTAAATGGCACGCATCGTCGGGATCGACCTCGGGACGACCAACTCGCTCGTCGCCTACATGAACGGAAAGACCCCCACGGTCATCGCGGGGCCGGAGGGGCGTACGATGGTCCCCTCCGTCGTCGCCTATACGCCGACCGGCATTCTGGTCGGGGACGCAGCCAAGAAGCAGCTCGTTCATAACCCCCAGCACACCGTCTATTCGGTCAAACGCTTCATGGGAAAAGGCCTAGCGGACGTCACGCCGGAACTGCAGTACTTCCCCTTCAACCTCACCGAGCAGGGCGGCGTGATCCGGCTCCGGATCGGTGATAAGGCGCTCACCCCGCCCGAGATCTCGGCCATGATCCTCAAGGACCTGAAGGCCCGCGCCGAAGCCTTCTTTGGAGAGGAGATCCGCAAGGCCGTCGTCACGGTCCCCGCCTATTTCAACGATAGTCAGCGCCAGGCCACCAAGGACGCCGGCAAGATCGCCGGCCTGGACGTGGTGCGAATCGTCAACGAGCCGACCGCCGCATCGCTGGCCTACGGTCTCCAGAAACGGACACAGGGCACCATCGCCGTGTACGATTTGGGCGGTGGCACCTTCGATATTTCAATCCTCAAACTCAAAGGCGGCATCTTCGAGGTGCTGGCCACAAACGGCAATACCCACCTCGGCGGCGACGACTTCGACCGGCGTCTTGTGGATGTGATCATGCGGGAGATCAAGACCCGCCACGGTATCTCACTGGACGGCCGCCCCGAACTTCAGCAGGACATTCGCGTCCGCGCGGAACAGGCGAAATGCCGACTCTCCAAAGAAAGCCAAGCGACCGTCAACGTGCCGCTGCCTGACGGCAAGGGGGAATACCGCCGCACCTTCACACGCGCCGAATTCGAGACCCTGGTTACTGATCTGGTGGAGAAAACCCTGGCGCCCTGTCGGCAGGCCATCAAGGATGCCGGGCTTTCTGCGACCGATGTGGATGAGATCGTGCTGGTCGGCGGGTCCACCCGTATTCCTCTCGTGCAGCAGCGGGTCCAGGCACTGTTCGGCAAGCCCCCCCACTGCGAGCTTAACCCCGCCGAGGTGGTGGCGCTCGGGGCCGCGGTCCAGGCCGATATTCTGTCCGGAGGCATCCAGGACATGCTCCTGCTCGACGTGACGCCTCTGACCTTGGGGATCGAAACGATGGGCGGCGTCATGAGCAGCCTCATCCACCGCAATACGACGATCCCGACCAGCGCGAAAGAAATGTTTACCACCTTCGTCGACGGCCAAACCTCCGTGGACATCCACATCCTGCAGGGCGAGCGCGAACTGGCCAAGGACAACCGAAGCCTGGCGCGCTTCCAGCTCAAGATTCCTCCCCTCCCGGCCGGCGTCCCCCGCGTCGAGGTCACCTTCATGATCGACGCGAACGGGATCCTGAGTGTCACCGCCCGGGACGTCCGGACAGGCGAGGCGCAGTCCATCGAGGTCAAGCCCTCCTACGGCCTGTCGGACCAGGAAGTCGAGCGCATGATCCGCGATTCCTTCGTCTTCGCCCAGCAAGACATCCAGGAACGGCAGCGCATCGAGGCGATGAATGAAGCGGAGAGCATGCTGAAGGCGACGGAGAAGGCGCTGGCGCGCGCCGACGGGCTGGCCACGCCGGAGGAACTCGCGGCCATCCGGAAAGCGATGGCGGACCTCAAATCCACCATGGCCGGGATCGATCACCGCCCCATCCGGCAAGCCATCGAGGCCCTGAACAAGGCGTCCTACGGCCTGGCTGAGAAGCTCATGAACAGCACGCTGCAAGACGCGCTGAAGGACAAGAAACTGAGCGACGTGACCTGAGCAAAGGGAAGCCATGGAAATCGACTGGAACAACACCGAAGAGATCGCCATTCAGCTCCTGGAGCTGCATCCCGAGACCGACCCCCTGACGATCCGGTTCACGGACCTCCATCAATGGGTCATGGCGATTCCAGGTTTTATCGGGGATCCCAAGAAATCGAACGAGAAACTCCTCGAAGCCATCCAAATGGCCTGGCACGAAGAACACAAAGACGCCCACAGCTGAAAGAATTACTTCTGGTCGAAATTGAAGAACTGCGAGGGTGACGATCTGGCGGGCGCCTGCTGGGTCGGTTCGGTGCCCTTCAGGAAGACCTCGGCGGTCCCTTGATTCGTCCCTTCTGGAGCAAGCAGGCCGGTCCCCGAGTCGATCTGGACGGACACCACCCCCTCCGGCTTGGTGAAGGCCAGGACCGGCAGAGGCTGGAGAGCCATTTTCATATAGCTCATCCAGACCGGCAGCGCCGCGCGGGAGCCGGCTTCTCTGTCCCCGAGCGTCCGGATATCATCAAACCCCACCCAGACTCCCGCCACCAAATTCGGCGCACCGCCCACAAACCACGCGTCCGTGAAATCGTTGGTGGTGCCTGTCTTACCGGCCAGCGGCCGCCCCATCCCTTTGGCGGCCTGGGCTGTGCCCTGCTGGATAACATCCTCCATCATATTGGTGATCAGATACGCGGATTCCTGGGAGAGCACTTCGCGCGGTTCAGGGACATGGATTTCCAGCACCTGGCCGTTCGCATCCATCACGGACTCGATGACGTAGGGCTCCAGGCGGACGCCTTGATCCACAAGCGCGCCGTAGGCCGCCGTCAACTCCTGCAACGTCACGCCCGATGAGCCCAACGCCAACGACAGGTCACTGGCGAGCGGCGAGTTGATTCCCAGCTCCTTGGCAAGATCCAGCACAGGCTGGACGCCGATCTTCTCAAGCAGGCGCACCGTGGCGGCATTGCGTGAATGCGCCAGCGCGTCCCGCAAGGTGACCAGACCATGGAACTTCTGATCGTAGTTTTCCGGCCGCCAGATCATGTCAGGATCGTTTTCGTTATAGACCACCGCCGAATCCACGATGGGCGTTCCGGGTGAGAGCCCTTGACTGACCGCCGTGGCGTAGATGATCGGCTTGAAGGCCGACCCGGGTTGCCGCCTGGCCGACGTCGCGCGATTGTATTCGCTCCGTCGGAAATCGTATCCGCCGACCATGGCCCTCACGGCGCCAGTCCGGGGATCCATCGACAGGAGGGCGCCTTCGACGATCGGGGTCTGCTCCAGAGTGAGCCGGACCCCATCTTTCGCAAGCTTCTTGACGCCGACTTCGATCACATCGCCGACCTTGAACAGCTCTCCGGGAGTCTTGGCGCCGGTGTCCTTGGCATGCTTCGAGGGATCGGGACCCCGCAATTTCCGCTTTGCCCAGAGGAGATCCTCGGTGGCGATCTTCCCCGTCAATCCACGCGCCGCGACCATCACCCCATCCCTGCCAACTTTCGTCACGACACCCTCAACGATCTCCCCTTCACGAACCGAGATGGCGATTGTCGCCCCGCTGATCTTGGTCATAGAGAATTCTTCCGGGGACGCGCCTTGGCGGAGTGGTCCTCTATACCCCTGCCGCTTATCCAACTGGCGGAGCCCTTCTCGCAGTGCCGCAGTGGCCGCTTGCTGGTCCGGCACAGACAGTGTCGTATACACTTGAAGCCCACCCTTATACACCATGGTTTCGCCGTAGGAGGCCATCAATCGTTGCCGGAGATTTTCAACGAAATACGGCGCCGGCTCATCCCGCGTCAGGGCCTTGAACACGACTTTTTCCTCCACGGCGCGGTCCCCTTCCGCGGACGAAATGAACCCTTCTTCCACCATCCGTTTGATAGCGGTGACCTGGCGCCGCCTGGCGGCCTGCGGATGGTAATAGGGAGAATAGTCGGACGGCCCTTTGGGCAGCCCGGCCAGATACGCGGCTTCGGCCAGCGTCACCTCGCCGACACTCTTGCCGAAGTAGGTCTGCGCGGCAGCTTGGACCCCGTAGGCCCCGTGGCCAAAGTAGATCTGGTTGAGGTACAGCTCAAGGATCTGCTCCTTGCCGAGCATCTGCTCCATCTCGATCGCCAGGAGCGCTTCTTTCACCTTCCGCTCGAAATCCCGTTTCGGCGACAGAAAGAGCGACCGCGCCAGTTGTTGCGTGATCGTGCTCGCGCCCTGACGGATCCTGCCCGACAAGAGATTCGTGACCGCCGCGCGGGCGATACCCACAAAATCCAGACCCCGGTGCTCGAAAAAGCGGGCGTCCTCGATCGCAATCACCACGTTCACCAGATGCCGGGGAATTTTGTCCAGCGGCACCAGAATCCGCCGTTCCACAAAAAACTGCCCGATCACCTGCTGGTCGGCCGAGTACACGCGTGTGACCAGACTGGGCTGATACTCGTGCAGGCCCGCGAGAGACGGGAGGTCCTGCATGAGGTACCACACCATGCCGGCGGCCGCCGCCGCACCGATCAGGATCACTATCAAAAACGGACCCAACAGACTTTTCACGAGTGACCGACGCCGGCGTGGACGCCTGTCTTGATCGGAGAATGGCATGCCTTATTTTACCACAACGCGGATGGTCTTTGACTCTCTCGATGCATCTGCGTTACAGTGCGGCAGGAAAGGATCTCATGCGCCGCTCGGATCTTCGCAACATCGCCATCATCGCCCACGTCGATCACGGCAAAACGACTCTAGTGGACGCGATCCTCAAGCAAACCCATGTCCACCGCAACATCGAGGGCATGGGCGAACGCATCCTGGACTCCATGGATCAGGAGCGCGAGCGTGGCATCACCATCAAGGCGAAAAACGCCAGCGTGGTCTATACCGGGGTCAAGATCAACATCGTGGACACGCCGGGCCATGCCGATTTCGGAGGCGAGGTGGAACGCACCCTCCGCATGGTGGACGGGGTGCTGCTCCTGGTGGACGCGAAGGAAGGCCCCATGCCGCAGACCACCTTCGTGCTTCGCAAGGCCTTGGGCCTGGGACACAGGGCCATCGTCGTCATCAATAAAATCGATCGTCCCGACGCCCAGATCGAGGAGGTCGTCAACCGCACGTTCGATCTCTTCGCCCATCTCGGCGCCACCGACGACCAGCTGGACTTTCCCCTCGTCTATACCTCCGCACTCCATGGGACCGCCTCCCTGGACTCGGAAAAACCCGGCGTCGACATCGCGCCTTTGTTGGATACCATCCTGGAGAAGATCCCCGCGCCCCAAATCGTTTCGGATCGCCCACTCCAGATGCTCGTGCTCGCCCTGGCTCACGATTCCTACAAGGGCAAGATGGCCATCGGCAAGCTGCTCTCCGGCACCCTCACCAAGCGCCAGCCCCTCGTACGGATCAAAACCGATGGGACGCAGGTCCCGGGCAAGGTCACCGATCTGCTGATCTTCGAGGGGCTGGAGCGCAAGGACGTGGAACGGGTCGAAGCCGGCGAAATCGTGGCCGTGGCGGGATTCCCCGAGGTCGGGATCGGCGAAACCCTAGCCGATCCCGAACAGCCGATCCCTCTCCCACCCGTGGCGATCGACGAACCGACCGTCCAGATGACCTTTTCGGTCAATACCAGTCCCTTCGCCGGCAAGGAGGGCAAGTACGTCACCTCCCGCCACCTCCGCGACCGGCTGTACAAGGAGCTCGAGACCAACGTCGCCTTGCGCGTGGAAGACACCGATTCCACCGACCAGTTCCTGGTCGCCGGCCGCGGCGAATTGCATCTGGCGGTCCTCATCGAGACTATGCGCCGAGAAGGCTATGAGCTGCAGGTCTCCCAGCCGAAGGTGATCATGCGCGAAGAAGACGGCGTCACGCTGGAGCCCTATGAAGAACTGACGATCGAGGTGCCGGTTGAGTTCCAGGGCACCGTCATCGAAGAGATCGGACGTCGCCGGGGCGAGCTTCGCCACATGAAACTGACGGTCCATGGCGACCTGCACCTCGAATACCACATCCCAACCCGAGGGGTCATCGGTCTGAAGAACGCGCTGCTGACCAAGACCAAGGGCACCGTCATCCTGCACCATATCTTCGACCGGTACGAGAAAGTCGACCCTCGCAGCCTTCAAGTCGACGGCCATGGCTCGCTAGTCGCGCACGAGGCGGGAACCAGCAGCGCCTACGGGCTCAACATCGCCCAGGAGCGAGGCGCCCTCTTCATCGGCTCCCAGGTGGAGGTCTATCAGGGTATGGTGGTCGGCGAGAACGCGCGGGACGAAGATCTGGACGTCAACGTCTGCAAGGCCAAACATTTGACGAACATGCGGGCGTCCGGCTCGGACGAGGCCATCGTGCTGACCCCACCTCGCGAGATGACGCTCGAGTTCGCGCTGGAGTACATCGGTCCGGACGAGCTGGTCGAGGTGACGCCGTCGAATCTCCGCATCCGCAAGCGCATCCTGGACCAGGAAGAACGAAGGAAAACCAGAAGGACGCGGACGTAATCGCCGGGACTCTACTGCGTGCCCCCGGTGCCAATGGGGAAATCAGCGGCGTTCAGCTGACTGTTATGCGGTGTGACCTTGACGAGATCGCCGTCTTTGACCAGCGTCGTTTCGGCCGCGATGCGAATCCCCACCGTGAACATGCATTCCTCCTCCTGCCAGATCCGGATCACCTCGGGAACCTGATCCTTATGGTCAAGAAGGAGCTGCTTTAAGGTGACCGGCTCCTTGAGCTCCCACTCCAGGACCCGCTCGCCATCGGCCGATGCCAGATTTCCCAACAAACGTACCGTGACCATTGCTTCCGCTCCTTCCTCCCCAGAGGCGCGACTATAGCACAGCAGCAGGTTTTTTGCTGTCCTGGAAGTATGCTACCATGGCCTTTCGGTAGGGACGCTGGCGTAGCTCAACGGCAGAGCAGCGGTTTTGTAAAACGAAATTCGGAGAGAGACCCCTTGTGAATCCAAGTGATTGCAAGGGGTTTCTTTTTGCCTCATTGGGTGGCGTGGGGTAGAATATGGGTCGTTTAGGGTGCTCACGGGCACAGTGACGGGCACACTCAACGGAGGTCTGCGGTGGAGGAGAAGCTCTGTCAGGAGTTCTGGGAAACGATGTGCGGCGGTATGAAAACTGGTGCCGCCAGTGGACTCCACGACTATTTTCCAAAACTGAAGGCCAGCCTGAAAGCACTCGACCTCACCAGTGCTTACTGGAGCTGGAGTGCTTCCAGTTCATACATACACGTGCTGCTTTGTGGCGCTCGAGGGTTCGGACAAATACAGTTCACGATGAAAGGGATCACGCCGCGGGATAAGACCTGGAATCATACGATTCACCTCTCAGTTCTCCCGTGGAGTGAAGTGACAGGGTTTACACAGAATTTCATTCGTGAAGGCCCTAGCCGCCGTGAGGATGAACTGGTGCTTCGCACGGCCGAGCTATGCCTTCGCTCTGTTGACCCGATCAGTTTGCTTCCCGCACAGGACATGGACAATTCCGGAGGGGTGCGCGTCGTGGAAAACAAAGTCGAACCATTTACCGACCTGACAGTATTTATCGGGGCCGTGATTGCAGCCCAGCACTGACGAGGCGCTAAGGCATGCAGGCGCGGTGGTTCACAAGGAGGCGCCCATGAAACTCTACGCAATCCTGATCGTCGGCTTACTCCTCGGGTTCGCGCTGGCCACGGTCACCTTGCCGGTCCTGGCGCAATCTGAGCGAGGAAAATTCGATCATCCAAACTTGGCCGAGCGTTACGGGGGGACGTATGACCGACCATCAACGACCTGGCGCGGGCCGGCCGATTCTGAGCGATCCAGCGGCTCATATCAGCCGCCGCGAGCTAACCCCTGCTAGGTGACTGGCGAGCAACGAATGGAGAAATTTCGGTACTGGTAAAATTTGACAGTTGTTGAGTTAACTGGATGGCATAATATCATGAAAAGGATCAAACATAATCACGTAAAATATATAATCCAACTGGAAACCATAGATGCGAAATCTATCGCTAACGCGGAAACCTGATAGCAGAATGTCCTCACTCACTCCGTCAACCTTCATACCTGGATAGGTCGTATAACCCAATCCTACTTTACCGCCATACGACGAACCTCCAGTTCTTTGAACCTCTAGCCAACTCATAGTAGTGAGCAGGCGCAAAGAATCCATAACCGCTCGAACTTCTTGTTTCTCACAATGACTCAAGCAATATCTTGCACCAGGTTTGACGTGGCGGAAAGATACGCTTAGTGGTTGGTGAATTGGTTTTTGAGGCTGAGAAGGTTTAGCTAACTTCTGGGCTGGTTGAACATTGAACCTGCGATGTTTTGGGGGCACTTCCTATTTTTTAGCAAGAGTAGTGAAGTAGATTTTCATTGCTCTTTGAGTAATCTCCGCATTGGTTTTTTCAGCATGATCGCAGTCTCCACGCGCTTTTTTCCATGGCGGTTCTTGATGGGTCATCGCACGCAGGCTGGTGGCTGAAAACTTCTTATAGGAGTCCCACACCGCTTGTATAAGCTCACACTCCTCATCAGTAAGAGCATCTTCATCAAGATCGAAATGGTCTGATGGAATAAAGTCATATCCGTAAGCCGCAAAAGATGGGTACACACTCGGCACAACGGGGCCATGCGCCCACGCCTCGATCCGGTCATCGAAAAGAGGTTTCTTCCGAAGAGCCAGAGACCAGCCTTGTGCATAGTACAGAAGCTTTTGCAATCGAAGATGAGAAAGTTGGTCTGGCTCGTCCTCTGATTGGGCAAGCTGAATAAAATATTTGGCAACGTCCAGCGCCTTAGCCATAGCTTCCCCCCCTTTGTCAGGTAGGGCTCATCGTCGTTAAAAGCTGACCATAGAATAGCACTTTCCACTCGAAGTCAAGCGGAGTGGCTATCTAAAGAGATAGGAACCAGGCAATCTCCTGAGTTTATTTCCTAGCCTTGGCGGCTCCCCGCCTGCGGATCTTCGCGGCCTTCTCTGCCCGATTCTTTCGCTTTTTTCTTGTTAGTGTGCGACTGGCGCAGGCTGATGAGCAGTACAGTCCGCTTTCCTTGTCCGCGACAAACCACTTCCCACACAGGCCGCCATCAACGACCTGGACCGCATCCTTCGCCTTGCGTCCGGCCCGCTTTTTGGAGGGCGCCTGACAGGCCTTAAGCAAATGGCCGTGGCTGGTGATCAATTCCTGGAGGTGCCAGATCGCGTTCGTGTCGATTTCGCTCGGGTGGTTTGTCTGTTTCACGATCCGGCGGGTCGCCTCATTCCAGACCGTCGCAACCGTCTCCCTTGCGTGAGGACGCGGCCACCCTTCGTAGGGTACGTGGCGCACCGTCGCGTCGACCGCCTGCCTAAACACTTCCAGCACGTAGGCCTCCCACGGCCCGTGGAGCGCCCTCACGGGCGCTGGCGTAGCCGTTCGTGAAAAGAGCAAGAGTTCGCTCCGCACATTAAGTCGGTCACCGTCAGTCAAGTCCAGCCACGGTGTTTCAATCACGCGCAGCACCCACCGGAGTTGTTCTTTGCCGGTGCGTCCAATGCGATCAGCGGAGAGTGTCGTCGTTTTCATTTGTCCCCACCATACAGCACTTAAAAGTATTTTGCAAGGGTCAATTTATTGACCCCATTATAATATTATTGACAGGGACGTTTCATATGGTAGCCTGTGGCATGAAAAGTCAAGTGGTGAAGCCAAAGGAGGAGACATGGCGATGACGTTAACAGTTCATGAGGTCGCACAGCTTGCCGGGGTGTCTCCTGACACGGTCCGGCGACTTGAGCGCTCGGGGGTGATCAGGGCTCAACGTGATGGAATCAACTGGCGCCGCTTTTCGCCCGAGGTCGTGACCGTCCTGCGGCGACGCTATGGGAAAGACGTCCAGGCAGCGGACGAGATCCCAGCCTGAAGAAAAAAACCGCCAGCGGAGCGACGAACTCACGCTGGCGGCAAAACACGGAGGGCTTGGCAAGATGAACGATAACAGAATCGGCGACCGGAGGCAACCTCAAAGTGATCTCATCGACTTCCCGAGCAGTGACAGACGGCGCCGGCCGTTTCCCTTTCCTGAGCCTCCTGAAAACGAAGCCCTCCGCGTGGAAGTCACCCATCTGCTCATCGAGAACCGACAGCTCCGATCGACGATCGACTTTCTCCGTCGTGAGGCCCGCCCGAAAGGGCCCGCGTTCAAAGGAGTCCCACTCAATGATTGCTGAACGCACCTATGGGGGCTTCATCTTTACGTTCCCGGAGGCCATGGTCACGGTGATGATGGACCGGATCGTCAAGAATAAACGCGCCATCTATGCGCGGCTTGACGTGCGAACGACTGCGCCAGGATACAACCCCGTGCTGCTCCAGAACATGGTCACCAACCTGATCTCACTGCCGGCAAAGGTGACGTTGATCAAGGAGTTGGCGAAACGCTTCAACCAAGCGGAGTGGACCGGGACAATCGAGCAGGTCTATGCCCACGCCATCCGTGTGATCGAGGAGGGTGAGCCCGTCCTCACGATTGACCCTGCGAGGGCCGCCGATGGTGCGGCCGTGCCGAGTCTAACTTGGCGGGTCTCGCCGCTGGTCCTCGATCTGCAACCGACCGTCCTGTTCGGCGAGAAGGGCACGATGAAAAGCTACCTTGCGGAGCTGGTCGGCCTCGTGGTTGAGAGCGGGATGAGCTTCTCGGGACTCACGGGCTTGGCCGGGAAAGTGTTGATCGTCGATTATGAATCCGAATATGCCGAGTTTCAACGCCGTGCGCATCTCCTCGCCGCCCGACACCCAGAACTCGTCACGGGTTGCCCGCTCTACTATCGCGGCACCATTCCCTTCCCCGACGACATTGACAAGATCGCAAAATTGGTCGCTGAGCATGACGTCAAGCTCCTGATCATCGACAGCCTCGCCATGGCCTGCGGTGGCGTGGACCTCTTTTCTGGCGAGACCGCCACCCGCTTCTTTCAGGTGATCCGTATGCTCAAGGTCGCGAGCCTGACCGTCGCGCATCCACAGAAAAACAGTGAGGAGAAAACCATATACGGCACGGTCTTTTTCACCAACCTGGCGCGCTCGGTCTGGCAGGTCAAGCGCGTGGAGACGTCCCCCGGTGCCTCCGTTACCCGGATCGGCTGCTTCCACGAGGACGCGAACAATACGGGCCGCCTCCACCCGATCGGATTTGCCTTCACCTTCGCCGACGATGGGATCACGATCGAGCCACACAACGTGTTCGCAGACCATGGACTCGTCCACGCCCAAACCGTCCCCGCCCGCATCCGCCATCTCCTCACCGCCGGCAAGCGCACGGCCCAAGAGATCGCCGATGAGATCAACGCCCCCCTCGCCCAAGTCAAGGTGCGCCTCTCCGAAGGCAACGGCTCCTGGTGCGTCAAGCTCGGCAACGGCCTATGGGGCCTCAAATCATGACCCCTGAATCCATCCGTCAGAACCCTCGGCGGCCTCATTGGTTCACCTACCGCGGTGCCGATCACACCGCCGTCTGCCAGTGTGGCTGGACAGAGCCTGCCTCGGATTTTCAGATCGCCTGGACCCTGTACCAAGCCCATGAACACACCCACGCGACAGGGAACCCGTCATGACGCGAGAGCTGCTTCCAAAGTTACGGCAGTTACAGGCCACAGTTACACCTGTAACTCAGGCCGAAAATTCAAAAGTTACACCCCCTCTCTCTATCTTAAGAGAGAAGAGAAGAGGTGTAACTCTCGGAAAGAGGAGTTACTGCCCTTTCCGGTTACACCGGGTCAGTAACTCCAAGACTGATGAGCAGCCTATAGAACAGAACACCACAACGATGAGAAACGGATACCTATAAATGCCCACAGGCACAGCGCTTAAAAAAAGAGAGAAACCCATCGGCGCCAGACGTGAGCAATTTCTCGCGCTCCTCATCCAGACCGGGAACGCGGCTGAGGCGTCTCGACTGATGAAGATGAGCCCGAACCTTCCCTATACCTGGAAGCGGCAGAGCGAGGCGTTCAAGGATGCCTTTACGCTGGCGCTGGCGCAAGGACATGAAGCGCTGGCGGATAGGCTTGAGCGTGCGCTGACGGTCCGCGCTGAGGATGGTTACACCGAGGCGGTCTTTTACAAAGGCGAAAAGGTCGGCGAACACAAGCGGTACAGTGACATCGCCGCAATCGTGATGCTCAAGAGCCTCAGGCCCGAACGTTTCATCGAGCAGCAAGTCGGCGTGTCTGTGGCCGGTCAAAGCCTGGTGGTCAAAATTGTGAATTTCAGCGCGTTGCCGCCCCCGGGTCCTCCGGCGGGGCGTGGCAATGGGGACGTGGACCCCGCTTGCGGGCGTGCTCCTTCGCTCGCTTCGAGCGCGGCTCCTGAGCCGATGGAGGAGAGTCTCTCGCCATGAGGACAGCTCAACTCCATCGGCCTCCCCTACCACACGCGGGGCGTCCAAGGAAAGCGTTGCCTGGTCGCTATGTCGGGCACAGTCCGGGCACAGGGGCGTCGAAAGACCGCATGAATAGAGGCGAGAATGGAGGCGCAGCGGTTGGCATCACCGTTGCTCCGATCACCCCGAGACTGCTGACGCTTCACGGCGCGGCGGCGTACCTCGGCCTCTCCGTTTGGAAAGTGCGAGAGCTGGAAGCCGCCAAGGTCTTGCGGCGTGTGCGGTTGCCAGTGGGCAACGGCAGCGAACTACGCAAGCTGCTGTTTGATCGCGTGGAGCTGGATGCCGTGATCGAACAGAGCAAGGAGACGCGATGACTGACCGATCGGCTGCGATGCGAATGAACACGCGCACAGGCCCTCCTTTTCTAGAAAACGCCGGAGCCGGCAGGAGGGTTTTCGCTCGCCGCTGGCCAGGCCGTCCCTATCCCCTCGCCCATTGTTCCGCACAAAAGAGGAGCGAGTGATGGCGACTCCGAGGCGTCAGGGTGGAAGTCGGCTGGCGGAGATTATCTTGCCGCATCGGTTCAGTCCGCGCAGTTATCAGTTGCCTGTCTGGAAGGCGGTGGAGCAGGGGTGCAAACGGCTCCTGACGATCTGGCATCGCAAAGCGGGGAAGGACTTGAACTGGCTGAACCTCATCATTCGGTGCATGGTGCAGCGGCCGGGGCTGTACTGGCATTGCTTCCCGGACTCGGTGGAGGGGCGGCGGGCGGTGTGGGATGGGATGACGAGCGACGGCGTGCCGTTTCTGGAGTTTTTCCCCAAGGACATTCTGGTGGACAGACCGAATGAGACGGAGATGTCGATTCGCACGGTTTCGGCGAATGGAGGAACGAGTCTCTATCAGGTGGTGGGCACGGACGACGCGAACCGATTGCGTGGGCCTAATCCGGTGGGCGTGATTTTCTCAGAGTACCCCTACCAGAACCCGCAGGCGTGGGAGATCATCGCGCCGGTGTTGGCGGCGAATGGGGGGTGGGCAGGGTTTGCCTACACGCCGAGTGGGCGCAATCATGGCTTTGAGTTGTACCGGCAGGCGCATGCCGATCCGACGTGGTTTGTCGAGACGCTGACGATCGCGCAGACCCACAAGGACGCGCCGGGGGAAGATGGCGCGGCAGTCGTGACGCCCGACATGCTGGCGTCGGAGCGACAGCGCGGCGTGGACGAGGATTTTATTCAGCAAGAATATTTTTGCTCCTTCGAAGGGACGCGCAGCGGGAGCTACTATGGCGACGCGCTCCGGCGGGCGCGGGAGCAAGGGCGCATCACGCGGGTGCCGTGGGATCAGACCGTGCCGGTCGAAACGTGGGTGGATTTGGGCCTCGGCCCTAATCTGGCGGTGTGGTTCACACAGGCGTGGCCGACCCGCACGCATGTGATTGATTTTTTCGAAGGTACTGGCGCGGACTCCATCGTGGAGTTGGCGAAAGTGTTGACGGCGAAACCGTACACCTACGCCACGCATATCTGGCCGCACGACGCGGACACGAAGGACGTAGGGACGGGGCGCAGTCGCAAAGATATTGCGGAGGCGTTGGGCGTGCGCCCTATCGAAGTCGTGCCCAAGGGGTCGGTGCATGATGGGATCACGACGGCGAAGGCGCTCTTGGAGCGCTGCTACTTCGATGAGATCGCGTGTCGGCGGGGGCTGGACGCGCTGGCCTTCTATCACCGCGTGTGGGACGCGAAAGGCTCGACGTGGAAAGACGAACCCGCGAAGGATTGGAGCGCCCACGCGGCTGATGCGTTTCGCACGGGCGCGATGGGCACACGCGGGGGCGTGCCGCTGGTGGCGCAAACAATAGAGGTCGAGACGAGGTTTGATTTGACATTCTGCAACCGGCCGAGTGGCCCGTCGCTCTGGTGAAAGGAGGAGGACATGGTGATCGTCGGCGACTTGCAGATGGATTTTAACCGCGCCAGTAAACCCCCGAAGTTGTGGCTGGGCGGCAAGTGCAGTTCGGGTTCCATTGAAGTGAGCGTGAAAAATCCTGAAGAACTTGAGTCCCAGGCGGCTGAACTCGTCCGATGGGCCAAGAGCTGGCGGACCGAGCCTGTCGCCACAACAGAAAAGGAGAACCCGTCATGACAGAAAAAGGACCCGATCAAGCATTCACCGTGCAGGAACTCACCAGCTTGCGCCACGCCCTCACGGCGGCGCACACGATCCACGACACCGAGTCCAAGCGGATGCAGGCCGAACTGGAGGCCTTGCAACGTCGCCATGCGGCCGAACTCGCGCCGCTGCAGGCGGCGGTCGCCACCGCCAAAGAGGTGTTGGACGCGGCACTCGCGCACAATGTCCGCGTCGAAAAAAGACAGGCGTATTGGGGCGAGCGGTTTCATCATCACTGCACCGATCCGGCGGTCCGGTCGGAGGAGGAACTCAAGAAAAAGCTCCACGCCGACATGGCTGCGTTTCAAGCGTAACGACAAGGAGAACACACGATGGACGAAGGACAGACACCAGGCAGCACCCCGGACGCTGGCGAGGCGTTGCGGGCGGAGATGCACGACATTATGACGAATCCGGCGAATGCGCTCCATGCGGGCTACACTCGCGGCGATGCCGCTGTGCTCAAGGAGATCGACACAAAATACAAATCCGTCTACGGGAGCGGCACCGTGGATCTGCTCGGCAGGTCATCCGTCTCAGTTGGAAGCGCCACGCCAACCCAGGACAACTCGACGCCGGCCGACGCGGCCATCCAGGCGCACAACAACGCGGTGTTGACGAATCTGGAAACGAAGCATGGCTCGACGGATGCCGTGATCCGTCTCCGGTCAGACGCCACGGCCACGATCAGACACTTCTCTCCCGATGAACACAGCGCGGGACAAGTCAGGGCGTTCGCGGACCAAATCGGACGCCTCGGTCCCGAGGCTGAGGCACGCACGATCGAATATCTCGCGGACATACAGAAAATAATCAAAGGAGGATGACATGAACAACATAGACGCGATGTTGGACGAAGCGGAGAAGCAGAAGGCGAAGGCGGATCCCGTCCCACTCGCCCAGCAACAGCTCGCGCCAGTCCGAGCATGGGCGCTCCAATCAAAAAAAGACTTCGAGGCAGGAGCGGCGAAGCTCCAAGAGCGCATTTGCAAGGCGATGGACCAGGTGAACCGGCTGGAGGCGCTGCGCGGCGAGCCCCTGGGGAGCCTCCGGGCCCTGTTTATCGAGGTTGATCGTCTCAAGACGGGCATCCCCAACGGCTACCAAAAAATCGTGGAGGATATTGACGGCTTGACCCCGTGGCATGTGGCGCAGCCGAATTACATGATCCCCCTTCGCCACGCACAGGCACCTGGTAATATCAGCCACCTTGTGGAAGCGTTGGTTCGCCTAGAGCGAAGCCTTGACGAGCACGCTGCCAGGTTGGGGTGAATGGAACCCCTCTATCGCCGATTCCGGCTTGACAGCGTCCCGAGGGGTAGCCTAGCCTGACTGCAAACCTGTGAGGTATTCACCATGCCGACCCTTGCTGAAGCCATCTCTCGACCTGTCTTCCATGCTAGGAAGCTGAAACGACCACTGTTCCTGGTCCCGGTCTCTGCCGGCTTTCCATCCCCGGCGGATGACTACCTGGAAGGGCGGCTAGACCTGAACGAGTACCTGATTGACCACCCCGCCGCCACGTTCTTCTTTCGTGTGACGGGCGATTCCATGACGGGGGCGGGCATTCACTCCGGAGACATTCTGATCGTGGACAAGGCCGAGGAACCCAAGGATGGGAACGTGATCGTGGCCGTCCTTGACGGGGAATTGACTGTTAAACGGATTGAGCTGCATGACGACAAGCTGTTCCTCCTCCCGGAAAACGACCATTACCCGCTCATCCCGGTCACTGAGGAGCAGTCCTTCCAGGTGTGGGGAGTCGTCAAGCACGTCATTCATTCCCTGTGAGGGTCTATGCCGCCCGTCTTCGCCCTCGTTGATTGCAACAACTTCTACGCCTCGTGTGAGCGGGTGTTTGACCCCAAGCTGGAAGAGAAGCCCGTCGTCGTCCTGTCGAACAATGACGGTATCGTCGTGGCCCGGTCGAATGAGGCCAAGGCATTAGGCATCGGTATGGGCGTGCCGGAGTTCCAGCTCCGCCGCCTGATTCGCTCCCATAATGTCCAAGTCTATTCCTCTAACTACACCCTCTACGGCGATATGTCTCAGCGCGTGATGGATACGCTGGCACAATTCAGCCCTGACCTAGAGGTTTATTCCATTGACGAGGCCTTCCTGAGCTTGTCCGGGTTCACGTCCCGCAACCTGACCGAGTACGGGCGCACAATCAGGGCCACGGTAAAGCGGTGGACAGGGATTCCCGTGTCGGTCGGCATTGCGGAGTCCAAGACTCTGGCAAAGGTGGCTGGTCGGGTGGCGAAGCGGTCCCCGGACGCTGCCGGGATATTCGACCTGACGGCCTGCCAGGATCGTGACGCGCTGTTGGCTAAAACCGCAGTGAATGACGTATGGGGCATAGGGCCGAATTACGCTCGGATGCTGACGCAGCATGGCATCCAGACGGCCTTCGACCTGCGCGGGGCAGACGATCACTGGATCAGGAAGCGGATGGGTGTTGTTGGGGCGAGAATCGTTCAAGAACTCCGCGGAGTGTCCTGCCTTGCCCTGGAGGACTGCCCTGCTCCGAAGCAGGGCATTACCGTCTCGCGGTCTTTCGGGCGGCCGGTGACGACGCTGGCCGAGATGAAGGAAGCCGTTGCCTTCTACATTGGAAGGGCCGCCGAGAAGCTACGAGAGGAACGGTTGGCTGTGACGGTGCTGACGGTGTTCCTCACCACCAACACCTTCAAGGACGAGCCACAATACAGCAACGCGGTCACGATCAAGCTACCCGTCTCCACGGACAGCACCTCTGCCCTACTCCGCTATGCACTCTCCGGCATGGAGAGAATCTACCGTGACGGCTACCGCTACAAGAAGGCGGGAGTGATGTTGACGGCATTAGTCCCTGCCAGTCAGGTTCAGGGCGATCTCTTTGACCAGCAGGACCGGGAGCGATCGGGCCGTCTCATGCGGACACTGGATCGTCTTAATGACCACATGGGTGCCGGGACGCTGCGGTATGCCGCCGAGGGCATCACGAAACGCTGGCGGGCGCGGTTTGAACGGCGATCACCGGCCTACACGACTAACTGGCATGACCTGCCGGTTGCCAAGGCGTCGTAGCCGTTGCGATGTGCGGACGTTTCACCCTCAAGACCCCCGTTGAACGCCTCTCCGAGAAGTTCCAGTTCCCCCAAATCATCCCGCTCAAGCCACGGTACAACATCGCGCCCTCGCAGTCGGTCGCGGTGGTGCGACGTTTGACTGACGACGCCGATCGAACGCTTGCCATGCTGCGATGGGGGCTGATTCCGACGTGGGAGAAGGATCTCACCAAAGCGAGAAAGCCAATCAACGCAAAGTCAGAGACCGTAGCAGATCTCCCATCCTTTCGTGCTGCCTTCCGTCAGAGGCGGTGCCTGATCCCGGCCGACGGATTCTACGAGTGGAAGCAGGAAGGTGGGCGCAAGCAGCCGGTCTATATCGCCATGAAGGACGGTGAACCATTCGCCTTCGCCGGATTGTGGGAGCATTGGGAGAAACCTGACCAAGAGCCCATTGATTCCTGCGTATTGCTCACCACCGAGCCGAATGAGCTACTTGTCCAGGTGCATAACCGAATGCCGGTGATCCTGGAGCCGAAAAACTATGACCTGTGGCTTGACCCTGACCTGCAGGAGGTCTCACGGCTCAAGACACTGCTTCTTTCGTACCCGCCTGACCAGATGACGGTCTATCCTGTGAACCTGCGCGTCAACAATCCGAAGCACGATGACCCGCTGTGCATCGAGCCACTACCGCAAACCGAACGTGGAGGGACACTATGAAAAATCTAATGCTCACTCTTGTGTTGATGATGTTTTTGGCCTCGCCTGTGACGGCGGGCTGTGCGTGGGTGCTGTGGGTAGTACAGTTTACTGGGCCGGGGGGAGGTTCTTACGAGCCCATGGAAGGATTTGAGAACAAAGCAAACTGCGTTTCCGCATTAAATAAATTTCCTAAGCTCAAGGTGGGAATGACTGCGACCCCTGAGGCTCCGATTATAATGGGCAAGTGTCTGCCTGAAACTGTTGATCCGCGTAGCACAAAAGAGAAGTGATAGTAGCAGTTCCAGTACTTTCTCTACTCATCTTATGGCCGTGTGTGGCCTTTGCGGATTTCTCTGGCCGCGTGGTCGGCGTCACGGACGGCGACACGATCAAGGTGATGCACAACGGCAAGGCTGAGAAGATCCGCCTGCACGGTATTGACTGCCCTGAGAAGGGCCAGGCATTCGGCACAAGAGCCAAGCAGTTCACGTCTGAGATGGTGTTTGGGAAAGATGTCGCTGTCCACGTCACGGACACCGACAGGTACGGGCGCACCGTTGGCGACGTGATCCTGCCGGATGGCACTGACTTGAATCGCGAACTCGTCAAGGCTGGCCTGGCGTGGTGGTATGGGAAATACTCAGGGGATGCAACTCTAGGACAATTGGAGGCGGAGGCACGGGCCGCACGGCGTGGGCTATGGTTGGATCCGCACCCCATTCCGCCGTGGGAGTGGCGCAATGGCAAGCGATCCAGAGGGACGACCCGCTCACAGTCGACACCACCTTGACAGATAGTGAATTATAGTTCACAATGTTGACAACATCAAAACGGCTTGGCATGACACTAAAAAAACTGAGAACAGCGCGGGGGCTTAGCCAGGATTGGCTTGCTAAGAAGGCTGGAATTACGCGTGAGTACGTCAATAAACTTGAAGCTGGGCGCTATGATCCGACAATCAGCGTGGTGCAGCGGCTGGCGAAGGCGCTCAAGGTCAAGGTGGCGGAGTTGGTGCAGTGAGAGGAGAGGAGCCATGAAACCCTATGGACGCTGGTTATGGGCATACAGCATCGAAGGGAAATGGTACTGGTTCGCGTTGTTCGTGGCAGTCGCATATACCTATTTTCGATTCACTGGGGAATACTTGCTCCTTGATCTTGTGGTCACCCTCGTCTGGGTTGTGCTACTGGCAAGTCTCTTCCCTACAAATAACAGGAAATGAGGCACGACACGGGGCTTTGCCTAGGCGATGAGACTGCGAGGGGTAAGAGACAAAGTGGACGAGGCGACCTTTTTTCTCGGTCATATGCGTAGCGAGGGGAACAACTGGCGGCAGGAAGATCCCAACATCTTCCGATACTACCTCAGCGCGTTTCTCAATGCCTGCTACTCATCAAGAGCCCAGGTCAAGAAACACTTCATCGCAACGCTTCGTCAGTCAAAAGTTGCCCAAGGAAAGAGAGCAAACTCGCGATTCCTCGCCGCCGAGAAGGAATGGGAAAAGGTGCTATCACCGGCCAACTCTGAGGATAGTGATCTTTGGGGATTCATTGGTGACCTTCGGGGCGATGAGGTACATGACCAGCGTACGCCAACAGTCGTGAAGGAAAAAAAGATCCCAATGGGGTACGGTGAAGGGATCCCCCCTGGTTACAGCTACTTCTCTCCTCCGCCTGTACAGTTTGCGGCTGCGAGTCAGGCACGGCTGCAAGGTTGGTCTCAGGCTTGGCATGTCGCCGCGGAGCATCATTTTACGATTCGTGATCAGGTCATGCCGGTGATCGGTGTCTGCGAACGGTACCTTGATATTCTTAGACGGTTCGTCGCTCACTTTGAGGACTACTGCGAGACGGATATAAAATCATCGGGAGGAGGCGACGATGGCACGACACGGTGAACGAAAAGCCCTGACGGAGCAGAAAGGAGGCGACCATGGGAATGCTGTATAAACGCGGGAATGTTTTTTGGGTCAAGTTTTATGTGGACGGCCAGCCCGTTCGTGAAAGTACGGGCACGGCCAAGGAGAGCGAAGCGAAGCGGTTCCTCAAGGATCGCGAAGGGCGTGTGGCGACGGGGCAGCCGATCATTCCGAAAGCGGATCGCGTCCGCGTGGACGAGCTACTCGACGATCTCCGAGCGCACTATGCGACCACGGGCCAGCGCCAACTCCGTGAGGCTGACACGCGCTTGGTTCCGCTCAAGAGCTTTTTCACAGGGATCCGGGCCGTGGCGGTCAAGGGCGCGATGCTCACGGAGTATATTCACCGTCGGCAGGCGGCGACGGTGGCGAATGGGACGATCAACCGGGAACTGTCCATGTTGGGCACCGCATTCCGGTTGGGGGTGGAAAACGGGAAGGTGTTCCGTCTCCCTATCATTCACCAGCTCAAAGAGGCCAACCCCCGACAAGGCTTTTTCGAGGAAGGGCAATTCCTGGCCGTACGCAAGCATCTGCCGGTGGATCTCCAAGTCGCGGTGACCATCATGTACACCTATGGCTGGCGTCTTGGCGAAGTGATGGCGCTCCAACTCTCGCAGGTGGATCTCAAGGCCGGGACGTTGCGGCTCGAACCCGGCACGACGAAAAACACGGAGGGCCGCGTGGTCTATCTGACGCCAGAACTCACCACGCTCCTGTCGGCACAGATCAGTCGCGTGAAGCTGCTCTCACGTCAGATGGGTCGCGTCCTGCCCGACCTGTTCACGCATCTGTCGGGCTGCTACCAAGGCACGCCCCGCCGGGATTTTCGCAAAGCGTGGGGCAAGGCGCTCAAAGCGGTGGGCCTGGCGGGCTGGCTGCTGCACGATTTTCGGCGGACGGCGGTGCGGAACATGGAACGAACCGGCGTCCCGCGCTCCATCGCCATGAAGATGACGGGGCACAAAACAGAATCCGTGTACCGGCGCTACGCGATCGTCTGTGAACAAGACCTCAAAGAAGCGATGCAGCGGCTCACGGGCACATTTACGGGCACAGCGCACGCGTCGGCGGTTGCTTCCCAATCGTAAGTATGCGAAAGTATTTACCACGCTGGCGTAGCTCAACGGCAGAGCAGCGGTTTTGTAAACCGCAGGTTGGAGGTTCGATTCCTCTCGCCAGCTCCAAACAGAGCTAGCTCGTGCCCGGGTACCCGTTGCTCCTGATTGCAACGGGTGAAACGATCAAATTGCGGCGGATATGTAATACCTCCTGTGCTCTTAATTTGCTCGACCCGGAGCCTTTGAATCCTTTCTTCCTTGTTCATCCGCACGTATCTTGACTTACCCTAGAGGAATCCCTAACCTGACGTGCCAACGGGAGATACAACTTTTGGAACAAGGAAGTACGCGTGGGTAGTGACTGGGTACCCTCTTCTCCTAATCCGCGACGCTTCAGAGACCGACGCCGGGCGCTTCGCCGGCAACGGGACCACCGGCTTGTCCAGCGCGAGCGGGAACTCGAGGCAGCCCGCCTCATCTGCCAGGCTCTGTCCCAGCACGTCAATATGGACGAACTGGTCGAAAACGCCCTCCGCATTGCGCTGGAAGTAGTGGAGGCCGACGCAGGATCGGTGCTCCTGGCCGACGATAAATCCAAACAACTCGTCTTCCGCTATGTGATCGGAGAGAAAGCGGACCAGTTGCGCGGAACAGCCATTCCCTGGGATAAGGGCGTCGCCGGGGCGGTCTTCCAATCAGGGGAACCGGCTATCATCAGTGATGTGGCCAGAGATACCCGCCACTTTACCGGTGTGGATCATTCCACCGGATTCAAGACCCGCGATATGATCACGATCCCGCTGAAGCGCTGGGAAGGCGTGCCCATCGGAGTCCTTCAGGTCTTGAACAAGCGCGAGGGGCAGCTCAACAAGGATGACATCGCCATCCTGACCATCATCTCCGCCCTCGCGTCTCAGGCCATCGAGCAGGCGCGCCTGTTCGAAACGGCCAAGCTGGCCGAGGTGGCACGCCTCATCGGGGACATCGGTCATGATATCAAAAACTTGCTCACGCCGGTGATCACCGGCGGCGAGTTCCTGCAAACCGAGCTCAACAAGCTCTTCAGCAGTCTGTCCGCCACAGGGATCAGCGGGACTCAGACGAACCAAGACCTGTGCAACCGCGTGATCGGGCTGCTTCGGAACGCCGCTCGCCGCATCCAGGATCGGGTGAAGGAGATCGGAGACTGCGTCAAGGGCCTGAGCACGCCACCACAGTTCGCCCCGTGCCTCGTCGGACACGTGGTCGACGATGTCATCAAAACGTTGAGCATGCTCGCCGACGAGAAAAATATCTCTCTCCGCGCGGAAGGCCTCGACCTGCTCCCGCCGATCGCCGCCGACGAGCGCCGGCTCTTCAACGCCTTCTATAATCTGATCCATAATGCCATCTCGGTCGTTCCCGGAGGAGGGTTCATCACCGTCAGCGGACAGGTCGAGCTGCAGGCCGGACTCCTTCTCCTTTCCATCTGCGATAACGGACGCGGCATGCCTCCCGAGATCCGTGACAGCCTCTTCACTTCCCGCGCCATCAGCCATAAGGCGGGCGGCACCGGGCTGGGCACCAAAATCGTGAAAGACGTAGTGGACGCGCACGGCGGGCAAATCACGGTCGAGAGCAAGGAAGGCGTGGGCACCACCATCCACATCTGCCTGCCCCTGCAACAACCCAGCGCCACGGGCACTCCCACCCGCTAAGCTCCCTTTCAGAAGACCCGCCGATCGAGACTTCGATACTGGATCGCCTCGGCCACATGTTCGGCCGCGATCGAGTCTTTCTTCGCCAGATCGGCGATCGTCCGCGCCACCTTTAGAATCCGCATGTAGGCCCGCGCCGAGAGCCCGAGGCGCGCGACGGCTTGTTCGATCAGCGCGCGCCCCGGCCCATCAATCTGGCAATGCTTTTTGATCTGGGCGGGGCGAAGCTGGGCATTGTTGTGGGTACGGGACCCGTGGTAGCGCTCGACTTGCCGCGCGCGGGCTGCGATGACGCGCTCTCGAATCGTTGAGGACTCCTCGCCCCGCTCATCCGCCGCCAGATCCCGAAAGGGAACAGCCGGCGTCTCCACGTGCAGATCGATGCGGTCCAGCAACGGCCCGGACACCCGCGCGCGATACCGCTGGACCTGCACGGGGCTGCAGACGCAGGGCCGGATCCGGTCGCCCAGGAACCCGCACGGGCAGGGATTCATCGCGGCCACCAGCATCACCCGAGCGGGGTAGGTCAGGGCCGCCAACACCCGTGTGATCAAGATGGTGCCCTCCTCCAACGGCTGCCTGAGACTTTCCAGAACGTTGCGGCGGTACTCAGGCAATTCGTCGAGAAAGAGTACGCCGTTATGCGCCAGTGAGATTTCTCCCGGTCGCGGCACCGTGCCCCCGCCGATCAGGCCGGCATCCGAGATCGAATGATGCGGCGCCCGGAACGGACGGACCAACAGGAGCGGCTGATCCGGTCGAAGCGTTCCCGCCACACTATGGATGCGGGTACTTTCAATGGCTTCGTCGAGGGTCATCGGGGGGAGCACTCCGGACAACCGTTGCGCCAGCATCGTCTTGCCGGACCCCGGAGGTCCGACGAGCAACACGTTATGCCCGCCGGCCGCCGCGACCTCCAACGCTCGCTTGGCATGCTGCTGGCCACGTACGTCCGCAAAGTCAGTCATGCCGTTCCGGGAGAAACAGGCCTGCGCGACGCTCCTCTCCAGCGGTGCCAATCTCTGCGCGCCGCTGAGGTGCTCGATGACTTGGGGAATCGTCGACACCGGATAGACCGGAACGTCTTCAACGATAGCTGCCTCCTGCGCATTCTCAGCCGGCACAAGCAAGCCCTTGACCGCACGACGCCGGCAGGCCAGCGCCATCGAGAGCACTCCGTGAACCGGCTTGATGCCGCCCTCCAGCGAGACCTCGCCCACCATCACAACGTCACGCAACACCTCAGCAGGCACGAGGCCTTCAGCAGCTAGGATTCCCACTGCCATGGGCAGATCGAAACCGGAACCCTCTTTGCGCAGATCGGCCGGGGCCAGATTGATGGTGATTTTCCGCTGGGGAAAGCTGAAGCCGCTGTTGCGCAGGGCCGAACGGACCCGGTCGCGGCTTTCCCGCACCGTCATGTCCGGCAACCCGACCACCGTAAACATGGGTAAACCGGCCGCGAGGTCCACCTCCACTTCGACGGAATGAGCCTCCAAGCCGTTGACCGCCACGCTATAAACCTTGGCCAGCATCGCCCCTCCTGAGAATGAGACAACGCCAAAGGGGAAAAGGTACAATCGCGCCATGGGTCTTTGTCTCGCGGCGCTCGCCGTCGTATGGGTTGTGGGGGTCTCACCCGCCGGCGGCGAGTCCACCCGTCCCTTGGTCGGGCACGTGATGGCGCTGCTGGCGACGTTCGAACAAGCCGACGTCCTGCCGCCCGAGAACTCGCCGGAGGCGAATGCGCTGATTCACGCCTTGATTCAGACGCAAGCGGCGCTCACCAAGAGCACGAACCAGGCGACCCGCAAGTGGTTCGCCGAAGCCCTGCGCCGAGGCGCGTCCCCTGGAACCGAACTCAGCCCCCATGACGGCCTCACCTCCCGCACCCTGGAGGCCATTCTGGCCTATGCCGCGACACACCCGCCGGCAGACCATCCCGACGTCCTGGCAGGGCTGATGGAATTCAACGTGAGCCAGGCCGATTTCGACCGTATGGCGCGTGTCTACGGACAAGCCAGGGATCGGTTCCGCACGACCGCTCAGGACATCCACCGAGTCTATGAGACCCAACGGCAAGGCATGCCGTTTCGTTGACCCTTTTATTCATCGCTGGTGATCTGCTATGATCATTCCCACACACCACGAAGCCACGCAGGGAGGCGCACATGGCCACGAAAGCCTATATTCTGATCAAGGTCAAAGCAGGCAAGACCAAAGACGTCGTCAAATCCTTGAAGGCGCTCCACGGGGTCCAGCAGGTACACCCCTGCTTCGGCCAGCCCGACATCTTCAGCTTCATCGAAGTGAATGACGAGAAGGCCCTGTCCGACATCGTCATCTCAAAGATCCATACCATCGATGGCGTCGAAGAGACCGACACGCACATCGTCGCCGAAACCTGATCCGTTACACCCGATAGGTTGACACTACGTGCGCACCATCAGCCTGATGCGAGGGCCTTTTCAGTTGTGCGATCCCTGTTACGAATTCATCGTGGCGGAGAAGCTCGTGGACGCCAAAAACGTCGCCTCCGATCATGACGCCGTCTTCGACCATGTCTGTCCCAACTGCTACGACCGGAACAGGCCTTTGATAGACGACATGCTGGGCAGCAGCGAATAAGCCGCGCAGACGAAGCGGACAACTTTTGGTATTGAATATCCGGCGCATTGCTCGAAGCGCCGGTTTAGCAAGCTCGGAGGGAAGGAGTACCGTATGGCCTTGAACAAGGAGTTTGATCCCCTCAGCGAAGTGCCCGGCCTCAAAAAAATGAGCCCCTTCGTGATCGTCGCCGCGGTTCTGATCCTCCTGTGGTTGATCTCCCCCATCGTCAATATCGGGGCGGTCGAACGGGGTGTGGTCTTCAACAAACTGAACGGCAAGCTCAAGGTGATCGGGACCGGCTTCAATATTATCGTGCCGTTCGTGGAAGAGGTGTACAGGATGGATGTCAGCACCCGCAAGTCGGACACACGGGCCACCGCCGCCTCCAAGGACCTCCAGACGGTGGCGACCGAGATCGTGCTGAACTACCATTTGATCCCGGAGAAGGTGGACAAAATTTATCAGGAGTTCAAGACGGAAACCGATAAGCGCTTTATTGATCCGACCATCCAGGAAGTGGTCAAGGGCGTAACCGCCAAGTTCACCGCCGAAGAACTGATCACCAAACGCCAGCTCGTCAAGGAGGAGATGCAGGAAACCATGCAGGCACGAATGGTCAAGTCTCATGTTGCGCTGGACGCGTTGAGCATCACCGATTTCCAGTTCTCCAAGATCTTCAACGAGGCGATCGAATCCAAGCAGACGGCCGAGCAGTTGGCGTTGAAAGCCCAGCGGGACCTGGAGCGGGTCAAGATCGAAGGCCAGCAGAAGATCGTGCAGGCCAAAGCGGAAGCGGAATCTCAGCGGATTCAGAAAGAGACGATCAGCCCGATCATCCTGCAACTCCGGGCGATCGAAAAATGGGACGGCAAATTCCCGCAGGTGATCGGGGGAAGCGGCGCCATGCCCTTCATCAACATCGACGCCGCGAGCGCGAAGAAGCAGTGACGCTCCATCGCGAGGCTCATAAGAGATGACCCCCCCCCGACCCAAGTTCGACCGGAAGGACATCGGCTCGGCCAACATTCGCTTTCCCACGAGCACCGGCATGCCCGACCCCTTGGATGTGGCCATCGATCCGTATGCGTCGACGAAAGTCTCGAAACAGGTCTATGTCAAAGGGTTCCAGGCGTGGCCGCAGTCAGGCGGGCCTTTCCCCGCGGTGATCATCCTGCATGAATATTGGGGCCTCAACGCCCACTTCCAAGATCTCACGTACCGTCTGGCCCAACACGGCTATGTGGCCCTCGCCATTGATCAGTACAGCCGCATCGGGGGATCGGTGACCAGCGACGCCGCACTCGCCGCTCAGCTCATGGCCAAGCTCAGCCCCACCGATGTGATCAAAGATTTGAATGCGGCCTCCGAGTATTTGAATTTCCAGGAGTACGTCAAGAAAAACCGGATCGCGGTTCTTGGCTTTTGCATGGGAGGCTCCCACGCGCTCAGCTATGCCTGCGCCAGGCGCCAACTGCGGGCAGCCGTGGTCTTCTACGGGAAAGTTCCTCAAGAGACACTCTCAGGCCTGCATTGCCCCGTGCTCTACCATCAGGCGGAGCATGACGATTGGATCACGCAGGGAGAAGTGGACCATCTGACCAGCGTGCTGGCGGCCCAGAAGGTACCGTGCGAGGTCCACAAGTACCCAGGTACCTCCCACGCCTTCTTCAACGATACGAGACCGGAAGTCTTCAACGCGGACGCGGCAGCAGAAGCCTGGGACCGAACCCTGGCTTTTCTGGACACCTATATCCTGGCCGACCATCCCGGAGTCCGGCCGCTCCCCGACTCGCAACGGGTCAGGTTGTAAGGGAGGAACGCGCCGATGACATGCCCACTGTGCGGAACCGGCATCTTGCCGGGGAAAATCTGCCTGGGGTGCGGGTATGATCCCAGCAAGCCGGGAGTTCGCTCGCGCACAAAAACAGGCCCTCCGCCGCCAAGACCAGTTTCCACTCAGTTTTTCAGGCCCCCGGCCATGTCCGGAAAGAAAGCGGCCAAATCCAAACTGAAGGAAAAGGCGCCGGCTCGGGAGGACATCATCGATGAGCTCGAGGACAATGAGTCGGCCGACGCCCGGCCAGCCACACCGCTTCCAGCCCCAGCCGCTCCACCATCGTTCTCTCCTCATCCCATCTCACAACGAGCCCAGCTGCCGGATGAAACCGTCCAGGTCACCACGCAGCCGGCCTTTGAGGGCCATCGCATCATGGCGTATAAGGGCCTCGTAGTTTCCTCTATAGCCATACGTGTGGGTGAGCAGAGCGAATTGTGGTCAGAAGGGCAGGACATCCGGCGATTGGGTGGAGGGCCGCTCGGACTGAGGCTGCGCAAAGCGATCGATGTGGCGGTTGCCGATCTGAAGATGGAGGCGATAGACCGTGGCGCCAACGCTGTCTTGGGATTGCACCTCGACTTCTTACCCGTTCATGGGAACCTGGTGATCTTGACCGCGATGGGAACGGCCGTCACCCTTGAGTCCTAGCCCTCTTCCCGCGTCAGGCAGGCGTCTGTCCATCACGCGTCAAATGCACCGTTACTTTCTGGCCGGCCTCGTCGTTATCGTCCCCGTCTGGGGCACGTTCCTCATCTTCAAGACGCTGTTCACCGCGCTGGATGGCGCGCTCGGAACCGCGTTGGGGCCCAGAGTCAGCTCGTCGATCCCTGGACTCGGGGCGCTCACCTTCCTTCTGCTGATTCTCATCATCGGCGCGCTCGCCTCCAACTTGCTGGGTCAGCGCCTCGTCAAGTCCTGGGAGACAGCGCTCCTTCACATCCCGCTGGTGCGGAGCATCTATACGACCTTCAAAGCCGCGACCGACATTTTCGCCTTCATGGACCGGCAACGCGAAAACCGGATCGTCCTGCTCCCTTTCCCGCGCCCCGGGCTCTATGCCATCGGTCTTCTGATGGGGGAAGCGCCCGAGGCGCTCCAGCTCGCGTCACAGGGCCGGCTGAGTCTGATTTTCGTTCCGACCGCCCCCCACCCGTTCACAGGATACCTGGCCCTCGTCCTCAATCACGAACTGATCCCGCTGTCGATGGGCTTTCACGACGCGATGAAAATGCAGTTCTCCTGCGGCCTGTATATTCCACGTGCGTCGCTGGATTCCCATCCGACGTAGGGGCGTATGGCAATACGCCCTCCGAATTCTGCATTGGTTTTGACGATGCCGGGCGCCCCTACGCGAACGAATTCCAGTTGAGAAAATTCCGCTCGTGGTAGAGGCGGTCGAGGTCGAGAGTCACTTCCACGCCAAGCTGCCTGAGTCCGTCGGCGACGGCTCGGAGCGGCAGGCCCACGACGGCCAGGTAGTCTCCATCAAAACCCGCGACGAGCCCATGTCCTACGCCCTGTATGGAATAGGCGCCGGCTTTGTCGAGCGGATCGCCGGTCGCTACGTAGGCTTCCAGTTCTGAATCCGTGAAGTCCCGCATGCGCACGCGAGCCGTCTCGACCGCTTCGAAGGTCTTTCTTCCGTTGAGCACCGCGACAGCGGTCATGACCTCGTGGGACCGCCCCCGCAAACGTCGCAGGATGTGATGCGCGTCATCGTGGTCTTTCGGCTTGCCGATCGTGACCCCGTCGAGACTGATGAGCGTGTCGCTGCCGACCAGGACCGCCTCAGGGAATCGTGCAGCCAGCGACGCGGCCTTACGCTTCGCCTGATGAAGGGCTTCCTGTTCCGGTGGACGTTTCTCGGACACTTCTTCAAGACTGTCGGGCGGCACCATCAGAAAGGGCAGGTTGAGCAGCGAAAGGATCTGATAGCGTCGTGGCGAGGTGGAGGCCAGAACGAGGGTCAAGACCGACAACCGCCGACGGATTCCGGGACATCCAGGACAATCCCGGCAAGAATGCGCTCGACGTCCTGAGAGCTGCCGGCACGGAACATTTGCGCGCGGACCTCCGCCGCCTTGAAGAAGCCAGTGCAGTACCAGCCGAGGTGCTTGCGCATGGCGGCGAACCGCGACGTCCCGCCGAGCGCCTCGAAATAACGGGCATGCTCGAGAGCGACCCGGAACCGCTCTTCGAGCGGGACAGATCTAGTCCCATCATCCGACTGTCCCCTGTTTGACGCCTGCACCTTGGCCCAGTCCTTGGCGCGAAAGAACCAGGGATTGCCGAGCGCGCCCCGCCCGATCAGGACACCGTGAACGTGAGTGTCCTGTACCCGCCGGACGAGCTCCTCCAGTGAGTCCACATCGCCGTTGCCGAGCATGAGAGTGTCGGTCTGACGGACCAGCTTGGCCGCCCGTGCGATGGCCTCCCAATCGGCTTGGCCCCGGTACATCTGGGCCAGAGTCCGGCCGTGGATCGAGATGGCCGCCGGCCGCTCTTCCAACAGAACCGAGACCCACTCCTCGATCACGACGGAGTCGTAGCCAAGGCGGGTTTTGACGGAAACGGGTACTGGCCGGCGCGGCTGAGGCGCATCGCAGGCCCGGCTGGACGCGAGCGCCAGCACCCGTTCCACGATTTTCGGGCGAAGGCCGACAGTCTCGATCAGCCGGCCCAACGTCCAGTCCTGCACCCCGGCCTGGACCGCGCGGATGATCTCCCGCGCGAGCAATGGGTTCCGGATCAGCGCCGCCCCGCAGCCGCGCGCCGAGACGTTCTTGGAGGGACAGCCCATGTTGATATCCACGCCGTCGAAGCCCAGCTCGCAGATCACTTGCGCCACTTGGTAGAACTTGTCGGGATCGGCGCCGTAGATCTGGGCAACAATAGGCCTTTCGATCTCGGCGTAGTGAAGCTGGCTCCAGGCCGAGTCGCCGCCGTGACAGACCTCATCCACATTGATGAACTCGGTGACCTGCACGTCGGGCTTGCCGTACTTCGCCACGATAAAGCGAAACGCCGGATCGGTGACCCCGTCCATCGGCGAGAGGCCGATGATCGGCTGTGGGATGTCGTGCCAAAAACTCATGGGCGTCATGGTAACATTCCAGACCAATATTGACAATCTATCGGCCTACGGGTACCTTGGACGCTCGACTGAGAAGAGACCTTTCCATGAACATCCACATTCCTGACGATGTTGTTTTTCGTGATTTGGCGGGAGAGGCTGTCCTCCTGAACCTCTCCACTGGGACGTACTATGGCCTGGATGCTGTGGGGACGCGCATCTGGCACCTCCTCGCTGCCCACGGGACAACCGAAGAGGTTGTCAACACTCTCCTCGACGAATTTGAGGTTGAAGAAAGTCAGCTTCGTCGTGACGTGGACGACCTGATCCGACAATTACTCGACAAGGGACTGTTAAAAACCGATGCTCAGAAAACTCCGTCGTCTCGCTGATGTCTCTCCGGGCGAGTGGCTGCTCCTGTCCCAACTTGCGCCCTGCGCACTGGTGGTGGGAATTGCCCTTAGAGTCACGACGCTGCCCCGTCTGACCGGGTTCATCAGCCGGTGCGCGACCCACCGCCGGCTCAGACATTTTCCGTTTTTTCATGCGCGGCACCAACTTACGCGACTGGCCATCCTCGCAGACTGGGCCACGAGAATCACGCTGGCTCCGAGCCCCTGCCTCACGCGGTCCCTCCTTCTGTTTTGGCTGCTCAAGGCCCAAGGGGAACCCACGGAACTTTTTATCGGCATCAACAAGGAGACCGCCGCCCTCCACGGACATGCTTGGATCGAGACACAGGGACAGGTGGTCAGCGACAGTCCAACGATGACCGGACGCTTTTCCATACTCCTTCGATTCTGAGGTGCTATGAGCGGAATCGCGGGGATCTATAACTTGGACAACAAGTCGGCAGACCCAGCGCTGCTGAGGCGGATGATCGACCGCATGGCCCACCGGGGACCGGATGGACAGGGCTGCTGGATCGAAGGCCCGGTTGGCCTCGGCCATGCGATGCTCCAGACCACACCAGAGTCGCTCCAGGAAAAGCAACCCTTGTCGCATGAGCGGGGCTCTCTCTGTCTTACGTTTGATGGACGGGTGGATAACCGAAGCGACGTGCGTGCCGCTCTGGCGAGCAAGGGACTCGTGTGCCGCACCGACACCGACGCAGAGCTTCTCCTGCGTGCCTATGAATGTTGGGGAGAGGATTGTCCGCAACACATCCTCGGTGACTTTGCCTTTGCGGTCTGGGATGGACTGAACCGGAAGCTCTTCTGCGCACGTGATCCGCTGGGGATCAGACCATTCTACTATATCTTCACTGGCTCCGCATTCACCTTCAGCTCCGAACTGCGCCCGCTCCTGGATACGCCAAACTTTCAGCGCAAGCCTAACCTCGGCATGTTGGGAGAATACCTCAGCGATAACGTCACGAGCCTGGACGAAACCCTCTACCGGGACATCCTGCGTCTGCCGCCCGCGCACCAGCTGGTCCTGCAGGACGGCGCGCTTCGCATCACTCAGTATTTCCAGATCGATCCCGGCAAGACCATCCGCTATGGATCTGACGAGGAGTACGCCGAGCACTTCTTCGACATCTTCAAGGAAGCAGTCCACTGCCGCCTGCGGAGTCAGACTCCGGTCAGCCTCTTCTTGAGCGGTGGCTTGGACTCCTCTTCCATATTCGGGATGGCCCAACGATTGATGAGGGAGGGGATGTGTGAGACCGGCAAGCTTGAGGCCTATTCCCTCACCTTCTCACATCCCGAAGCGGATGAACGGACATACGTCAACGATGTGGCGAGAATGTGGGGTAGCACGGTCCACACTGCAAGTGTTGACGACTCGACAGCAGACCCGCTCGTCGATCAAATCCAACGGTTCCAGGACTTTCCCGATTCTCCCAATGCGTCGCCATGGCAACTCCTGTTCAAGATGGCAAGACAGAACGGCAGCCGGGTGACCTTGTGGGGATTCGGGGGAGACGAATGTTTGACCGGCGGCCGCGCGCATTGCGCAGACCTGTTCCGCCAGCTCCAAATACCGACGCTACTGCGGCAGATCCGACACGATGTAACCGTCTCCAACCTATGGGGAGGCGGAACAATCACATTCCGGGACGCTGTGCGGTGGTGCCTGTTCCCTTTGATCCCTTACTCGTTGAAGTCGCGTATTAAAAGCCACATCCAGTGGGATGTTCCGCGCTGGATTACGCCCAGCTTCGCCCGAACCATCGGGCTGCAGGATCGGTTGTTGCGGCGCGCCAGCCCTCCCCCTTTTCCCACCAAGGCGCAACAAGAAATCCACGGGTCGCTGGTAAGCGGACGGTGCGCCCTCGAGTACGAACTGGTGAACCGATTGGAAGCCTATGAGGCAATGGAGGGCCGTTACCCATTTTGTGATCGTCGGCTCATCGAGTTTGCCTTGGCGCTACCCGAGGAACAACGCTGGCGGGATGATCAGACCAAGTATGTCTTGCGCCAGGCTATGCGCAGGCTCCTCCCGGACTCGGTTCGACAACGAAAGAGCAAGGCTGACTTTTCCTATTTGTACAAGGAGGCCGTGGCAAGAGAATCTGCGGGCGAGGTATTCCAATCGCTCCGCCTGGCCGCGGAAGGCTATATTGATGCCGTCGCGGCAAGAGAGGTATATAATCGGTGCATGCAGGGTGATGTACGGACCTTGGGGCCGGTATGGATGATCCTTGCGCTCGAACACTGGCTTCGCACGGTCTGTATAGGAATCGCCTGACTTTCTAATCACCAGGGAGACAAGCCATGAGTCCACGCAAAGAAACCAGCGCGTCAGATGCCTCTCCAAAGAAACCGTACACCACTCCCCGTTTGACAACCTATGGCCCCGTCGAGAAACTCACCAGAAGCGGTGTCTCAGCCATAGGGGATGCGTCCCATACGATGGCCGCCTGCCTTTGAGAGGGGTTGGCTGGGATCTGCTTGCGACCCCGACTCGGCATCCCACAAACGGCCATGTCATTGATCGTTGACGAACATCGGGAACTCCTATCGGATCAAAACCGTCTGGACGCTTTCAGACGCGCGATCGAGGAACTGGTCAAACCCGGTTCTGTGGTGGTGGACCTGGGGGCCGGTTCGGGAATCATGGGGCTGCTGGCCTGCCGTGCCGGAGCCAGCCGAGTCTATGCCATCGAAGAGACTGCAATGATCGAGCTGACACGCGAGATCTGCCGGGCCAACGGATTTGAAGACCGGGTCACGTTCATCAAAGACTTCTCGATGCACGCGCACCTCCCGGAGCTGGCTGATATGGTAATTACGGACCAGATCGGCCAGTTCGGCTTCGGAGCCGGCCTCTTTGAGTACTTTCGCGATGCGCGAGCGCGTTTCCTGAAACCTGGAGGGGTGTTGATCCCCTCTCGCATTGACCTACTGGTCACGCCCGTTCAGCAGGAAGACCTGTGGCGTCATGTCGAGTTCTGGAACCAGTCGCCTACCAGCTTTCGTTTTCAACCGGCCCGCAAGCTGGCCGTCAACACCGGGTATCCCGTGAAGCTCCAGCCCCAACACCTCCTTGCCTCCCCTACCGTCTTGGCTTCTCTCGACACAGCCCAGTGCCCGGCCTCGATCTCAGGCGTAGAAGCGTCACTGGAAGTGGAGAACGCCGGCACCTTGCACGGCATCGGCGGTTGGTTTTCAGCTCAATTGTCGCCGCACGTCACGATGACGAACGGACCGCTCGGCCCCAATCCGATCAAGCGGCAAAACGTCTTTTTCCCGATTGAACGACCGGTGGCTGTTGAAAAGGGAGACCGGGTGAAGGTAACCATGACCATCCAACCATACGAAACCATGGTTACGTGGACGGTTGAGGTCAGCGGCCCGCAGACGATAGGAGGGGCACGGAACGCGATCACAGCCAGGTTCACCCATTCCACATTTCAAGGAATGCTCCTCTGCCAAGAAGATCTCCGGAAAACTCACCCGCATTTCATTCCGAAGCTCTCTCCCAGGGGGCTGGCCCGCCGATCCATCTTGGACCTCTCCGACGGGCAGCGGACTCTTTCGGAGATCGAGCAGGAGGTCTACCGTCGCCATCCGCAACTCTTTCCCTCGCTTGACCAGGCCGCGGCCTTTGTGGCCGAGGTCATCACTCGCTACTCCCTGTGACTACCGGACTTGATCCAGGGGTGGGCGCGATGTGGTATCGCGTGTGCGGCCTGACCCTGATCAGCGACACCCCGCTGCCCGAACTGCCCCTTGCCATCGAGTCCGATCTTCGGATGGAGCCCGACGTTCGGGTTCGTTGGGGGGAACGCCGTGAAGGGCGGACCTCGCCTTCGCGCTGGTTCATGTCCTTGACGCTTCCCACGGGGGAACCGTGGCTGTCCTGCGCCAAAGAGGCAAGCGGCTATCGGCTTCGGTTTTCCGAGCTCGCCGACTTCTTCGTGGATTTTGAAGGCCGTGAGATCGTCTGTGAGGCAGGGCCGGAGACGCCTCCGGCGACTCTCCGGCATCTCCTTCTAGACCAAGTGCTCCCGTTGGTCCTCAACCTTCACGGCCGGCAAGCGCTGCATGCTACTGCCGTCCTCACACCGCATGGCGTTTGCGCCTTCACCGGGCCAGCGGGTGCCGGGAAGTCCACCCTGGCTGCAAGTTTTCTTCTCGGGGGCTATCCGGTCCTGAGCGACGACTGCCTGGTTCTGGAAGAGGATCGTCAGACAATCCTGGCCACGCCGGCCTATCCGGGACTCCGGCTCTGGGACGATACGCTCGAAGCACTCGGCGAAGACCTTCGTCTGTCGCTTCCCGTGGCGCATTACACTTCCAAGCAACGCGTTTTTGCCAGAGACCATCCTGGAGACTTCCCCATGGATCCTCGTCCCGTGGCAAGGATCTACTGCCTTGAGCGGCGAACCGAAATGGAAGGAGCAGACGGCTCTCACAATCCGATCATTGAGGACCTAACACATCGGGACGGCTTCATGGAACTGATTACATCCACATTCCGGCTCGACGTCACAGACCGTACGATGTTGGTGCGGCAATTCCATTTTCTTGAACGAGTCGTTTCGCAGGTCCCTATCCGACGGCTTCGGGTCCCCAACACGTTTTCGTCCCTGCCGGCAGTCCGCGAGACAGTACTCGCAGACCTGAACCACAGATGATGCCTCCGACCGTTCATCCCTTCCTTTGGGGCCTCCTGAACGGCGCGGACGGCGCTCATCGCTCACTCCCCTTGCCGGAGGAAGCGGCATGGGAAACAATCATCAGTGATGCGACCCAGCAGGGGTTCATGCCTCTCCTCTATCGATGTTTGAAAGAATCCGGATCGGACCGGAAGCTCCCCCGTTCCGCGATCGACCGGATCAAGACAAGCGCATTTCAGCTGGCCGCACGAAACATCACGCTCGCGCAAGAACTCACTTCCATCCTCCGACTCTTCGAATCCAGGCACGTGGCCTGTGCCCCCATTCGAGGATTGGCGCTCGCGGAGCTGCTCTACAGCGACATCACGGCCCGTCCCATGGGTGACATTGATCTTCTCGTACGCAAAGAAGACCTCCCCATTGTCGCTGACGCCCTCAGGGAATTAGGCTTCCGAGAAATGAACCGTCAGCCGGGGTTCGCTCAGGCCTACACCAACACGCTTGAGTTCGTAAAAGAGCGGCAAGGTTGGATCATCGTGGAACCCCACTGGACCATTGCCTATCCTCCCTTCACCGACCGGATTGATATGGCGGCTCTTTGGAAGCGATGCGCGAGAGGGCGGGTCGTCGGTGTGGATACCTGGTTGCCGGATCGCACAGATCTCCTCGTGCACCTCTGCTTCCATCTGATCCACCGGGGAGAGAGCGCACCGCTGCTCTGGTACTACGAGATTGCTCGCCTGATCCGACTCGCTCAGCCAGAAATTGAATGGGCCCAGATCGTACGCGTTGCCAACGAGTCGAGTCTTGAGTTGTTCGTCTCAGAGGTTTTGAGCGTACTCCAAGCGCGGTTCGGCTCTCCTGTTCCCGATGAGATCCTGTCTCAGCTCAAGACGAATCACTTCACCCGCTCCACCCACTCAGTCGGACGGTTGCTGGAACATCGGCTCATGCGCTTGCTGGCAGGAGACTCCCGGGCCGACGGGCGGGAAAGCCTTGCGCTCTTTTTCACCATCAAGGGCCTTGGCGCCAAAACGCGTTACGCAACTGCCCTGCTTTTTCCCTCTTCCGAATTCATGCGCCTCCACTACGGGCTGTCGAGCAGATGGCAGGTTGGACTCCGCTATCTCACCAGAGTCATGTACTTGGCCTGGGAAGGCTTCAAAGGACTGGGTGGTCTGCTGTTTGGTGCCGGGGGCGGGGATCGAACCCGCACGGGCCGTTTAGCCCACGGGATTTTAAGTCCCGGGCGTCTGCCAATTCCGCCACCCCGGCAAACGCCCTCAGTCTAGCGAAGCACCACCTCGAAAGCTAGCCAACTGGACGCGGAACCGGTAGAGGCCAGTCGCGGGGCTGCCTCCCGCTCCCGGTCGGCGCGCCCTCGGATGATCGACAAGGGTGGAAAGGGCGCTCCTCTACGGCCGCGTTAGAGTCAGACCCCGCTCCCGCCTTTTTCGAGCGGGTGACACCGCGTGGGCGCCCAGCAGCCGCGAAGGGCATACAGCCGGATCCGCGGGGCCTCGACGGCGAAACGCCCAGCGGATCTGGGCTACGCGGGGGCAGGACCCGCTCAAGAGCAACAGGCCCTATCGGGTCAGTTTCTTGTAACGGATGCGGTGGGGACGATCGGCTTCCTTCCCCAATCGTTTCTTCCGATCCACTTCGTAGTCGCTATAATTGCCCTCAAACCACACCACCTGGCTGTCCCCTTCGAACGCCAGGATGTGCGTAGCGATGCGGTCGAGGAACCACCGGTCATGACTGCTCACCATACAACAACCACCGAATCGCTCGAGCCCTTCCTCCAACGCCCGCAGGGTGTTCACGTCAAGGTCGTTGGTCGGCTCGTCCAGCAACAAGAGGTTGGCGCCCTCCCTAAGCATGCGTGCGAGATGCACCCGGTTGCGTTCGCCGCCGGACAGGTCTTTGACTTTCTTCTGCTGCTCTGTGCCACCGAAGTTGAACCGCCCACAATAGGCCCGCGAATTGACCTCGATCTTCCCCAGCTTCACCTTGTCCGCACCGTCTGCAATGACCTCCCAGACTGTTTTCGTGCCATCCAGCGCGCGATCCTGGTCCACGTACCCGATTTTCACGGTCTCGCCGATTTTCAGTGATCCGGAGTCCGGCTTGACCTTGCCGGTGATCATGCAAAACAGCGTGGTCTTTCCCGCGCCGTTCGGCCCGATCACGCCGACGATCCCGCCGCGCGGCAAGTTGAAGCTCAAGTTCTCAAAGAGCACCTTGTCCCCGTAGGCTTTGCTCAGCTCCTTGGCTTCCACCACAATGTCGCCGAGGCGCGGGCCCGGCGGGATATAGATTTCCAGATCTCCGGCGCTCTTCTCCTGCTCATCGCTGAGCAACTGCTCGTATCGGGTAAGGCGGGCCTTGCCTTTGGCATGGCGGCCCTTGGGCGACATGCGGATCCACTCGAGCTCGCGCTCCAGCGTTTTGCGTCGTTGAGATTCCGCCTTTTCTTCCTTGACCAGCCGCGCCTGCTTCTGCTCCAGCCATGAGGAGTAATTGCCTTCGAAGGGAATCCCTTGCCCGCGATCCAGCTCCAAAATCCACCGCGCCACGTTGTCCAGAAAATACCGGTCGTGGGTCACGGCGATGACCGTCCCCTCATACTGCTGGAGATGCTGCTCCAGCCACTGGACCGATTCCGCGTCGAGATGGTTGGTCGGTTCATCCAATAAGAGAATGTCAGGCTCCTGGATTAGCAAGCGGCACAACGCTACACGCCGCTTCTCGCCACCCGAAAGCACTTCAATTTTCGTATCCGGCGGCGGACAGCGGAGCGCGTCCATCGCGACCTCAAGCTGGTTCTCTAGCTCCCAGCCGTTGACCGCCTCGATTTGTTCTTGCAGGCGGCCTTGTTTCTCGATCAGCTTGTCCATGTCGGCCGGTGAAAGATTTTCGCCCAACTTGGCGCTGACGGTCTCGTACTCCCGCAGCAGGGCGATCACATCCCGGCGACCTTCTTCGACGACTTCTTTCACGGTCTTGTTCTTCTCGAGTTGCGGTTCCTGCTCCAGCAGACCGACCGTATAGCCTTTCGAAAACGTGATCTCGCCGAGGTAGTCCTTGTCCGCGCCCGCGATGATGCGCAGCAGCGTGCTCTTGCCGGACCCGTTGAGCCCCAGCACGCCGATCTTGGCCCCATAATAGAAGGACAGGTAGATGTCCTTCAGGACCTGCTTTTTCTGGGGATAGACTCGGCCCACCCCGATCAGAGAGAAAATGATCTGCTTCTCGTTAGCGCTCATGGCCTCCTCTGTCAGGAAAATTTAGGCGAGGTGTGGTGTCCCCAACGAGATTTGAACGGTACGGTGCTCTCTTTCACTTCTTGGGCTTCCACTCGCGGGCCAGCTTTTGGGCTTCGACAATCTGTGCGGGAGTCATCTGTTTTTCTATGAGATCCCGGTTAAGCTCTCCCTTCGTATCACCATTTGCATTGGCGATGCTGTACCACATATACGCCTGAACGTAGTCCTGGGGCATACCTAGGCCTCCAGCGTACATCTCCCCAAGGTTGAATTGCGACATCGCAAAGCCCTGCTCCGCCGCTTTACGATACCAGTGAATGGCCTGGGTGTAATTCTGTGGCACCCCTCGCCCTGTGTGGTAAATCACACCGAGATTATGTTGAGCTTTGGCCAGTCCTTGTTCAGCCAAGGGCCGCCACTCCTTGAGGGCGGTGGAATAATCGCCAGCTCTATACGCCGTAAGCCCCTGCTGAAAGTCCGCCCATGCGGGCGAAATTAGGCATGCCACCAATATGCCAACGATGCTCAGGTTTCGAGCCAGGATTCTCATTTATTGCCTCCAGACTTATAACTATACAATGAAATTTTGGTGTCCCCGAGGCTAGGCCACCCCTGAGGGAGTGTCAAGCTGTGCGACACACAAACAAAAACGGCGGCCCCATTGCTGGAACCGCCGTCTGTCTCGACTCTATGTATGCGCTTACGCCGCCTTCTTTCTCCGCCACGCCGCCAGTCCTGCTAGACCAGACCCGAGCAGCAGCCAGGTGGAGGGTTCGGGGGTGGCAGCGCTGCCTGCGATCCCTTCATAGTCAAACGTGACGACCACATTCCCATCCGACCCTGGTAGATCAGCGTGGAACAGCGGAATCTGAGTTAACTCCGAAAGCGTGTGAGTTTGAGAATCGAAAGTAAAGAAGTTGTTGGCGGGTGATGAAAGGTAATCCTTGAACGCATCCGCAGTGGAGAAGCCCACGGCCGGGTTAAACTCAAAGACGTTGATCGCGTCTCGGACAGAACCGGTGGAGCTGTCCACGCCGATGGTGAAGGTGAGCAAATCTTCGGGAATAGTGGAGCCGGGGACGCGGAGTCCGAGTTGGAACACGCCCAGGGCAAACTGATCGGGAGTTCCAATGTGATAAGACAGCAACTGGTCGTCATTGCCCAGCACAACGTTGACGCTGGTGGTATCGGACAAGGAGCCCGGGATAATAGTCAGGGGGTCGTTGACGATGCCGAGCGCGATGGCGGTTACTGTCGGAGTGGTGTTTGCAACAGAGGCCGTCGCGGTCCCAGCGACTTGAGTGGTGGGGGGCCTCGGCGGATTGGGAACTTTGCGCACCGTCTCAGTAGCTTTTGATGTCGCCGTTGTCGGCGCGAGGAGGGCATTGGAGTTGCGCGTCAGGGTTAATGGGGCGCCGATTTGCGAGCCGGCGACCTTATCGGCGTTCTCCAGGAAGTTGTAAAGGATCATCCTCCCACCCGCCAAGCCACCGGGCTTGAACGGAATGGCGAACTTTTCACGATCGCCGTTGATCGTAGTCGTCACTGCGCCGATAACGCGCTCTCCTGCCCCTGCCCCGATGGTGACCTGATCGCTGGCGAAGCTGGTTCCGAAGGCGGGGCCGCCGGGGTCGCCGAAGGTGGCATTGACTCCGAGTGTCTTATCGAAGACTTGCCCGTTAGTCGCCACGGCCCCTGCCCCGGTGATGGTGCCACCCGGCGAAGGGACGACATCGACCTTTCCTGCGGTGATTGATCGCGCGATGGCATCCGCGTACGCCGACGGTACCCAGCTCAGGATGCCGCATATCATTGAGGCAAGGAAAATAAAAGATTTCATCAGGTTTCGTGACCCTGCGCTCGTCATCTTTCCACCTCAACAAAAACGGCGGCCCCAGTGCTGGAACCGCCGTCTGTCTCGACTCTATGTATGCGCTACGCCGCCTTCTTTCTCCGCCACAGCGCCAAGCCCGCGAGACCCGAGCCGAGGAGGAGCAAGGTCGATGGTTCAGGGACTGGCTCAAGATCAGACTGCGCAGTCACGGCGAACAACCCTAGGCCGCCCGAGAACGGAGTGCCGTTACTGTTCAGAAAAAGGTTCCCAATGGGCTGTGGACCGCCAGTCTCCGGAGTAGTCACGACGCAAAGTATCGTGACTTCGGCAGCCGGGCAGGTGTCCGTCGGCAGCGTCAACCCGCTTGCGGCATCCGTATCGGAGAAAAAGTTCAACGTCCAATTCTGGCCCAGCGGTGCTCCCGTCACGCTTGTTATCGAGACAATCGAGAGCTCGACGAGATCGCTGACTCGACCTCCCGGTTCGGTCAGTGCGACCCACGTATTGAACGTTTCACCGTGCGGACTCCCTAGAGTCGACGGACGAAAGCCTATAAACGTGCTGAATGGCGTTGACTCCTGAGCTTCAGGAAGGCTTGTTAAAGGCAGAGGGTTGAAACAGCCTGCCGCGCAGGCGCCTGAGCCCTGTGTCCCCGTGTTGGTCCCGAATTGACTCGCTGTCACGTCATTGGCCGAGATCGTAAGCTGATCCGAAGGAATCACCTGGGCCACAGCGTAAGGCGTCATGAGGAAAAACCCAATTGCAATCACGGCAGACACGCCAAAGGTAGATGTGCGCATATTGCCCCTCCTTTTGGGCTTCCCAGCGTGAGAACTAAGCCTCTCGGCTCCGTCGCCAAGTCATCAAGGCCCACACCGCTAGACCCGACCCGAGCAGCAGCCAGGTGGAGGGTTCGGGGACGCCCGTCGGGGGCAGCGTGGGAACAACGCCCGCATAGACAAGCAGATCTACGCCGTTTCCGCCCGTGCTCGTGACATTGCCGTTGGTGCTGAGTTGGCTGAACGTGGTAAGGCCGCCGTCATCGTTGAGCATGAAGCTGATGTGGTAGATGGATCCTACGGTGGTGGAGATGCCTTGAGTAATGCCATCATACGCCTGCACCGCACCATCAAAGTAAGAATTGCTTCCCGCAACACCTGAGCCGGCTTGTACGACCCCAGCGAATGTGGCGCCAAATGTGTTGAGGAAGGTCCAATTCGTCGGCGCGTTTGCCCCAACAGGACCCAGCTCGAAATCACCGTTCAAGAGAAGATTCGGACCGCCGCCCGTTGTCACGGACACATTGTCAAGCAACAGGAAGGCGGGGTCTTCACGAAATGCGAAGCTGATGTTTGTGGTCGCGGCCACCGCCATGAAGTCGACAGAGTATGGTGTATACTGGTGCGGGACCGCGGTGCCAGCCAAGTCTAAAATCGCCCCAGGAGGCGGTGCACAGTTTGTCGGGGGATTTCCGGGTGGGCAGGGATTGGCCAATGCTTGATCAACAAACGGAAGATCGACGACCCACAACATGATGGCGAGAACTACCAGTATCCTTATTTTCATGACCGTGGCCCTCCAAACGCGGTTATACCTACAATGAGAGTTGCCCATTGATTGCTGAGCAATCCCTGGACCAATGTCCAAACTCATTGAATTAGCGTAGGATCAAGTGAAGTGGATTTACGGAAGTGTCTAATATCCTGACAGGACTACGTAAGAGACTGGACGCTCACTGAGTAGAACCTCTTGAAAAACTTACGATCGGAAACAACAGAGGCAGATTTACTGGATCATGATGGACAAATCGCCTTACATTAGGGAAAAACCTGACAAGCTGTGGGGAGATCGTCAACCTTCCCTTCGGCGGGGTGCCTGAGCACCAGCCAGGCTAGTCCACTCTTCTGGTCGGTTATTGAGCACGTTCAATCTAAGGATTTGCACCATAAACAATGGGACCTCAATGGTGATCTCCCTCAGGTCAGGTGAAGTGCCCGTCTCGTGTTCATCCCGTCGGTCAAGTCCAAAACGTTTTAAAGAGAAAAAATCCCATCAGCACGATGCTTAGGATGACCAGCATCACCGATGTATACGGCATGGGAAACAACCAAACTCGCTTCGCCGCGGTGACATCATCGAAGTCCGTGGGTAGCGGAGAGACCCTGAGGTATTGCGGTGTCCGTACCATGGTTAGCCTCCTTATCAAAGCTACACGCACATGCACACAGATATACTTTTAATACAATTCGCAAACTCCAGGCCAAGGTTCTAACGGCTTGATTAACCGATAGGTCGTAGCTATACGAAAAGATTCAGATCAACTTTTCTTACAGGGGCATGCCAACTGAAATGCGGTGAAGATCAGTCGCAACATTTTGAAATCTCACAGGTTGGAGGGTGGCCAGCCATGCGATAGTAACGGAAACGCCATCCCAAAGGTGGTAAATTTTCTGCCACCGGCAAAACTCGTAGGCTATATCTAGGGAATGGATAGCTTGGAAACGCTAACTGACCTGCTCGGAACCCATCAACTACTAGCATTCTCACACCTTCTTCTGCTTCCGATAGCAGTCCGGCATCACATCGAGCGGGTGCTCCCGATCCCACACCCACGCCCTGCCTCTCGCACCCCTGTCCCTCAGGGCTTGCGCAGTAGATCCATGAGAAACGTGCGGAGGCGGGTTAGCTCTTCATCGCGCATGTTGACAAACTCCATGCCGAACTTCTGGCCGGTAACCGTTCGGACCACCGCCTCATCAATCCTAAGCGGCTTCTGCTGTGGTGTCATCTCAATCTCCAGACGCACAAAGTCTCCTTTGTACAACGGCGCATTGCAGTTGATTGCACAGCCTCGGATCGAGATGTCAAGCACGATTGCTTCCTCATGTTGGATGTGATGACCTTCCGTCCTCCTTGACCTTCCTTTGAGGTTTGGGGTAAGCCGCACCGGGCATCGGATTTGGATTCGGTTGTACTCGCGACCTGGATTTAGGCTTAGCCACCACCTGAGACCCAGAAACCGGTGGGTGCAGAGCTGGCAGCGAAATGGTCCGATGGACAGGAAACTCAGGAGGTATTCAAGCAGACCACTCCTTGGAACCTTGTTTACTAACGAGATTTTGCACTGTGGACAAGACGGCATCCCCTTAGCCTCGCTTCCCCTTAGAAAGGATGCCCTTCGCTTTAGTAGAAAGGGCCAGCCACGGGCAAGGCTAGGCCACCCCTGGGGGACCTGTCAAGCAAGGGGCTCCTGCATCACCAGCGCGGGCAAGTCACCGAGTACGTCAGTTAGTGCCCGCTGTGCAGAAAGGGAATTCTCATGAACAACAGAAAGCCATTAAGCGTAAGGACCCCCCCTAAGATCGCCAGGCCAAGGCTAAAGACGTAGAGCTGGCGTGAAGTTGCCAGGATAGCAATCGACGCCATCACAATGGCGATCTGGAGCAGCACTTCCGCGTAGTCGAAATACGGGTCCTTGGTGAGGTGACGGTCTCGATCCTGCTCCAGTTCCTTGGCCTTCAGCAACGACTCGGTTTTCTCCGTGCTATACCGCTTCTCCTCGTCTGCGAGCTTCGCCTGCAACTCCTCGAATTTTTGCCGTACATCGCGTTTCATGCTTGGGCCACGTTCGGCCAATTCCACCTCTAAGCGTAACTTTTGGATGTGATACTGATGCTCTCGGATCACTTTGGCCTGATAGAACGCCCATTGATCGGAAGCCTGTTGCTGGGTGAGCAACATATGTTTCATGGAGTTGGTTCCACCCAGGGATGCGATTGCCAGCACCACGGCGTAGAGCGCCGTGGTGAGCGCCACGCGCTTCGTAAAGGTCTTTGCTTTCAGCCCCTCTAGTTCGTCTGGCTTGGGAAGTTCGACTTCGGCCATTTGTATTTTCCCCTTGGGTGGGATTTAGTTTGCTTTGCAAGAAGACAGGGAAAATTTTGGTGTCCCAAACCCGTTCGGATTGGAACCACGTCATTACCTGGTTGAGACAAATGGAATCACTGAAGAAAGTAGTCGATTATGCGGCATAAAAGCAACCCACAAGGCCGTACAAGGGCCTTAGAAGGCCCATTTCCGCTCTCCCAGGGTAATCCCACTTATGATTGGAATCCTCCTCTACCTGCCCACTGGTCGGGATGAAGCCACTTTGACCTCATCGGGTGCCATAGTCCCCACCGTAGCGTCTGACCGGCCTTCCGGCTATGGCTCCATCACCCCGCATAAGTTCACTCCGGAAGTGAGCGCGGCCTTCATCCAAAACCTGAAGGAAGGCTGCCCCAGATATGTCGCCTACGGCCTGGCCAAAGTCAGCCAGCAAGTTTTCTACTATCACCTTGAACATGATAAGGAATTTGCGCTAGAAGTCGCACAGGCTGAGGCGGACTTTGTTAAGGTTACGCTGAAAACGATCAAGCTGGCCTCACAGCATCAATGGCCAGGGCTGCCTGGATACTGGAACGGATGCACCAGGCCACATTCGCCATCCGCAAGACGATGGAAGTGACTGGCGCTGGAGGAGGGCCGATTGAGCATCACCACGAAGTCGAACTCAAGCGAGCCGCAGACGAATGCCGGGCCATGCTCGATAGACGACTTGCCGGACGAAACCGTGAGGGAACTCTGGGAGAACCTCACTGACACTCAGGCGGGCGTGCTGCGGCTGAAGGACGGCGCGATCGAGGCGGTGATCGACCACAGCCGCCCGGAACACGCTCGGCTGATCAGCCTCCGGGGGCGAGATACAGGGCTGGAGATGGATTCAGCAAGGGTCGGCATGGCGCAGATGCGCCGGGCGCATCTCGCCTGGTGGGCCAGAGCACGTGCGGGGAGTTCCGGCACGGAGGGCGTGACCCATGGCGCGTAAAGATCGTAAGGACCGAGGACTCTACAGCACGACGAACGCAGCGGGAACCACGGTCTGGAAGGTGCGTGTCCAACACGAGGGCAGAGAGCGGCACTTTGGGCCGTTCCCCCTTAACCCTCCACCGAATTTCATCCTGGCCTCCATTCCGAGCCTGCTCTCCAGAAAACAAAGCGGGGGAGCCTCTCTTGCGCTCCCCCGCTCGCTTTCTACCGTCGTTTCATGAACTCCTCTTTCTACCGCAAGGGCTCGGCCTCTGCTGTTGCCGGACCCGCCGTGGGGACCGCCACCGGCGATTCCGGTTGCGTTTCCGCCTTCTGCGCACCGACAGCACCGCTGGCCAGCGGAAGAATCCGCTGGTCGCCGACCGGCAGCACACGGAGATAGCCCCACTGCCCCGACTGCGAGTACGGGAGCCGCTGGTTGGACCAGACATAATCACCCGTCAACCGGTACGGTCCCCCCGCGCCCTCCCGCAAGAAGACGTCCAGAACTTCCGAGCCCGCGAACTCGACGACGCTGATCATGTCCGCGCCGGCCATGTACGGCTCGATCGGCCACTCATGCCCTTCGATGCCGAACATCCCGTTCTGCTCGCTCCAGGCTCCAAGGACGTGCACCCGAACCGGATCGCCGGCATGGGCCTGGATCAGCGGCGTTTGGGGGTCTTCGGGTTGGGTCACCGAGCATGGCTGGAAGATGTGCCCGAGCTTGCAACCCTGTTCCTCGCGCTGCTTATAGGGCTCAGACCGGTAGTTGACGCCGGTCAGTCCCGCGACATTCTGCACGTAGGGCATGAAGCTGGTTCCGATGATATTGTCCTCATCCTGAAAGAAGAGGGCCACATCACGATAGTTGCGCTTGCCCGCATTCTCCGGCAGCGTCGTGTCCACGATGACATCGGCCCGCCAGCTGTTCTTCTGGGACAGATCTTCGCCGGTCATCGGATCACGATACTGCGATCCCTTCGGACCAACGATGACCGCCCCGAACAGCCCGTTACGGGGGTTGACCACGACATTGGCCCCATCCCACACCAAGGAGGTGGTCTCCTTGTTGTCGGGATGCGCATAGTACGTGTAGGTCCGGCTCTCCCCAGGCGCAATGGTCTGATCGCCGGGGTTGTTGCCCACATTGATCCCCTGCGAGTCTCTCGGATCGAAGCCTAAGCCCGGCGCGAAGAACGACGCCCGGCTTCCCGCCATCTTGTTCTTCAGGTTCACCTTGACGCAGTCGCCGAGGTTTACGCGCAACGTCAAGGGGCTCGGTTGCATGCCTGTCGCCACTCTGGCGGCTTCCTCTTCCAACGCGAAGATCTTGGCCTCAGGATTGGCCACTTCGATCTTGCGCTCGAAATCCACTTCGATCGCGCCTTTCGCCTTCGTATTGAAGACGAGCGGGCGGTCCATGGCGACCACATTGAAGGTCCTCACCGGCGCGTTGCTCGGGCACACGGAAGTCGGCGCCTGCGGGATCTCATCCTTGGCCGTACCGGCCGGGAGGCGTTTCAGATCCGGCGTCTCCTTGTCCAGCACACGGACGAGTCCCCATGCCCCTTCCATGAAGTGGGACGCACGGCCGTTGAAGTGGATGTAATCGCCCGGCATCCCCTGGAACCCGCCGGCCTTGGTCACCAGGTCATACCGCTCGGCGATCCCGACGTGGATCGAGTTCTTCCGATTGGCATCGCCTGCGTAGCGCTCGGTCAGGAACGTGTGGCCCGCAATGGTCCACACATGCGACTCGTTCATCAGCTGATGCAGCAGCCTGAACACAACCGTATCGCCGAGATACGCTCTCAGGAGAGGCGTGTCCGGATCTTGGTGTACCGCGCTGCTGAACAACTTCGTCGTGTCAGGATTATTCGCCAACCGCTGGGCGAACGGTTCGGCCCGGAAGTTCAGGCCGCTCCCGGTCGTATGGGTGCCGCCGTTCAGGTACTTGTTGGGCAGCATCGCAATCTTCTCCGGCATCTGGAAGGACACGGTCTTCCCGCCTTCCAACGCCACTTCGATCGGCTGTCCGGGCGGATTGCCGGCCTGTATGACGTTCACGGTATGCGGCACTGTGTCATGGATCGAGACCATCAACTCCCGGAAGCTGCCGTTCACGCCATATCCCACCGGTTCAGTGGTATGGATGTCGGCGATCGGGCCGCTGCGGATCTCCTTCCCGGTTTTGGGATCATGGTAGGTCGAGCCCTGCGGCTCAATGATTACAGACCCAAACCCGCCGTGCGGCCAGGTCGTGGCCCCGAAGGCGTGGTCGTGCCAGAAGACCGTGCCCAGGTCCGAATCTACCCACCAGCGGTACCGAACGAATTCGACCGTCACGATGTCCTTGACCGGGTGGTCATGCTTCAGCGCGTGCGCCAGCGTGATCGTGTCGCCGCTGATGCTCGTGATGCGCTGAATCTCGTTGCCCTTGACGTTGTCCGCGCCGATCAACAACTCGGTGCCGACATGGTACGGCTTCGCGTTCTTCACCGTGATCGTCTTGCCGCCCACCTTCGCCGCTGCCATCAGGACGGTGTTCATCGGCGCCGGCAGGCCAGCTTTCTTCGGCTTCTCCAGCATCGTGAACGGCCGCACGGACTGCTCATAGGACATCCCGCTGATCACGCCGTCAGACGCCTGGTTGTCGAACTGCATGAAGTGGGGATGGATGTTGATCTTCGACGACTGGAAGTTCGTGTAATCGTCGTCATTCCACTCGCTGGTCAACAGCACGTCCACGCAATCATAGACGTTCGCCCGGATCACGAGCGGGTACTTCTTGTCGTCGTTTGCTCGCGTCTCAGCCTCCTCTTCGTGGATGACGTAAATCAACCCGTCCTTGTCCACGATCGCCGGCTCTTTGCCCTGCGCCGTGGCCAGAGTGATAGGCGTCCGGATGAAGTGGAGATTGTAGTACTTGCGACCCACGTTCTCCGGGCAGAGGCTCCAGCGCCCCTGCTCGCCCGGCTTAGCCGGATCGGGCGTCCGCACGCCCTGGTCGTCCTGGTGGATCATCTCCAGCCACGGCGCCCCGTTGTGATTCGGCGGGAACGGTACGCGCTTGCCGAAGTGCGGCTTCATGGTCGGCCACGAGATCTTCCCGGTCCGGGCCTCAAAAAGGATGGGCAAACGCTCGCCCGGCTTGGAGGACTTGTACTTTGGATTCGCTGCGGTGCTTTCTTTCTCAGTCATCGCCATGTTGCCCTTCCAGGCCCAATCCAGAACCGTCGCGTCGTAGGCCAGGATCTGGCCGCGTTCGTCGTCCTTATGTCCGGGCTTGCCCATGGTCGGCATCTGTATCTCGACCCAGTCCTTGATGGTCACGACCGCCGGAGTGCTCTTCCAGTTGGTCTTGCCCTTTTCGATAATCTGGAAGGTCTTCCCAAACCAATCCACCGTCTTGCCGATGAGCTTGTCCGAGGTCACGCCGACCTGCATCCGACCCTGTCGATCCGGCAGTTCCCGCAGATCGGGCATGACGTCAGTGTGGTGCTCGCCCACCTGAAGGGTGTTGTAGGTCCGCGCGTATCCCCACATCCCGGCCACATAGTGGTGCGCGACGTGGCAGTGGAACAGGAAGTCGCCGGCCAGTTGCTGGCACAGGCCTGAGCCGCACTCGTTCTCCAGATCCAGCGCTTCGGACGGCCCGATCACTTCGACGTCCACCCGGTCCGTCTTCGTCCGGATCACCGGATATTTCACCGGCCCGTTCTTAGCGGTATGCCACAGCTCGGTATCCAGCGCCCGCGGGCTGCGCGGCCAACGGATGGAGCCGCCATGTGGATGATGCGAGTGGAATACTTCCGAGCCGCCGTGCACGATCCGCCACTTGACCGGATCGCCGAGGTAGGCCCGTGGGAGCGTTGTGGGGACGTCGCCGAACGTGTATGCGCTGTAGGCGAGCGACTCGTCCTCGAAGCCGAAATACTCGTGCTGCAGGTGCATTTCATCAATGCCGAACGGCTCGCTCCGATAGTTCAGTGCCCTCCCACCAGGACGGTACGCATCGGTCAGCGGGTCGCGCTGAGGCAGGAAGTCGCCCTTCTTGTTCACCGGCCGGAAGGCCTCGTCGCCGATTTCATGATAGAAAATCACGTGCTCGCGGAAGTCCGGTCCTGAGCCGTTGTTGATCATCACCTGCCAGCCGCTTCTGGCCTCGGTGGCCGGACCCGTTCCGATGGGTTCAAGATACCGCGAGCCCTTTGGTTCCACCACGAACGCGCCGAACAGCCCCATGACCGTCAGTTCGCGGTCATTACTATAGGAATGAAACTGCCGCACGCCTTCCTGCGTGTTCGGGTGAATGTACCATTCCATGTCCACTGACTTGCCCGGTTCCAGGATCGTGTCGGGGTTGGTGGTGGTCGCCGCCTCGCCGGTCGCGCTGACAATCATGCTGGCGCCGTGGATGTGGAGGCTTCCAGACTCGTCCTTCAGCTGGTTGCGCAGCGTGATTCTGAGGCAGTCACCCTGGTTACCCCGGATGGCCAGCGGCTGGATGATGTCGCCCTGCAGCCCGTTCGTGACCGCTCCGGTATCGAAGGAATCTTTCTCGCTCTCACGCGCGGCTTTGTTCTTGGCTTCCTCGGCCCGCGCCTTCGTAATATTCTCTGTGAGGATGTACATGTAGCCGGGGTAGAAATCCAGCCACTGATTCAGGGTGATCTCGATGGCGATCATCGAGACGTCGTACTTCTTCACGGGCGCAGCAGAGGGGCACCGACCGCCGCCGGTCGCTATGGGCTCGGTTTTGTTGTCGGAAGCCAACAAAAAGCTGGCCCCCTCCTGACCCGCATACTGGTGCATGGTGGACATTGAGTTGTAGCCACCCGACGTCTCCTGGCTTTGGGCTTGCGATTCGATCTGCCGCATCAAACGTTGGTGCTGCAGGTCCACTTTCATCGGACGATCAGGATGACCTTCGAGCACGTTCTCCATGACGGTTTGGCCCTTGAGCTGCTCGGCCCATGCCGGACTGTTCCCGGCTGCTGCATGAGAGGCGTGCTCGTCAGCGGCGAACACTGCCGGCGTACATACGAGACTGCCAGCGATCGTCACCGCTTGAAGCGCAATGGCCCATCGGCCGGAATCCCCCCAACCCCCCAATTGACTACTCATATCCTCGCCTCCTTGTGTTGGTCAACTTCCGTCATCGTGCATCGTCATCCAAGAGATGTTTGACCGTTTTTTTCAGCTCCGCCATCCGCAAGGGTTTGTTGAAGTACGCAGACGCCCCCCACCTGAAGGCCAGAGATTCGGTCTCCTTATCCCCGAAGGCCGTCATCAAGATCACGGGTGACCGGGGCACTGTCGCCTTGACCCTGGCGACGAAGGCCATCCCTCCATGGGGCATCCGGAGATCGCTGATGATCATATCCGTGGGGGATTGTTCCAGGGAGCGGAGCGCTTCTTCGCCATCAGCCGCCTGGGTGACACGATAACCCTCTTCTTTGAGCTCGTCGCTCACCAGGCTCCGCATCTCCAGATCGTCATCGGCTACCAGAATGTTCACATCCTTCACTTTCAGATTGCGTCCGTTGTTCGTCACGTATGTCCCCACCCTAACTTTGGCTCTGTTACAAGCTGAGCAAGAGAGAGGCCAAAAGGAAGAACCCAGACGGCGGATTCTCTCGTGCATGAAATCAATCAGTTAGAAGCGGCCGGAGGGAGACTGCCCGGCCAAGCTGGCGAGAAATTCTACAGGGTGGCCTCGGCAGTGGCGCGAGATGCGACAGCGCGAGTTTTAAGAACGAGCGGAGGCGATCGGCAGGTGGACACGGAAGGTGGTACCCTTCTGTACCTCGCTCTCCACGCGGATGTGCCCGCCGTGCTCCTCAACAATGCCATGGACCACGGTCAGACCCAGGCCTGTTCCTTGGCCGGCTTCCTTGGTCGAGAAGAAAGGATTGAAGATCTTGTCGAGGTCTTCAGGCGCGATGCCGTGACCAGTGTCGGACACGGACACCTCGATCATCTCACGATAATCTTCCGCTGAACCTTTACTCACAGGAACCACTGAAGTCCGCACCCCCAAGGTCCCATCGTTTCCCATGGCATGGAGCGCGTTGATCGCCAGGTTGAGTATCACCTGGCCGATTTGATCGGGATCCGCATCGGCCTGCGGGAGCGATGGCGACAGATCGGTGGCGACCTTGATGCGGTGCCGTTTGAGCCGCTCCTGCATCATATCCAGCGTCTCCTCCACAACTTTATTGATATTCGTCGGCCGCCGCTCGATCCGGCGCCGGCGGGCGAACGTCAGTAATTGATTCATGATCTTCGTGATGCGTTCAACCTGATCAATGATGGTCTGGAGGCCCTTGGCGGTCTCGGAGTCCTTCGTCTTCCGCTGGAGCAACTCGGCTCGTCCGAGAATGACGTTCATCGGGGTCCCAATCTCATGGGCCATGCCTGAAGCCAGCGTGCCCAGTTCGGCCAGACGTTCCGTCTGCCGGAGCTGCTCCTGCGACTTCAACAGTTCTTCCGTGCGCTTGTCCAAACCCCGTCCGAGTTCTTTGGCCATGGCCGCCAATTGACGATTGGCGTATGTCAGCTTCTCGTTGGACTTCTGGATGTAGGCCTCGATCGCGAGTCCGATGTCGAGGAAGACGATCTTCCTGAACGCGTTGTAGATCGTGATGAATTCCGAAGGCCGGCCCTTATAGGCGTCCGCGATGAGCGGGAAGATTAACGAGAGGTAGAGTTCGTATGCTCCCAGATACCATTGGGGAGTCAGCCCGATCCGTTCGTGGACGTACCCGATCTTCAGGCGATCCGCCTGGTAGTCCAGCCCGTAGTCTCCGCCGACCATCTCAAGGAGATACTTGCGCTGCGCGGCCAGCAGACGGTTCGTGATGAGCTCGTCGGAGAGGAGCCGCCGGGTCTCCTCGAATTGCATCAGGTGGCGGTAGAACGCGGAGACCATCCCATCGACATGGACTTCAAAGAGCGGCCGGAGCTTCCGGAGAGCCGCTTCCTCCTCGGCGGTGAAGCGCAAATACTCCTTGTCGATACTGGCTTCGCTGTTTTCCATAGCGCGCTATGACGATTGGGTGCGGTGCTTTTCGATCTCGTCGAGCTTGCGGTACAGGGTCTTGCGATCAATCCCTAGTATCTGCGCCGCCTGGTACTTGTTGCCGGCCGTCTTCTCCATGACCCTGAGAATATAGGCGCGCTCCATCTCGCCGAGCGTGCGGGTCTTCTCGGCGGCCTCCTCGATCATGTGCCGGTCGCCCGAGTCCCCGCGCAGCGCAGGCGGGAGGTCTTCTGAGCCGATCTTCTCCCCGCGCGTCAGGGTGACGCCCCGCTCGATCACGTTCTCCAGCTCCCGCACATTCCCAGGCCACAGATAGTCCATCAGCAGCGCCAAGGCTCCTTCGGTCAGACCGGCGACAGGCTTCTTCATCGGCTCGGCGTACTTCTTGACGAAATGCATCGCCAGCAGCGGGATGTCCTCCGTCCGTTCCCGTAGCGCCGGCATGTGCACCTCGATGACGTTGAGCCGGTAGTAGAGGTCTTCGCGGAACCGCTTGGCCTTGACCTCGCCGGCCAGGTCCAGGTTCGTGGCGGCGATCACCCGGACGTTCACCGGGATCGAGCGGGTCCCGCCGACCCGCCTGATTTCCTTCTCCTGAAGGACCCGGAGCAGCTTGGCCTGGAGGCTGATCGGCAACTCGCTGATCTCATCGAGGAACAGGGTGCCGCCCTGCGCCTCTTCGAACAGGCCCTTGCGGTCCGTCTTAGCGTCGGTAAAGGACCCTCGCATGTGACCGAACATCTCGGACTCCAGCAGATTCTCCGGGATTGCGGCGCAGTTTACCGGAATGAACGGCGCGGCCGTGCGCGGGCTGTTGTAGTGGACGGCCCTGGCGACCAGTTCCTTGCCGGTGCCGCTCTCGCCCGTGATCAGCACACTGCTGGGGCTTGGCGTAATGCGCCGGATCAGCTCAAAAACGGCCTGCATGGGCTTGCTCTTGCCGAGAATCTGGTTGAAGCTGTATTCCTTCTCGACCTCTTTTCGCAGCCGGGCCAGCTCGCGGCGCAGTGAGGCTTCGCGCACCGCCTTCTGGACAGTCAACACCATCTCCTCCGATTTGACCGGCTTCGTCACGTAATCGTAGGCGCCCTGCTTCATCGCTTCGATGGCGGACTCGATCGACCCGAACGCCGTCATGATGATGACGTTGGTGTCCGGGTGCTGACGCTTAATCTCCTTCAACAGGGTCAGGCCTGGCATCCCTTTCATGTTGAGATCGGTGATGACCGCGCCGAATTCGCGCTCGCTCATCTTGGCCAGGGCCTTTTCACCGGAGGTGGCCGTCTCCACCGCGTAGCCTTCCTCTTTCAGTACATCCGAGAGGAGCGAACACATCTCCGGTTCGTCATCAACGATTAGAATCTGATTGGCAGTCGTTTCCATCGTATCCTCTAGGGCAAGAATTTTACCTGAACACATCCAAGAAGTGAATGGCATGGTTAGATGGCGTAGATCATCGCTTCAGTTTTTCCAGCCGCACCGTGGACACCTTGTACTCGGGACACCGGGAAGCTTCATCGGCGCTCGACGACAATTCGGAAAGTGGACGACCATGGGATGGATGGGATGGGATGCATTGCTGACCTCCTCATAAAGAAAGAACAGCAACGATGGTGCCAGGAGAGATGAAACCTGTGGTTGTGGAATCGGATGTTATTTCGGTCAGTTATGTTGGCCTTGAGAGATCACGGCCGGATCTTCAGGAGGCAGTTGTGGAGAAATGCAACAGCGATTCAAGATTGCCCTGTGGTGAAATAGGACTGAGGGGTCTGTGTTACTTGGCGACTGCTGGCTCCACGTATGGCATGAGCGGCAGCGTCTTCGCGTCCTTCTTGACCAAGAGCACCGCAATCGCCCCACGCAGGGCATCCGTCAGTGAATGCGTCACCAGCGGATAGCCTCCTTCGTTGTCCACCACTACATCCACCGTGTAGGCATCGCCGGGTCCCACCACGACCGTCTGCATGCCCGTCAGTTTGTTGGCGGGATTGCCGCTCGCCCAGGCGTTGTCCCAGATCTCGCCGATCGGATGAAAGGATGAGAAGTTGTTCGGTCCCGCATTTACGATGTAGATACGCACTCGCTCGCCCGGTTTGGCTTCGAGGGGCTTGCCGCCCAGGAATGGGTGGTATTTGAAGACGCCGCCGTTGAACATCGCATGGTCGTACTTCCGGTCGAACATGCCCTGCACGTCGTCCGGGTTGTTCCACAGCTCGCTCTGCACCAGGACGTATTCGCGGTCTGCCTTCGGTAGGGAGCTGGGGTCCTTCGGATCTATGATGATCGCGCCCATCATGCCGCGCGCGATGTGCTGGATCATCGGCTGAACGCCGCAATGATAGAAGAAAATGCCGGGTTTTTTCGGTGTGAAGGTGATTTTGTGCGTCTCGCCGCGCTCGACCGGTTTGTGGTTCGTGAGGAAGTCCATCTCGCCGGCGTGAAAGTCCATGGAATGGGCAAAAGTGTTGGTCTTGGGATTGGTCAGCGAGAATTCGATGGTATCCCCTTCGGTCGCCCGCACGACCGGTCCAGGGAATTGTCCGTTGAAGGTCCACGCCTTGTACTTCGTGCCCTTGTTGTCGATGACGACTTCGGTCTCGACGGCGGTGAACTCCACTTTGACAGTCTTAGCCTCCGCAATGACAGAGGGTGAGGCCCAGGTGAGTACGGCAGCAAGGGTGAACATGTACATCCGCATCCGGACGTTTGGCGTACAGGTTGCTGAAAACACGTGAATCCTCATTTTTTCAAAGCCTTCAATACACCAACACCCATAGTGGCTTTAATGGCAAAAAATCGGCGGCCGGCGCTCTTCAAGATGAACGCCGACCGCCTTCTCTCCTCAGCCGCCGCCTGGTCCCTTCAACGACAACACAAACATCTCCCCCCTCATGTTTGGATGAAGATCGCACCAGAAACCGTATGTCGGGCTATCGCCGGAGCCCGTCTCGGCCTTGCTGAACTTGAGAGTCATCGTCTTGCCGGGGTCCACACGGTAGGCAGTCCCCTTTCCTTTCGCCAGATAGCCGTCCCCCGATACCGTGACTTTCACATCCTTGAACAACGAGGAATTGAACCCGTGCGTGGTGCTGTCCTCATTGCGGACCACGATTTCTGTAGGCACATCCGTAAGAGTATAGCCGCTCACCTTCCATTCCTTGTCCTTGGCGACGATCTCAATTTTCTTTGTCGGTTCCGCGGATTGGACCGCGGACGCGACCATCCCCATTCCCATCATCGCGCCTATGGCAAGAGCGATGGGAATAAACCGCGATCTCGATAAATATCCTCTCATCCTCATTGTATCCTCCCTATTAAAAGCGCCGCATTGGGCGCAAGGTTGAACTTGCCATCTTGAGTGAGCAAAACCGATGCCCTCGAAGCCAGGCGAGCAGGCTTTCTCATTGAATCCTGGGCGTCCTTAGAAAAAACCTTAGTTTAGTGATGGCCTTTCAAGAATGGACATGATCCTTTGTGATTATGAAAATCGTGTCGATATCTAAATGGGTGTGGACTTCCGCGACATGCGGAACAAACTCATTGATGAGGAACTCCACAGTATACGAGGATTCTTCAGGGTTGGCAGGGTTTAGCGTCTCGACCACATCTCATAGAGTGAGACCCCGATCTGGATAGCCAAGGACAGTCCCATGAGGATGCCTCCGATAATGACCGTGTAGGCGAACATCGGCTTATACCTAGTGAACCACCACGAGCCGATGTCGATCCAGATTGAAAGAAAGGGAATGGCGATCAGCACCGAGCGAAAGAGGGCCGAGGTGTCACTGAAGACGAAGATGGCGCTGGTCAGCGCGAAGAGAAAGCTCATGCCAAACAGATGAATGTGAGACACCCGCACCAGGCTCTTGAGCGACTCGCCGGCATCGATGGCAGTATAGGGCGCGATCTCCTGGTAGCTTGTAAAGGAAGGAATCGGTAGACCTGACGTGGAGCTGTGACAGGATGAGCACCCCCGCTTCAGGACGGATTCAACCTTCACATACCCCTCAGGGCTCGCGCCCTGGCGAACCCAGCGAATGACCTCTTGCTTCTCCTCCGTTGATAAGTACTCGCCCATCCCTCCCTTTAAGGCCACCTCCAGCCGGCTCGCTTCGGGGTTTCCGTAATATTTCACAATCACGGCCTGGACCAATCCCAACCCGCGTTTCGCGTGCGGCTCTACATCGATCAGATACAGATACAGGAGGGCGAGAAGATAGCCGAGTCCGATGGTCAGGAGAAAGAAGGTCGCAAAGACCTTCAAAGGAAGCGGCAGGATCCGCAGCGTCATGACTTTAATGGTACATTGTATCACGCATCATCGCTTCACATCCTTCAACGCCGTCTCCAACAAATCCACGCCTTTCCTGGAGGCTTGAATGGACTGGGCCAGGGCTTCGCGGGCCTGGGCCGGATTGTGGAACCCATCGGAGTTCTCCGCCGTCCACCATTCCCATAAGACATGCGCGGTATCGTGGTGCTTTCGCGCTTCGGCGAGTACCGACTCGGACACGCCCGCCCGCTTGGCGGCTTCGAAGGTATCGATGAGCCGCTCAAGCCAGAACTCTGACTTTCGGATTTTGCCCCTCGTGTACTGCTGAATGGCATCGATTCGGTATACGGCCTCCGTTTCAGACCATTTGGTATGGCACCTGAGGCAGGTCTCCCGCACATAGTTTCGAGGGCTGGTTTGCCAGTGCGATGTGAACGTCGTCCCGTCCGATCGCGACATCTTCGGCATGTGACAGTCTGCGCATTGCAGACCCATTTGCTCGTGCTTGCTCCCCCAGAAGGTTTCCACTTCGGGATGCTGAATCTTGATCAACGGCGCGCCCGTCACGGCGTGCCTGAAATCCCGGAACTTCAAATCATCGTAGAACTTCTTGACCTCGAACACATTCGTCCACGGGAATACATTGGTACGTGGATCGTCCAGGCCGATCTTGGCTCCTGTCGTAGGATCCAGGCCAGGGTTGCAGGCGTATTCCACATGGCACTGGGCGCACTGCAGCATGGAATTCGGACGCGTCAGCAATCCGATCTTCCGGTACCCCCTGAACTCCTTCACCTCCAAAGCCGGCTGTTGCTGATCCTTGTTGTAGGGGGATGCACCCCGGCTGAGGACCGCTTGGATCAGGGCGTCTCGCACCACCCGCGGCCGAGCGGCATGAGGATCATGGCAATGTACGCATCCCATGGGGTTCTGGATCATTTTGGCCATCTCCACCACGTCGGAGACGCGCGAGACGGTGGCTTTCGGGTGGGGTTCTCCCATATAGCTCCACTTCAGAATCATGTCGGTCGTCTTGCACATGAGACAGGTAGGGTTCGCCGCCTTCGCGGTCTCTGCAAGGTCACGTTTGGTATCCGTCAGCAGATCCCATGCTTTGCCGACCTGCCCGATAGCCTCCCAACTGTTGAATTGGAACCTTCCTCCGTAGGCGCGATCCGAGACGAGATGGTCCATCACCATGAACGCGTGAGAACGCGGCAAGGCATGGTCTTTGGTGAACCCGTGCCCCATGAGCAGCTTATCCAACGTCGGCGCGCGGCCAGTTGGTGTGGCCTTCTCGATCTTGGCTCCGGACTTCAGATTGACCGTCATAAAGGTCTTGTACTGGTCCTGATGACAGGTTCCACAGACCGCGAGATCAAAATTGGTGATGGGCTTAATGGAGGCGTCAGATAGGTGCTCAGGTAGTTTGCTGTGGCAGGTGAGACAGGGCAGCTGGGCATGTTTGCCGCCGGTTCGTAACGCTTGAATCTCCGTATGGCAGGCCAGACAGGCCTTTTCTTCCGACATTGCGGCCGGCGCGGCCATGGCCGAGCCAAGTCCGGAGCTTGGGGTGATACCGCTCCTGACGAGCAGGACCCCTGCGACTACAACGGCCAGTACCGTTCCCAGAGCAACCCACTTAGTCAACATGCTTTCACCCTCCGATTGTTCCCCGCCGAAAATGGTCTGAATTTTTACTTCAATGACATCAGATAGTCAATAAGCGTCTCCAGTTCATCGTCGGTTCCAGTAAACGGTTGCATCATTGCACCGGGCTTGAGGGTTTTGGGATCTAGCATGAACCGCTTGAGCCACGGGCCGTCCCGTTTAGTTCCGATATGACTGAGATCTCCGCCGATTTTTCCCCCTTTGCCTTCGATCCCGTGGCAGAGTCCGCAATTCTTCGCCTCGTAGACTTTCTCGCCCTTGCCCAGATCGGCAGCGCTTGCGTCTCCCCAAAAGAGAACAACCAGGGCACCTGCCATGAGGATTTTGCGCATCATCATACCGCCGGAATCTCCATGACGTACACTTCCCCCTTCATCTTGGGATGCAGGTCGCAACGGAAGGAATATTTCCCCGGCCGCTGGTTGTTGAAGCGGATGACTAACGTCTTGCCCGGCTCCACGTAGAACCCTTCCACTCCCTTACCATACGCGGCAACTCCTTCACCCTCTCCCTGGACCAGGATGCCGGTAAGCATGGGCGAGTAGAAGCCGTGCCGGACGATGTCCTGGTTGCGGAGGATGATGACGGTGGGCAGAGTCGGCTGAATGGGCGTGAGCTTGGCGATCTGAAAGTCATAATCCCGGATGACGATTTCGATCCGTTGCTCCGGCAACCCCTGGGCCGGACTCTGGGCCTCCACAGTCGGTCCGGAAAGACTCATCAGCACCGCTCCGGCAAGTCCGACTAACACCACAGTAATCGCGCGTCTTGTCCTCAACGATTCGTTTCGCATGAGCTGCCTCCTTGTTGTTGTCTCATCAATCACTCTGCCGCCGGAACACCAGCACCGCGCAAGGCGCGTATTTGCGGGGTTATACCCGCGACGCCAGTCGAATCTCCACCTTCGGCGGCACGGTCAGGGATTGGTGCACCGTGCAGCCGTGGGCGACCTTCAGCAGCTTGTCACGCTGTTCAGGCTTCAAGGCCGAAGGCAGATTGATGCGCAGATCCACCGTACCCACGCGATGGGGCTGCTCGGCGTAGGACCAGTCGGTGTCAATGGTCAGTCCATCGCACGGAATCTGATGCCGCGCGCAGTACCGCCCTACAAAGAACGCAACGCAGGCTCCCAGAGAACCGACGAAAAGTTCGACCGGCGACAGCCCCGCATCGACGCCGCCATCCTCAAACGGCTGGTCGGTCACGACCATGTGCTTGCCGCTCGTGATGTCGAATCGCGTACCGCCGCTATATGTCACGGTAAGACTCATAGTCATCACCTCAAGCGAGTTGTCAGGCGTGTCATGAACTCAGTAGAGAATGTCAACCGGTCTTCCTCCCTTGGGCCAGTCGTTTGCGCGGGCAGGGAACTCCGGTCGCGGCTGGCTATTGATGAAGGTCGCCAGATCAAATGCCTCCTCGTCGGTCAGCGAGTTTCCCAGACCCAGCGGCATGTTCCGTTTGATAAAGGATGCCGCGATGCCGACGCGGGCCATACCCGCCCCCTTGTTGTACGAATTGGGCCCCCACACCGGTGGAGCGGTCGTAGTGCCTTGCCCATCAGCGCCGTGACACAGGGCGCATTTGGCTTCGTACAACGCACGCCCCTTTCCCGGGTCGCCCGGACGCGAGATTTTCACCGGTGGAAAACCTCGATCCTGCAGTTTGGCTCCGGCCGGCACGCCCGTGGACATCCACGCCATATAGGCAACAAGAGCGCCCATCTCGGGGCTATCATAGGGCAACGCCTTGCCGTTCAGGCTCCGCTCGAAACACTCGTTGATGCGGATTTCGATGGTGGTCATCCGATCGCCGCGCGACCGGTATTCGGGCAGCACGGCATAGACGCCGACAAAGGGCCCGGCTTGAGGGTTCCGACCGCCGTCGAGATGGCAGTTCCGGCAGCTCAAGGCATTGCCGAGGTAGGGCTTTACGTGTTGCTGGGTGTTCAGCACGATCTCGTAGCCGCGGCGGATCGCCTCGCCTTGAGGCCCGCCGGGAATTTCATCCAACGACGGCGGCGAGAAGGACGGCGCGGCGCCAAGCAGACCTATCAAGACCGCGCCGATGAGTATGCTGTGACCAGCCGTGCGCATGTGTTTCCCCCGACCCTTACGACTTGATGTAGGCCCATCATCCCTGTTCCTGCAGTTCGATGAGCCGGACGATGGCGGGCACCGTCCGATCCACCTGATCCACGAGATCCTCATGCGTCAGTTTCATCCCCTTCATCGTGTTCGAGCAGACGGTGTACTCGACCCCATATTTCGTTTTGAGCAGGACGAGCTCCTCGGCGAATTTCGTCTCCTTCTTGACGAACAGCTTGACGCCGGGGCCGTTGGTGATCAGTTCGATCTTCACCTTCCCGGGCCCGAATTCCTCGTAGAGATTCTTGATGTTGCTCAGCGCGCCCTTCTGGACCCGTTCGTCGTCCGAATTGAGATGCAGCGCCACCTGGTGCAGACCATCCCCCGATTTAGGCTCGGTCGCAGCATGCCCCACCGAGCTACGGACCAGCCAGGCTCCGAGTGTTGCCAGACCGAGCGACATCACGCTTCGTCGATTCATTGACACCACGATCATTCCTCCTTCGTATATCTCTCCTCAAAAAGCCCAGTCAAATCCGACCAACATGCTCTGCCCTTTCAAATCGCCGCCATTCACTCCGACTCCTTTATCCCTGTAGAAATTGAATTCGGCATGCAGCACAAAATCCGTCCGCGTGGACTGATGGATGTAGTCCCGCACCAGGAAGGTATGGGAATCCACGTTGTTATAGTGGTTGGGAAACGAGGAGATCCCTTGTCGGACATTCTGGATCAGGTCGTACCGGTAGCCAAAGAGATACCCGGATCCGAGCACCGGAAGTTGGTTCGGATACCAGTCCAACTCCGCAAACCCACCGTGCCAGGCCGCGTTCTGGAAGACGCCATTGGTGACCCCACCAGCATTTATGGGAGCCATTTGCGTGGCGGCAAACAACCCAGCGCTGTCGCGCGCGTACATGTAAGCCCCGAAGAGGTTCATTGATCCATAGGTCAGGCTTGCGTCTCCTCCTACGCGGGTAAAGTCCTTACTGTTGCCCTGCGTGCCCGCACAGCCCGGACAAATCGGATTATCAAGCGTCGGCGCTTTGCCGTACAGGAAAAGCGCCCCGATCCGCTGACCCTGCACAACGCCGTAGCCTCCGAACGACTGGGTGACATGTCCGTAGACATTGAAGTTGTGCCCACCGTTGCCCGTGCAGGTCCCGAGCGAATTACCAGGGCTTGCCCCGTTCGAAAAAGGAGTACCAGCAGGATTAGGCGCGCCAGCAGGATTAAACGCGGTAGGGCCCGCACACGTGTTGAAGTTGTTGGTCAGGCCAGCCAGCGAGTAACGGAAATAGCCGCCCGTCACGTCGGTTTTCGTAATCCCGGTGAACTCGATTCCCGGTTGATTCGCCCCCAGCGCAAACTGATTGGGATTCAGATAATTCGCCGTCACGCCGGCACTCGTGACATTCAACCCTGCCAACGTCGTCTGAACCCACGGCGTCCCTGCGATATAGTGATACATCACAAAGGCATCGTTCAGCGTCGGGCTCCGCTTTTCGCTGAATGGCAAGTCGAGCTCGAATTTCCCGACCTTCAAATTCATCAGATAGGTGTTCGTGGGGCCGCCCAAGAACCGCTCCAAATTCAACACGCGCGTAAAGGCCGACTCCAGATCGATAGTTCCTCCAGACCCAGGAGTCGCAGTGGCTCCCGTGAAGACGATCCCGTAGGAGATGTTCCGATGCAACGTGCCAAAGCTTAAGATGTCCAACGCTCCGGACCAGACGCCACCGGTGGTGACATCGCCACCATCCACCCGCTGACTGGCCAACTCATACCCCGCCGTCGTGCGGAACGAGACCGGCCAGAAGCCTTTGCCGAGTGCTTCAAACGTTGGGAGATCGTTATCCGCTCCCAGTTGGTATCCCTGATCACGGAAAATGTTGCCGAGATCGTTCAGTTTCGGAAAGCCGGGGACATGGCAGACATTGCAGCTGAAGTCATACTTACGAGCAAAGGCCGGAATGGCTTGAGCGTCGCGCACGTCCTGGACCAGCCCGCTGAGAATCCCGATCACAGCGACAAACAACCCGATGGTAAGAACCCGTATCGTCTTCATTTTCGCCTCTCCTTTATAGTCAGTACCGGTCGAGCACTTGTTTCTTCTTGGTCCGGTACTCCTCCTCCGTAATGATGCCGTCGTCCCGCAATTGCTTCAGCTCACGGAGCTTCTGCGCCGCGTCGCTGCCAGACCCCTGCTCGGGAGAAACAGCCTGTTGAGTTGGATCAGATCTTTGCGCCGGCTTTGCGGCCTTTGCAGGGGAAGGGGGGGTCAAAAAGCCCCCGTAATCAATGGCCAGTTGGGGGATGGACGTTCCCCGCAGGTCGCCCAACTGTCCTCCTCCAATCAGCGCGGCGGACTGATTGTCGCCGGGGGCAAAAATGTAAACCCGCACACCCATGGAATGAAGAGGATCGTCCCAGAGCTGATCTTTGATGGAGGCCATCGAGACTGCATAGCGGTAATTGGTGAATCTCAGATAGAGTCGATCGCCTTCAACAAACCACCCACCGGTCGTGATTTCTGTGACGCCTGGCGAGCCGGCTCTGATGAGGCCGAAGACCACCCACTCGTCAGCATGAGCATGTTTAAATGCCCGATTGAGCCACTTGCTAAGAAACGCGATCTCGTCAGCAGAGAAGGCGGGAATCGAAGATTCTTGGGAAGCAAGAAGCGCCATCAGGCCAGGCTCACGCTGCATCCACACGTTTTGCAGGATGCGGTTCCAATCTTGAACGCTGAGCGGGAACGGGTGGTCGAACCGAGTGAATCCTTCGTGGGGGGAATCACCGTGGCGCGCCTCAACCCGAACAAACCGATCCGGCTCTTCCTGGACTGGTGATTCGATGCGTGATAGCCCTGTGCAGGACTGACATGCCAATATCAACGTGACAGCAGAAACGATGAGAAATGGTGGTCGTGGTCCCATGTGACCTCCTGAGGATTCATCAATTTCTTCGAGACACGATCGAGAAAAAGATTCAGCGCTAAAACTTGTCCTCCAAGCGGCGGAACAGATCAGACGCGCGCCTGCGGGGAACGGCGTGTTTCTTTTCCTCCAGGAGAATCCGCTCCGCCATCAACCAATCGTCGCGGTCATAACCGTGCTCGCCGCCGCGACGCAGGTAGAGCTCATGCGCCAGCTTGGCGAGCGCGTCCTTGTTGACCATGACCTGAGAAGAGGGTTGCGGGTTCGTCTTAGGCTTTTTGCTTCGCATCGCCGACCTCCCTTGTCCTCTGATGCGTGTACCGTGGGCTCTTCACAGAAAAGACAGGGCAGGCTGCCTGCCGCACGACGTGCTCCGCCACGCTCCCGATCGCCAAATGGCTCAACCCGCGACGGCCGTGCGTCCCCATCACGATCGCGTCTGCTGGTCCGTCCTTCGCCGCTTTCAGGATGATCTCGGCCGGCGTCCCCACCGCGCACAGGCTCTCGGCGTCAATCCCCTCGGCCTTCAACGCCGAGACCAATCCCCTGAGCGAAAGCTGGATCTGACCGCGCAAGGCCGCCTCGTCGCTCACGCCGAATAAGGCAAAATCCAGCGGATAGACCGCCGCCTCCATGGCATAGACCAGAGCCAGCCGGGCGCCCAACTGCTTGGCGAGCGTGGCGGCGTATTCCAGGGCTTCTTGGGCGCATTCAGAGAAATCTATCGGAACGAGCAAGCGACGGATGGCGGGAGAGTCTAAGCGTTCCGCCACGGCATTCGCCTCGGTTGTCCGAATCGTCAAGACAGGACAGGGGGCTTCTCTGACCACCGCTTCCGCAGTGCTGCCGAGCAGCAGGCGGTTCCAGCCACGATGGCCATGAGTCCCCATCACAATCAGCGCCGCACCCATTTCTCTCGCGTTCTTGGAGATGCAGGCCGCCGGGTTCCCGTACATCTGCCACGGCTCCGGCCTGAGCCCGTCTCGCTTCGCCACCTCGACCAGTGCCGTCATTTCGCGGTCCGATTCCTCCTGAAGCTGTTTCAGGAAGAGCGTGTTGACCGGAAACTCCCGATCCAAGCCGGGAGGTCCTTCCAGCACATTCAGAAGGACTACCTTAGTGTCGAGCGTCCTGGCCAACTGGGCGGCGTAGGAGTAGGCTCGCCGAGCCGGCACCGAGAAATCGGTGGCGAGCAGGACCCTTCTTTCTTCAGGTATGAGCATCGCACTCGCGGGACCCTACCGGGGTCCGCCGTCCCCCTTTTCGATCTTGCGCTTTTCGTTCAGGACTTCCGCCTGCACCACGATCTTGCAATGCTCGCAGATGGTCTCCGGCCCCGGCTTCCCGCAGATCAGGCAGTTATGCCGTTCCTCAAACGACTGCTTCTTCTCAGACTTCTGTCCTGGCTTCCCCATTGATCACCTCCAAACCTTTACCTCTGAATCAGCAATGGGGATGCCAAAACATGCCTGAGAAAGGAAAACCGAAAGTTCAGGATTGAAAAGGACTTACAAAGAGAGAGGAGTGTGATAGGGGCAGCGGCATGGACATTCCGCAACAGAAGGGAGCCGAACGGATGTGGAGAAATGCGACAACAAGGGGGCCGTGGACCGTTTCGACAGGGTCAGTGGTAGCAGACTAAACAAGTCTGTCCATGTCGGTCTCTACTCCGGAGACGACAAGTTCACTTCCTAACATAGAACCTGCATCGGTTGAAGGGGGCAGGTCAGGCTTGAAAAAGCGAGGAGAGAGGATCGGATGGTGTGTTCTTGACACATTATAGGTATAACTGTATAATGTCTCTATGCCCGCAAAGATAAGGCGAATCAATCGGCCCTCAACAGATGACTTTCTGACTGCGGAGGAGGCAGCAAAATATCTCGACGTTAAGTCGACCGTGATCCGCAACTACTTGGCCGAAGGAAAGTTGACGACCTTTAAGTTCAAGACCTATACACTACTCGACATCAAGGAATTAAAGGACTGGAAGGATTACCGCAGCATACGATAGCAAGAGGTTAGGGATGCTGACTCTCCATCAATGTCGAAACCTCATCTCCACCTGTTGTGATATATCGGACGAGCAATTGGAAGTTTTGCGCTACCAACTTTACGATGTAGCCCATGTCGTCGTCAGCGTTTTCCCCCTCCAAGGGCTTTGCCCATGCCACAGCACATAACGAAGGCCGCTATGCGCGCCGTCATTTATTGCAGGGTTTCTACAAAGGAACAAGTTCAGAACCTGAGTTTACCTATTCAGGAGAAGAGTTGCCGGGAGTACTGTCAGCGCCAAGACTGGGGGATCGCTCAAGTATTTGTTGACGCGGGGGAATCTGCCAAGACTACCGATAGACCTGAATTCCTGAAACTTCTCACATATTGCCGACAGAACAAGGGCCATATTCACACAGTTGTTATATATCGGATAGACCGTTTTGCCAGGAACAGTGCGGATTTTCATATGATACGGGGCTTATTATCTAAACTCGGTATCACTCTTCGCTCGGTTACAGAGCCGACAGATGAAAGTCCAACAGGCAAGCTGATGGAATCAATGCTGGCTAACTTCGCCAGTTCGATAACGATGTACGAGCAGATCGCACCAAAACCGGCATGAAGGCTGCTTTAGAAGAGGGACGATGGACATTCCCTCCTCCTCTTGGATATCTGATAAGCCACGGTTCAGATGCTATCCCCAATTTGGAGCCTGATCCGAAGACCGCTCCCCTCGTGCGGAAAGCGTTTGAACTGTATGCAACAGGCATGTATAGCAAGAGGGAGGTTCTACGAAAAATCACAGCGATGGGACTACGGTCCCGCAAAGGCGAAAAAGTTAGCCCGCAAACCTTCGATAGCCTCCTTCGGAAGAAAACTTATGCGGGCTGGTTGATTGTGAAAAGGTGGGGGATCGAACGTCATGGCGATTTCCTCCCTCTCATAGACGAGAAAACTTTTCGGCAGGTTCAAGCTCTCTTGGATGGAAAACGACCGTCTCTTACGCCACATCTCAGGAATCATCCAGACTTCCCGCTCCGTAGTTTCGTGATATGTGGAAAATGCTCTCGCCGACTAACGGCGAGTTGGTCAAGGGGTCGTACTCAACGTTATCCCTACTATCGGTGCCCGGCTCCTGGATGTAAAGGGGCCGGCATCCCCAAAGCTCAGTTGGAAGGCGAATTCGTGGCCTTGTTGGAGCGTTTACAGCCGAGCCCAGAGTACCTGAAATTGTTCAAGGAGATCGTGTTAGATGTATGGAAGGGGAAGCAGAAAGAGATCCAAGGGGCTATTGCGACTCTAAAACACCGACTTGAAGATCTTTACCAACGCAAGGATCGACTTGATGAAGCTTTCGTATTTGAGCGATCAATCAACCAGAAAACGTACCAGCGTCAACTGGATAAACTCAACGAAGAGATTATGTTGACCGAAGTCGAACTGCACGAGGTTAGAATCGACGAAATGGACGTGGAAGCTGTCCTTGGCTTCGCTCAGCACGTCCTACTGAATGCTGGACGGCTCTGGATGGAGTTCTCTCTAGAGCAGAAACAGCGGCTCCAGCAGGTTCTTTTCCCTCAAGGAATCCGGTTTTCAGAGGGAAGTTTTGAAACCCCAGTTACCTCCTTAGCTTTCAAATACTTACAAGATAACTCGTCTCAAAAATCAAATTTGGTGTCCCCAACGGGATTTGAACCCGTGTTGCGGCCTTGAAAGGGCCGCGTCCTAGGCCAGGCTAGACGATGGGGACGACCGTTCGGCTCGTTCGATGAATCGCGTCAGAAATGCACGAGCATCCATATCATTCTGTCGGTGGAAAAAGCAAGGTGCGCACGCGGGCGTGGGATTACGAAAGAGACGATTCGTACCAGGCGATGGTTTCCTTGAGACCCTCCTCGAACGGTGTTGACGCCCGAAACCCGAACTCCTTTTCCGCGCGGGTAACGTCCAGGCAGCGCCGTGGCTGGCCATCCGGACGGGAGGCATCCCAGACCACCCGCCCGGCATACCGGGTCAACTTGGCAATCAGGCCCGCCAGGTCGGCGATGGAGATTTCGAAGCCGGCGCCCAGGTTCACCGGTTCGCGCCCGTCATAACGTTCGGCTGCCAGCAGCACCCCCTCGGCGGCGTCGCGCACGAACAGGAATTCCCGCGTCGGCTTGCCGGTGCCCCAGAGGGTCACTTCCGACCGGCCGGCGCGCCGCGCCTCGACGAATTTGCGGATCATGGCCGGAATGACATGTGAGGTCTCCAGGTCGAAGTTGTCCTTGGGACCATAGAGGTTGACCGGAAACAAGGTAATCGCCGGAAACCCGTACTGCTGTCGGTAGGCCTGCGCCTGCACGAGGAGCATCTTCTTGGCCAGGCCATACGGCGCATTGGTCTCCTCCGGATACCCATTCCAGAGGTCTTCTTCCTTGAAGGGGATCGGCGTGAACTTGGGGTACGCGCAGATCGTCCCGATCGCCACGAACTTACGGACTCCCGCCAGCCTGGCCTCCTCCATAACCTGCGCACCCATCATCAGGTTTTCATAAAAGAACCGGCCGGGGTTCTGACGGTTCGCTTCAATCCCGCCGACGCGCGCGGCCAGATGGATGACGACATGCGGTCGCACATCACTCAACAGGCGCTTGACGGCCTCGGCCTGCACCAGATCACAGTCAGCGCTGCGCGGAACGATGATGTCGGTGCATCCACGCGCCCGGAGACCTTCTACCACAGACGAGCCCAGGAACCCGGCCCCGCCCGTCACCAGCACACGCGATCCATCCCAGAAACTCATCCGCCTTACCCTGTGGTCATCCGGTTGGTCGTCCAATCCAGCCCCGCGGACCCAAGAATCTTTTTCCCTTCCCCGACCGGCTTACAGCCCATCAGCTCCAAGTCGCAGTCCACCATGATTTTCACAAGGTCCGCAAACCGGACGCGCGGCGTCCATCCCAAGGACTTTCGCGCCTTGGACGCATCCGCCTGCAGACCGTCGACTTCCGACGGCCGCAGGTACCGTGGGTCCAGTTCGACATGCTTCTTCCAGTCCAGCCCGACGTAGCCGAACGCCGTCTCCACCAGCTCGCGCACCGAATGCGTCTCCCCCGTCCCGATCACGAAGTCCTCCGGGCGCTCCGCCTGGAGGATCCGCCACATGCATTCCACATACTCCGGCGCATAGCCCCAATCTCGCTTGGCCTCTAGGTTCCCCAGAAACAGCTTGTCGGCGCGCTTGGCCACGATGGCGGAGACGCCGCGGGTGACCTTCCGGCTGACGAAGGTCTCGCCGCGCCTGGGCGACTCGTGGTTGAACAGGATGCCGTTGGCGGCGAACAGCCCGTAGGCCTCCCGGTAATTGATCGTCATCCAGTAGGCGTAAGCCTTCGCGGCCGCGTAGGGGCTGCGGGGATGGAACGGCGTGGTCTCGTTCTGTGGCGGCGGCGTCGCGCCGAACATCTCGCTGCTGGAGGCCTGATAGTACCGGAGCGGCAGCTTGGACTGGCGCACCGCCTCGAGCACCCGCGTGGCGCCGATGCCGGTGATCTCGCCGGTGTACTCCGGCATGTCGAAGCTCACCCGGACGTGACTCTGCGCCGCGAGGTGATAGATCTCGTCGGGCTTGACGTCCTGGATCAGCTTGGCGATTTCACCGGCGCTCCCCAAGTCCCCGTAATGCAGGAAGAAGCGGGCGCCGGGAGCATGCGGGTCGACGTAGATATGATCAATCCGATGGGTGTTGAAGGTGCTCGCGCGACGCACCAGCCCATGAACCTCATAGCCCTTGGAGAGCAGCAATTCGGCCAGATACGAGCCGTCCTGCCCCGTCACCCCGGTGATAATCGCGCGTTTCCGCATGATGGAGGAGTAGCCTACCGGGTTCAGCCCGGAGGGTCAAGGCACACATTCCGTTGAGCCCTGAAGGTCGCTCACCTCACAATGAGGACGAGGGCGCCGGCAACGAGCATGACTCCCATTCCCACGATCACGCGCACAGCAAGCTCCCGACCGCCCAACCACGCCGCAATGCCGGCCTTCACGACCGTATTGGTGACGGCGGCCAGCGTGATCGCGACAGCCGCAGTCACCGCGCTCAGCCCTTCGCGATGGAACCGCGCAATTGAGAGGGTGATGGGGTCCACATCGGTCGTGCCTGCCAGGATGCTCGAGAGATAGAGCCCACTGTCTCCCAGGAAGGTCTGGGCGGCTTTGGCC
>Ga0207684_10000239_pt1 | contig 82378 bp, 72 predicted proteins | sample KBSK5501metaG_FD_184342 | JGI IMG/M metagenome (GOLD analysis project Ga0207684, IMG submission 184342) | Corn, switchgrass and miscanthus rhizosphere microbial communities from Kellogg Biological Station, Michigan, USA - KBS K5-50-1 metaG... | ecosystem: Host-associated > Plants > Roots >...
CCGAGCGTAGCGAAGCGGAGTCGAGGGGCCGCCCCATACCGCTCACCCCGAGCGTAGCGAAGCGGAGTCGAGGGGCCGCCCCATACCGCTCACCCCGAGCGTAGCGAAGCGGAGTCGAGGGCCCGCTGGTACTCGCCCTCGACCTTCGCTTCAGCGCTACGCTCGGGCTGAACGCCTACACTCGGCTGGGTCGACTGGCGAGGGCTTTGCTCAATCAGTTCGCGGCCTGCTGCTTCTTTGATGCCGCACGGTCCGCAACCCACTGGCGGATTCGCACGTCAAGTATCGACAGCGGGAGGGGGCCGGCGCCCAGCACCTGGTCGTGGAAATCGCGCACGTCGAACGCGTCGCCCAGCTGCTGCGAGGCGAAGGCGCGCAGCTCCTTGATCTTCAGCTCGCCCAACTTGTACGCGAGCGCCTGGCCGCCCCAGGCGATGTAGCGATCCACCTCCACCTCGATGTCGTGTTGCGTCTTGCCGGTGTTCTGCTGAAACAAACGGATTGCCTGATCCCTGGTCCACCCTTTGGCGTGCATGCCGGTGTCCACCACCAGTCGGATCGCCCGCCACATCTCGTAGGTGAGCTGGCCAAACTTGGAGTAGGGATCCTGGTAGAACCCGATCTCCGCGCCCAGCGATTCCGAGTAGAGACCCCAGCCCTCCACGAACGCGGTGTAGCCCCCGTGCTTGCGAAACTTGGGAACGTCCGGCAGCTCTTGCGCGATGGCGATCTGCAAGTGGTGGCCGGGCACCGCCTCGTGCAGCGTCAACGCCTCCATTTCCCACTTGGGCCGCGACTTCAAATCGTAGGTATTCGCGTAGAAGTAACCGGGGCGACCGGCTTCCTGCGATCCGGCCTGATAGTACGCAGTGGTTTGCGTCTTCTCTGAATAGGACGGAACGGGAATTACGCCGTAGGGCGTTCGCGGAAGAGTGCGGAACAGCCGGGTCAGCTCCGGGTCTACCCGTTTGGCGATGTCGCGGTAAGTCATCAGCAACGTCGCCTTGTCTTTGAAAAAGAAGCGCGGATCGGTTCGCAGGAAATTGAAGAACGCCTGCAGCTCGCCGCGAAAGCCGGTCTGCTTCGTCGCCTTTTCCATCTCCGCCCGGATGCGCTTCACCTCCGAAAGGCCGATCTCGTGAATCTGTTCGGCGGTGAGCTCGGTGGTGGTCATCACCTTGATCCGATGCTCGTACCAGGCAACTCCATCCGGCAGGTCGGACATCGCGATCGAATTGCGCGCCCGGGGCTCGTAATCCTGGGTGAAGAAAGTCTTCAGCTTCTGAATCGCGGGAACGACTGCCTCGCGAATGGCGGATGCAACCGCCTCTCGCAGGCGCTGCTGCTCCGCCGCGGGTATCGAGTCGGGCACATCCTTGAAGGCCATCTTGAAGATCGGGGTCTTGGTCGGATCGGCAGAGATTTGGTTATTCATCTGTTCCACGACGCCGCGAAGGATGACCCGCGGCGGTACGATCCGCGTCTCGAGACCCTTTCGCATCAGGACGATTTCCTGATCGACCAGCTGCGGGTACGAGCGAAGGCGGCGGATCAGGTCTTCGTAATCCTTTGAGCTCTTCAGCGGCGTGAGGTGAACCAGCTCCGCGACCTCGCTGTGCGGGCCCTGTCTTTGGCTGATCGGGAGGTACTCGCCATGAAATCGCCCGTCCTCGACGCGCATGGTCGCGTTGCGCAGGAACAGATCGTAGTTGAGTTGATCCGACGGCGTGAGCTTCGCCCGATCGATGCTCTTGACCTTGCCCAGCACCTCATCGGCGTGAGCACGGCGGTTGGCATACGCCTCCAGCGAATGGTCCGGCCATCTATCGTTGTAGCGGCGATCACCGAGCCGGGTGGCGAAGGTGGGCTCGTCGCGAAGCCTCCACTCCCACTCAGCCTCCAGCAGCTGCTGAAACTTCTTGCTCTCGTCTTGAGGTTGAGGCTGGGGCGAAGCGCTTCGGCCATTGAACGGCGACAACGCGGCGACCAGGGCTGCGGCGACAAGGAGGGAACGGTTCACGTGTAACTCCCGAATTACGGAGAATTGATCCGAAGCTTACCTCTGTGAGGATTCTTCTGGTCCCCGGATGAAAGTTGCGCCAGCATCTTAAGCGGGGGGCACCAGGAGGGATTCCAAAATGCGCACAGCATGTTTCGCCGCCCTGTCGGCGGCAATTCTTTTCGCTTGTGGCGGTGCAGGCAGCCGCAGCTCGACCACCGGGTCGAGCAAACAAGCGGAGGGCCCGCAGCTGTTCTACTTCTACACCTGCGGAGCGCCCGTCTGTTACGCGGTCAACGGGGCATCGGAAAACGGAATTCGCGAATGCTCGACCGAGCAGGCCGGAGACCCGTGTGACCAGGCTGGAGACGAGTGCGATCCGGGAGTTGGATGCGGCGTGCACCTGCTCTGCACGGACAGGGATCCCACCGGGCAGCCGCACGGTTGTCCGATCTCCAAAGCGAACTACAAGGAGGGAATAGAGTACCTGGCCAACGAGGATCTGGAGCGTTATCACGACCAGCTGATCGCGCTCCCGCTCGCGACCTATCGCTACAAGGCGGCGACGGACGCACGCAAGCACCTGGGCTTCATGATCGACGGGCACGAGTCGCTGATCTGCGTTGAGGCCGAGCACAACATGATCGACGTCTACGGTTACACCAGCATGGCCGTGGCGGCGCTCAAGGTGCAGGCGCGTCAGATCGATGAGCTGCGCGCTACGGTCGAAAAGCTCGAGCGAAAGCTCGGCGACAAGCGCCCGGCCGCGCCTCGCCGTTCGCGCTAGCCCCAGCAACGAGCGGCAGCGGGAACGCACTCGCTGCCGCTGCACCTTGCATCGCGCGAGAAGGATGCCGGGACAGTCGAACCGCTCGCCGCGAGCGTAGCGACGTTAGTCGCGGAGTCGAGGGGTCGCCCTCCGGCTCAGGAGCGCTTCTTCAGCGACCCCATCAGCAGATCGACCCAGCGATGGCTGATCCCGAAGTTCCGGTCGGGCGTCGCAAAATGGTGCGCCATGTGATGAGCGCGAATGGCGCGGCCCCAAGCGGTCCTCGGCGTCCGGTAATGCGATGACCAATGAGTGAAATCATAAAACAAATATCCGGCGACGATTCCGCAGAAGTAAGGGATGGTCGCCGCCGGCTTGCCGACCAGTGCCAGCAGGATGGCGATTACCACTGCCAACGGGATGCTCGCGCCCAGCGGCATCACCAAGCGCAGTGAGTCGTCGGGATACTGATGATGGTATCCATGGATGATCTCGTGCAGCTTGCGCGTGAACGGGCCGCTTCCTTCCCAGTGAAAGAAGCCGCGGTGGATGCCGTACTCCATCAAGTCCCAGGTGACCCATCCCAACGGGACAAAGAGCGCCGCGTGAGAGAGGGTGCTCCTGCCGGTGCCGAGCGCGTAGACCATCAGCGCGACCACGATGGGGATGTAGAAAGCGAAGGGAGCAACCGGATGAACCTTCGAGCAGGCCTCGAGGAACGGACTTTCAAACATCCGCGCCGAGGCACCTCTCTGGTACTCCATGTTCATGGCCGCCCGAGTAAATAATCAAATGACTCCGCGGTGACAACTTTAGCGCTTGCGCTTGTTTGGAGACGAACCCTTTTCCGGGGGAGGCTCCGCAGGCGGGGCGGGCGGATTCCAGGGTGGCTGACGTTCGAGCTTGTGACGAAGCGCCAGCGCCACCGGTGTGTCCCTGAGCGCGGCCAGCGATTGTACGTAGTACACCAGTGCCCACAGGCTCTCCTCGGGGAGCGCGCCCTTCCACTGCGGCATCGCCGCCCCGCCGATCCCCGCTCCGATTGTCCGGTAGAGGTCCTCGCGCTGCATCGGCGCCGTGTACTCCCGGCCGTCGACGCGCGTGCCCACCGGGTATGCGGACTTGATCTTGTTGACCAGAAAATCCGGGGGCAGGATTTGGTACGCCTTGACTATCTCGCCCTTCTCATCCTCTTCCAGCGGGTATTCGCTCTCTCTCAGGCTGGGGGCGTACATGTTCTCCGGGAACTCGGTGAGCGGCTCGCCCGTCACCTTCTGGGTCATCTGCGAAATCTCCTCGCGCGTGGCGTAGGCCGCGTGACACCCGGAGCAGCCCGCCCCTCCTACTGCGACGTGGTACACCTGCTTGCCGCGGGCGATCGCGTCGGCGTCCTTGCCCTTCCACGGATCCGGGGAGATCTCGATCGGCGTACCGTACTCGTCCGCGCTCTGCCAACGGGGTGAGAGAGTTTTCAGATACCCGATGATCGCTTTGCGCTCCACCTCGGGAACGTCCCAGGGCAGCATCGGCGTGCCGTGCAGACCGCGGCGGATGGTCCGATCGAGCGCGTCGTCCACCGGAAGCTTTCCAGCTTCCACGCCGGCGAACTTGAAAAGCCCGCGCGTGAAGTTCCTGGGCGGCGGACGCATGGCAGGGGAGGACGGCCCCTTGCCGTCGCCCTTGTCGCCGTGGCAGCCGTAGCAGTAGAGCATGTACGCGTCGTGGCCGTCGTTGAGCGTCTTCACCTCGACGGTCTTGCCGCTCGCCAGTGGATAGGGCTCGGTGAATCTCTTCTGCCCACACGCGGCAGCCAGCAGCGCGGCGATCAGCAGACATCGATAGGACCGCATCGCGGCCATGCCTTCCTCCTTCAGATCAAGAAGATCGACGCGAACATCAGCGCCCAGATCACGCCGACGAAGTGCCAGTACAAAGTCCAGAGGCGCACCGGTAAATACTTTGCGGCGCTGAATCTCCCGCCGAAGGCCTTGGCGCAAAGCACGGCGATCGCCACCAGGCCGACCGCAACGTGGAGGGCGTGAAACCAGGTCAGCCCGTAGAACACGGAGCCGTACGGTCCGCCCGTCTCAGGCCGAAGCCCGCTGTGGTAGAGGCGCATCCAGAGCGTGAGCTGAAGTGCCAGGAACAGCGTGCCCAGACCGACGGTGCACAGCAGCGCCCAGCCAAGCCGTCTCGAGCTTCCGCGGCGAATGGCGATCATCCCGTACTGCTGGGAAGCGCTGCTGGCGAACAGCACCAGCGTGTTCAGCGCCGGCAACGCGATGGGGAGCTCCGGAAGGTCGGACGGCGGCCAGGCCGCGCTGCGCGCACGCACGAAGGCGTAGGCGAAGAACATGGCTGCGAACATCATCGCCCACGAGGCAAGAAAGACGATCATTCCGACGTAGGCAGTCGTATCCTCGCGAGCCCTCGGCGGCCGATACGGGAGGACCTCGCCCATCGCGACCATCGGCTATTTCCCGCTCGCGGCCGGCGTTCGCGCCGGCGATGCCGCGGTGCTGGGCAGCTCTTCGGCCTGGCCAATCCAGTCGCGGCCCAGCGCCTTCTTGACCTCCGGATTGGCGAACTCGTGCGGCCCTCGCAGCACGGTCGGGATGGGCCAGTAGTTTCCGTGCGGAGGCGGAGAGGGCGCCATCGTCCACTCCAGCGTTCCGATCTCCCACGGGTTCTGCTCCGCTTTCGCTCCGGCGAATACCGATCGCAGAAAGTTGTAGACGAACAACAGCTGACCAGCCGCGAGGGCGAATGCGAAATAGCTCGTCCAGCGATTGAGCGGCAGCAGGTGCTGCAGGAAGGTGTACTGGTAGGGATCGTAAAGCCGTCGCTGCTGCCCGGAGAATCCCGCCACCAGCTGCCCGCAGAACACCAGGTTGATGAACACCACCGAGATCCAGAAGTGAGCTTTGGCCAGCGGCTCGTTCATCGTCCGGCCGAACATCTTGGGGAACCAGAAGTAGATCGCCGCGAAGCTGCCGAGAAACGCCGCCGCCGCCATCGTCAGGTGGAAGTGACCGACTACCCACATCGTGTCGTGGAGGTAGAGATCGGTCGCGATCGTTCCCAGGTACAGGCCGGTCAAGCCGCCTAGACCGAACACGAACACGGTGCCCAGCGCGAACAACATAGGGCTGGAGAAGCGATTGGAGCCCTTCCAGAGGGTGTGGAGCCAGTTGAGGAAGAGGATCTCGGCTGGAACGGAGATGATCAGCGTCAGGGTCATGAAGCCCTTGCCAAGCAGCGGGTTCATGCCCGTCAGGAACATGTGGTGTCCGTAAACCACCGCTGAGAGCACGGTCACCGCGCACATCGCCAGCACCTGGCCGCGGTACCAGTACGCCGGCTTGCGCGCGAAGAATGGAATGATGTCGCTGATGAATCCCCAGGCCGGCAAAATCAGGATGTAGACCTCCGGGTGGCCGAAGATCCAGAACAGGTGCTGGAAGAGAATCGGATCGCCGCCGCCCTTCACACCCGCTGCGCCGGCGATGAAGAACTGCGTTCCGAAGGCCCGATCCAGCGTGAGCAGCAACGCGGCCGCGCCCAGCACAGGCACGAAAAGCACGTTGAGGATCGCCGTGAGCCACAAGCCCCAGACGGTGAGCGGCATCCGCATGTACGTCATCCCGGGGGCGCGCAGGCGGATCACCGTGGTGACGTAATTGATCGCGCCCATGATGGTGGCCGCGCCGGTCACGAAGATGGCCAACACCACCAGCGTCTGGCCCGCGCCCGGCGTGCCCACCGTCGTGGAAAGAGGCGGATAGGTGGTCCACCCTGCCGCGGCGGTCCCCAGCTGCACGAAGAAGGACGCGGTGATCAGCACCAACGAGATCACGAAGGTCCAGAAGGACAACATGTTCAGCTTCGGGAACGCCATGTCCTGAGCGCCGATCATCAGCGGAATGGTGAAGTTGCCGAAGCAGCCGATCATCACCGGCGTGATCGCGAAGAAGATCATGATCAGGCCGTGCATGGTGAAGATGCTCTGGTACGTCGCGGGCGTGATCACCCCCCCGGAGCGGTGGAGCAGGGCCCCCAGCACCGGCACCGGGCGCCCGGGGAATGCCCATTGCCAGCGAATCATCATCGCCAGCGTGCCTCCCACGGCGAGGAAGACCAGGCCCGCCCAAAGGAACTGCTTGGCGATCACCTTATGGTCAGTCGAGAAGAGGTACCTGCGAATGAAGCTGGTCGGCTCCCCGTGAGCGCCAGCAGCATGCGATGCGGCTTCCATCTAATAGAACTCCTTCCACTCCCATCCCCAATGGGCGACCTTATCCTCAGGGTCGTAGGCGCGCTTGGCGTTGGCGGATGCCTCGGCCAGCCAGGCGCGGTAGTCCTCGGGGGAAAGCACGGTGAGCTGCGCCTTCATCTTGTAGTGATGGGTCCCGCAGTGCTGCGCACAACCGATGTCGAAATCACCCGTCTGCTTGGCCTCGAACCACATCCGGTTCACCTGGCCGGGGACCGCGTCCATTTTGGTTCGGAAGTTCGGAAGATAGAAGCTGTGGATCACGTCAGTGGAGGTGAGCTGCACGTAGATCGGGGTGTTCACCGGCACCTTGATATCGTTCCAGGTGAGGACGTCATCTTCGTTGTTGAACTTCTTGTCCGTCCCCGCGTAGCGAGTATCCCACGACCACTGGTGCGCGTTGATCTCCAGCCTCACGGTTCTCGGATCGCGCGCGACCTTCTCGTAATTCCAGACCTCCGAATCCAGATCGCTGATGGCGTTGACGAACAGCGTTCCGTCGACCACCGCAAAGATGAATGCTGACAGCGCGAGGGCGATGATCACCGATCGCCGGGCGCTGCCGTGATCGTACTCCGCCTCGTGGTGGCGGTTGTACCGCAGGCAGGCGTACCCCATCCAGACGCACATGATGATGAACAGGATGATGTTGAACACGTTGGTGATGTTCATCAGCCAGTCAACCAGGTGGCCGTTCTTCGACACGTCGCGCGGCAGCCCGAGCCCGGACTCCGGCTCGACCGCTGCGCGCGAGATGGCGGGAAGCAGGAGCAGGCCCCCGCGAACGGCGAGGCAGACCCAGCGATCAACTCGCTCGAGGGTTCTCATCTGTTTCGGCGCTCCATCCATGTCGTTCGAAGAAAGGTCACCGGGTCGATTCCGATTCGATTCGCCGCACGATCGTCAGCACCACGCCGGCCACGACGAACGGGACGAGAATCATCGAAGCGAGCACCCAGAGCGCTCTGAGGCTCCAACCATCCCGCCCCGCGCATGCCGGGCACGCCAAGACCGCCGCCGGAAGCAGCGCCAAGGCGAGCGTGACCGTCCTCCCGAGCAGGATTCGAAGGTGCGCGAGGGTGATCATCGGATCAACCTCCATCCTGCCTCGCCGATGAGGATCACCGCGTAGAGGGCGGGAAACAAGAACGGCAGCGCCACCGTCAGCTTGAGCGCCCGCATCTCGTACTTGAGATGCATGAAGAATAGCCCCACCAGCGAGGCCTTGGAGAGCGCCATCGCAATCAGGGCCACCACCTTCGGTCCCTGGGGAACGCCCATCGACGGCAGGGCCACCAAGATCTCCAGAATGGTGAGCACCGCCAGGACTCCGAAGACGATCAGGTACGATTTCCGATTGACGTGCCCGTGTTCAGCCATGCGCTCCCTTAGAGCAAGTAGATGAAGGTGAAGACCAGGATCCAGATCAGATCCACAAAGTGCCAGAAGAGGCCAAGAACCTCTATGTCGTTCGCGTTCGTCTTCCCGGCGACCGTGCGTGCCAGCGTGACCAAAATGTAGATCGTCCCGGTCAAGACGTGCGCGCCGTGAAAGCTGGTGGTCACGTAAAAGGTGCTCGCGTAGGCGCTGTGCCCGAAGATCAACCCCTCGTGCGTCAGGCCGTGCCCGGGCGTGAGCCCGAAGTACTCATGGAACTGCCCAGTCAGGAAGCCAATCCCGCCGAGCGCGGTAAGCCCCAAGAAAAGTATCGTCTGCTTGCGGTTCCCCTCCGTCGCCGCGGCCACCGCGAGCACCATGGTGACGCTCGAGCAGATCAGCCAGAAGGTGAGGAACGCGGTGAACGGAATGCCCAGCGCCGGCTCGCCCGGATGGCGCCAGACATCGGCGCCGCCGCGCAGGATCCCATAAGCGAGCAGTAGTCCACCGAACGAGAAGGCGTCGGACAAGAGGAAGATCCACATTCCGATCTTGCCCGGGGTAGCACTGCCGAAGTACTCGTCAGGGGGTAGGGCGTGGGCAACGGAGTGACCGCCGGGGTCAGCGGTCGCAGTCGCGGTCATGTGTATTTCGGTCTCCTCGCTCGTACGCGAAAAGCGTTCGCTGCGTAACACGCGCCTCCCGATGCATCAAGAGATTTCCGCCCACTTCAAAGCGGTCGCAGGGCGAACAGGCGGTCAATTCGTTTCGCGCCATCCCGCGCCTGAAGCTCCGCGTTGACCTCGCGACCACCATTGGCTACGAACCTGCGCGATGAATTCCGCGGCGAGCGTGGTTCAACACCTTGGAAGCCGACTGCAGGCGCGACTGGCGGCGCTGGTAAGCCGCCCGCTGTTCTGGTCGCTGTTCATCGCGCTTGGCCTGGCGATCCCGATCGTGCGCAGCCTTCGGGTCAGTCTGCCCAGACCGCTGCCGGTGCTCTCGGCCGTGCCCGAGTTTCAGCTCACCGACCAGAACGGGCAGCCGTATGGAAGCCAGCAGCTGCGCGGAAAAGTCTGGGTGGCCAACGCCATCTTCACTCGATGTCCGACGGTCTGCCCTGCCTCGACGCAATACATGGCCCAGGTCCAACATCGCGGGCGGGGACTCGGCGAGTACTTCCACCTGGTGTCCTTCTCCGTTGACCCGGATTACGACACTTCCCAGAAGCTGCTCGCCTATGCGAAAGAACATAAAGTCAGCCCCCGGATGTGGTCCTTCCTCACCGGAACCCGCGGGCAGCTCACGAGCGTCCTCAACGATGGGCTGAAGATCTACATGGGCAAAGATCAAACGGCGGGCGACGATCTGATGAGCATCGGCCACGGGAGCCACTTCGTCCTGGTGGACGGGAGAATGCGAATCCGCGGCTACTACGACCTGACCGCCGACGGCGCGCTGGACGCGCTCTTGCGCGACGCCGGGCTGCTCGCCAGCCGCGGAGACTAAAAAGCCGCCTACCGCCGACTCTTCGCCTTCTGCTTCTTGGCGCGGCGAGGCACGCTGCGCCTCGGTGAGCTCTTGCGGGCGCGCGGCTTGCTGCGAGCGGACTTCTTCTTGGCAGCCTTTCGCGCCGGCCGCTTGTCGCGGGACGCCCTTCGCGCGGGTTTGGCCGATTTCTTCTTGGTCGCCTTCGGCTGCACCAGCTCTTTCGCCGCAGCAAGCTTTTGCTCCAGCTTCTCGCGCCGCGCCCGGATCGCCTCCCGCAGCCCGTCCGCATCCAAGTTCACCCTGGCCAGCCGCAAGCGGTAGCTCACGTCCTCGCGCAGCAGGCCCTGTTGAATCGCCTCGTCTGGAAGCTTGGAGAGGCCGAGCACGATCTTCGGTCGCTCTTCACGCTCTTGCAGGCAGCGCAGCACCAGCGTTTGCGCATCCAGCCCCAAGCCGAGCACGTCCGGGATGTACACAATTCCCCGCGCCTGCTCCAGCCCGCGCTGCAGCTCCTCCGCCGTTCGCGCCTCGACCACCGACCCTTCCGACGCAAAGTGGGCGCCGGCTTCGTATGCCCAGGCACGCCGCTCCTCCTCGTTTCCGCCGTACAGCAGCAGGGCGGACCGGTTGGAGATCAGGTCCTCTTCGGCGTAGCCACCGTATTCCACCATTGCCCCTCCAGTCCTCGGGTAGCCGGCGGCCGGGCTGACAACCAACCGTCGGAGGCCTTGAATGTTTTGCATTGTATCGCCGACTGGCCTTGCTGTTTAGCGTTTAACGCGAAAGCACGGAGGCAAAGGCAAGCAGCAGCTCGCTGATAATCAGGATTACGATGGTGAACTCCAGGGTCAAGGCGCGATCGGTGTCCACCTCATCCTTGAGCAGCTGGTAGACCTGAGCGAGCATCTGTTGCTTGCGAGTGATGCTGGCCTGCCACCTGGGGATGCGCAGGCGGCGGACGGCCGCTTCGTATACCTTGGCCACATAAAAATCCCCGATGATCTTGAGCGAGTTTTCCACTCGCTCGATGAACTCAGACATTTCCAGCAGCGAAGCCCAGACCTGGCGCGCCAGCACGCGATAGGGGCTGCGGAACAGAGAGGTCCAGCCGCGTCGGCGCGCCAGCACTTGATCGTAGGTGCGGCGAATGTTGGCATCCAGCAGGTGATCGTAATAACGAAATTCCAACAGCTGCGCGTTGCAGAACTCCAGGATATCGGGAATGTCTTGGCTGCCGGACGGCTCGTAGACAAAGGCGCTGTTCCAATCCACCACCACCAGATCGTCCTCTTTGTAGCTGAAGCGATGCTGGGTGACCTCGCTTTTCTCGCGCTCGCTCAAGGGCGCTCGATCCACCTCGCCCAGAAGCAGGCGAGCCAAATCAGCGCGCTCCAGCAGCTGATCCGCGGTAGGATGGCCGTCGATCTCCTGGGCGTCGATCACGGTATAGCTTTCGCTCTGGTCCCAAAGGTGCGGGCCTTCGAACGCCGGAGCGAGCGCGCGGCGCAGATCTTCCAGCCGCTCCAGCGCCAGCTGATCCACCGACTGGCTGTCGTACAGCTCGTCCGCAAGGCGGATCAGTTGTTCCATCGAGGTGCCCGACGGAACCGGAACTTTGAGAATCACCGAGAGCGCGCCGTAGTCAAAAATGCGCGCCAGCACGTCAATCAGCTGCGGGCCGGAGCGAAGCGTCAGCTCGCGCTTGCCCAGCTCGGCCGAGAGCGGCGGATTGGGAAATTGCAGATATTGCGAGCCCTCGCGGGATAGCTTCAATGGGCGGGGCTCCTCTGCTATCAGACGGCGCGCCGCCTCCAGCTGGATCTCATCCGCGACATCGAAGATGCGATAACAGAGAACGAAGGCCTTTCGGAACACCGCCTCTTCGGGCATTCAAGTACCAAGCTCAGTTCTCACGTCCCACAACTCCGGGAAAAAAGTGAGCTCCAATGCCTTGCGCAAAAAATTCACGCCCGAGCTCCCACCCGTTCCCTGTTTGAATCCAATGATTCGCTGTACCGTTTTCATGTGCCGGAAGCGCCAGAGCTGAAATCGCTCTTCGACGTCCACCAGCTTTTCGCACATCTCGTACTCATCCCAATATCGATCGGTGTCCTCGTAAATTCTTCTGAACACCCGCACCACCTCGGGATGTTTTTCGTAGGGCTGCGACCAGTCGCGCTCCACCACCTGAGCCGGAACCGGATGGCCCCGGCGATGCAGATATCGGAGGAATTCGTCGTACAGCGAAGGCCTGAGCAAAAGGCTTTGCAGCCAGTGGTACACCTGTGGATCGTGGCGATGCGGCCCCAACAGTTGCGCGTCCTTGTTGCCCAAAAGAAACTCAATCGCCCGGTACTGATGAGATTGCAATCCGCTGGCCTGCTCCAACACGCCGCGAAACTGCAAATATTCGGTGGGGGTGAGCGTCTCCAGCACGCTCCACTGCTCGAACAGCATTCGCTGGATATGACCTACGCGCGACAATATTTTGAAGGACGGCTCCAGCTGATCAGCGCGGACACTGCGCAGCACCGCCTCCAACTCGTGAATCATCAACTTCATCCACAGCTCCGACGTTTGATGCTGGATGATGAACAGCATCTCGTCGTGGTGCGGTGGGTTGGAGCGAAGCTGCTGGGCGCTGAGCAGTCGATCCAGTTGCAGGTAGCCCGCGTAGGTGGTGCGTCCTGCCAGGTCTACGTGAATCGTCTTTTCAAACTCTCGCCTGTTCATCCCGAGGCATCAAAGGCACGGGAGCTGGACAGGCGCAACCCTGGTCGAACATTGGCCAGGACTGCGATTGTGCAACCGGACAATTGACAGAGGCGCGGCGCCTTGAGAGCGGAGGCTATCTCTTGCCGGCTCTGGCTGCTTTGAGAGCCTTGGCCGCGGCTCGGCCGCGCGGCAGTACCACGTCGTTGACGCTACCCGGCGGCGCGTAATCGGCCCAGCTGGACGGTCGCCGGTTGGTTCGCGCCAGCATCCGAAGCTTCTGGTAGTGCGCCGCACAATAGCCCTTGGTTCGGCTCGGGTTGCGACAACCTTTGATCGCACAGCCGCGATCGTTTGCCGTCCCCGGCCGGCGGCCGCGTCGCGAAACGCGGGTGCTTCCCGGCGGTCTTCCGGGGCCGCGGCGAAGGACGGAGGAACCGCTCCCGCCGGTGAACAAGGTCGCCAGCGGCGAGAGATTATCGGCCAGCGACTTCAGTGCACCGAGGTTCGAAGCTCCCTCTTGCAGACGAGTCACCACGCCCCGCAGCGGCCGGAGTTGAGCTTCTATTTCGCGTCGAATCATTCGACGAAACGCTTGGTCAACAGACATGTTGTCTTGCTCCTCTTTGATGTGACAGACGACTTTTACCGGTTGCCCCAACGTTTGTCTAACAAAATATACAAACAACATCCCTGTCGCAGCCGCGGCGATCAATCCCTGACATGCAAAAACAACCATCGAGGGTGTTGTGCTGGTTGATTTTCGCTGTTGGTGGAATCCGGCGTTCCAAGCCAGCATTCCGCGAGATCGCGGAACTAACAACGGATGTTCGGCTCCCAACAGGCCTTGCGCCTGCCGGCCACTCTCCCTGAAATCTTTTGCTAGGCGCTTCTGGCTCCGTTTAAGAAGAGACAGCGATTCTCGCCCATGCCAAAACGATTCTTAGGTTGTTTGCTCGTGGAACGCCGAAATGAAGCAATCAGTTGAAGCGCGAAGTTTTCTCCGGCCCGAGCTGGAGGAGGGCGCGAAACGGCTGCTGACCGACGCGCTGGCGGACACCCGGGCGCGAACACTCGCGCTGATCGCCCCGCTGCCCGACCTGGAGCTGGTTCGCCAGCACTCTCCGTTGATGTCTCCGATCGTCTGGGATCTGGCTCACGTGGGCAATTTCGAGGAGCAATGGCTGCTGCGCGCGCTGGGTGGATCGCGGCTGGCGAGCTGGGCTTTGGACGAGGTGTACGACGCCTTTCGACATCCGCGTTCCACCCGGCCAACTCTGCCCCTCCTCTCGCCGCCGCTCACCCGCCGCTACCTGGCGGACGTGCGTCACCGCGCGCTGGAGCGTTTGTCAGCGATTGCGTTCGCTTCGCAAAATCCGTTGCTGGCCAATGGATTCGTCTACGGAATGGTCATTCAGCACGAGCAACAACACGATGAAACAATATTGGCCTGTCTGCAGTTGATGAGCTCCTTTACCTATCGGCCCCCTTCGCCGCACCCTCCGGTTTCTCCGCCGGGTGCATGCAACAAAGCGCGGTACGTGGAGGGCGGACCGTTCGTGATGGGAACGGATGAGGAGCCTTGGGCATATGACAATGAGCGCCCGGCTCACCTGGTCGAGCTCAGACCATTCCTAATCGATTCCCGTCCTATTACCAATCGGGAATTTATCGAATTCATCGAGGCGGGGGGTTACCGGCAACAGCGATATTGGAGCCGCGAGGGATGGGCGTTTCGGGAAAAAGAACGACTGTTGCACCCGCAGTATTGGCAAAAGTCCGGGCGCGAGTGGCGGCGACGACGATTTGGATTTGTCGAACCCCTGCCGCCCGACGAGCCTGTTCAGCACGTCTGCTGGTACGAAGCGGACGCCTATGCGCGCTGGGCTGGAAAACGTCTCCCCACCGAGGCGGAGTGGGAAAAAGCCGCTTCCTGGACCCCTTCCGGGCGAAAGCTGCGCTACCCCTGGGGAGATGACCCGCCCACCGCAGGGCAAGCCAACCTCGGCGGGCAGCGATTTCAACCCGCCCCGGCGGGCAGTTTTCCCGAGGGGCGCAGCCCGCGCGGGTGCGAGCAATTGCTCGGCGATGTTTGGGAATGGACTGCCTCTGATTTTCAGCCCTACCCTGGTTTTGTCGCCTTCCCCTATCGAGAGTATTCGGAAGTATTTTTTGGAACCTCCTACAAAGTCTTGCGCGGCGGCTCCTGGGCCACGCATTCAACGGTGATTCGAAACACATTTCGAAATTGGGATTTCCCGAAGCGACGTCACATTTTCGCTGGCTTTCGCTGCGCCCAGGATATTTGACCCGCCCGATGGACGGTATGGAATCAGGACCTGTTTCACGGCTGGATAGCGGCGCTTGGACCATCGACGTTCGGCTCAACGCGCGCGACTTGAGCCGGGCGCTGCGCGCCGATGCACGCCGCGGTCTGTTCAGCTCGCCGAAGGAGCTGTCGCCGAAGTGGTTCTACGACGAGCGGGGCTCGAGGTTGTTTGAAATCATCACCCGACTTCCCGAGTACTATCCCACCGCGCGAGAGCGGGAGATCCTCGGGCGACGGGCGCGGGAGATCGCCGAGATTGCACAACCGCATACCTTGGTCGAGCTGGGTTCGGGTACTTCGGAGAAGACGCGGCTGCTGCTCGATTCCCTGGTGCGCAGCGGGCAACTTCGGCGCTTCGTGCCCTTCGACGTCAGCGAATCCACGCTGCGCGCCGCCGCGGCATCGGTGGCATCGCACTATCCCGGTCTCGAGGTGCGCGCGGTGGTGAGCGACTTCGAGCGGGGTCTCCAGGCGATCCCCAGAGGGGAACGCCGGCTGATTGCGTTTCTGGGAGGAACCATCGGCAACTTCAAGCCGGCCGGCCGCGCTGCTTTCTACCGAGAGCTGGCATCCCAGCTCGCGCCCGGCGATTCGCTGTTGCTCGGAACCGACTTGGTGAAGGACGTCCGCCGGCTGGAGGCCGCCTACGACGACGCAGCCGGCGTGACCGCGGAATTCAACCGAAACATTCTGCGGGTGCTCAACCGCGAGCTGGGCGCAGATTTCGTTCCCTCCAACTTCGAGCACGTCGCCCGCTATGATGCCAAACAGCAGTGGATGGAGATGTGGCTTCGCTCCACCAAAGAGCAGCAGGTCCGCGTTCGCGCCCTGCGCCGGGTGGTGCGCTTCGCGGCCGGCGAGGAGATGCGCACTGAGGTGAGCGCCAAGTTCCGCCGCCGGCGGGTGAGCTCGGAGCTGGCGAGCGCCGGTCTTCGACTGACGCACTGGTGGACGGATGAGCACGGCGACTACGCCCTTTCGCTGTCCCGACCGGTGCGCCGCCGTCGCCACGGCAAGCTCAGTCCCGCCGACTAGGGTTGGCCCTTTGTACCGAGAGCTCCTCACAAGCCCGAGCGGCATCGCGCGCTTCAGGGAGATCTCTGCCCGGAAAGGTGGCGCAGAGAAACAGATCGTTCGACGCGCGCTTGGCGCCCAGCATCACGAATTGCTCGGCCGCGTTGGCGCCGCTCGGCGTGAACGCGAAAACAACGATCGACGCGGAATCGCTGGATCTCTCGAGTTTCACAGAAGTCTTGACCGGCTTGATTTCCTGATCGAATTGCTCCTTCAGCTCGGCAGGCGACGGCAGCTCTCCAGCCGCCCCGGCGCGGCGATCGATCCGCAGCACCCACCGCCCGGCGGGTCCGGCGCGGAAGCTGCCGTCGGGTGCGCTCTCGGCGGACCAACCGTCCGGCATCGAGACGTGGATGGAGAACGGGGCCTTGGACGAGCTGAGCGTCGTCCCCGCATCCGCGGACCCCTGGCGCTGGCAGGCCGCGAGCCCGCAGCTCGCCACGGCCGTCAGGCATCCGCAGACGCCCCAGCGCACGGCGCTACTTCTTCATCGACTCGACGGACGGCACCGCAGAGACCGGCGAGGTGGCCTTGCCCAGGTTCTCCATCTTGCACGAGCCCTCGAAGATCACCCCGCGGTCCATCGAGAGCGACGGCGTCTCCAGATTTCCCTTCACGCGGCCGGGCTGGTGCAGCTCGATCATCTGCGACGCGCGGATGTTTCCTTCCACCACGCCGTTGACGATCACCGTCCCCGCGCTGATCTCAGCCGCGACCTTCGCCCCGTCGCCGATGACCAACGTGTCCTTGGTGAAAATCTGCCCGGTGAACTTTCCATCGATTCGCACTTGGCCTTCGAATGTCAGCTTGCCCTCGAACTCGCTACCCTTCCCCAGAAGGGCGTTCAGCTCACCGCTGCGTGCCACCACGTTGTCATCCTCCCGGTTCAACAGTGCCATATTCGGTCTGTCTTCTTTCTTGCCAAGAATGGCCATCGGCTGACCTACTTTCTGAAAAGGGTCAGCAGCCGATCCAGGTCCTCATATGAGAAAAAGTCGATCTCCAGCCTTCCCTGACCGCCTCTCTCTACCAGCCTCACCTTAGTACCCAAGACCCGCTGCAGCTGCTCCACCACCTGGCGAACGTGAGGACTCTGCCTTTCTTCCCGAATCCTCGTTCGACCTCGCGGCGAATTCCTCCATCGCTTCACCCACCGCTCGGCATCGCGAACGGACAGCTTCTGCGCAGCGATCTTCGACGCCAAAGAAACCATCTGCGTCGAATCCGAAAGGCCGAGCAGGGCGCGCGCATGTCCCATGCTCAAGCCCCCCTGGGCGAGCATCGCCTTGACCTCCGCGGGGAGAGCGAGCAGCCGCAGCGCATTGGCGACGGTGGAGCGGTCTTTTCCCACGCGCTGGCTCACCTGCTCCTGCGTCAGGGAGAACTCCTGCATCAGCCGACGGTAACCCTCCGCCTCCTCGATGGGATTCAGATCCGCCCGCTGAAGGTTTTCCACCAGCGCGAGCTCGAGCGCCTCGCCGTCCGAGGCTTCGCGGACGATCGCGGGCACCTCGTGGAGGCCCGCCAGCTGCGCCGCGCGCCAGCGCCGCTCGCCGGCGATCAGGCGGTAACTGCCTCCCTCCTTTCGCACCAGCACCGGCTGGATCAGCCCCTGCGCCCGGATGGATTCCGCCAGTCCATGCAGCTTCTCCTCGTCGAACACCTTGCGCGGCTGATTGCCGTCGCGGCGGATCGATTCGATCGGAAGGCACTCGATGTTTCTTCCGGAGATCTCGCCGGCGACCGGAACCGCCGTCGCGTACGGAATCAGCGCGGAGAGGCCACGGCCCAACGCGCGCTTCGGGTGTTTCTCGGTGGCTGGAATCACGTGGGGTCCCGATCCTCGTGTCGAAGTCTACGCTACCACGCGCCTCGTCGTTTCCTCTTTTTCTCGACGCATCAGCTCGTGGCCGAGCGCTAGGTAGCTCTCGCACCCCTTGGACTTGATGTCGTAGAGGAGGATCGGCTTTCCGAAACTGGGGCATTCCGAAAGCCGCACGCTGCGCGGCACGACGGTGGTGAACACCAGATCGGGAAAGTACGTCCGGACCTCTTGCGCCACCTGGTGGGCGATGTTGGCCCGGGCGTCGAACATGGTGAGGAGGATTCCCTCCGTCCGAAGACTTGGGTTGAGCTGATTCTTCACCAACCCGATCGTGTGCATCAGCTGAGAGAGCCCCTCGAGCGCATAGTATTCGCACTGCAGCGGGATGATCACCGAGTCCGCCGCGGTGAGGGCGTTGACGGTCAAAAGGCCCAGCGACGGCGGGCAATCGATCAGCACGTAGTCGTACGACGCGGCGATCGGTGCCAGCGCCTCGCGCAACCGGTGCTCGCGGCGCGACTCTGTCACCAGCTCCACCTCGGCCCCCGTGAGATCCGGCGTGGACGGGACGACGCTCAAGAATCGCAACTCCGAGGAATGGACCAGTTCGCCCAACGGGCGATCCCCCAGGAGCGCCTCGTAGATGCTGCCGCGCACCGCGTCCCCTCTCAATCCCAGGCCGCTGCTCGCGTTGCCCTGCGGATCCATGTCGACCAGAAGAGTCCGCCGCTCGGCCGAGGCGAGGCTGGCGGCGAGATTGACCGCCGTGGTCGTCTTGCCGACCCCGCCTTTTTGATTGGAAATGCAGATCGCTCGCGGCACGTTCCTCCCCTCGCCCAGGTGCTTAGATGCCACGTTCCTCTGACATGTCGAATTTCGTGTTCCACGTGGAACACGGTCAGCGGACGAAGCGGGCGATCGCGCGCGGCGCTCCGGACGTCGGCAGCGCGTAACGCTTCACGCTGGCGAGCTGCAGGCCTGCGGAGGCGGCGGCCTCGCGCACTGCCCCTTCGTCGAATCGGGCGAGCATCGCCAGCACGCTCCCGGACGGTTTCAAATAGGCGACGGCCAGCTTGAGCCAGCTCGGCAGATCCGCGACGGCCCTCGAGATCGCTGCGTCCACTCGCGGAAGCCCCTCCTGCAACGGGCGTCCTTCCGCGCGGACTCGCCGAACCTCAAGCCCGGGCCCCAACTCGAGGCGCGCGCGCGCGTGCTCCAGAAACTCGGCCTTCTTGCCGATAGACTCGACCAGCGTGACGTGGAGATCCGGCCGGGCGATCTTCAGCGGGATTCCCGGTAGACCGCCCCCCGAGCCGACGTCGAGCAACTGGTGCGCTCCCTCCAGATCCGCAAGCGCCGCCAGCGAGTCCAAAACGTGCCGCTCTCGCGCCTCGCCTGCTGTTGCGCGGGAGACGAGGTTGACGCGGCGATTCCAGGCCAGCAGCTCGCGCTCGAAGGCCAGCAGCCGCTCGGCCGCGGGCGCGTCGATGCGCGCCCCGAGCCGTGACGCCGCCGAGACCAGAGCGTCCGCTTCCCTCTTGTTATCCACAACGCGCGAGCTCCCGCGGGCAGCTAACGACTTGAAAGCACTGAAACACCCGACGATTCCAAGTTTCCCAACAGTTTCTCCACAGACGCCCGATCACCGGCCACTCGGGTCGAAAGTCGCGCTCGATCCGCGACCGCGACGAAGGTGAACCAGCACCAGCGAGAGCGCGGCGGGCGTCACTCCCGGAATTCGCTTGGCCTGGCCAACGGTGAGCGGTCGGTAGCGGTCGAGCTTCTCAGCCGCTTCGGCGGAGAGCCCCCGGATTCGCTGGAAGCTCAAATCCGCGGGAATGCGCCAATCGTCCCATGCCTCGCGACTCCGGGCCGCTGCCCGCTCCTGCTGGGCGATGTAGCCCTCGTACTTCAGCTCGATTTCCACCTCTTCGGCGACATCGTCCGCGACCGCCGGCCGGGAGCGATCTGCCGCCGCCATCCCGCCGTACGTCACCTCCGGCCGGCGGAGAATTTCCGCCAGACCGCTCGCCTTGAGCCGAGCGAGCTCGGAGTCGATTGCCCGCCGACGGGCGCGGGTTCGCGCAAGCTCGTCGCTCGAGACCAGCCCCACCCTGTGCCCGTGCTCACGCAGGCGCAGATCGGCATTTCCCTCGCGCAGCTTGAGCCGGTGCTCCGAGCGCGAGGTGAACATCCGGAACGGCTCGTCCACCCCCCGCGTCACCAGGTCATCTATTAGAACAGCGCCGTGCGCCTCACTTCTACTTAAGACGAGCTTCTTTGCTCCCTGAACGCCCAGCGCGGCGTTGACGCCGGCGATCAAGCCCTGAAACGCGGCCTCCTCGTATCCCGATGTCCCGTTGAGCTGACCCGCAAAGTACAGGCCCGCAGCCCGGCGCGACTCGAGCGTGGGCTGCAGCTGCGTCGGCGGCGCGTAGTCGTACTCCACCGCGTACCCGTATCGCTCGACCTGCACGTCTTCCAGTCCGGGAATCGATCTCAGCAGCGCGAGCTGAACCTCCGCCGGAAGGCTGGTGGACAATCCCGCCGGGTACACCAGCGGGCTCTCCGGTCCTTCCGGCTCGAGGAAGACTTGATGCCGGTCGCGATCCGAAAAGCGCACCACTTTGTCCTCGAACGACGGGCAATACCGCGCGCCTCGCCCGACGATCCGGCCCTGGTACAGCGGAGAGCGACCCAGGTTTTCGCGAACGATGCGGTGCGTTTCGCTCGAGGTGTACGTGATGTGGCAAACCAGTTGCTGCGTCGCGGGAAATGCAGCGCCGTGCTCGAGCGAGGCCTGCGTCCGAAGCGAGAACGGGCGCGGGCGAGCATCGCCCGGCTGCACCTCACACCGCGAGTAGTCGATCGAATCGCGGCGCAGCCTGGCAGGCGTTCCGGTCTTGAAGCGGCCCAGCTCGAAACCCAGCTGCCGCAAGCACGGCGACAAGCCGCGCGATGACGGATCGCCTACGCGGCCGCCGGATTTCTTCTCCTCTCCCACGTGCATCAACGCTTGAAGGAAGGTGCCGGTCGTCAGCACGACCGCGCGCGCCTCCACTTCGCTCCCATCTGTCAGCGCGACGCCGCGGACCGCATTGCCCTTCATTAGCAAACGCTCAACTTCACCTTCGAGAACATCCAGGCCTGCTTGCCTCGCCAGGACGCCCGCCATCTCTGCCGCATAGGCATCGCGATCGCATAGCACGCGGCTGGCGCGCACGGCCGGACCGCGCGATTCATTCAGCGTCTTGAAATGAGTGCCGGTCTGATCTGCCGCGCGCGCCATCTCGCCACCGAGCGCATCCAGCTCGCGAACCAAATGTCCCTTGGCCGTCCCGCCGATCGCCGGATTGCAGCTCATCACCGCGATGCGATCCCTTCGCAGGGTGATGCCCAAGGTGGCCAGGCCCATGCGCGCGCTGGCCAGCGCCGCCTCGCAGCCCGCATGTCCCAAGCCCACCACGATCACGTCGTACCGCTTCGGCATTGCCTCACCCGCGCCTGCATTCCCACCTGAGCTGAACCTTGACCACCCGCCATCGGGTCAAGCACGACTCATTGGGCATTTGTCGCCCCGATGCAAGCCGGCGAGGAATTACGCGCGGCGTGCGACTTCTATTAAATTTGGCGGGTGGGGCACAACCGAGACCTCCGCATGGCTGGCGAGCGTCTTGCTTGTGCTTGAGCTAGGACGCGATGAAAAAGGAACGGCTGGGCAAGATTCTCCTCGAAATGGGCTCGATCGACGAGCTGCAGCTGCAAGCTGCTCTCGCCTATCAGCGCCAGTGGGGAATGCCGCTCGGCCGGGCCCTGATCGAGAACCGGCTGTGCTCGGTGAATCAAGTGATGCAGGCGCTCGCCAAGCAGATCGGCCTGCCCTTCATCGACCTGGACAAGGAGACGCTCGGCGCGAAGCAGGCCTCGCTGCTGCCGCTCAAAGTCGCCGAGCAGTACCGCGTCGTGCCGTTGCGCATCGAGGGAGCGCGACACGAGGTGCTGGTGATCGCCATCGCAGCGCCCGCGCCGCTGGCCTCGATCGACGCGGTTCAATCCGTCAGCGGAAAGCGTCGCGTGGTAACGCACATCGCCTCTGACGAGGCGATCGTCCGCGCGATCGGGCGCATCTACCGCGGCTGGAGCCAGGCCGACCGCGCGCCGCCGGAGCCAGCGGCCGCGCGAGAGGCTGCTCAATATTATCGCGAGGCCGAGTTCGACCTTGAAGTGGACAGCCGCGAGGAGACGCAGCCCGAGCCGGGCCCGGTGCTGCTCTACGGATGGACAGATCAAGCCGGAAGCACTCTGGGAGCACTGCTGCTGTCGCAGAGCATGACTTCCACTGCGGTGGGTGTCGCGGCCGTGCTCAGCTGCAGCCCGACGGAGGTGGTGATCGCGCCGCTCGGGGCGATCGAGGAGCTGCTCGCCTCCAAGAAAAAGATTCCTGGGCGCGTGCTGGTGGTCAGCAAGACCCCCAGCAGCGAGATCGGCCGGGCGCGCAAGACAGGTGCCTGGGGAATGCTCTCGCCGCCCATCGATGCACGGCGGCTCGCGGCCACGATTCAGCGATGTCGCGAGGCGCCGGGCTTTCTGTGGGCGACCTAGTCGGTCCGCTCGCCCCGAAGGTTGCGACCTCAGTCGCGGAGTCGAGGGGTCGCCAGTAGTCATCACTTGCCGACGCAGAACCGCCGGAAGATGGCGTCCAGCAGCTCGTCCGGCGCATTCTCGCCGGTGATTTCCCCCAGCGCCTCCACCGCGAGCCCCAGCTCTCCCGAGACGACCTCCAAGGTGCTCAGCCGGTTGGCGGAGATCGCGCGGTCCACGCTGTCCACCGCTCGCCGCAGCGATTCCGCGTGGCGCTCTGACGTGACCGCCACCGCCTGAGGCGCGCCCTCCGCCCAGAGCCGATCCTGAATCTCCCGCTCGAGCCGCTCGAGCCCGGCGCCGGTGAGGCCGCTCACCGCGAGCTCGCCAACGAAAGGGCGCGCGGTCGCCAAATCGGACTTGCCGCGAACGCGCACGGTGGCAATGCCCTCGGCTTCCCGCGCCCACTGCGCCGCCTGTTCGACCGAGGCGTCCGGCGGAAGGATTAAAAGCGCGAGGTCTGCCCCGCGCAGCGCATCGCGCGCGCGCTGGATTCCCAACGCCTCCAGCCGGTCCGGGTTTGGCCGCAGCCCCGCAGTATCCACCAAGGTCACTCCCAGGCCGGAGAGCTCGAGCCGCCCCTCGAGCGCGTCGCGCGTGGTGCCCGGCTCGCTGTCCACCAGCGCGCGCGGCTCGCGCAGCAGACGGTTGAACAGCGTGGACTTGCCCGCGTTCACCGGTCCGAAGAGCACCACCCGCGCTCCGCGGCGGATCAAGCGACCCCGGTCCGCGGCGCCGAGGAGCTCCCGCGCATCGCGCTCGATCGGAGCCAAGCGCCGCTCCAGATCCCAATCCACGTCGTCGGCTTCGTCCGGAAAGTTCAGCGCCCCCTCCAGCTCCGCGCGCAGAGCGGCCAGCGGCTCTCGCAGCGCATGGACACGCGCGGAGAGCGCACCTTGCATCTGTCGCGCGGCAGCGCGAACCGCCGCTTCGGAATCCGCTGCCACCAGATCGGCGATCGCTTCCGCTCTCGCCAGATCAATCCGGCCATTGAGAAACGCCCGGCGGGTAAACTCCCCCGGCTCAGCCAACCTCACCCGCCCCTCTTGCACCAGCTCCGATTGCAACATCGCCAGGAGCCGCGGGCTGCCGTGGGTCTGCAGCTCCACCACGTCCTCGCCAGTGTACGAGTGCGGCGCAGAAAAATAGATCCACAAGCCCTGGTCCAGCGCGGCGCCGGTTCCATCCGTCAGCTCGGTGAAATAGGCGTGGCGCGGAGTCGGAGTGCGCGGCACCCGGGGCGCCAAGCGGAGCGTGGCCGCCATGGCGGCGGGACCGGAGACGCGCAAAATCCCCACGCCGCAGGCGGCCGGAGCCGTGGCGATGGCGGCGATGGTGAACGACGCTGCACGGTCCGGGTCCGCGGGATCGCCGTCTTCGGTCGACAGCCGATCGGGCCTATTCGTCGTCGCTTGGCTTGCCGCGCGCGGCTTTCTCGACCTCATCGCGGTTCTCTTCGATGTATCGCTCCACCGCTTCATCGTCGAGCTTCAGATCGCGCAGCACTCCCGGATAGACGAACTGAAAAGCGGGTGACTGCTCGTCGCCCCGCAGTCGAAAGCTCATCTTCAGCACCGCGGCGCCGTAAAGCTTGTCCTTGAGCGCCTTCGCCTTTCCCACGGCCGCTCACTCCTCCAGCTCATCGTCGGCGGGCAACGTCTTCTTGGGCATGGGCGCCGGCTTGTCAGGAACGAAAACCACGCGGCGATTCCTCCCATCTCCCTCCGCCAACACCTTGGCGCCGGAAATGCCGCTCGTTGCTCTGAGCACGCGGGAGCGATCATCGCGGCTCATCCCCACGATCGCGTAGAAGCGCCCCAAGGCAGCGGCTTTGCTCGCCAGGTCCTTGGCAGCATCCGACAGAGCCGCGTCTTCCGAAACGTCCAGCCCCACCTCGTCGGCCTCCACGGGTGCCCGCGCAGAGGATGCAAGCAGCGCACGTCCATTGCTCAGCACCAGCCCGCCCGCGCTGCGAACGGCGCTCGAACCTGCCGGTGCCGCCGGCGCTGGCGTCGGCCGCCGGGCCGGACGGGGGCGCGGCTCCGGATGTCCTCCGATGCCGATGGTGATCCACCGGCGCTCGGCGCCGGGGCGGTTGACGATTTTGTTCGCCAAGAACTGGACCGCATCGATCACGTGCGACCGTTTGCCCGGTAGCACTCCGGCGAGATCTCCGTCCATCTCCACCGCCACGGAGATCCCACCATCCGCAGCGTCCTTGGCTTCCAGCTTGGCCATCACCCCCATCAGTCGAAGGATCTCACCGATCACCTGCACTGCCCGGTCGCGCTTCTCCGCACCCTCCGCGATCGCCGGCGATGCGGGCGCGGGGGGCTGTGTCTCGCTCATCGTCTTTTCTCCCGCAGTGGAGCGACGGTGCCTCTCGCTTCCAGATACTTCCTCAATCCGTACTGCTGTCCGATGGAAAGAATGTTGTTGGTCAGGATGTACAGGCTCAACCCAGCTGGATAGTTGAGCATGATGGCCGTGAAAAAGACTGGCATCACGTATGTCATCACCTTGGCCTGGGTGGCATCCATCATCTGAGGCTGTAGCCGCTGGGTCACGATCATGGTGATGCCCAGCGCGAGCGGCAGCAGGTAGGTTGGATCTTTATAAGTCAGGTCGTTCCAGATGGGGCGCATGAACGGCTCGCCATAGATCTCGTAAGTGTTGCGCAAGGTCGTAAACAGCGCAATCCAGACCGGCATCTGAAGCAGCATCGGCAGGCACCCACCCAAGGGGTTGACCTTCGCCTCCTGATACAGCTTCATCATCTCGCGGTTCTGTCGTTCCTTGTCCTCGGCGAACTTCTTGCGGATCTCCTCCACCTTCGGCTGAAGCTTCTTCATCGCCTCGCCGCTGACCATCGCTTTGTGCGTGAGCGGCAGCAGCACCAGCTTCACCACCACGGTGAGCCCGATGATCGCCACGCCCCAATTGCGAAACACGCCGTAGAAGAACTTCAAGATCACCAGCAGCACTTTGCAGATGAAGGCCCAGATCCCGAAGTCAACCGTCTTCTCCAGCTGTGGAACGGCGACGGCGCCTTGTGCGCCCGGCACCCGCGTTGGCGCGGCGGCGAGCAGGTCCATGTCCTTGGGCCCGACGAAGATGCCAAACTTCTCCACCGCCGTTTGGCCCGGCATCAGCTGGAATGGGAAATACGCGACCACTGATCGCCCGGTGGCGGTCGCGCTCAACACGCAGCGGCCGTCGCGCGCCGCATCGAGCGGAAAGACGGAGGCGAGAAAGTACTGCTGGTCGACGCCAAAAAAGTGGACCGGTCCGCGGTGCTCCACCGTCGGCTTGTCGTCTGGCACCAGCTTGCGGATGTCGGCGGCCACGCGGCATTCGGCACTGGAGAGGTTTCCCACACCGCCGAAGAAGCTCGGTTTCTCTTCATTGCGGGGATCCACCGCCCGCGCGTAGTGGACGCCCAACTCGCCCGCGGCGGGCTGCGCACCGACGTTCTTGACCGAAACCGTGAACACCAGCTCCAAGCCATCGCTCGTCCACTGCAGGACCTTCACCACTTCCCAGCCATTCGCGGTGGCGATGAAGCGGAGCTGCCCATCGCCTTCCTCGATGCGGTAGCTGGTGGATTCCGAGAGCGGTTGCGCGCCCTGAATCGATACCGCCAAGGGCAGCGGCAGACCGGGCACCGGTGCGCCCATGTCCATCTGCGGCCCAGGAGGCAGTTGGCGTCCCCAGAGCAGCGAGAGCCCCTCCCAAAACGAGAGGTGCTGCTGCTCGCGCATTTTGGGCCCCTGCAGCTCGGCTTTGGTCAGCCCGCCGCCGCGGCTGGAGAACACGTAGTGCACGAGAGAGAGATCGCGGCGCACTTCGCGCGCTGGAACGTTCTCTTGCGGGACCACCGGGGTCGACGGAACCGGCGCGGGGAGGGGAGCGATGCTCGCTCCCGCGTCCGGCACCGCCGCTGTTTCGGTCTTCGGCGTCTGGCCGGTGCGCGGCGCAAACACCATCATGTAAACCATCGTCACCGCGAAGGAGAGGGCCAGCGCGAGGAACAACCGCTTCTGCGAATCCACGGCGCGCTCCCTTCCTACACCGGCGGAACCGGGTCGATTCCCCCCGGGTGGAGGGGGTGACAGCGGAGCAGTCGCCGCGCCGCGAGCCACAGACCTTTGAACGGCCCATGAATCTTAAGAGCCTCGAGCGCGTACGCCGAGCACGAGGGATAGAAACGACAGGCGCTCGGGAGCACCGGAGACACCAGCTTCCGGTACAAGTGGATCGGCGCCGCGAGCAGCAGGGCCAAGCCTCTCACGGGAAGTGTCTCTTCAGCCGAGAGGCCAGTCCCAAGCAGGCGCGGTTCAGGCTTTCGAAGTCAGCCGTCCGAGCGCGAGAAGTCGCGATCAGCACCAGGTCCAATCCCTCCGGAAGCCAATGCCGGCGCTTGCGGAAGATCTCGCGGAGACGCCGTCGGATTCTATTGCGAAGAACTGCATTGCCCACCTTGCTCGAAACGGTGATCCCTAGCCGCGTGACGTTCAGCGAATTCTTCAGTGCCAAGGCCAGGAGCGGATCGACCGATACCTTAATGCCCTGGTCCTGAACTCGCAGAAAATCCTTTCTCTTCCTGAGGCGGATCGACTGCGGAAAGCGCTCGCCCGCCGCGGGCGCGCGGACGGCCATAGCAAATCACCTACTTCTTTGGCGCAGAGACGGCCAGGCGCTTGCGCCCTTTGTCTCGCCGCCGCTTCAACACGGCCCTCCCCGCCCTGGTCGAGTTCCGGCGGCGAAAGCCGTGCGTGCGATTCCGCTTCCGCTTCGACGGCTGATATGTACGCTTGGTCACGAGTGGCAATCCTCGCTGCGGACTGAGGGCGGCGCGAATATCCCGATCGGCGGCGCAAGTCAATGTTGCACCAGCGTCCGCGCACGGCGGAAGCGCTGGAAGCCGCGCCGGAGCCTGCTCAAAACAGCAAAGACTTTCAGTAAACGAAGCTCAGCCGTTAGCCACAAGCTTTGGGGGGTACGACAACCGTGGATACAACGCCGCGTTGGACGTTGCGGCCGCGATCTCCGATCCGGCAAATGGATCTTATTCCGTTCCAGCCACTTGCCGAGAACGCTTGATCGACGCGCACTCGTTTGCTACGCAGACCGCCTTTTTCGCCACCAGCACATTTTGCGAGGCGTCCCTTGCAAGCACTCGCCCATTCCGCCAGCGCCAATTTAAATCCTCAACATCTCTGGGAAAAAGCTCTCGAGGGGATCCGCCTCGAGGGAAAGAGCTATGCGCTGAGCTGGCTGGCGCGCATGCGAGCGCTGGAGATGCGGGACGACGCTCTGGTTCTTTCCGTTCCCGACCGTTTCTTTCGCGACTGGGTAGAGGACCACTATCGGTGCTTGATCGAGGAAACCCTCACCCATCTGGGCGGCACGCCGGCGAAGATCGCCTACGAGGTGGTGGAAGAACCCGCTGGATCCGGAGCCAGCGCTCACCCCGTACAGACAGTCAATTCGACCATTCCTCGACTCAACCGCCTCAACGAGCGATTCACCTTTTCCACCTACGTGGTGGCGGATTCGAACCAACTTCCCGCCGCCGCGGCGTCTGCTGTCGGCGAGAGCCCAGGGCGCTGCTACAACCCGCTCTTCATCTACGGCGGTACAGGTTTGGGCAAAACCCACCTGCTCCACGCGGTCGGAAACAAGATCTGCGAGAGCGAGCCGCTGGCCCGGGTGATTTATCTCTCCTCCGAGGAGTTCACCAACGAGTTCGTAGAGAGCGTGCGGGACCACAAGATGCCCGAGTTCCGCCGCAAATTTCGCGAAGAGTGCGATGTCCTCTTGATCGACGACATCCAGTTCCTCGGCAAGAAAGAGGAGACGCAAAAGGAATTTTTTTACACCTTCAACACGCTCCACGAGCGCTCCAGGGCGATCGTGCTCACGTCGGACGCGGTGCCGGCGGAGATTCCCGGGCTGGAAGAGCGGCTGCGATCGCGATTCACCATGGGGCTGATCACCGATATCCAGGAGCCGGACTTCGAGACCCGCGTCGCCATCCTCAAGAAGAAGGGCGAAGCCGAAGGATTTTGCTTGCCCGACCGAGTTTGCCAATTCATCGCTCGACACGTTCAGCGGAATGTCCGCGAGCTGGAGGGAGCGCTGATCAAGATCTCCGCCATGCACAGCCTCACCGGGCAGGCGATCACCGAAGAGTTCGCTGCGCAGGTGCTGAAGGACATTCTCCCCACCGATCGCCCGGTGGACATCGAACAGATCCAGCGCGAAGTGGCGCGGTTCTACAAGATCGCCGTGGAGGATCTTCGCCAGGACCGCCGCACCAAGCACCTGGCACACGCGCGGCAGATCGCGATGTATCTCTCGCGTAAATTCACCAAGAGCTCCTTCCCGGAGATTGCCGCCCGCTTCAACAAAGATCACTCCACCGTGATCTCCTCCGTGCGCAAGGTGGAGAAACAACGCGAGATCGATCTGCTGGTGAAGCGGGAGCTGGCCGAGCTCGAGGCGAAGCTCGGCATTTCGTAGGCTGCCTCACCAAGCTTTCCTTTCTCAGCGCGACTTGGGCTGCGTATGCCGCGCGTGGCACGTCAGCGGTCAGATGAAAACGTCTGCGATGAGTCGCTTTGTTGACAAATCTGTGCACACGCGTGCCGCAAACTCTCGGTCCAATGTGGAGAACCAATCGACCGCATCCACGGCTGTGCGTCGTCGGTTGATTGCTTCAGCCTGTCCACAGACGCCGATGACCGAAAATCCCCAGGCCGCCCGCCGCACCAGGCCGATCTGTGCTCAACTTGACCGTCTCTACTGCTTCCACGAGATGATCTGACCTCTTATCAACAAGAGATGGAAGTAGCGTCAGGGCATCCGCTTGTCGATCGATCGATCGCTCATGGTGACGAGGAACTGGGCGATCAGCGCTCTCTCGTTTGGCGCGAGTCGCACTTCCTTTTCCATCTCGTCGATTGCCTTCAACCACTGTTCAGCCGAGCGGCTTTGAGGCGAGTGAAGCGCGTGGCAACTGGCGCAACGGGCGGCGTAGGCGCTGCGACCGGACTCGAGCGACTCCATGCTTGCCGTGGGAAACCGCGCTTGCGCTCGGCTCACATCCGCCGGGTTCGGGTGCGGCAGCGACGCGCAGGCTCCAGCGAGTAGGCATGCGGCACAAGCAACGAGAAACCTCATCCAGACCCTCTAGAGTGAGATCGCCTAAGGTTGAATTTGATAATGCCTATCAAAATCAATTCCTGCCGTCAACGCCCGTTCCGTCGAGGCATCCAGAAGACGTTATTTCTTGGTCTTGGCGGCCTGGTGACAGGTACATCGGCACTCACCCGCGCCGATGCAACCGCGGGAGACGCACGCGGGACAGGGGGGCGATTCGCCGCGTGAGAAGCGATTCTTGCCGTAGTAGGCGTTGAAGGCATTTCCCGAGCCGGGAACGGTTCTCGAGCCTTCGCCTCGCTGGGAATACCAGAGGGCAAACGCCACCAGCGCGGTCATGGCCAAGGTTGAAATCACAATCCACATGATCCGCTCTCTAAGGGCGTCCGCCGGCCAGGTCAACTTCGCCGTGGCCGAGGCAATGCTCGGGCCTCGTTCGGGTGCCGGGAGGCAATGGCTCTGCTCAGCCAGGCCGCGCCATGGGCTGCCCAAAGGCCGACCACTTCCCGGAGCCATCTTCGCCAGGATGGGCCGGCAGGGTCCTGGAGGGAAATAGGTCTGGAAGCGGCGAGCTTCGACTGAATCCACTGCTCGCCTTGCGCTACGGTGGCCGGCTCGTACACTTCCACCAACTCCTCCAGGTTGGCCAGCGAAAGTGGATCGAGGTTGAAGCTGCCGACCAGGAATCTGCGCCCATCGATCGCCGCCGCCTTGGCGTGAAGCAGAGACTGGGTCCACTCGAAGATCTGCACGCCGGCCAAGAGGAAATGGCGGTACAGGCGCATGGTGGCAGCGTGCGCGAAGGGAACGTCGCTCCGGCCAGCCAAGAGCAGAGTCACCCGTACACCCCGCTTGGCGGCGGCGGTCAGGGAACGAGCCAACCGCATACTTGGAAGAAAATAGGCGTGGGCGAGCAGAACCCGCTCTCGCGCGCTGCGGATCGCCTTGACGTATCGCTTCTGCAGACGCTGCCCGCCGCCCAGTCCGGAAAGGTAGATTCGAACCGAGCCGGAGTGCCTCGGCGGTGCCCGCACGCCGCGGAGCTTGGCCGCGACCCACGCCACCGCCGGTCCGCAAACCTCGAGGGCAACGTCCGCCCAACCGGTGGCCGGGTCCGAGTATGGGTTGCCGATATTGATTCCCCCGAAGTAGCCGACCACGTCGTCGACCAGGAGCAGCTTTCGATGATTGCGTCGCCAGCGTCCAAGCAACAGCGTGAGGAAGCGATTGTAGAGAGTCACCTGGCAACCGGACGCGCGCAGACGGGCTGCAATCGAGCGCCCGCTTCGCAGAGATCCCCATCCGTCCAGTACCACGCTGACGCGGACGCCGCGTTGAGCCGCGTGCGACAAAGCGTCGATGAACTTCCGGCCGGTCGCGTCCAGCGCGAACGCATACACCTCCAGGTGCACGCACTCTCGCGCACCGTCGATTGCCGCCAGCATGCGTGGAAACGCCTGCGCGCCCCCGTCCAGCAACTGGATCTTTTCGCCCGAGCTCGGGTTCTCGGCGATCCGTTCGGCGGGTTGGGCTTCGGCTGGCATCATGGTGACAGCGTGGGCCTATAGCATGAGCCCCAACCGCGTTGACTCGCGGCGGGCCCGCGCGCTACATGCACTTCAAAGTTGAGGACGGGGACTGAGCATGGAATTTCGAATCGCCGCAGAAGAACTGAGAAAGGCGCTCTACCGCGCACAGGGGATCGTGGAGCGGAAGACCACCATGCCCATTCTGGCCAACGTGTTGATGAACGCTGGAAAGACGGGACTGCAGGTCACCGCCTTCGATCTCGACGTGGGCCTGGTCAGCGAGCACCCCGCGGAGGTTCTCAAATCGGGCGCGGTGACCGTTTCTGCCAAGTACCTCTTCGACATCGTCCAGAACGTGCCCGAGCCTCAAGTCACCCTGAAGAAGCTGCCCAACCATTACCTGGAGATCACCAGCGGGCCTGCTCACTTCAAGATCGTGGGAATGGCTCCCGAGGAGTACCCCAAGCTTCCCAAGGAGGAGAACGTGCCGTTGGTGAAGGTCAGCGGTGCGGGATTGCTGGAGATGATCCGCAAGACCTCCTTCGCCATCTCCACCGATGAGACCCGATACATTCTCAACGGCGTGTTCTTCGAGCCCAAGGAGGCCGCCAAGATCCGGATGGTGGCAACCGATGGACACCGTCTGGCCTTCATCGAGCGCGACCTGGAGGGGGATTTCAAGCTTCGCAGCGGAGTGATCATCCCGCGCAAGGGGCTGTTCGAGCTCAAGCGGCTTCTCGACGAAGCGCCGGATGCGGAATGCCAGCTCGGCTTCGCGGAAAACTCCGCCCTCTTCCGTAAGACCGGGCTGACCATGGTGATGCGATTGATCGATGGCCAGTTCCCCGAATACCAGCGGGTGATTCCGCAGGAAGGCGAGCGCGTGCTGAACGTGTCCCGGACGCGGTTCCTCGATGCGCTGAAGCGAATCTCGCTGTTGTCCGCGGACAAGTCCAATGCGGTGAAGATCGCGCTGTCGGAAAATCTGCTGCGCGTCACCTCGCACAATCCGGATCTGGGCGAAGCCAAGGACGACGTGGAGGTCGCCTACAAAGGCGGCGAAATCAGCATCGGCTTCAACGCGCGCTATTTGATGGACGTGCTGTCGGTTCTCGACTCGGAGGAGGTCTCCTTCGAGCTCGGCGACGAGCACAGCCCGGGCGTTCTCCACGTCCCGGGCGATCGCAGTTACACCGCGGTGGTGATGCCGATGCGGGTGTGACGGTCGATTTCGCGTCCACCGCGCTCAGTTCACTGGCAGTGAGTGCTAACCGTTAGCACTGAGGAGCCTGGTGAGAGGCGCCGCCGCTGGGTTTCGCTGCGCGACGAGGAGTCTCAGCCCTCCGGTTTGTCGGTCGGAGAAATCTCCCGCACGCCGTCCTTGTCGATGGTCAAGAAGAAGAGGAGTTTTTCCGCTTCTCGCCGCCCATTGAAGGTCGTCTTGCCAGTGGCCCCGTCGAAATTTCGAACGGACGCGAGCTGCTCGCGAAAAGTCTCGCGGCTGCGCGTCCCGCCGCTGTCGATCACCTTTCGCAGGATGGCAGCGGAGTCGTAGCCAATCGCTTCGAGGAGCCCGGGCGGCTCCTCATCCTTGTATGCGGCGCGGTATCGGCTGACGAACTTCTGCGTCGCCGTCCGCGTCGAGTCAGCGTAGAAGCCGTCCACGTAGACCGAGCACATCACGAATTTGCCGCCGCGCTCGACCAGCTCGGGGACACCGTTGCGCCCCTTCTTCGAGCTCCAGTGCGCAGACCCGAGCAGCGTGACGGTCTTCAGCTCCTTGCGCCCGGTGGTCTTTCGAATCTTTTCCAGGTCCTTTGGATCGCAGGCGTTGGTGATCACGTCCTCGAACGCCAGTGCCGGCGCGATCAGGCCCACGTTGTCCCAGGCATCGGGGATGAAGAGCGCCTCGAAGTCAACCACCGGCGGGAGCGAGGACCGAACCTTCTCCATCGCCTTCCGCTTGCGGAATGAGTCCAGCGTGCCGCTCTGGATCTCGCGTGCGCGCTCGAGATAGTCGAGGCGATCTTCGAGGTAATAGCGCCCGACCAGCTTCTTGACCTCGGTGGTGAAGGTCTTCTGATCGTAGGCGTATTTCTCGGCGCCTCGAATCTGCGCTCCCCGCTCCGCCAACCGGTCCCAGAATTGATTGGCGAGATCGATTCCATAAGAGACGTTGGGGTAGAGGATGGCGAAGCTCTTGTAGCCGAGCACCTTGGTCCCATAATCGGCCAGCGCCTCGGCCTGAGCCGCGTCGGTGAGCATGTTGCGGAAGACGTGAGGTCCGATCTCGGTGATGTTCGCTGTCCGGGTGAGCGTCAGGATCGGCACCTGAAGCTCTTCTGCCACCAGCGCGGCGCGTTTGGATTCGTCTTCCCGCAGCGGCCCGAGGATGGCGATCGCGCCATCGTCGAACGTCAGCTCCTCCACGGCTTTTCCAGCCAGGCTGGGGTCGCCCTTGGAGTCCTTCACCACCAGCTCGATGTCGCTGCCCTGGAGGGCAAGCTTGATTCCCCGGATCACCGCTTCGCCGATACGCTTGTACTCTCCGCTGAGCTGCAGAACGACGCCCACCACCTTCGGGCGGGCTTCGCTGCGGCGATGGGAGCGGGAAAGGAGATCCTGCGCTTGCTGGGCGAAAGGATGGTTCGGCGCCTCGCGCAAGAATCGCTGGAGCGTCTCCTCCAGGTGCGTCCAGTCGCGAAGGTGGTAATAGATCCGCGCCAGCTTGAAGGTGAGGATCGGCCAGGCAGGGCTCGACGTCCGCACATTCTGCGCCGCCTCGGCGATGTCGATGAAGCCGGCTTTGCCCTCGACCAGATTGGTGAGTCGCTCTACCGCGGCAGCTTGCTCTTCAGCCGTCTTGGCCTCATCCACGGAACGAAGCGCGATCCGCAGCGATTCGCCGTACAGCTGCGCGCCCTCTGCTGCGCGCCCCGCGGCGTCGATGGCCGTCTTGGCCTCCTCGCCTGAGAGCCGTGGCGCGACCGAAGAAAGAGTCTGGTACGCGTCGCGGTAGGCGCGCACCTGCAGCGCCGCCAGCCCGAGCTTGAGCTTGGCGTCCTGCGCCTTGTCGAAGAGCGGGTTCTCGAAGAGAAGCTGATTGAAGGCCTTGCGGGCGTTGGCGTAGTCGCCGGATTCAAAAGCGAGCACGCCGGCGCGGTAGAGCGCCTCCTGCGCCGCGGTGGTCTCGGCGTACGCCTTGGCCACGCTCAAGTACGCTTCGGCTGCCTTTTGCTTGGAGCTGCCCTCGGCAATCTGACTCGCGCGGCGCAGCGCCTCGTCGGCCGCCGGATCTTTCTTCGGTTCATACTTGGGCCGATCCTCGCGCGCGTGGACGGCTTCCGGCGACCTGGCGCAGGTGCTCAACGCGCCCGACACGGCGATGGCGAGACACAGACGGACTGGCTTGAGAATCCAGCTGTGCATATCGCTTTGGCTTTTATCCGAACAGCTCGCGGACCTTGTCAAAAAAGCTCTTGGACTGGGGGTGGGTTTCCTCGCCGGAGATCTCCGCGAACCGCTCGAGCAGCTCGCGCTGCTCGCGGGTCAGCTCGGTGGGCGTCTCCACCACCACCCGGACATGCTGGTCGCCGCGCCCGTTGGCCTGCAAATGCGGGATGCCCTTCCCGCGCAGTCGGAACACCTTCCCGCTCTGCGTCCCGGCGGGAATCCGCATCTTCACCTTGCCGTCAAGCGTGGGAACCTCGATGTGCGCGCCGAGCGCTGCCTGGGTGAACGAGATGGGCACCTCGCAGAGCACCTCCGAATCCTCGCGCACGAAGATGGGATGCTCTTTGACGTGGACCACCACGTACAAGTCGCCCGGCGATCCGCCCTGCTCCCCGGGCTCGCCCTCGCCCGCCAATCGAACGCGCGTCCCGGTATCCACGCCGGGCGGTATCTTCACCGACAGCTGCGCTTCGCTGTTGTACCGGCCGGCTCCACCGCACTTCGCGCATGGGTCCGCGATCAACTCCCCCGCTCCGCCGCATTGCGTGCAGGGCCGCGAGACCGAGAAGAAGCCTTGGGTAAACCGCAGCTCTCCCGCGCCCCCGCAAGTGGGGCACCGCCGCCGGGAGCCGCTCTTGGAACCCGTCCCCTGGCAAACGTCGCAGCGCTTCGGCTTGGGGATCTTGACTTGAACCTCGCACCCGAAGGCGGCTTCTTCGAAAGAGATCTCCAGGTTGTAGCGGAGGTCCGCTCCCCGAGCTCGCCCGCCTCGCCCCCGCCGCGCGCCTCCGAAGATCTCGCCGAAGATGTCCCCGAAAATATCGTTGATGTTGGTCGAAAAGCCGGCTCCGAAACCCTCGAACAGATCTCGCGAGTGGCCGAACCGGTCGTAGCGCGCGCGTTTCTCCGGGTCCGACAGCACCTCGTAGGCCTCGGACGCCTCCTTGAACTTCTCTTCCGCTTCCCGGTTCCCCGGGTTGCGGTCGGGGTGGAACTGGAGCGCGACCTTCCGGTAGGCGCTCTTCAGATCTTGCGCGCTGACGTTCCTTTGAACGCCCAGCACCTCGTAGTAATCGCGCTTCTCACCAACCGCCGGCATTGTGCCTTAACCCGTGGAGCTTCTTCGCTGGTCCCTGTCGCAATGCGCAGGCTCGACGTCACTATAATCCAGCGGACCGGTTCGGCAATTGAGGGTGCTTCTCAGACTGCCCACACGCGGTGGGGGACGAGATTCAAGCACTCCAGGCGGCGGCGGAGGAGCGAGTCGATCGCACCTTGAGGCGCCCACTTGGGAACGACGAAATGCAGCTCGGCACCGTACAGCCTGGCGGCGGAGGCCAGGAGGCACCACCGGTTCTCCGCGCGCGAATCCTCCACCGCATTGGCGGTGACCACCTCCAGCAGCAACGGGGTCTGGGTTGCGTTGGACTGGCGACAGGTCAAGTCCGGGCGGTGATCCTCCAGCGTCCCGGAGAGCACCGCGGGAGGCGAATGGCCCGGCAGCCGGGCGGAGATGTCCGTGCAACCGAGCGTCCGGAAGAACTCCGTCATCAACCACAGCAGGCGCCGACGCTCGGGCTCCTCCACCACCGGCTCGCACCCGACCTGATACGCTTCGCCGAGTCCATGCTCCATCTCCATTCGCTAAAATTTGTTGCTGAAGCTGCCCGGTGCAATTGCAACCAGCGCGAAATTGCTGCCGGGCCGGCGCTGGGGCGGGCGGCCGAACTTGGACGGTCCGGAAGTGAGCAGTCCGGGCGCGCGAGTTCCGGCAAAGCCGCTCGTGCCGGCCCACCCAGGCTGCCCGGGCCGGCTCATTCAGCGAAAGCGGGATGTTCTCTTTTCATCGCGGGCCTCGTATGACATCGCGCCGATGACGCAACCCGCCGCTTTGATTTCCTCTCGAGGGGTGCTTCACGTCTATCGCAGGCTCCTGAGTCACGCGCGCGCATACTGGGCAGAGATAGGCGTCGCGGTGTTGGCCGCCGTCGTCGCGGCCGTGGCGGGAGCCCTCTACGCGTACCTGGTTGGACCTCTGCTCAAGGCGGTGCTCACCAATCTTCCAGTGCAGTTGGGACCGCTGCGCATCAGCAGCGGCGATCGCGTCTGGCGCTTGCCTCTCGCCGTGGTGGGGATGGCCGCGGTGAAGGCTGCTGCCCAGTTTCTCCACCAGGGCCTGATGCAATCGGCCGGGCAGAAGGTGATGGCGAATCTCCGCCGAGACCTCTACGGGCGTTTGCTGACGCTGCCCCCCAAGTTTTTCGAGGCACGCCACTCCGGCGAGCTGCTCTCCCGGTTCACTTCCGACGTGGCCCAGGTCGAGTTTGCGCTGACGCAAGCGCTCGCCTCGTACGTGAAGGACGCGTTCCAGGTAGCGGCGCTGCTGATCGCTTGCCTCCTGATCGACGCCAGACTGTTCCTCCTCGCCTTCGTGCTGCTGCCGGGAGGGGGGATCCCGGTAGCCAGGTTTGCCCGGTCGCTGAGGCGGGTCACCACCCGCGCGCAAGCGAGCCTCGGAAGACTGACGGAGCTCGCCGCTGAGCAGCTGCACAACCTGCCGGTGATCCAGGCCTACCGCGCTCTGCCGCGGACGATTCAACACTTCGAGCGCGAGCAGCAGGCGTATCTCGCCACCATGCGCCGGTCGCTTTTTCTCCGCGGCGCAGTCAGTCCGGCCCTGGAGGTGCTCGGAGTGATCGGCGTGGCCCTGGCCGTGGCGGTGGGCGCGAGGGCCGTCTCCGCGGAGCCCGTGCTGGCGGAGAAGCTGCTGTCCTTTTTCGCGGCCGCGATGCTGATGTATCAGCCGGTGAAATCGCTTTCCGGCACCTTCTCTTCGGTGGTGCAAGCGGTCGGCGCCGCGGAGCGGCTGTTCGAAATCGCGGACGAGCCGGCCGTCCCGGAAACGGGCGCGGACGCCGCTCCGCTCGGCACCGTCCTGAATTTCGAGGCGGTCCGCGCTAGCTACGATGGCCAGCGCGAGGTGTTGCGCGGCGCCAGCTTCGAGGTGCGAGCCGGGAAACGAGTGGCGCTGGTGGGTCGCTCCGGAGCGGGAAAGACAACGCTGTTCTCGATCCTGCTGCGCTTCGTGACCCCCACCGGCGGTCGCGTGACGTGGGATGGGACCGAGCTCTCCCGCCTTGGGCCGGCATCGCTGCGCGATCAGCTGGCCTGGGTTCCGCAGGAGCCGGTCTTGTTCTCCGGAACGGTGCGGCACAACCTGCTTTTCGGGCGGCCTGAAGCGAGCGAGGCCGAGCTGTGGGAATGCCTCCGGCGGGCGCATGCGGAGGAGTTCGTCCGCCGGTTTCCTCTCGGCCTCGAGCAACCGGTCGGCGAGCGCGGCGCGATGCTGTCCGGCGGCCAGCGGCAGCGACTGGCGATTGCACGCGCGTTCCTGCGCAGGCCTTCGGTGCTGATGCTCGACGAGCCGACCAGCGCGCTCGACGCCGAGTCCGAGCGGGAGGTGCAAGCCGGGCTCGCGGAGCTGATGCGAGGGCGAACAACCCTGGTGATCGCGCATCGGCTCTCCACGGCGCGGGAGGCCGACCTCATCTACGTGGTTCAGGATGGAGAAGTGGTGGAGCGCGGGACTCACGAGCAGTTGCTCGCCAGCCGCCGCTACGCGCTTCTGTGGCATCCAGGGGAAGCCACCTGCTAGGCCGGCTATGCCTTGCTATTGCGGAATGGTGAGGGCCCGCAGGAGTTTGGCGCCCGGGCCCACCTGCACGCGCAGAAGAATCGACGCGCCCGGCCGCGCCTCCGCGAAAATTCGCTTCAGGTCTGCCGACCGCTTCACCGGCTTTCCGCCCGCCTCGACGATGATCATTCCCGGCGCAAGACCGGCCTGGTCAGCGGGCGAGCCGGGATCGACGTTCACGATCAGCGCGCCTTCTGTCGGCAGTTGCCGCGCTTGCGCGAAGGCGGGATCCACGTCCTGTATGGTCAACCCCAGCCGTTTGTGGCGCTCGTCCCTGGAAGGTGCGGCGCTGCCGCCAGTCGCCTGATTCTCGTCAGGTCGCGTTCCCAGCTTCACCTGGCGGTCCTCTTTCTTGCCGCCGCGATAAACGGTGAGCGCGACCGCGGTGCCCGGTTTCTTGAGAGCGATGTTCCGAGTGAGCGCAGCAGCCGATCCAACTTTCTGTCCGTCCATCGCGGCGATCACGTCATCCGGATGAAGTCCAGCCGCCGTCGCGGGCCCGCCCTCCACGATATCCAGGACGACCGCGCCCTCGCTCACCGGGACGCCCAAGGCGCGCGCGATCTCGGGCGTGAGGTCTTGCGCGCTCACGCCAAGCCATCCTCTGGTGACCTTCCCCTCGTTCTGCAGCTGCGGGAGCAGCGCGCTGGCCATGTTGGATGGAACCGCGAAGCCGATTCCGGAGCCGCCCCCCACGATCGCGGTGTTGATGCCGATCACCTCGCCGGTCATGTTGAACAACGGACCGCCCGAGTTGCCGGGGTTGATGGCTGCGTCGGTTTGCAGAAAATCGTCGTAGGGGCCGGCGCCGATGTAGCGCTCCTTCGCGGAGAGGATGCCCGCGCTCACGCTGGAGGCGAGGCCAAAGGGGTTTCCAATCGCCAGCACCCAGTCCCCTACTCGGGTTGCGTCGGAATCGCCCAGCTTGACCACCGGAAGGTTCTTCAGCTCGCCCTTGAGCTGAATGACCGCGAGATCGGTGGGCGGGTCTCGACCTTTGACCTCGGCGTCGAAGGAGCGTCCATCGTCGAAGCGGACGCGGATCGAAACGGCTCCTTCGACCACGTGATTGTTGGTCAGTGCCAGACCCTTGGGGTCGATGTTGAAGCCCGAGCCCAAGCCCCGGCGGAACTGTTCACGTGGATCGCTCGGCGCGGGACCGCGACGCCCGAAGAAGCGATCGAAGAAGCCGTCGCCCCGTGGCGCCATCGACAGGGAAGGAGGCGGCACGTGCGACGTCACCTCGACGTTGATCACCGCCGCCTTCACTGAATCGACCAGGCCAGCCAGAGACGGAATCGCTGGCACCTGTTTTGGCGAAGGCGCTCGCACTCCTGTCGTCTCGGCGGGCTTGGTGTCTGCTGTGGCTTCCGACCGCGCGGCAGTGCCGCGGTCGGGGACGTCGCGCGCGGCCGAGTTGCTCCGCGACCCGCAACCGACTGCCAGAGCGATGGAGACAACGGGAAGCAGCCACCAGGACCGGTGCCGTAACATGCGAACCACCGTAACGCAGATCCCTCAAGCATCAACCGACGTTTGCTCGGCTGGTGTTCGGCAGCTGAAACGAGGTTTGGTCAGCCGGCAGACTCTCGCTCTTGCCTCTCCTTGGGGTTGCTTCTCCAAGTGAAGTCAGCAGGAACGCGACCTCCGCCCTGGTTGGCGAAGCCGACCCATTCGTTGTCGGGAAAATTCGGCGTCCACGTGCCAGTGCGGTCGGGCTCGCGCGTGATCCGAGGGCGATCGCGCGGAAGCACGAAGAGGTTTCTCCGGGTTATCATCGGCGTCGGTCCTGATCGTTGTGGCGAGGCACCTCGAAAAGCAAACCGTTGAACGAAATCTCGGTCAGCCAACTGTTCATTTATCCGCTCAAGTCGGCGAAGGGCAGCAGTTAGGCCGCGACTGCGCCTCCGCGGGTCATCTCTTCGCTGACTTCCCAGAGACGGCGAGCCTTCGCCTGATCATAGGATTCCGGAGAGGAACGAGCCTCGGCGCACTTGATGAAGTACTTGCCGCTGACGCCCTCGACCTCGGGCGATGACGCCAGGTAGATCGATGTCTCCGCTCCTTTTTCGGGCGAGAGCATGAAGGGCGCGGCGAGCTTCACCACCGTCCGAAAGAAGCCCGGGTCGCCGCGGCCGAAGTTGGTGCGGACGGTGCCGGGGTGAAGGCAATTGACGGTGACGCGCGTCCCCTTCAGCCGCTCCGCCAGCTCGTAGGTGAAAAGAATATTCGCCAGCTTGGAGTTGGAGTAGGCGCGGAAGGCGCGGTACTGCTTTTCTCCCTGCAAGTTGTCGAAGTCGATCGTGCCCCGGCGGTGGGCCTCGGAGCTGACATTGACGATCCGAGCGCTCTCGCTTGCCTTGAGCAGATCGAGCAGTAATTGAGTCAGCAGAAAGTAGGCGAGGTGATTGGTGGCAAACGTCAGCTCGAACCCATCGGGGCTGAGGCGACGCTCGGCGCAATGAATGCCGGCATTGTTGATCAGCACGTCGAGGTGGCTCAGGCGCCCATGGATGGCGTGGGCCATCTCCCGGATCGATTCCTGCGACGCGAGGTCCGCGAGGATCACGTTCACCAACGGGTTGTCGCTCTCTTCCCGGATTTCCTCGGCGGTGGCTTCGCCACGGACACCGTCGCGGCAAATCAGCAGCAGGTTGGCTCCGGCCTTGGCCAGCGCCATGGCCGTCGACTTGCCGATGCCGCTGCCGGCGCCGGTAATCACGAAGCTCTTGCCTCCCAGGTCGCTCGCTGACGGTCTCATCGGTGCCCGACAATCTAACTCGTGACCGCGACGAGGGTTATCCTCTTCGCATGGCGCAAGGGCATGGTTTCGTTCGTCGCTTCGAGGGACGAGAGGTGCTCGCCGGTCTGCTCGATCTCGCCGGCAGCCGGTATTCGCCGGAGCAGGTAGTCCAGCGCATGCGCGAGGGTTACCTCCGCGGCAAGGCGCCCAGCGACGTCATCCCAGGACTATTCCCCCGCGAGCCTCAGTTTCCAGATCCGTCCTTTGCCAAACAGCTGTACCAGAACCTGCTCGGGCTCTGGGATCTGGTGGAATCCGGCGAGCCTCTTTCGCTCGAGGACAAGCCGCGCGCGCCGCGTGCCAGGAAGCGGAAACCCAACCCGCCGCCCGCCTTCGGGAGCGCTGGTCCGGATCCTGCCTTCGTGGAAACGGCTTGGCGTTATCTGGAGGATCTTGACAAAAGAGGAACAGATCGGCTCCAACACTCCTTCGAGAATCGTCAGGATGCCCTGCAGGGCTTCCTGGAGGAGCAGGGCCTGTCGGAGAATGGCTTTGCTTGCGCCCGGCACTTGGTTTTTGAGTTGTTTGCAATGATCGAGCTGGGCTGGCCTCCGGGAACGCGGCCGGTGCTGCGATCCGAGTTGGAGGGCGAACAGGTGGCGCTACAGGATGCTCCGCCCGCGCTGCGGGATTATGCCGAGGAGGCGTTGTTCGAGGCGGCGCAGGACGATGAAGCGCCGCTGGGCGGCGAGGAGCTGCCGAGTGTCCGGCAGCTGGTGTTGCGGAGCCTGCGGGCCTTGTGGGCTGCGCGCCGAAAGAGTTGAGCTAAGAAGCGGAGCAGAGCATGGCCAAAGAGAAGGACGACGACGAGGGCGGTGGCTTCACCGGCAAACGCAGCAAGACCTGGCGCGAGATCGACGCCCAGCGCGGCAAGAGCAAGTACCACTCTCGCCATGACGATCCCAAGCAGCAGCGGATCGAGCGAAGCGCGAGCTACGAGAAGTACAAGGCCGCCGCCAATGCGCTGTTCACCGGAGGAGAGCTTCCCGAGGGCCTGGCGAAGACCTTCGACCCCGAGGGCAAGCGCAAGGCGCAGAAGGAAGCGATGCTCAAGCTTCGCGAGCTACCCGATCGCAAATCATGGGTGGAGGGCGTGGTCGAATACGTGGCCAAATACCCCGACCTGCCCGACGACACCTACTTCCTCGATTCGCTGTTGGACCATCCCCGGGACCGGATCGTGGACCAGGCCCTGGCGCGGCTGGAAGCGATGCAAGAGGAGGGCAAGCTGAAGATGAAGTTGCCCAAGAGCCTGGATCAGCGCCTCAAGTCGCTCGAGCTCACCTCGATGGACGCCGATCTTCAGGGCCGCGCCAGGGCGCTGCGCGAGAAGATCCGGTTCTAGGCGCGGATGTCATTCGTGGAAATTCCGGTCGCGCACGGGAGGCTGGAGGCATTCTTCTGGAAGGTGGACGCTCCCGTGGGAGCCGTCGTGGTGTGCCACCCGCATCCGCAGCACGGCGGAACGATGCACAACCACGTCACCTATCGGCTGGCGCGCGCCTTTCGCGATCAGCGCGTCAGCGCGCTGCGCTTCAACTTCCGCGGAATCGGCCGTTCCACCGGGACGTACGACGAGGGCCGCGGCGAAGTGGACGACGCGGAAGCCGCGCTGGACTTTCTCGCCGAGCAACATCCGCACGTGCCGCTGTATGCGGCCGGCTTCTCCTTCGGATCGCGCGTGGCGCTGCAGCTGGCGGTCAGAGATCCGCGCGTCCAGAAAGTGCTCGCCGCCGGCCTGGCGATCGACCTCTTCGATTTCAGCTTCGTGAAGCGGTTGGAGAAACCCAAGGCCTTCATTCAGTCGGAGCGGGACGAGTACGGCTCTGTGGAGAAGGTCAGGGCCCTGGTGGCCGAGCTGGCCCCGCCGAAGGAGCTGTTCGTCGTGGCCGCCGCCGACCACCTGTGCACCGGGCGGCTGGACGCATTCGAAGCGGTGGCGGCGGAAGCGGTGAGCTGGCTGCTAGCGGTTGATCACGAATCCGCTCACCGAATCGAGCCCCAGGCGTAGCCCGGCGAGCGCGCGCAGCAGCCGGTCGTAATATGCGTGGGCCATCTGGAGCTGCGCGCCGATGGCCGCCGAGGGCAGCGCCTGATGCGCCAGCGACAGCTGCAGCCGGTTGACCGTCTGCTCCCGCTCCGTTTCGATCAGCGACCGCGCGCTTCTGGATAGGCTCGCCAACTGCCATTGCGCCGCCGAGGTAGCGGCGACCATCGCCGGATCCACGAACGAGCTCAGCCCCGGAAAGGCCGCCTGGACCTCAGCTCCCTTGAGCGATTGACCTTCCTGCCGGAGGACCTCCAACAAGGCGGGGTCGAGCTTCGGCGTGCCGGAGGCGTCCTGGCGGACGGCCACGTGAATCAACCAGCTCTTGACGAACCGGGAAAGCTGGCGCGAGGGCACCCGCGCGCCGGGCGCGGTGTCGTCGGGCTCGGGAGGATGAATCTGGAAGAGGAATTCCAGTCCCCGCGCTTTGGGCGCGCCGCGCCGCTCCAGGTAGCGAACCGCGCTTCGGCCGAAGGGGCCGTCGCGCAGGAAGCCGAACAGCGCTTCCACCAATGGGTGGCCGGTGGCGAAGTAGTCGATCTCTTCCTGCTCGATGGCCGTGTCCCGCCAGAAGGTGCCGAGGACGACGCGGTCTTCGGCCAGGGAGATCCCGGGCAAGGCCTCGACAGTCAGCTCACGACCGAGGTGGAACGCGCACTGGAACGCATCCACGTGCTGGTCGGTGTCCACGCCGATTCCTACCTTCCGCGCGAGCTGGGTGACGCTCTCCTCCAGCCGCTCCTCGAGATCGCGCGCCAACGTCCAAAGCCCCTCCTCGAGCGATCCCTTTTCCTCGCCCTCGAGCCCCAGCCGCTCCCACCCGCGCGCGAGCAGCCCCTCGACGGCAGCGCGATCGAAGCTGCGCAGGTCCAGCAGCGGATCGTAAGCGCGGCGCACCGACTCGCGTTGCGCGGCCACGCGCTGCCGCAGAGATCGCGCGTAGTCGGCGCGGTCCTGCGGCGCATGCAGCGCCAGCTCGGTGAGCCTGGGCTCCACCTCTTCGAGCAAGGCGTCCAGGCCGCCGACGGTCTCCTCGAACACGCCCACCGCATCCGAGAGGATCGACAGCACGTCGGAAGACAACGTCCCCACCGGATCGAAGGCGTGGATCTCCACGGTCCGCAGCTGCCCGATCCGATCCAGCCGTCCAATCCGCTGCTCCATGATCGCCGGGCTCCAGGGGAGGTCGTAGTTGATCAAGTGGTGCGCGAACTGGAAATTCCGTCCCTCACCGCCGATCTCGGTCGAGATCAGCACCGAGGGTCCATCTGGATCGCGGAAGCGAGCCACCTGACGGTCGCGCTGCACCAGCGGGAGGTCGCCGTGGTAGGCGAGTGCCTCGATCCGCTCGCTGCGCAACTGCTCGATCAGCATCTCCAGCGTCTCGCGCGCCTCGGTGAACACCAGCACCTTGGCCCGCGGCTCGGCGTCCCAGATTTGCCCCAGCAGCTGAAGGAACACCTGGAACTTCGCGTCGCGCGGCGGGAGCGCCAATTCCTTTGCAAGCTGGCCCAGGGTTTTCGACCCGCGTAGCGCGGATTGAAACGCCGCCGGTGAGGATTCGAGCCTCCGCAGCAGCTCGGCCAGCGCAGCGCCGTGGACCTGCGAGCTCGAGCGGAGGCGGTCCAGCGCGGCCTCGCGGATCCGCCGCTCGCCCTCGGGAACCTCAACCGGGTGCCGGTGAAATCTCCTGCGGCCAAAGCCGCCCACGACCGAGCGACGATTGCGGATCAGGCGATCGGAGAGGCTGTACGTCTCGGCCAGGTGCGCCAGCAGCGCATCGCGGTCCAGCGCCGCGCGCAGCTTCTCGTCGGCGGGAAAGCGCTCGGCCAGCGCCGTCACCGCGGCCGCCGGGCTTTCGCCCTCCAGCAGTTGGCGAACCGCCGAGGACAGCTCCTCCTGACGTCCCAATCGAGCTTGGATCTGCGGAAGCGTGGGAGCGCTGGCGGGATCGATCAGCGTCAGCAGGCGATGGTACTCGGCGGGATCGAGCTGCATCGGCGTCGCGGTGAGCAACAGCAGGCCCCAGCTGTTGGCCGCGATGGCGCGGGCAGCTTCGAAGGCCTTGTCGGCTTTGAGGTGGTGGGCCTCGTCGAATATCACCAGGTCCCAGAAGGCGTCGCGCGCCGATGCTTGCGTGCGATCCTCGTCGCTTCGGGAGAGCGTCTCCAGGCTGGCAATCACCTTGGGAAACCGCACCCAGGGCGAGACGCCCGGCTCTTCCTGCAGCGACGCGGCGTACCGATCCGCATCCAGCAGCGTGAACAGCTGATTGAACTTATGGAACAGCTCGACCAGCCACTGCACCGTCAGGTGGCTGGGGGCCACCACCAGGACGCGATGGGCCAGCCCCGAGAGCCGCAGCGCGGAGAAGATCATCCCCGCTTCGATGGTCTTGCCCATTCCGACCTCATCCGCCAGCACGAAGCGAGGAGTAGGAGACGACAGCACGCGCTGGACGACGCCCAGCTGATGGGGCTTGACCATCACCCTCGAGGCGAGCAGTGCTCCGAGCGCGTCGTACCGGCGCTCGTCGTCGAGCAGCAGCGCCTGCCGTCGCAGCACGAAGTTGCGCCCGTCGCCCGCGCGGCCTTCGCGGAGCATGGCCAGCGAATCCGGCCGCGGCGGGGCCGCCCGGATCTCCGATTCCGGCCACTCGTCCTCCTCGCCGTCGTCGAACCTGAGCACGTATCGTCGAAGACCGCGGCCGCCCTCCACCTCGCCGGCGATCACCGCGGCGCGTCCCTTGGCCGTCTGGACGGCATCGCCGGGCTGAAGCTGATGGGGCAGGAGCGCGCCCTGCCGGGTGGAGACGATCACCGGGCCTCCCTGTCGCGCCGGGAATAGAACTTTCGCCTTCGCGCCTCCCTCCTCGAGCGCGACCAGATGGCCTACGCCCCATTCGGGCTGGGGCAAGTAGCGGACCTTCATTCCTTCGGTCAGCGGCGGCATCGGAGCTGGATCATCGGTTTGGAGAGCGCTGCGCATGGAGGACGAGCGTGCGTGCGCTCGCGATGATTGGAGGACTGCCTGCGGGGGTTCGCTCGCGCGTTGAGCATGTCTACTTTTATCGCCTTCCCGTTTCCATCTTTCATGAAATCAGCGGGCAACAGCCGAGGAACACTTGATGAGAATTGCCGAAGTCGCGCCTCTATTCGAGAGCGTGCCACCCAAACTGTACGGAGGAACAGAGCGGGTCGTCGCCTACTTGACCAATGAGCTGGTGCATCAGGGCCATGAAGTTACGCTCTTTGCCAGCGGCGACTCGAAGACGGAGGCCAGGCTCGTCGCCCCGGTGGACTCAGCGCTCAGGCTCAACCGGCGCTTCATGGACTGGTTGCCGCACTACCTGCTGATGCTGGAACAGGTCTTCAAACAAAAAGACCGATTCGACATCGTGCATTTCCACGTCGACTTTCTGCACTTTCCCCTCTCGCGTCGCGAGGGGATCGCACAGTTGAGCACGCTCCACGGCCGGCTGGACATTCCGGACCTCGCTCCGTTGTACCGGGAGTTCGAGGAGATGCCAGTGGTCTCGATCTCCGACGCACAGCGACAGCCGCTTCCGCACGTCAACTGGTTGAGCACGATTCGCCACGGACTTCCGCCCAACCTGTACCGGCTGCACAAGCGCCCCGGTCGCTACCTGGCATTCCTTGGCAGGATCTCTCCGGAGAAGCGGGTTGACCGGGCGGTCGAGATCGCCGAGCGCGTCGGGATTCCGCTGAAGATCGCCGCCAAGATCGACAATGCGGATCGCGCGTACTTCGAGCACATCAAGGCCATCTTCAATCATCCGCTGGTCGAATACGTCGGAGAGGTGTCGCAGGATCAGAAGCAGGAGTTTCTCGGCAACGCCCTGGCCCTGCTGTTTCCGATCGACTGGCCGGAGCCGTTTGGCCTGGTGATGATCGAGGCCATGGCGTGCGGCACACCCACCATCGCGTTTCGGCGTGGATCCGTCCCGGAGATCATCGAGGATGGCATCAGTGGCTTCATCGTGGACGACGTAACGGCAGCAGCGCAGGCGGTTGAGCGGGTCGCCTCCTTCGACCGCACGCGTTGCCGGCGCGCGTTCGAGCGCCGCTTCACTGCTCAGCGGATGGCGAGCGACTACCTGTTTGTCTTCTCCCGCTTGTTGGAGGATCGTCTCCGGCCGCTGCGGATCGCGCGCAAGTCCGTCTCCTGAAGGAACGCATGTCCGTTGACCCCTATTACATTCTCGCCACCTCGGCTCCCCCCGACGAGCGAGCGCGGGTGCTCAAGCACGGCGACACCTTCGGTATCTTCGACTGGCAGGGGGACATCCAGGCGGTAGGCCTGCAGCAACAGGGTTTGTTCTACGAGGGCACACGCTTTCTCTCCAGGTTGGTGCTGCGGATCGAGGGTTATCGCCCGCTGCTGCTCAGCTCGTCGATCGTCGAGGACAACGCGCTGCTCGCCGTGGATTTGACCAATCCAGATGTCTACTCCGATCGCCGCTTGCTGGTTCCCCGGGGCGCACTGCACATCTTCCGTTCCAAATTCCTCTGGCAGTCGCTCTGCTACGAGCGGCTGCGCATCGCCAACTTTGGTACGACGGCGGTGGAAGTCGATCTGGTGCTGGAGTTCGACGCGGATTTCGTGGACATCTTCGAGGTCCGCGGAACTCGGCGCGCGCGGCGGGGCACGCTGCGCGACCCTTCGCTCGAGCAGGGCGCATCGGTGTTGGCCTACCGCGGCCTGGACGGCCTGGAGCGCACGACGCGCGTGGCGCTGTCCCCCGAACCGGACCAACTCGGTGGCAAGGAGGCGCGCCTGAGGATCCGGCTGCAGCCCAGGCAGGAAAAGACTTACTACGTCACGGTGAGCTGCAACGTGCAGTCCGTTGCCGCCGTGGCGCCCTACAGCGAGGCCTACGCGGAGACGAACCGCGTGTTGACCCGCAAGCAGTTGGAGGAGTGTCAAATCCACTCGTCCAATCCACAGTTCAATGAGTGGATCGATCGCTCGCTGGCCGACCTGCGGATGATGGTCACCGATACTCCGTTCGGTCCCTATCCCTATGCGGGTGTTCCCTGGTTCAGCACTCCCTTCGGGCGCGACGGAATCATTACCGCGATGGAGAGCCTCTGGGTGAACCCGGAGCTCGGCAGCGGGGTGCTTCGATACCTCGCTTCCACGCAAGCCAAGGAGACCGACCCCGAGAAGGATGCCGAGCCTGGAAAGATCCTTCACGAGCAACGCAAGGGCGAGATGGCGGCGTTGAAGGAAATTCCGTTCGGCCAGTACTACGGGAGCGTGGACGCCACCCCGCTGTTCGTGATCCTGGCGGGCGACTACTACGAAGCGACCGGCGATCGCGGCTTGATCGAAGAGATCTGGACCAACGTCGAGCGGGCGCTGCAATGGATCGACGGCAGCGGCGATTCGGATGGCGACGGATTCGTGGAATACTCGCGCCGCTCGGAAAAGGGGCTGGTGCAGCAGGGGTGGAAGGATTCCTGGGACTCGGTTTTCCACTCGGACGGAACGCTGGCCGAAGGTCCGATCGCGCTTTGCGAAGTACAGGGCTACGTCTACGCGGCGAAGCGCAGCGCGGCGAAGTTGGCCCGGGTCCTCGATCACCATGAACGCGCCAGGGATTTGACGTCGCAGGCTCGCGCGGTGCGGGAGAAGTTCGAGCGATCGTTCTGGTGCGAGGACCTGTCCACCTACGCGCTCGCGCTCGACGGGCAGAAGCGGCCCTGCCGCGTGCGCGCCTCCAACGCCGGCCACTGCCTGTTCACCGAGATCGCCAGCTCGGAGCATGGCAAGCGCGTGGCGGAGACGCTGGCGGGGGACGAATTCTTCTCCGGCTGGGGAATCCGGACGCTCGCCAGCTCGGAGATTCGCTTCAATCCGATGTCGTACCACAACGGCTCGATCTGGCCTCACGACAACGCTTTGATCGCCGACGGCATGGCGCGCTACGGAATGAAAGACCTGGCGATCCAGGTGCTGCGCGGGTTGTACGAGAGCAGCCTGTACATGGACCTGCACCGGATGCCGGAATTGTTCTGCGGCTTCGTTCGGCGTCCGGGCGAGGGACCCACGCTCTACCCGGTGGCCTGCTCGCCGCAATCCTGGGCTGCGGCATCGGTGCTGAGGCTGCTGCGCGCGTGCCTGGGCCTGGTGATTGACGCTCCGCGATCGAGACTGCGCTTCTTTTTTCCGGCCCTTCCGCCGTTCTTGCCCGAGCTGCGGATCAGCAAGCTTCGCGTGGGCAAGGGCAGCGTGGGTCTATCGCTGCACCGTTACAGCGAGGGCGTGAGCATCAACGTGGATGCGAAGGAGGGCCCGGTCGAGGTGGTGGTGGTGAAGTGAGCTTGGCGTCAGCGGCCGGCGGCGGCCGAGCGCTGTGCTCGGCTTGGATCGGAACGCGACGCGACGGCCACTTCCACCCGCTGGCCGAGCTTGAGCGGCGTCGGACCGGGAAGCGCTACTTTCACCAGCAGGACCCGCGTATCGGACGGCTTTCCCGGATCCTGTGGCTTGAGCTTGGGGGAGCCAACCGCGTCGGGGATCTCTTCCACCCGCCCCTGCCAGCTCTCGGAAAAACCCTCCGCGGAGATCTGAACCTCGGACCCCAGGGCGATCTTGTCCAAGTCGAATTCGTCCACCTCGGCCTCCACGCGCACCCGCGTCAAGTCCGCCAGCGTGACGATGCGCGCGCCGGCAGGGACCGTCTCGCCCGGCTCCGCATGCCGCAGCAAGACGACGCCGTCGATCGGCGCGGTGATCCGCGCCTTGTCCAGCACCGCCTGAATGCGCCCCGCCGTGGCCTGTCCAGTTTGCAACCGGGCCCGCGCCGTATCGCGATCCCGCTCGGCGCGATCGTACGCTTGCTGCGAGGCTGCACCGGACTGCAGCAATCGCCGGAGGCGGTCCGTTTCACCCTCCAGAAAGCGCAGGTCGGCTTGGGCCTCGGCGATGTGAGCTCTCGCCTCGGCCAAGGCCGCGCGCTGCTCGTCCACCTTGATCTCAGCCAGGAGCTGGCCTTTTTTCACCGCGCTCTTCTCCTGCACCAACACGGTCTGCAAGGTTCCGCCCAGGTCGGTGCCCACGACCACCTGGGCGCCGGGATAGGTGGCAAGGCGCCCCTCGGCTCGGACCCGCGCTTCCGCGGCGGAGGCGGCGAGCTGCGTGCTGCGGCTCGCCCCGCGCTCGGCGGACGCCGCGCCTTGCGCCTGCGTCCAGGTGTAGAGCAACAGTCCTATTCCAGCTGCGACGGCGGTGAGGGGCTTCCAAATCTGGGATGCAGTGATCTTCATCGAATACCTCCGAGCTTCAGTTGAGCAAACGGCCGTCTTGAATGCGGAGCACGCGATCGCAAATGGCGCGCACCTTCGGGTCGTGGGTGACGATCAGCAGCGCGCGATTCTCTTTCTTGGCGAGCGCGCGGAACAGCTCGAGGATTTGGATCCCGATCTGCGAGTCCAAGTTGGCAGTCGGCTCATCCGCAAGCAGGATTTTGGGATGCCCGGCGAGAGCCCGCGCGATGGCCACTCGCTGCTTTTGTCCTCCGGACAAATCGCGCGGCAGGAATGATTTTCGCTCGGCCAGGCCCACCTTCTCCAGCGCCGCTTCCGCCTCGCGGCGGGCATCCGGCCCGCGGGCTCCCTTGATGTTCAGCGCGAACTCCACGTTCTCCACCGCGCTGAGGGCGGGAAAGAGATTGAACTGCTGGAAGACGAAGCCGATCGAGCGCTTTCGGATTTCCGGCAAGCGCCCCGGTTTGCGCGGATCCACCCGCTCACCGTCGATCACCAGGTTGCCGGAGCTGGGCGTGAGAATGCAGCCGACAATCGACAGGAGCGTGGTTTTGCCCGAGCCGGACGGACCCTCGAGCGCGACCACCTCGCCCGACTCCAGCCGCAGCGAAACGCCGTTGAGCACGTTGACCGTCTCGCGGCCTTCCCGGAACGACTTGGTGATCGATTCTGATTCGAGAACGGACATGACGCCCTCACGCTCGAAAAACCAGCGCAGGATCGATGGAGGCCACCTTGCGGAACGAGACCATCGCCGCGGCGAGGCACATCACCACCGTTCCCACGAAGACGCCCACCGCCAGCTCGGTGGGAACGACCAACTTGAGATCTGCCTTCACCACCAGCTTGGAGACCACGTAGGAAGGAATTGCTCCGAGCACGAACCCAACGAGCGCGGAGATGGTCGCCTGCTTCGCCAAAATCTTGTAGATGTCCGAGTTTCCGCCGCCGATGGCCTTGACCGTGCCGAACTCCTTCAGGTGCTCCATCGTCGAGGTGTAGAGCGTCTGCGCCACCACCACGATTCCCACCAGGCAGCCGAGGAAAACGGTGATGAACATGTTGAGCCCCAAGCCGGTGCTGGTCAGCCAATAGTTGCGCGACCGGGCCGCCCACTCGGCCTTGGTGTACACGTCGTTGTACGGAAGGCGCCGCTGGATCTCCTCGCGAACCGATTTCAGATCGACGCCGGGCGAGAGCTTGACCAGGATGTAGCTGGTGCGCCGCTCGAGCGTGGTGGGCGCGAGCTTCTGGGCCAGGCGGTAGTCCATGAAGGAGACGGGGGTGGTGGTGAAGGAGAGCGCGCCCTGCGAGCGTCCGATGATCTTCAATCGCCGGTTGACGTACTCGCGGTAATCACCCACTTGAAACGGCCCGAATCGCTTTACCGCGGAGGAATCGACGAAGACGTAGGCGCCGCGCCGCAGATCGGCCGTGCTCCCATCGGTGACCTTCCAGGGAAAGCCCCAGCGCTCGAAGTTCTCCAGCGCGTAGACCATGCTGCTTTCCTCGGCGCCGCTGGGGAGCGCCACGTTCATGAACTGAAGGATCAAGTTGTCCGCCATCTCAACCCCGGGCACTGACCGGACGCGGTTGACCCGCGATTCGGGAAAGCTGTGGGCGAAGTCCACGTTGGGCGTGTTCTTCGAAGTGACCCACAGATCTGCCGGCAGCCGCTCGATGGTGACGGTGGCGTTGCCCAGAATTCCGAGGAACAGGCCAATCTGCACGAAGATCAGCGTCACGGCGAAGGCCACGCCGGAGACGGTGATCAGAAAGCGCAGCTTGTCGTGGAGCAAATTCTTTCGAGCCAGGTCGACCATTCATCTCTCCGCGCGGCCAAGGCCGTTCATCAAAGCGTCCACCATCAGCTCTGCCCGTTTGCGCAGAGGTCGCCACTCGACCCACTTGTCCTTGGCCATCACCAGGTGCAGCGCCACGATGCCGTGCAAGCCGGACCAGAGCGTCTGGGCGAGCAGGTCGGCGTCCTTCAGAGCCGGACGGAAGATCCCCTTCTCCAGGCCGTCGCGCACCAGCGAGACCACCATCGCGTAGGCGTCTTGCTGAGGATTGCCGCGCTCCAGGGAGGAGGAATCTTCCATCTCCGGAGGATGCGGGGTCATGAACATCAGCCGGTACTGGTTGGGGTGCTCCATCGCAAACTGGACGTAGGCCATCCCGCACCGGCGCAGTCGCTCGAAGGGATCCTCCACGCGGAAGAGGCGCTGGAAGCTGTTCGCCAGTTGGAGGAAGTCGTGGTCGCACAGCTCGCGCATCAGCGACAGCTTGTCCCGGAAATGAACGTAGATCGCAGTGGGCGAGTACTCGATCCGCTCGGCTACTTTTCGCATGGTGACCGCGTCGTAGCCGTGCTCGATGAAGAGCTCCCGGGCCGCGTTGAGGATCTTCGCCCGCGTCTCTTCCCGCTCTCGCTTGCGTCGATCCGGGATTCCCAAGCCAGCTCCCACTGAACGCCGTTCAATCAGTTAACGTCGTTAAGCTACACAACGGCGTCTTCCATGTCAACTGTGTTTATGATCGCAGTGGGTTCTCCCAGCGGAGCTTCGAAAAGCGCGCGAAATCGCCGTCCGTGCTGCAGAGAGTCAGCCCATGCTCGAGTGCCAGAGTGCGAGGTGAGCGTGGGGAACGAGGTTGGCGCGCTCGCCCGCTTCGGCCATCAGCGATCCCAGCAAGGAGGGATGGCGCTCGGTCGGCACAAAGGCCGCAAATTTCATCGATTTCAGCCAGCGCTCGTGGTAGGGACGGGCTTCTTCTGGACAGTTGAAAATGATCTGGAAGCGAGGCCGTGCTGAAGCGTCCGCGAAGCGCCCATCTTCGCTGGCGGCCAACCCCTCGGAACTTTGAATTCTGCCGAAGCCGGTCAAGCTTCGGGCAGGCGAGTCTGTCAGGAGTTGCGTCATGAACCAGCTCTTAAAGCCCACGCCCGGCGCGACGCGCTGGGGAACGCAGAGCCGCTGGATCGCCGCCGCCCTCGTCGCCGTCGGCTGGTCTGCGACCGCGGGTGCCAGTGAAGCGAATCTGGTCCTGCCCGACCTGAGCTCGGTGCCGTTGCTCGGAACGGACGGGCGCACTCTGCTGCTCAGCGGCATCGTGATCTGCGTGCTCGGGTTGCTCTTTGGCCTGTGGCAGTACGTGCAGCTGAAGCGACTCCCGGTGCACCGGGCGATGCTCGAGATCTCCGAGCTGATCTACGCCACCTGCAAGACCTACCTGATCACCCAGGGGAAGTTCATCCTGATCCTCGAGGCGTGCATCGGCACGGTGATCGTCGTCTACTTCGGCGCGCTGCTGCACCTGTCCCCCGGCACGGTGGCGATCATCCTGCTGTTCAGCTTGATCGGAATCGGGGGCAGCTACGGCGTGGCCTGGTTCGGGATCCGGGTGAACACCTTCGCCAATTCGCGGACGGCTTTCGCCAGCCTCGCCGGCAAGCCATTCCCCGTCTATGCCATTCCCCTGCGCGCCGGGATGAGCATCGGGATGATGCTGATCAGCACCGAGCTGCTGCTGATGCTGGTGATCTTGCTATTCGTGCCCGGCGACTTGGCGGGCCCCTGCTTCATCGGGTTCGCGATCGGCGAATCACTGGGCGCCTCGGCGCTGAGGATCGCCGGCGGCATCTTCACCAAGATCGCGGACATCGGCTCCGACCTGATGAAGATCGTCTTCAAGATTAAAGAGGACGACGCGCGCAACCCAGGCGTGATCGCCGACTGCACCGGCGACAACGCGGGCGATTCGGTGGGCCCGAGCGCTGACGGATTCGAAACCTACGGCGTCACCGGCGTAGCGCTGATCACCTTCATCCTGCTGGCGGTGAGGGACCCCTCGATCCAGGTGCTCTTGCTGGTGTGGATTTTCGTGATGCGCCTGATGATGGTGATCTCCAGCTTCGTCTCCTATGGCGTCAACGAGCAGATCCAGAAGGCGCGCTACCGCAACGCGGAGAGGATGAACTTCGAGGCGCCGCTGACCGCTCTGATCTGGGTGACCTCGATCGTGTCGGTCCTGATGACCTATGCCGTCTCGTACGTGCTGATCCCCAATCTCGGCGACGGCACGCTTTGGTGGAAGCTCTCCACCATCATCAGCTGCGGGACCATCGCCGGGGCGATCATTCCCGAAGTGGTCAAGGTTTTCACCTCCACCGAATCGGCGCACGTCAAAGAAGTGGTCACCGCCTCTCGTGAGGGCGGTGCCTCGCTCAACGTGATCTCCGGCCTGGTGGCGGGAAACTTCAGCGCCTATTGGATGGGCATGGTGATCGTCGGGCTGATGGGCACCGCTTACGTGGTGAGCACACTGGGGTTGGGCCAGCTGATGCTGGCGCCAGCGGTGTTCGCGTTCGGCCTGGTGGCGTTCGGCTTCTTGGGAATGGGTCCGGTGACGATTGCGGTGGACTCCTATGGGCCGGTCACCGACAACGCACAATCGGTCTACGAGCTGTCGCTGATCGAGAACGTGCCCAACGTGAAGGCCGAGGTGAAGAAGTCGTTCGGCTTCGAGCCCGACTTCGAGAAGGGTAAGACCTTCCTCGAGGAGAACGACGGCGCGGGCAACACCTTCAAGGCCACTGCCAAGCCGGTGCTGATCGGAACCGCGGTGGTGGGCTCCACCACGATGATCTTCTCGATCATGATGGTGCTGACGCAGGGTCTGACCATCAACCTGGACAAGCTCTCGCTGCTGCACGCGCCGTTTTTGCTCGGCCTGGTCACCGGAGGGGCGGTGATCTACTGGTTCACCGGGGCTTCGATGCAAGCGGTGTCCACCGGCGCCTATCGCGCCGTGGAATTCATCCGCGCCAACATCAAGCTGGAGGGGGTGGAGAAGGCTTCCGTCGCCGACAGCAAACGGGTGGTGGAGATCTGCACGCAGTACGCGCAGAAGGGGATGTTCAATATCTTCCTCACCGTTTTCTTCAGCACGCTGGCCTTTGCCTGTCTGCACCCGTTTTTCTTCATCGGGTACCTGATCTCGATCGCCGTGTTCGGCCTGTACCAAGCGATCTTCATGGCCGACGCTGGCGGCGCCTGGGACAACGCCAAGAAGGTGGTGGAGGTGGAGCTGAAGGATAAGGGCTCGCCCCTGCACGCCGCCACGGTGGTCGGGGACACGGTCGGAGATCCGTTCAAGGACACCTCCTCGGTGGCGATGAATCCGATCATCAAGTTCACCACTCTGTTCGGACTGCTGGCAGTGGAATTGGCGATCGAATTGCCGCGCTCCACCAGCCTGGTGCTGGCTGCGGCTTTCTTCGCCATCTCGCTGGTATTCGTGTGGAGATCCTTCTACGCGATGCGGATCGAGTCCGGGGTAAAGTCTCCGCCGGTGGACAGCGCGGCGATCAAGACCGGAGCCAAGGCAGCCTGATCCGCTCCCTCGAACAGCGGGCATCAGTGGGAAGCGACGCGTGAGTGCGACCGGGATGTCTCTGCTCAGGCTGACCTTTCTGGGGACCTCGGCCGCCCAGCCCACCGTGCACCGGAATCTGTCCGGCATCGCGGTGAAGGCGGATACCGATCTGCTGCTGTTCGATTGCGGCGAGGGCTCGCAGCGGCAGATGATCCGCTTCGGAACGGGGTTTTCGGTGGACGCGGTCTTCTTCACCCACTTTCACGCGGACCACTACCTCGGAATCATCGGCTTCATCCGCACGCTGGGGATGAGCGGGCGCGAGTCGCCGCTGGTGCTACACGGGCCACCTCCCGCCAAGCGGCTGCTGCGTCAGGCGGTCCACCTGGGCGTCGATGCGCTCCCATTCCCGCTGGAGATCGTCGAGCTGCAGCACGGAGTCGCGGTCCGCCGCAACCAATACACCATCGGCGCGATCCCGGTGGACCATCGCGTCTCGGCGCTGGCGTACGTTCTTCAGGAGGACGATCGGCCCGGCAGGTTCAATCTCGAGCGGGCTCGGGCGCTGCTGGTGCGCGAGGGTCCAGACTTCGGTCGGCTCCAGCGCGGCGAAGCCGTCAAAGCGGCGGACGGCCGCGTGGTCGAGCCTGCGGAAGTGCTCGGTCCGCCGCGCGGCGGGCGCCGCGTGGTGATCTCGGGAGATACCCGTCCCTGCCCGACCGTGGTGGCCGCCGCGCGCGATGCGGATCTGCTGATCCACGAATCGACATTCTCCGACGACGAGCAGGAGCGCGCCCTGGAGACCCGGCACTCCACCGCGCGCGAGGCAGGTCGCGTGGCGCGGGAGGCGGGGGTCCGGCGCCTGATTTTGACGCACCTCTCCTCGCGGCACGACGTGGATCCCTCCAAGCTGCTGTCGCAGGCGCGCGAAGAGTTCTCCGGCCCGATCGAGGTCGCCTACGATGGGCTGACGCTGGAGATCCCGCTCCGGGAGTGACCGGGAAGCTCACCCGGTCAAGCGCTTGCGTCCTTTGGCGGCTCGCGGCCGCACCTGCTCGCTGGCGGCGAGAAAATCGGAGATCCGGCTGTCCGCCTTGCGCAGCCGCCGCGAGATCATCCGGCAAATATTCTGCAGGACGATCACGTAGGCGTAGTTGTCCGCGCGGTACAGCGTGTAGAGGTCCATGTTGTTGAGCGAAAAGGCCTTGGCCTTCTTGCGCACCAGGATGGTCGCCGAGCGCGGCTGAAGCTCGACCAGGGCCATCTCGCCAAAGCACTCGCCGGGCCCGAGCCGAACGATGGGAATCATCCGACCGTTGCTGGCGGGGCAGAGCACGTCCACTTCCCCCTCGCGGAGCACGTACATCGTGCGACCCAGCTCGCCCTTGCTGAAAATCGTCGCGCCCTGAGCGTAGTTGTGCTCCTGAAGAAGGCTCAGCACGTGATCGAGGGAGCGGCCCTCCAGGCCGCCGAAGATGGGGATGCTGCGACAGAACCGGGTCAGCGACATCGGCGAGGATCGGCGCATGGTGCACAACAGACCAATTCCTCTCGTTCCAGGCAAGACATACGCTAGCCTGTGCATCACATGACCGCACGAAGCCAGAGTTTCGCCTGTGCCGGCGAGGTACACCCGTTTGCCTTTCCCGGCGCCACCGAGCACTATCCACCCGACCGGCCGGTCCGTGTCGAGCACATTCGCCTCGAGGTCGAGCTGGACTTCGAGGAGAAGGCGCTCGCCGGCACCTGCACCACGCGGGTCAGGGCCAACCGGGAGATCCGCACCGTCAGCTTCGATGCAGTGGAGCTCGAAGTGCGCCAGGTGAAGGTGGACGGCAAGGTGGCCGAGTTTGCCAACACCGGGGAGAAGCTGCACGTGACGCTGCCGTCGCAATTGCGCGTCGGCGCGGCGGCGGAGGTCGCCGTGCGCTACGGCTGCCATCCCACGCGAGGCCTCTACTTCTGGGGTCCCGACGCCGGCTACCCGGATCGCCCGGTGCAGGCCTGGACGCAGGGGGAGGACGAGGACGCGCGCGCGTGGTTCCCTTGCCTGGATGCGCCCGCGCAAAAAGCCACCAGCGAGATGATCGCCACCTTTCCCGCGCGGATGAAAGGGATCTCCAACGGCGCCTTGCTGTCGGACAAACAAAAGGGCAGCAAGCGGACGGTCCACTACCGGCTCGATGTGCCGCACGCGCCGTACCTGGTGACGCTGGTGGTGGGGGAATTCGAGGAGGCCTTCGACAAAGCAGGCGACACGACGCTCCGCTACCTCTTCCCGCCCGGCCGAAAGCAGGATGCCATGCGCTGTGTGGAGGCGACGCCGAAGATGCTGGGCTACTTCGAGCAGCTCACCGGCGAGAAGTATCCCTTCGGAAGCTACACCCAGGTTTTCGTGACCGAGTTCATCTTCGGGGGAATGGAGAACACCTCGGCCACCACCCTGACGGACACCGTGTTGCACGATGCGCGCGCGCATCTCGACTACTCGGCGGAGCCGCTGGTCGCGCACGAGCTGGCGCATCAGTGGTTCGGCGATCTGATCACCTGCCGCGATTGGCCGCACGCCTGGCTGAACGAGGGATTCGCCACCTACTGCGAGGTGCTCTGGAAGGAGAGCGCCCACGGAACCGACGAGGCGGATCAACACCGCCGCGAGGAGCTGGACGCCTATCTGCAGGAGGCGCGCGAGCGATACGCGCGGCCGATCGTGGCCAGGAAATACCATCTGCCGATCGATCTCTTCGACCGCCACCTCTACCAGAAGGCGGCGCTGGTGCTGCACGATCTGCGCAAGCGACTGGGAGATTCGCTCTTCGAGCGCGCGCTGCGCCACTACGTGAAGAAATACCGCGGCGGAGCGGTGGAATCCGTCGACCTGGCCCGGGCGGTGGAGGAAGCGACTGGTCACAACATCGATCGGTTCATGGATCACTACGTGTTCTCGCCGGGGCATCCGCAGCTCAAGGTGGAGCTGCGCTACGAGGCCGAGGAGCGGCGCGTCCGCCTCAAGGTGAAGCAGGTGCAGAAGACGGAGGGCGCCGAGGCGGCTCCCATCTACCATCTGTTTCTTCCGGTGCGGCTGGTAGTGCAGGGCCGCGCGCGCGAGGAATCGCTCGAGGTCGCCGACCAGGAGCACGTGTTCTACCTGCCGGTGGCCAAGGACCCTTCGCAAGTGCTGCTCGATCCGCGGCGCGAAGTCTTCGGTACCCTGGAGGTCGACAAACCGATCGAATATTGGCTGGAAGAGCTTCGCCGCGCCCCGGAGGCGCGCGCGCGTACCGAGGCAGCGCTGGCGCTCGGGAAGAATGCTTCCGCGCCCGCCGTCGACGGGCTTCGCACCGGCTTGTCCAAGGACCGCTTCTGGGCCGTGCAGGCCGCCTGTGCCAAGGCGCTCGGCGTGGTGCGAACCCCGCGGGCGCGGCAAGCGCTGCTGGAGAACGCGGCGGTGAAGCACCCCAAAGCGCGTCGAGCGGTGATGGCCGCGCTGGGCGAGCTCAAGCGCGATGCGGACGTCGCCGCGGTGCTGCGGCGGGTGAGTGAGAAGGGCGATCCCAGCTACTTCGTGGAGGGCGAGGCTGCGCGATCGCTGGGCAAGGTTCGGGTGGAGGGCGCTTTGCCCGTACTGAAGAAAGTGGTTCGGCGGGGGTCGTTCATGGAGGTGGTGGCGGTGGGCGCAGTCGATGGGATGGCGGAGTCGCTCGAGCCGGAGGCGTTCGCAATCGTGGAGCCGCTGACCGCCTACGGGCAGCCCGCGTTCCTTCGGCGAGCCGCAGTCGTCGCGCTCGCCAAGCTGGCGGAGCCGGCGCAGAAAAAACGGGAAGCATTGGAGTGCCTTCGCGAGCTGCTGCGCGATCCCCAGTTTCCGGTCCAGATGGCCGTCTTTCCCGCTGCCCAGGAGCTGGGAGACGTGCGGATCATCCCCGCGCTCGAGGTGGCGATGTTCCGGGACGGACGGGCTCAGCGTGCCGCGCGGGAGACGATTCGCGCGCTGCGCGAGGATGAAAGCCGAGGCAAAGCGATCTCTGCGCTCCGCGAGGAGGTGGACCGGTTGAAGGAGGAGACCCGCGGCATCAAGGAGCGGATGGAGGGGATGGACGCCGGTCGAAAGCAGCGGCCGCAGTTCCGGTCGCACCGAGCGTAGCGAATCCCGGTCGCCCCGAGCGTAGCGAAGCGAAGTCGAGGGGTCGCCACGAGTCTCCTGAGAAGGCGAAGAGAGAGACTCGTTGGAGCAAGTCCATCCCTCGACTCCGTGCCTGCGGCACTACGCTCGGGATGAACGGAGGGCGCCACTACTCTCGGGATGAACGGAGGGCGCCACTACTCTCGGGATGAACGGAGGGCGGCACTACGCTCGGGATGAACGGGGGATGAACGGGGATCAGCGGGCGGCTGCTTGTGTGAGGGCGCGGTGCACGGACTCGAGGGCCTTGCGCGCCTCCAGCAACTCGGTCCGTTCGGTCGTCAAATCGCTGACCTGTCGAGTGAGCATTTCCCGCTCCAGGTTCAGCGCGTCCAGCGAGCGGCGGAGGTTGTCGGCCTGGTCGCGCGCGGCCTCGAGCTCTCCGGCCAGCCTCTCCTCCTCCGCCAAGCTCTCCGAAAGCGCCTTGTCGCGGGCGACGATCTCCGCGCGGAGCTTGTCCTGTTCCTTGGACGCATCCTCGATCGTCTGCCGCGCCTCCTGCAGCGCCAGCAGCGCTTCATTGCGCTCGCCTTCGAGCGACGCCAGCTCGCGCTCCAAATCCGCCAGCAGCTTGGTGCGGGCCTCCATCTCCGCCGCCAGGCGCCGCGCCTCGTCCATGCGGATGCGGGCCTCCTCGGTGGCCTTCTCCGCGTGTCGCCGCGCGCTCTCCAGGTCATTGGTCAAGGTGAGGTTTTGCGCCTTCACCCTGCTCAGCTCGCTCTGGAGAAATGAAATCCGCTCCACCGCGAGCGTGCCCGCCTCGGCGACGGTGGCCGGCAATGGCTCGGGCCGCGGATTCTCGCGCGCCGCCCTGAGCCGTTCCTTCAATCTCTCGCGTCGGGTCTCCGCGCTCAGCTCGCTGCCGTTTCGCTTTCCCCCCTTGGCGACCTTGACGGGCTCGGCGGCTGCTGCAGAGGGTCGCTCCGGGGCACGGGCGGCGGGCGGCTCCGGGCGTGCCGGCTCGGTCTTGACCGGCTCGCTGGCGGCCGGCGCATCGGCCTCTTCGGCTCGCGCGCTGCGCTCGATGCGCGCCTTGACCTCCGTGGACAGGGCGGCGGGAGAGTCCATCGCCGCGCCATTGGCGCCTGAAGCCTCCAACGCGTCGGGCGAGCTTCCACCGAGCCGAACACGGGGTTTGTTCCGGGAAACGTTGTCGTCGAAGGCTTTCTTCATCTCATTCCCTCGGTGAAGAGGCTGCACATTAGCTCGCGCGCTGCGTCTTGGCGGAGGATTTTTGCGCGGTCAAGCGCGAGAGGACCTCCGCGACGATCGCGTCGATGTCGTGCGCTCCTTTGCAGCCGGGATGGGCGACGAAGACCGGAACGCCTTCACTGGAAGCTTGGGCAAACTTGGTGCACTGGCGCACCACTCTCGAGAGCAGGTACTCCGGATAGTGTTGGCGCAGGGCCTCCAGTGCCTCCTTGGCCAGCTTGAAGGTGGCGTTGAACGCGTTGACGATGATGAACACGCTGTCCAGCACGTGCCCGAGGTCTTCCTCCAGGCTCTGGACGGTCTCGAAGAGCAGCTTCAGCCCGTGGAAGGAGAGGAAATCCGCGAGCACCGGAACGAACAGATCGTCGGCCGCCATCAGCGCGTTGAGGTTGAGCAGTCCAAACGAAGGCGGGGCGTCGAAGACGATCAGGTCGTGCTTCCCCTGAATCTGCTGCAGAGCGTTGCGCAGCTTGAATTCCCGTCCGGCCATCGGCATCAGCGTCAGGTCGGCGGTGCTCATGGAGAGGTTGGCCGGGATGAAATCCAGGTTGGGAAGCGGCGTCTTCTGAATCACGTCGGTCAGCGGAATCTTCTGCGCGAAGACGTCGAGCAGCGTCTGCGGAAAATCCTCTCCCTCGTACCCCATGCATTTGGTGGCGTGCCCTTGCGGATCGAGGTCCACCAGCAGCACGCGATATCCCATTTCTGCGAGACGGTATCCGTAGGACGTGGACAGCGAAGTCTTTCCGGTCCCGCCCTTGAAGTTGAGGAAGAGCTGCTTGCGGTAGCCGAGGCTGGGCGGGAACTTGGAAAGCTTGCCGCGCAAGTCCCACAGGTCCTCCGCAGTGAACGAGGCGGCCTTGCGCGAGGGCAACTGCCGCTGGGGCACCCCGAGCATCTCGGCGACTTGGCCGGCTTTGTAGGTTGGGAGTTCCATTTCGCTTCTCGCTCCTCTCGTCCGCATCATGCGGCGAAGTACTTCAGCCCTCGCCGTAGGACCAGCCCTCTGGCAATCAGCAATTCACAGGCCTGTTGCGCCTCGTCCGGCGGAGAGCGGCCTGCGGCGGCGAGCTCCTGCAGCGATCGTCCGCGCAGCGCCGAGCGGATCTCCGCCATCAGCAATCCGCACAGCGATTCGCGCGTCGCCCCGCTCGCCGGTGGCAGATCGACCTTGGGCCGCACTGGATAGAACGTAGAGGGCATCGCGGTCGGCGCTGCACCGGCCATTGCTGGCTCCGGTGCCTCATCGCGCGCGGTCGCTTGCGTGGCCACGGTGAAGTAGGTCTTGACCAGCTCCTTCGTCTTGCCATCCGACCTCACCGGGTTGGTGGGCAGCGAGGCCAGCCGACGAACCTCGCGCCGTCGTTGGGGATCATCCAGAGACACGACCGAGGAGACGTCCTTGCCGAGGATGCGAGAGAGGCTCTGCGCCGCCGCCTCGCGCACCTTCGGCTCCTTGTCGCGAAGCGCGTCGAGCAGCAAAACCCGGGCGCGCTCCCCGCTGCTGGCTCCGAGAACCAGGGCGGCCAGGCTGCGCACCTCTTGATCGTCGTCCACAATTGCCTGCTCCCCCAGCCTGAGCGCGGCCGTGCCCCGCAGACCGAGCGCAAGCAGCGATGCGCGGCGGCGCACGGCCCGATCGTTGTCCTTCATCGCCGCGGCGATGTGCGGGCCGGCCTGCGACGGGTCGAGGGCGATCAGCGCCTTGAGGGCGGCGATTCGCACCTCGGGAATTTGGGACTCCAGCAGCGGCGAGACGATGGACACGCCTTCGGACTGCGCGAGCGAGGCGAACGCCGCAAGGAGCGCCTCTTGGGTCTGAGGATCGGTCTCCGCGTGCAGCGCGGTGGCCAGCGCCGAGGCCGCGGCGGGATTCCCGAGCGCCCGCAGGCGCTCCGCGGCCCGCTTGCGCGCGGAAGGATTGTCCGCGCACAGCTCGCGGATGGAGAACCCGAACAGCGTTTCCTCGCTGCGGCCTGGGGGAGGATCGATCGCGGAGAGCTCCACCATCTGCTCGTGCGAGACCGCCAGACGACCTTCGGATCGAAGGCGGGCCGCATGCTCCGCCACCGTGGACGGCGGGGACGGAACGGCGTTCGCTGGCGGGGTGCCCGACGCCTGGAGTGGAGGAGTCGAGGTGCGGTCGCCCTTCGACGCATCTTTCGGCGCTGGTCGTTGCTCGGGCGCCGAAGGCGGCGGACCCTTCTGCGCCAGCGCTTCCCTGCGCAGCTCGGCGATGAAGCTGGCAAGGTCGAAAGGAGAGTCGCCCGCCTCGGCTTTCTTATCCGAGTCGTGGATCCGGGCGGCCTCGATCAGCTTGCCCAGGAGCCCCGCGCGCTCCGATCGGAGCGCGTCGTTCAGCCGGTCCAGCTCCTCGCGCTCCTTGCGTCCGCGACTGACTTTCACCTGCAGCTCGGCCACCTCGCGGCGCAGCTCGATCTCGCGCTGCGCAGCCGCTCCCAGCTCCTCCTTGAGCCGTTCGATCTTGGCCTGCGCTGAGGCGAGATCGTTGTGGAGCTGCTCGGACCGAGCCTCGAAGTACACAATTTTTTCCAGCGCGCTCTTCAACAGTGCATCAGGATGCTCATCCCTCAAGGCCGAAAGACCTCCCGTGTGAGCCTACAGCGCTGTAGCGGCTTGTCGCCTTTTTCACCTAGCTTTCCGCGTGAAGAGCTGGCGGACTCTACGCCGAAGCGCAGGAAATGATAAGCCCCCACAGAATCTGGGAGATCGGCGGCGTCAGCCCCTGCTGGCTGGCGCCAGGAAGGGGAGCCCGGCCGCTTCGACCGAGGCGCGCAGATTGCGAACGGCGAGCCGCGCGTCGATGGATTTGGCGACGAGATCGGGTCCAATCGAATCGATGCGAGCTCGAAGCTTCTCGGTCAACTGCCGCATCAGGTCGAGCCGTTGGTCCCGCACCGCCTCGCGGTAGTTCGCCAGGTCCAGATGGGCCTGGGACAGGGTGAGCTCCGCAGCCACGACAGGATCCTTCAGCTCGGCCAACAATGCCTCGACCTGTGCGAGCGCATCGCTGGCCTGCGGAATGCTGCCCAGAGAGGCATGGATGCCCGCCAGGTGCGCCAGCGAGATGGCCGACTGACGGCGATCGCCTGCCTCGCGCACCATGGTGAGCGCTTTCTTGCAGACTGCTCGCGCCTCTTGCAGCAGCTGTTGTTCCCACAGCACGCCGGCCAGATAGTCCAGCCCGGTTCCCTCGTACCGCCGGTCGCCGAGCTCGTGGAGGATCGGCACGCCCTTCTCATAGAGAGAGCGCGCCTCGTTGAGGCGGCCCTGGTCGCGACACAACACGCCCAGGTTGCAGACGAAGAAAGCCTCGTAGCGCCGGTCGCCGATTTCGCGGAACCGCTCCAGCGCCTTCTCAAAGGCGAGCTGCGCTTCGCGATACCTTCCCAGCTCGTAGTCCAGGATCCCGATGTTGCCCTGCACGTACGCTTCGAGCCACGGATCCTTCGACGCCGTCTGCATCGCAGACCGAAGCGCCTGTTCGGATTCACTCATCCTCAGGCGCTCGCGGTGAATCACCGCCAGGTCGACCAGCAGGGTTCCCTCGAGGATTTGCTCCCCGCGTGCGGCAGCGATCGTTTGCGCCTCCTCGAAGTCGCGCAGCGCAGCGTCGATCTGATCGCGCTCGTGCGAAAGGTGGCCGCGGGCGCGCAAAACCTGGGCCCGAAGCAATGGGTCGACCGGAACGGCGGCGGACAACTCGAGGCACCGGTCGAGGATTTCCTGGTGGCGTTGCCACGGTCCGTGTATCGCCAGCGCTGGATCCATCGCCAGCGCGAATTGGAGAGCGACAGCCACGCTTTCCTGCGCTGCGGGCGACTGCGAGCACGCGCGCTCGAAAGCCGAGGAGAGATTCTCCATTTCCGCGGTGAGCGCACGCAAGGCCTGTAATCCGCCGCGACCGCGCAGCACTTTGCGCCAACCGTCTGCAATGCTCAGGAAGTAGCGCGTGTGTCTTGCGCCAACGCCTGCGGCCTTTTCAGAACGGGCGAGCTGCTCTGCCACGAATTCGCGGATGGTTTCGTACATCCCGAACCGGAGCTCGTCCGACTCAGGGTTGGGGTAGGTACGCAGCAACGACTTCTGTTGAAGTGCCTGCACCAGGTCGAGAACGGGAGGGCTGTTCGGCAATCCGGAGACGACCGCTTCCGCGGCTTCGAGCGTGAAGCCGCCCCGAAAAATCGCGCACTGCATCAGCGTCTCCTGCTCGGAGGGCGAGAGGAGATCCCACGACCATTGGATTGCTCCGCGCAGCGTCGCCTGCCTCGCCCGGGCACCTGTTTTTCCGGAGGTGAGCAACTGCAGCGGCCGCGAGATGCGTTCGGCCATCGTTTCCAGACTGAGCGAGATCAGTCTCCCTGCCGCGAGCTCGATCGCCAGCGGAATGCCGTCCAGGTGCCGCACGATCTTGGCGATATTGGCGATGTCCGCGTCGGACGGCGTATAGGACCAACCCCGAACAGCGCGAACGCGTTCGACGAAGAGGCGGACCGAATCCGAGGCCAGGATGGAGGCGATGCCTCGTTCGGGCGCCGGCAGGGGCAGCGACGCCACGTCCAACCGGACCTCGCCGGGAACGCACAGCAGCTCGCGCGAGGTGACGAGGAATCGAGCAAGCGGTGCCATGGACATCCAGGTGCCCACCGTCGCCGGTGCCAGCTCCACCACCTGCTCGAAGTTGTCCAGGATGAGCAGGACCGGCCCGCGCGCGGCAAGGGCATGGCCCAGCTGGGCGACGCCCTCCTTGTGGGACTTGCCCACGCTCAAGTGCACGTGGAGAACTCCGGCCATCGCGCTGAGCAGCGCTTCGAGCGTGGTCGCATCCGACAGGTCGCAGAACCAGACGCCGCTGCCCCGGTTGCCCGAGAACTCATCGAGATGGTGGCTGGCCGCTTCGATGGCCAAGCGGGTCTTGCCGACACCGCCAGGTCCGAGGAGCGTGATCAGCCGCGAGTCGCTCCGACGCAAGAGGGCGGAGACGCGTTCGAGCTCGGAGCTGCGACCCACGAACCACGTCGCAGGGGCCTCGAGATTGCAAGCAGGAGAATCACGGTCCTGGGAAACTCCCTGAGCGCGGCTGAGCTCGAACAGCAGCGCGTGCATCGAGGGGTAACGTTCATGCGGGCTGATTCGCAGACCGCGCAGCATGATGCTCCGCAGCTGGTGGGGAACCTCCTTGTCCGCGCGCGCGGGCTTCAACCTTCCCGACGCGCCGTCGAAAGGCCTCTCACCGTAGAGCGCTTCATAGAGGGCGACGCAGAAGCTGTATTGATCCGCACGGGCATCGATCTCCTGCCCCAGAAGCTGCTCGGGAGCCATGTAACCCGGAGTTCCCACGATGGCGTTCCGCTCGGTTGAACCGGAGCGGTGCGTGTTCAATTCATCGCCAGGTGGTGCAACAGGCTCTGTGAATTGTTCGCACGCCAGGCCAAAGTCGAGCACCCGAACGCGTCCGTCCTTGCCGACCAGCACATTCTCCGGCTTGAAGTCGCGGTGTAGAAGCTGCGCGGAGTGGGCGGCAGCCAAGCCCCGCCCGGCCTCCATTAGCACGCGCGTTGCTTCTCGCCACGAGCGAGGCGCCTCCGACAGCCAGCGCCGCAGCGTGCGACCCTCGACGTACTCCATCGCGATGAACACCCGCTCGGACGAGGCACCGATGTCGTAGACTGCGACCACGTTCGGATGGGAGAGCTTGGCCATCGCCTGCGCCTCTCGCGACAGGCGCGCCTGATGAGATTGGGCGTCGGTGTCGATTGCATCCGGGCGGAGCAGCTTGAGCGCGACCTTTCGGTCCAGCTGGCCATCGTGGGCCAGATAGACCTCGCCCATTCCGCCGCTGCCGATCTGGTCGACGATGGTGTACCGATCGAGCCCGGTGCAATTGGCCAGCGGCGCGACGACGGGCCGAGCTCCCGACTGCGTTACCGTATCGAGCGTCGAATCGTCGGGCGATTCGTCAGGACGATTTCCCGCCATTCAATTTGCCAGTGGTGAACCGCCAAGTACTGCCCGTGGCTCACGACGATTGTAGACGAAGGGGGCGATCGACGGCGCGCAGGCGTGGATCACCTGCGCGTCCGAACGGCCACTTGGCGGGCCCTCTGTCTACATCCGCGTTTTGGCTATCCACGCGTCAGCGGCTTGTAACGGATCCGCTTGGGCTGGAGCGCCTCGGCGCCGAGCCGCTTCTTTTTGTCGGCTTCGTAGTCCTGGAAGTTGCCCTCGAAGAAGAACGCCTTGCTGTCGCCCTCGAAGGCCAGGATGTGCGTGGCGATGCGGTCCAGGAACCAGCGGTCGTGGCTGATCACCACCGCGCACCCGGGGAAGTCGAGCAGCGCTTCCTCCAGCGAGCGGAGCGTCTCCACGTCCAGGTCGTTGGTCGGCTCGTCGAGCAAAATCAGGTTGGCGCCCTGCTTGAGCGTCTTGGCCAGGTGGACGCGGTTGCGCTCGCCGCCCGAGAGGTCCTTCACCTTTTTTTGTTGCTCGCTGCCCTTGAAGTTGAAGTTGGCGAGGTAGGCCCGCGAGTTCATCTTCCGCTGGCCCAGGTCCACCTGGTCGAGCCCTCCAGAGACTTCTTCGAAGACGGATTTCTCCCCTTGCAGCGCATCGCGGCTCTGGTCCACGTAGGCCATCTTCACCGTGTCGCCGATCCGAAGCTCGCCGGAATCCGGCTTCTCCTTTCCGGTGATCATTCGAAACAGCGTCGTTTTGCCGGCGCCGTTGGGACCGATCACGCCCACGATTCCGCCCGGCGGCAGCTTGAAGCCGAGGTCGTCCATCAACAGCAGCTCCTCGTACGCCTTGCGCACCCGCTGCGCTTCCACCACCAGACCGCCGAGCTTTGGCCCCGGGGGTATGTAGATTTCCCCTGGGCCATCCCGCCTCTCGGGAGCCGCCTGGAGCAGCTGTTCGTACGCGGTCACCCGGGCCTTGCCTTTCGCCTGCCGGGCGCGCGGCGACATCCGGACCCATTCCAGTTCGTGCTGCAGCTGACGCTGCCGTGCCGACTCCGATTTTTCCTCCATCTGGAGGCGCTTCTGCTTCTGCTCCAGCCAGGAGCTGTAGTTTCCTTTCCAGGGCACGCCTTCGCCGCGGTCCAGCTCCAGGATCCACTCGGCCACGTTGTCCAGGAAGTACCGATCGTGGGTGATCGCCACCACCGTGCCGCGGTACTCCTTCAGGTGCTGCTCCAGCCAGGCCACCGACTCGGCGTCGAGGTGATTGGTGGGCTCATCCAGGAGCAGCAGGTCCGGTTTTTCGAGCAGTACCCGGCACAGCGCGACGCGGCGCCGCTCACCGCCGGACAGTCGGGTCACGTCGGCATCGGGCGGGGGCAACCGCAGCGCATCCATCGCCACCTCCAGCGTGCGGTCCAGCTCCCAGCCGTTCACCGCGTCGATCGCGTCCTGCAGCCTGGCCTGTTCGGCGAGCAGCTTGTCCATCTCCGAATCGGCGAGAGGCTCGGAGAAGCGCGCCGAGACTTCGTTGAAACGATCCAGCAGATTGCGGATGGGCTGCACCGCCAGCTCCACGTTCCCCCTCACATCCAGCGTGGAGTCGAGCTGCGGCTCCTGAGGCAGATAGCCGACCCGCGCGCTGGGATCCGGTTTGGCGTGGCCGAAAAATTCGGTCTCCCGCCCAGCCATGATCCGCAGCAGCATGGACTTGCCGGCCCCATTGGGGCCGATCACCCCGATTTTCGCCCCCGGAAAGAACGAGAGATAGATGCCCTTGAGAATCTCCTTTCCCCCGCGCACCACGCGCAGGTCCTGCATAGTGAAGATGAAATTTTGCGGCATCGAGATCTTCCGTCCTTCGCGTCGAGCCAGAACCGCGGTATGCGGGACGCGTGCCTGAAACGGTGCTGGAAGTGAGAGAGCTGGTCAAGCGATTCGGGGAGCTGACCGCGCTCGACAGCGTGTCGCTGGACATTCGAACGGGCGAGATCTTCGCGTTGCTCGGCCCCAACGGAGCGGGGAAGACCACGCTGATCGGCGTGGTGTGCGGGCTGGTGAAGAAGACCTCGGGGACGGTGAAGCTGTTCGGCATCGACCTCGATCGCGATCCGGTGACGCCGAGGTTTCAGCTCGGGCTCGTTCCGCAGGAGATCAATTTCGATCCCTTCTTCACCGTGGCGGAGTCGCTGCAAATCCAGCTGGGCTACTACGGCAAACCGCGGGACGACGCCCGCATCGCGGAGGTGCTCACCGCGCTCAACCTGCAGCAGAAGGCCAACGCCACCACCCGCGCCCTTTCCGGCGGAATGAAGCGGCGCCTGCTGATCGCCAAAGCGCTGGTGCATCGTCCGCGGCTGGTCTTCCTGGACGAGCCGACCGCCGGCGTGGACGTGGAGCTGCGCCGGGATCTGTGGGCCTACGTTCGCAAGCTCAGGTCCGAAGGGACCACCATCATCCTCACCACCCATTACCTCGAGGAGGCCGAGGAGCTGGCCGACCGGGTTGGGATCATCAACGAGGGGAAGCTGCTGCTGGTGGAGGAAAAGAGCGCGCTGATCCGCCGGCTGGGCGAGCGGAAGTTGGAAGTCCGATTCGCCAGCCCCCTGTCGTCTCTGCCCGAACCGGTGGCCCGCGCGGGGGCTTCCCTCCTCGACGGTGGCCTGCGCTTGCTCTACACCGAGCGCAGCGGGCGCCCCCACGCGGGCGAGGTGCTGCGGATGCTTTACGCCGCCCATCTTCCGGTCGAGGATGTGGAGACGCGGCGCTCCCGGCTGGAGGATGTGCTGCTGCTGGTACTGCGGGGCAATCTTCCCGGCGAAGCGATCTCACTCGCGCGTTCCGGGGAAGCTCAAGGTTGACGGTTCACCGGAAAACGCCATGAGCCGTCCGCGCGCGCCGGTTACCATCCCGCCATGAACGTGGTGGGAATGAAAACGCTGCTGGTCAAGGAGGTCCGCCGGTTCCTGCGGGTGCCGGGGCAGACGGTGCTCTCGCCGCTGGTGAGCACCACGCTGTACTTCGTGGTCTTCGGATACTCGCTCGGCGGGCGGATTCAGCAGGTGAACGGAGTGCCGTACACGCTGTTCATCGTCCCCGGCCTGGTCTTCCTCGGAATTGCCAACAACGCCTTCCTCAACGCCAGCTCGTCGTTGTTCATCACCAAGATCCAGGGCACCGTCGTCGACCTGCTGGCGGCGCCGCTCGGGCCGGTGGAGATCCTTTTCGGATTCATTGGCGGCGGGATGGTGCGCGGGCTCGCGGTGGGGTTGCTCACCTGGGGGGTGGCGATTGCCTTCAGCGGCTTTCATCTCGTCCATCCGGTGGCGACCATCCTCTTTCTGCTGATCATCGGCTACGTCTTCTCGGTGTTGGGCCTGTTGGCCGGAATCTGGGCGGAGAAGTTCGAGCAGATCAATTTCTTCCCGACCTTCGTGATGCTTCCCCTCACCTTCCTGGGGGGCGTGTTCTACTCGGTCGACGCGCTCGGCGAGCCGTGGCACGCCATCAGCCTGGGCAATCCGATGGTGTACATGGTGGAAGGGCTGCGCTACGGGATGCTCGGCCAAAGCGTCCTCTCGCCCGCCCTGGGCAGTGGAATTCTGGCCTTGCTCGCGCTGGCCGCCACCGCCCTGTCCTTCGCCGCATTGCGCAGCGGGTACAAGCTCAAGCTGTGAAATCCACGGCCTGCATTCCCCTGTACAGCATTGACGCCGACTTGTCCTATTCTGCCGGCCAATGGGAGTGCCATTCGGCAGATACCAGCTGCTCAAGAAAATCGCCTCCGGCGGTATGGGGCAGATCTTTCTCGCGCGCACCGCCGGCGCCCAGGGCTTCGAAAAGCTGATCGTGATCAAGCGGCTGCTGCCGCACGTCGCCGAGGACGAGGAATTTCGGGAGATGTTCTTCGAAGAAGCGCGGATCGCGGCCCGGCTCAATCACCCCAACCTGATCCAGATATTTGATCTCGGGCAAGACGGCAGCTCGTGTTTCCTGGCGATGGAATACGTCGCGGGGGACGATCTCCGCCGCCTGGATCGGCACGCCAGGGCTCAGGGACAACCGATTCCTCAGGGGATCGCGTGCCGGATCATCGCCGACGCGGCCGCCGGGCTCGACTATGCGCACAAGGCCCTCAACGCGCAGGGCCAACCGCTGGGGCTCGTTCACCGCGACGTATCGCCGCAAAACATCCTGATCGGCTTCGACGGCGCGGTGAAGCTGATCGACTTCGGCGTGGTGAAGGCGCTGGACCGGCTGCAGCAAACCATGACCGGCATTCTCAAGGGGAAGTACCCCTATATGTCCCCGGAGCAGGCTTCCGGGGAAGACGTGGATCGGCGCTCGGACGTCTTCTCCCTGGGAATCATCTTCTGGGAGCTGCTCGCTCGCTCGCGACTGTTCAAGGGAAGCTCGGACATGAGCACCATCCGCCTGGTGCGCGAGTGCCACGTGCGCCCTCCCAGCAGCATGAATCCCGAGGTGGCGCCCGAGCTGGACGGGCTGATCTTGCGCGCGCTCGCCAAGGATCCACAGTCTCGGTATCCGGACGCTTCGGCTTTGCAGCTGGGGATCGAGGAATTCATCCTCCGCAAACAGCTTCCAGCCAGCTCGGCGCATCTGGTCGCGTACATGGGTAATCTCTACGGAGATCGAATTACCCGCGAACCGGATCTCTCCGCGGATGACCTGCTGAGCAGCCTCGAGGAGCTCGATACCGGCGAGTCGAATTCGTCGAAGGCCTCCAGCACCACGCCTCGGCCGAACTCGACACCGCCGCGCGGACGTCGAGCGCAGGAGGGGACGGTCCGCCTCGATCCGAGATCCCAGCGCGCGCGCTCCAACCGCTGGGTCCTCCTCCCGATCGCCGTGCTGGTCGGGGTGATCGGCCTGCTCGCCGCGAAGCTGATCCAGGCTCGCAGCTCTCCGCCTCCCGCCGCGCCGCCGCTGCAAGCGGTGAGCGATCGCGCAGATTCCAACTCGCTCGCTGGCGGGCTCTCGCGCGTTGCGATCACCTTGGCGTCCAAGCCGCCGGGAGCGACCGTGGAGATGGATGGAAAGAAGCTCGGCGTCACGCCGCTCACCCTCGAGTTGGAGAGCGCGCAGGCCGCCGTGTTCACCTATCCAGGCTTCGAGCCGCTGGAGGTCGCGCTCACCCCGGCGGACGCGCCCCTGCTCAACGTGCAGCTGATCCGAAAGAGAACGCCCAAGTCAAAGAGAAATACCAGCCTGGGCATCAAGACGGGTCGTTAAGGACTCCCTGACACCGGCCGAGCACAACCCTCTAACGACAAAGGGTTCGCTCTGAGGTGTTGATTTCGGTTGTCCTTCACGAGAAGTTCCGGCCCGGGAGAGCTTCAAGGGGGAGGACGTTGTCTTGCGCTTTCGCCGCGCGCCGCTCGTCTTGCTTGCTCTGGCGCTCTCCGGGACCGGGGCGCTCGCGGACAATACTGCGGATGAGGCGGAGATCGCCTTCCAGCGCGGGAACGACTTCTACGCCCGAGAGGATTTTCAAGACGCGCTGGCGTCGTATTTCTTGAGCTACCGGCTGGTCCCCAACCGCAACGTCCTGTTCAACATCGCGCGCTGTTACGAGGCGCTCGACCGCTACAACGAGGCCTATCGCTACTACAACGATCTGTCGCGCGAGGAGCTGTCGCCGGGCGATCGCAAGCAGGTGACGCAGTCGCTTTGGCGGATCCGCCCGATGGTGGCTTTGATCCACGTCACCACCGAGCCTCCCGGCGCCGAGGTGTTCGTGGATCGCGAGGACCTCGGCTCGCGCGGCCAGTCGCCGCAGACGCTGGCGTTGGACCCCGGCACGCATTTGATCCGGGTCAAGCGCGATGGTTTTCGCCCGGCGGAAGTCAAGCTCGCGCTGGTTCGAGGGACGCAAGTCGAGCAGAGCTTTGCACTCGAGCTGATCGTCGGCACGGTGGAGCTGGCCGGCACGCCCGAGGGCGCCTGGGTGCGCGAATCTCCGAGCGGGCCGATGCTCGCCACGCTTCCCGGAAACATCTCTCTCCCGCCGGGGAAGCGACTGCTGTACGTCGGGTATGGCGGCTTCACCACCGCTCAAGTCCTGGTGGACGTGATCGCCGAGACGGTGGTCGCTCTCAAGGTTTCGCTGCTGCCGCAGCAGAAGCCGACGGGGAAATTGGTGGTGACGTCCAACCGCGACAGCGCGCTGGTCCGCGTCGACGGGAAGGAGGCCGGCTTCACGCCCACGGTGCTGGCCCTGCCCGAGGGAGAGCACGACCTGGAGGTGTCTGCGCGGGATCGGCACAGCTTCAGTCAGCGCGTCAACGTGGTGAGCGACAGCGAGATCAAGCTCTTCGCCCCGCTCCAGTACGCGCCCCCGGCGGTGAAGGCCGCATCCAAAAGCCTGGTTTCGGTCGACGACGCGCCGGCCTCGACCACCATCATCACCGCGGAGGAGATCCGGGCCTTCGGCTACACCACGCTGGCCGAGGCGATCGCCGGCGTGCGCGGCTTCTTCGTGACCGACGATCGCGTCTACACGTATCTGGGCATTCGCGGATTTTCCGTCCCCGGGGACACCAACACCCGCGTGTTGATCCTGTGGGACGGCCACGCGATGAACGAGGTCTGGTCGGGCGATGTCTACGCGGCGCGGGAGCTGAACGTCGACCTGGCGGAGGTAGAGCGGATCGAGGTGGTGCGCGGGCCCGGTTCAGCGCTCTACGGCAGCGGCGCGTTCTTCGCCGTGATCAACATCGTGCCGCGCGAATCGCTGGGCGCCAATCACTACGGCGAGGCAGTCGGTGCAGCTGGTGCGCTGGGCTCGTGGAGAGGGCACCTCACCGGCTCCGTCGCCGGAGCGTCGCAGCGCAGCGCTCTGCTCTCCGGTTCCTTCTATTCAGCGCGCGGAGCGAGGACCACCGACCTCGGGTCGCGAGGACTGGTCATTGGATCGGACGGCGAGCGGGCCTACAACGCCTCCGCCCGCGGCCGCTTGGGCAATTTCAGCATCGCGGCGTACTTCAACGACCGGCGCAAGGACATTCCCAGCGGCGCCTTCCGGACCGCGCCGAACCACAGCGCCACGCAGGTGGCGGACGCTCGAGGGTTCGTCGAGCTTCGCTACGATCGGGAGTTCGCATCTTCGAATACGCTCTCCCTGCGCGCCTACTACGACGCGTTCCGCTATCGCGGCACCTGGGTCTCCTCGGAAGAATCGCCCTTGTCGGCGGGCGCTGCGGACAGCTCCCCCTCTTTGGTGCAGACTGATTCGGGAAAGGCGGACTGGATCGGCGCCGAGGCGCGTTTTCGGTTCTCGCTTTTCCACGAAAACCACCTCACGGCCGGGATGGAGTCCCAGGCAAGGGTCCGCGTGGAGCAGACCGTCCTGGGCGACTCCAATGGCCCAACCTTGCAGCGGACGCAAAGAACGCTGCTCTCCCCCTATCTGCTGGACGAGTGGAGGATCCATCCTCGCCTGCTCTTCTCCGCCGGGGTGCGGCTCGACAAGTATCTCGACGTGGGCGTCGCTCCGGTCTCGCCCCGCCTGGCGATGATCCTCCGCCCGTACGCGCGCGGGCTGAGCAAGCTGGTGGCAGGGCAGGCGTTCCGCGCCCCCACCATCTACGAGCTGTTCTACGGCGATAACAACCTGTCGCAGCGCCCAGCCTTGAAGCTCAGCCCGGAGAAGATCACCACCTTCGAGCTGGAGCACTCGCACAACCTGACCGACGACGTGCGCCTGACCATTGCCGCCTACCAGAATCGAATTCGCCAATTGGTGCTGCTGACCACCGAGCAAGATTCCGTGAAGGGGTGCGGCACGCCGTCCGACTGGCGGCAGTGCCTCGTCTTCCAGAACGTTCCCGATCTGCTCCGGACGGTGGGCGCGGAGGCGGAGTTGCGCTGGCAAGCCGGGCGCTACGCGCTGCTGGACATTTCCTACGCGTACGTGAAGTTGGTGGGAAACTTTCCGGTGATCGAGGGGCAGACGCCTGACCACCTGCTCTCAGCGCGGCTGATGCTGCCGTTGGGGGACACCGGCGTCCGTCTGGCTGCCCAGGCTACCTACCAGAGCGCGCGCTACTTACCCGAGCTGCCCAAGCCGACGGGCGAGGCGCTGCTGCTCAACTTCGCCATCTCCGGCGAATTCGAGCACCTGCGCTACTTCGCCGGGGTGAGCAACCTGCTGGACGTCAACTATGCTCTGCCGATCGGCTCCGAGTTCGCGAATTCCTCCGTCCCGCAGTACGGGCGCAGCTTCTTGGTGGAAGTGACGGTTACGTACTGAGGGATGTCTCTCAGAGGAGCCCGGCGGCAGGCGAGGTATTTCCAGCAGACCACGCGAATGGAACGGCGCCACGTCGAGCGAATCCTCACTTTCGACGTCGCGTTCGATCGCGTTCCGGGGATTGCCAGAATCAGATGACGTGGTTCTGATCAGCCGGCTTGCACATTGGAACGCAGTTGCGGTTAAAGGTGGCCCATGCTGGCGGCTCGACCGAAAGTGGAACCGAAGCGAACGCTGGGCGCCGACTCGGTCAGGGTGACGGAGATCTACCTGTCCCTCCAGGGCGAATCCTCTCACGCCGGCCTCTTGTGCGCGTTCATTCGGCTGACCGGGTGCCACCTGCGCTGCAGCTACTGCGACAGCGCCTTTGCCTTTTACTCGGGCGCGCGGATGAAGAACACCGAGGTGGTGGCGCGGGTGCGGCGCCTGGGCGCTCCGCTGGTGGAGATCACCGGCGGCGAGCCGCTGCTGCAGCCGGGCGTGTACCCGCTGATGGAGATGTTGCTTGCCGAGGGATCGGAGGTCCTGCTGGAGACGTCCGGCGCGATCGACGTGCGGCTGGTGCCGCCCGGGGTGCGGAAGATCGTGGATCTCAAAACGCCATCTTCTGGCGAGAGCGACCGGAACGACTACCGCGTGCTCGACTCCCTCACGCCGCGCGACGAGTTGAAGTTCGTGATCGGCACGCGCGAGGACTACGAGTGGTCGCGGCGGACGATCGCGGAGCGAATGCTCCACGGTCGGCGGTTCGGGCTTTTGTTCTCGACCGTTTTCGGCAAGCTCTCGCCGCAGCAGCTCGCCGAGTGGATCATCGCCGACAGGCTGCCGGTGCGCTTCCAGCTGCAAATGCACAAGCACATCTGGTCTCCGGACGCGCGCGAAGTCTGATCGGCTCGGCTCGTGGGCCCTGCGGTGGCGCCCGTTCTACGCAGGCGGTCGAGGGCCGACGGCCATTCCCTGAATGCTGATGGCCAACAGCGCGGCGCCAAGCCCCAGACCTCCAAACAAGCCGGCGATGACCAAGCCCTTGCGCGGATGCTCGAACTGGCTGAAGGCGTAATAGAAGTTGTAGCAAGGAATACAAAGCACCATGAACCCCGTCCCCACGCTGCGGCGGAAGGCGTGGATCCAGATCAGGCCGGCGCAGACCAGCCCGACCGTGGAGAAGAGCAGTCCGAGAAGATTCAACACGTGCAAAGGTCTCGCGGTTTTCCGTTCGAACTGGACGCGACCGTACTACATTCCCCGGCGGAGGGTTGAACCATGCGGGTCGTCACCAGGTCGCTCATTCTCTTTCTTCTCGGGGCTGCCGCGGGCGTAGTGGTCACCCTGCTGATCGCGCCGAACATCATCACCTGGTATCAAACGACGTCGGATCCCAACGCCATGTGCAACTGCGTGACGACGGCGCACAACACGGTCCACACGCTGGTTCAGGCGCAGGCGATCGGCGGGGCGTTGGGCGGCATCCTGTTTCTGATCCTGGGCCTGTTGATCTTCCGTCCGCGCCGCCGACAGCCGGACGCGCAGCAGAAGCCCGCCGCGCCGGCGCCGAGCTGACCCAATCAACGTCAGCTTCTGAGCCCGCGTCAGCTGCTTGAGCTCGGCCTCGCGCCTCAAAGCCGCACCGCGGCTTGGCGCCGGTTCGCTGAAGACGAGCGCGATGGGCAGGCGCGAGCGGGTATACGCCGAGGCCTTTCCGTGCTGGTGGCGCGAAATCCTCCGCGCCAAGTCGTTGGTCGCGCCGGTGTAGAGCGAGCCGTCCGCGCACTGCAGCATGTAGACGCCCCAACCCGAGCGCTGTGGTGTTCCGCGGTCGCGGGGAAAGCCCAAGAAGGTCAGCTTAAACCCGGGCGCGGCCCTCGTCAGGTGATCGGCCGGCCCTTCGCGGGCACGGGTTGCCGTCTCCGAACTAACCCAGCGAGACAGTTGTTATTGGCTGCTCAGCCGTGCTAGCTCTTCGCTCTTTCTCTCCACCCTCAAGACGAAACCTATGACACGCCAAACACGACTGTACGTGCTGTTGACCTTCATTCTCCCGGCGCTTTCCGCCTGCAAGCGAAGCAACGACTCGATGAACTTCCGCCACAACAAGGACGGCAAGGGAACGCCGGTGGCGACCTGGACGGACGACTCCGTCACCGTCGAGGAGCTGAAGCAGAAGTTCTCCGAGATGAGCCCCTTCATCCGATCCCGCTACGCCACCGTGGAGCAGAGGAAGGAGTACGTCGAGGGCCTCACCCGCTTCGAGCTGCTGGCGGCCGAGGCGCACAAGCGCGGGTTGCAGAACGAGCCCGAGGTGGTGGATGCGGCCAAGAAGATGATGGTGCAGAAGCTGATTCAGAAGGAGCTGGATGAAAAAAAGCCCCCGGTCACCGACGCGGAGATTGCCGAGTACTACGAGAAGCACAAGTCGGATTACGTGAAGCCGGAGACGACCCGGCTGTCGAACATCTTCTTCGCCGCGTCCGACCCCGCCGCGAAGAGCAAGAAGAAGGCGCTCGCCGAGGAGGTTTTGGGCAAGGCCAAGGGCAAGGCGCCCACCGACTCGGCCGGTTTCATCGCCCTGGTGCGCGAGTACTCCGAGGATCCCAAGACCAAGCCGCTGGAGGGAGACATGCGCTTCCTCACCTCCGATGAGCTGAAGAACCAGTACGGAGCGGAGGTAGCCTCCGCGGCGGCCGGTTTGAGCAAGCTGGGCGATCTCTCGCCGGTGGTGGAGACGCCGCAGGGCTTCCACATCCTGCGGTTCCAGGGCCGGCAGGCGGCGATCAACCACACCCTGGAGCAGGTCAAGACGCAGATCCAAAGCCGCATCGGCTTCGATCGGCGCACCCAGAATTTCAATGCGTTCGTGCAGAAGCTGAGGGAGCAATCCGGGTACAAGCTCAACGAAGCGAACCTGGGCAAGGTCGAGGTGGACCTCACCCCGCCCACCCAACCCAACCAGCCGCCGGGCGCGCCGCCGATGTCGCCGGTGGCGAGTCAGCCCGGCGCGCCTCCAAGCACGCGGCCCGCGAGCGCCGCCCCGCCCCCGGCATCCACCGCGCCGGCGACGCCCGCCAAGCCCGGCGCGCAGCCGGGCACCAAGCCCGGGGGCCCGTCGAGCGCAAAGCAGACCTCGGGGCACTAGCGAGGAGCTGTGCGCCCCGCCGCGCTCTGGGGTCTGGTGGCGCTCTGTCTCGCGTCCTGCCCAGAGCGCAAGGCTACCACCGCCGACGAAGGCGTCGTGGCGACCATCGATGGGGAGGTGCTCTCGCGGTCCGACTTCGAGCGCGAGCTGGCCCGCGAGCTTCCCTCTCTGGATGGAGCCCCTCCCCGGGATGCCGAGCAGCTCGGCCCGTTCAAGCAATCGCTGCTGCAGACGCTGATTGAGCGCACGCTGCTGTTGCGCGCGGCGAAGGAGGCGAACGTGGCGGTTTCTGCCGAAGAGGTGGACCGCGAGGTGATGCGGATCAGCGCCGACTATCCCGCGGAGGGATTCAACGAGGCGCTGGCGCAAGGTCAGCTCTCGTTGGCGGAGCTCAAGCAAAAGACCGCGGCGCTGCTCACCATCCAAAAGCTCTTCCAGGAGCACGTCTACCCGCGCGTGGCGGTGACGGAGGAGGAAATCCGCAGGTACTATGAGACGCACGTGAAGGACTTCGAGGAGCCCGAGCAGGTTCACGCCGCGCAGATCGTCGTCAAGGGCATCGACGATGCGAGGCGCGTGCAGCAGCAGCTCCGGTCGGGAAAGAAGTTCGCCGAGCTGGCGCGCAGGTACTCGCTGTCGCCCGATGCGAAGCTGGGCGGCGACCTGGGCTTTTTCCCGCGAGGGGTGATGCCGCCGCAGTTCGACGAGGTGGCGTTCAAGCTGGGGGTCAGCCAGGTGTCCGACGTGGTATCCACAGACTATGGCTTCCACCTGTTCAAAGTGCTCGAGCGGAAGCCGGCGCGAAAGCGCGAGCTGCGCGAGGTACGGACCCAGGTCGAGCTGAAGCTGATCACCGAGAAGCGCGGGGAGGCGCAGGTGGAATACGTGAATGCGCTCAAGCGCAAGGCCGTTATCAAGATAAACCAATCGACCTTGTCGGCGATCAAGGCGAAGGCGGGTGCCTCCAGCTCACGGATCGCTGAGCCTTGATGCAGGTGGAACGATGAAAATGCGGTTTCAGAGCGTATTGGCGGCGGCCGCGCTGTTGATTGCGGCGAGGGCGGGCGCGGAGCTGGTCGATCGCATTGCGGCGATCGTGAACAACGACATCATCACGCTCTCCGAGGTGGAGAAGCGGGCGGCGCCGGAGCTGGCGCGGCTGAGCGCTGACCCGGAGGTGAAGGACCGTGCCAGCCAACGCAGCAAGGTCCTCCACCAGATCCTGGATGCGATGATTGCCGACAAGCTGCTAGATGGCGAGATGAAAGAGGCGAACCTGGACGTCAGCGAGGCGGACCTCGATGCCGCGGTGGACAACATCAAGAAACAGAACGGCTTCGACAGCGAGAAGCTGGAGCAGGCCTTGAAGGAGGAGGGTCTGACCATGGCCAGCTGGCGCTCCACCGTGCTGAAGAAGCAGCTTGCCCGGCTCAAGCTGATCAGGACGAAGACGGAGGCGAAGGTGAAGGTCTCCGAGGAGGACGTCAAGGCCGAGTACGCGAAGTGGGCGAAGATGGAGGGCGAGGACGGCGAGATTCACGCGCGGCACATTCTGATCCGCGTGGATCCCAAGGCGTCCGCGGAGGAGGTGGCGAAGGCCAGGGAGCGGGCCATGGCGGTAACGCTCGAAGGTCGGAAGCCCGGCGTGGATTTTGCCGAGCTGGCGCGGAGAAAGGGAGAGGGCTCGACCGCGGGCGAGGGAGGCGACCTGGGCTTCTTCCGCCGCGGCGTGATGTTCCCCGAATTCGAAAGGGCAGCCTTTGCGCTGAAGCCGGGCGAAGTGTCCGATCCAGTGCGCACCCAATTCGGCTGGCACGTGATCAAAGTCGACGAGCGCCGGCCGGTCCCGGTGAAGTCCTTCCAGGAGATGGAGCCTGCGATCAGGGAGCGCCTGCGCACCGGTCAGCTGGAGAAGTTCAGCGAGCGCTACATTCAAGAGCTGCGACAGGCGGCCGTGGTGGAAGTGAAGATCTGATTGAGCGCGGTTGCAAAGCCGATCGTGGGAATCTCCATGGGCGATCCCTCCGGCATCGGACCGGAGGTCACCGCTGCGGCGGTTGCCCGGCCCCGAGTCGGCAGGCAGTTGATTCCGGTGATCTTCGGCGACCTGCGCTCGCTCTCACGCTTCCCGGTGCTCAAGCGCTTCCGGTTTTGCACCCCCGAGGCGTTGGGCAGAACGGACCAGCCCACGGTGTGCGTGGTCAGCCAGCTCGACGCCGCCGATCGCGCGCCCGGCAAGCCCACTTCGAAAGGGGGATCGGCACAGCTCGACTACGTGCGGGCGGCCGTGGATGCCGCGCGCCGCGGCGAGGTGGACGCGCTCTGCACCGCGCCGGTGTCCAAGGAGCAGATTACCCGTTCGGGCGTCCCCTTCATGGGACACACCGAGCTGCTGGCGGAGGCTTTCGGCGTGGAGGTCCTGATGCTGATGGATGGGCCCCGCCTGCGCGTGGCGCTCGCCACCAATCACGTGCCCATCGCGGAGCTGGCGCGCAGCCTGAGCGAACCGCGGCTGGTCGCGCAGCTGCATCTGTTGTCGCGAACGCTGCGGCCGCTGGTCGGGAGGAAGCCGCGCATCGCCGTGTGCGGGCTCAACCCGCACGCCGGAGAAGGCGGTCTGTTGGGAACCGAAGAGCGGGAGGTGATCCGGCCGGCGATCGAGAGGGCTCGCGCCGAGGGCGTGGATTGCGAGGGCCCATTCGCCGCGGACGGGCTGTTTGCCCAGGAAGCTCGCCGCTTCGACGTGGTCCTGGCGATGTTTCATGATCAGGGGCTGGTGGCGGCAAAGTCGCTGGACTTCGATCGAACCGTGAACGTCACGCTGGGGCTGCCGGTGCCGCGGACCTCACCCGACCACGGCGTGGCTTACCGGCTGGCTGGGAAAGGCAAGGCCTCCGCCGAGCCGATGGCGCAAGCGCTCCTCAAGGCGGCGGAGATGGTGCGGCTTTCGCCGCGGCGGAGCTCCTCGACCGCCTTCCCCGCCGCTCGCCGGGCAAGGACCTTGAAACGAGCGCACTCGTGAAGTAGGGACGGCCCACTCGCCGGAGGAGGATGCGATGAGAATGTCTCCAATCGCCACCGCGCTCGCCTGCGTCGTCGGGCTGGCATCGCAGGTTGCGCAAGCGCAGCGTCACGACGAGCAGGAGCAAGCCGAGCTCGCCAAGGCCCTGAGCGAGAGCAAGATCCCGCTGGAGAAAGCGGTTCAGGTCGGGGAAAAGGAAGGGAAGGCAATCTCGGCGAAGTTCGAGATCGCCAGCGGCAAGCTGGCGCTGCTGGTTTACACGGTGAAGGGGGACAAGTTCTCGGAGGTCCGCGTCGACCACCAGACGGGGAAGCTGGACAAGGCCCGGAACATCGAAGCTGCGGCGGATCTCGCGGAGGCGCGAACCCAGAGCGAGGCGATGGCCAAGGCCAAGCGCTCGCTGCGATCCGCAATCGAGAAGGCCGTCAGCACGAACAAAGGCTTCCGCGCCGTGAGCGCCATACCTGGAATACAGAAGCGCCACCCGGTGGCCGAGGTGACGCTGCTCAGGGGCTCTCAGCTCAAGACGGTTTCTGAGCGCCTGGACTAGCCGTTCAGCCCGAAGCCCCGCTCAGCCCGAGCGTAGCGAAGCGGAGTCGCCCGTTCAGGCATCTTGAATGGATGGCGGCTCGGGGCTCTGACGACAGGCAGATGAGCAAAAAACGGGTGTCCTGCCCCGAATCAACGAGGCTGGAAGGGTCCGAGCGGACTCAACCGCCTATCGAGGAGG